>Ga0209952_1001415_pt1 | contig 20479 bp, 16 predicted proteins | sample ThiBiot_750_biof_2_FD_183951 | JGI IMG/M metagenome (GOLD analysis project Ga0209952, IMG submission 183951) | Wastewater bioreactor microbial communities from Cape Town, South Africa - Thiocy_cont_750_biof (SPAdes) | ecosystem: Engineered > Bioreactor > Thiocyanate-remediating >...
AGGATATTCTCGTTTGATATATGCCTAAATTTTGTCGACGAGAAGTGAGAGTGTAGGAAGAAAGGAGATTGTTCTCAGTTACTTTCAATCTTCAAAGATGACATCATCCGCATTAGTACCATTAATTGACGAGCAAAACGAATTTTTCTTATCATCAAAAATGTCTTCAAATCGTTATTCAATTCATGATTATGGGCAAGGTTACCGAACCTATTCCTATGAATTCGATTTGCCTGATTTCGAACCCGAACAAATTACCGTTCTACTTGATCAACAAAATCGACTACGTATACGTGCTTATCGACCTTTATGTCATGAATTTCGACGTGAATATGATCTTGGCGGTCGTGATGTTCAAACACGACTCGTTCGAAATACAATCGATGCTCGTGGACGTTTACGTGTTGATGTCGATGTTCAACCACGTTCATATAACACAGCACTAATTGCTGCTACTGCTGCTCCTGTTAGTAACAACATGTTGACATTTGATTTGCAAGGTTATCGACCGAAAAATGTCAATATTCGTGTTGATAAAAATGGTCTATTGAAAATCAATGCGCAACAGACAGATGATTCGATTGGACATCGTATTAATCGAGAATATTATCGTCAATATCAACTACCGAAATATATCAATCAAGATCAAATACGTGCAAGAATTGATGACAATCAAATTCTAACAGTTGAACTACCTGAACCATTGCCATCGAAAAAACAATCTTGGCAACCCTATCATGATAAAGAACCGAATAAAAATTCTTGCTGTTGTGTTATGTAATTATTATTTAGCGTAAACAAGAAAAGTTGTAGTCGATTGAGAGATCCTTTTTTTTCTTTATTACTGACAAACAAAAAAGATTTATTAGCACATTTATATTTTTTTTAATACGGAAAAATCTTTTTCTGTTCTGATAAATTAGTTTAAATGACAAGCAACTAGAATGATCTATGTCCTGTGTATATATTCAATTGATTTTCAATTTATCAAATAAATTTCCTCATCATTTATCATCGACCGGTTTTTTTAAATAATTGAATAGTTTTTCGTTTCTGTTAAAATATCCTCAACAGATGTCATTGAAAAACAGTCAAATTATATTCTAACCATTCATACAATTGATCGATTGACAACGAACAGATCTGTTCTATTCTGATTAGTCAAATATTCGTTCGTCACAAAGAAACAATTCCCCAAAAAACATACACATACGATCACCTAGCCGATACATTAAAACAGAAAATATTAGACTAAAAGGACAAAAGAGAAAAAGAGAAACCTGAAAATAACCTATTTATAAAATGACCTATTTTACATTCATTTCCCATTTGTAATCAACGTAAATATGCATCCACCATTAACATCAACAATTTCGACTAATAATCATATTATTCGTTTATCTCAAGAACATCGTACACGACTTTATCAGTTAGTTAATGAATTAACTGATGAAGAACTACGAATATTTCTTACGAATCAATTTCAAGTTATACCGAATTCAACATTAAACGATCAATTTCAACATTATTCACGTACACAATTGATTCAACAAGCATTTATTCTCATTGACAATAGTTATTCCGTCGATCTAGAACAAACACTTTATACATTAAGACAAAATCGTTTGAGTTCAACGTATCGACAGGAACAATTGTATCGATCTCACCAACAACAACAACAACCGAACTATCCTAATGGATTTAATCCACAAGCATATTATTTCAATCCTCAAACAGTTCCATTTAATATACCATCAAATTATCGTTGTCCACCAACAGCACAATATCGACAAAGTAATTTCATTTACAGAATGAAATAACTTGATTCTATTAAGAGTTATTTTAGTTCGTCCAGTTCAACCGCCACCACCTCAAACATCGAATCGTCATGTACAACAACAACAGCAACAATCATCATCTTATTACGTTCCAGTTGCACCTCGTCAGCAAATTGTTCAACCACCATCCTCAATACCTTCTTCAACTTCTTCATCATCATTATCATCATCATCATCCGCTACTCATTATCAAGGACAAGTTTCTCTTCCACCTCCAACGGTCATTTCTCGACCAGTTCCAACACCAGTAAATATCGCTTATAAAACTCTTCCATTTTATCAACCAATATCATGTATCTACGAATGTCGTCAAGCATTTCGCTACGATAATCATCGTAAACAATTCTATTCTCGAAATGAATTTCTTCTTTCAATTGATACTTGCAATAAATTAGCATTATCATATGAATACGACATTGATCTTGACACACATAAAACAAGTAAATGTTTACTTCTTCGTCTTGTACGTACCGACCAACCACCATTGCCTAATGGCCAATATGATGATAGTCTACCACCGAATTTATCAATTCACGTTAATTCTCAAAATGTTACTAATTTACCAGCACCAAAACCATGTACAAGACAGCAAACTGATTTGATACGTCCGGGACGAGAGATCGATATTACATCGTATTGTATGTTCAATCCAGCATTGAAAAATGAACTATCATTGAGTTGGTTCTATCGACAGGATAATGCTCATTTACATCAACAGTATGGCAATGCTCAATATGCATTACATATATTTCTTGTTAAACGTTTGACAGTCGACGATTTATATGAGTCGATTCGAAATAAACAAGCGAGATTTTCTCGAGATGATATTATGCGATTATTGGCCAAAGCTATGGCTATTGATCGAGATCTTGGTCTTGAAGTTAGTGATCAAAAATTGAAATTAAAATGTCCAGTCGATCAACGACGATTGAAAACGCCAGTACGAGCTGTTACTTGTCAACATATTCAATGTTTTGATCTAACAAATTATATCAGTACGTTTGATTCGATAAGATTTTCGAATTTCATTTTGAAATTTTATTTTTTTTAGCTATAAATGAAAGAGCCGGCAAATGGGCATGTCCAGTTTGTAATAAAACGGCCTCGTTCGATGATTTACAAATCGATGCCTATACCGAATCGATTTTGAATTCGATTCAGAATGAAAATATCAATGAAATATCCATAGATAGTCAATGTAATTGGAAACCTGTTACAGCATCTTCAATGAATGAGCAACAATACAATCATCATCAACAGATAATTTCAAATGTTCACGATATTGTTCTCGATGACGACGACGATGATGATAACGATAGTAATAATAATCAAATCGATCGAAAACCAAATTTAAATATCGATTTGAAACCAGATCTACCTTTAATTCCAACGGCTATGCCTTGTTCATCAGATATTATTTTTCTTGACGATGATTGAAAATGATTTTTTGTTGTGATAAAATAAATCTCGATATCTAACATTCATTCATTTGTTTGTTTGTTTGTAAATATTCGAAATAAACGAATTTGTGATTGTTTTTTCAGATCATGAATAATCTCACTGATGAACAACATTTTTCTCAATTACAAAGTTTATCTATTAATGATTTACAAACATTGCTCACATTTGCCGGACAATCACGAACAGGCAAACGACAAGATCTTCTCGATCGTTGTCAAAGTTTAATCAAATCTTCGATAACAATCAGAGAAAAATGCGAAGAACTACATAATAAACGTTTCGGTTCTGGTGATAAAGCGACGATACCATATCCAAAAGATGCGACGAACACATCGAGACCAACACATCATCATTCACATGCAAATCATCAATCGAATATTGATGTACGTTTTGCACAATTTACATTTAACGAGGATCTTTGTGTTATTTCGCCGCCACATATCGTTCCGTCAGCGAAACAATCAGCTAATGGACCGCAATCGTTGATGAATTTTCATTTTCTATTGACAGCTCAGCAAGCATCAGGTGGGAAAAGTTTCGGGGTTTAACTGAAAACGAATTTTAATTGTATATTGGATATTAATTAGATGTTGCAACATCGACTTTTTTCAATGCAGATCAATCGAAAATTGAATATCGTAGACAAATTCTTCTAAGATTTACAACCATTGGTAATGATTCGATAAATAGTAGTATAAGTGCACCTGATAAATTGCCACCTAATCTCTATGTTATTGTTAACAATCGAGTCGTTCCATTACCTCAACCAAAACCAACAGCTAAGCCCAATTCTGATGTTATTCGACCTGGTAAATTTCAATGATTCGTCATTATTTTTTCTTCAAATTTCATTTCAATTTCTTGAAGGTCGACCGATCGATATCACAGAATATTGTCGTCTATGTCCATCCATATCCAATATAGTTGAAATATCTTGGTTTACTCAAGATCTATCGAGTCCACCCATGACATACATCGCTGCAGTATTTCTCACTGAACGTAAAACAGTTTCGCAATTATTAGCTCGTCTTTCACGTCCATCAGTTATACGTCCATCGATTGAAACTCAACGAACAATCACACAACTTCTCTCAGCACCACAAACACCGCAAGGTAGCGACAATGATTTAGAAGTTGCATCAACATCACTTCGTCTACCGTTGGATTGTCCTGCATTAAAAATACGAATGAGATTACCTAGTCGAGCGATGACATGTAAACACGTTCATTGTTTTGATCTCGAAGGTTATTTACGTATGAATGAAAAGAAACCGAGTAAGAAGATGAAGAAAAAACAACAAAAGAATATTTCATTTTTTTTAGCTTGGCTTTGTCCTGTTTGTAACAAAACGGCTTTATATACAGATCTTTTCGTTGATCAATTTTTCATTGATATAATTAGTAAATGTCCTTCAGATGCGAAAGCAATCGAATATGAAACTAATGGACAATGGAAAGCGGTTGGAGAAGAGAAACCATCGCGACGAGCACAACGAGAAAAAGAAGCTTATAAAGTAGCACAAGCAGCAAAAAAATCGAATGGAAAATCAGTTGTACATAATAATCATTCATCGAATGACGATTCCGATGATGATCGACCACGAACAAGTAAAGGAAAAACACGAGCAAATGAAATTGAAAATCTTTGTACATTTTGTTTTTTTTTTCTTTCTCGTAGAATCAACTGATTGTCCATCAGCACCTGCTACTACTACTACTACTACTGCTGCTGCGGCGGCTCAAGATGATATCCCTGTTATTGAATTAGATGATGATTAATTATTTATAATCTATTATTTTCATGTTCTTTCTTTTTTTATGTATACTTTTTCTCTGAATAGACGTTGTGTGAATGTACAATTAGAACAATAAATTCTACACACACATTAAACTTTATGAAGACACAAACGAAAATTAAAAAGTAGATATTGTATATAATGAAATGTCATCTTGATCAGCTGATTTCACTTCTTCGATTTTGATATGTCGATGAGAATTTGTGTAACATATATATACAGTTACAAGTATACCCAACAAACCAATCAGTACTAAACCAATGAGTAACATTAACGTTGGATTCAATGAAGCTAAAAGAAAGTAATGAACTTCGATCGAAAACTGAACTAGTTCATTCTCCTACGTATCAGTTGATCGAGTGAAGTTGTATCACTAGTTGAAATTGTTATTTTAACATCCAGAGATATGTCTAAAAATTAATGAAACAAATAAACGAGTTTCATATTCCAAAGATCATTTACTCTTCTCATTGATGATTTCATCTATTATCTAAAAATTCGACGTGTTTTTTTTGTCTATACAAAATCTTTTTTTTCGTGTTTAGCTTACACTTTGATTTTGACCTTGTGTATTGAGAATAAATATTCCCACTAAAACAATACAGTATATTCTCGTATTTCTCGAGACAAAAAAGAACTTACAAAATAAATTGAATAGAAAACAGAAGCTCATCGTTGATTTGTCCATTTAACATCTGTTTAAATAAAAAACCTTCAAACATCTTTGTATGATATATCGAAGTCAACTATTGATAAAAGATAACATAGAGAACCATCTTGAACAAACCAATGTTTGATAATAGTTTGAATGACATTAACACCCTCAACGATCTTTTATTTTAAAATCAAATCGTCCTTACAAACAAGTTCATATCGATTGATATTTACTTTTTTCTTATGACAGTAATTGATCAATTTATCAATATTTAAATCTTTAACGCAAAAAAAAGAAAGAAAAAGAAAACGTTTAATAATTGTACAATGATTTACTCAAAGATAACAGCTATGAATGTATTATTATTCAAGAACATTTTTTTTCCTTTTGACTGACTTCAAAAACAATATTCGGTCTGTCGGAAAATCATCTATTTTAATTATATATGAAATAATCATGAAAGTCCCTAATCAACAAGTCTTGATAAATGAGAGTTCGTTGTCTTTTTCTTAGAAAAGACATACATATATCCTTGTCCAAGGAATATGATTACAACGTTCATCAAACATTCTCGACCACAAATGGTCATTGTCTTTAATTATGATCGATGATTGTATGTAAATCACATGGATGATAAAATCTGTAACCTATTCGTTACGCAAAGTCAAACTCTATGTGTATTCTTATATTGTTATTTCCTTGTCGAGAAGAAAAGGAAAAGACGTAATATTCTTCGAGTTTTGTCACCTTTCTTGTCTATTCTCTTTTGAAACGAACACTATACTTGATAGTAATAGACACAAAAGAGAAAGAGAAAGGAACAAGAGTTAGTCGCCATTTTCCTTTCTCTCAGTTTTTTCTCTGCTGCATCTTTTCTTTCTTTCTTTTTTTGCAGCTCTATAGTTTGAATGAAGATAAAATCTGTCCTGCTGCTCATACAACTTGACAAAGCAATCTATCTCACACGCTCGTTCCTTTTTTTTTCTTTTTCTTCCGAACCGTTCATGTTCAGCCACTCCTTAAACAAAATGCCTATTCTCTTTCGCTCATATTCATAAAAGAAGAAGAAGAAAAAAAGAAAAGAAAAGAAAGAAGAAACATAGACATAAAACGAAGACGAACACAAGAGAAGAAGAAAGAAAGAAAGAAAGAAAAAAAAGTTCATTAAATAACAACTGCAAAAACTATTGGATTTATTCATTTTCACATCGATATAAGTATGACATCGTATAAGTCTTCCTATCAAGTTATTGCTCAGGCTGAAACGTTACTTATTTATGGCATATTTTTATTTCTAACTGGTCTGGGACAGATAGCAGTGACAATCACTTATCAATATGTTATTGCCAAAACTAAGTCTTATCCGAAAATTGATTCAATTACATTAGCAAACTTTCTTCCCCAATCGTTCTCTGTCAACGATCTGCATCTTTGGTATATTTATCCATCAGCAGCTTGGGTAAGAAGAAAAAACAGATTGTGAACGATTTTTCTTGACGGTCGTTTCTACTTGAATGAACAGCATGAAGCACGTGCTTTAAACGAATTGTCTTGTCATTTGTACGAAACGATTATTTTCTTTTAATTAACTAAATGTGATAATCACATGTTCACTCATGTTCAATGTCTGTTTCAATTTTAGACACTTGTCCCGTGTTTTTTTTGTGTGATTTTCGCCGCATGTAAACGACGTGCAACGGTAAATTCGATCATTGAAATGAATTTTCAAAAAGACAAACAAGAAAACATTTCTTCCTCTTCTATCAATAGGCAATATTCATTTGTATCTCATCATTGATTAGTTTTATCTCATCGTCAGTTTACATTGGCCTACTTGTTATTCATACACTTAATTATTGGCAAACAATTTCATCTCATCGTTCAAAAACATTTCATTCACCTATAAAAACAGCAGCAACGACTACAACAACAACAACGACAGTATCACCTATGTAAACATTCAATTCAAATGTTTCTTTTTGTTTGCTTATAGTACTGATACATTTCTCTATTTCAGACGTCTATTAGTACCGTTTGATGAGCCAGTTAATTTTATAAATCTTGCCTTACTTATTACGTTTACATTGGCACTTGTTCAAGCACTTCTATCGATGATTGGCGCTGTTATTGCTTGTCTTTGGTCACCGTGCTGTATTTTTTCTCCACCAAACTATACGCCTATACCAATCAATTCTCATTATGCTCACACAACAACACCATCACATCGTTTCGAGGTAAAACATCATAATTATTTAGTTCATTTTTCTTTTCTCATCATAATTACTTCTACCTAGAATCCTCAAACGGCTACTTTACGCAGTATTAAACGTCAGCAACAGCAAGAATCTCATCGTTTTATCACAAGTCACGATCTTAATGAGCCAGTTCTTAATGGTTTTTTACATAAAACGCCAGCAATTCGTAGTAATTATGATGATGTTTAAAGTATTCAACATATTTTTCTTTTTATTAGAATTTTTTTTAAATGTTGTCAAAATTTCCTCTTTCTTTTTTTCTTTTCTTCTTTTCGATATTTTTTTGTTCTTCAATGATAATAAAACAAAATAATCTCTATTTGTCAATCAGTAAATTCGATATACGTATAAATAAAAGAATTATGCTTGTACATTTATGTCTTTATAAACAAACAAAAATACAGGAAAAGAGGGTACAAGGGTTTCATTATGTATGCACGAATCACTTGATTGAAAAGATATCAGATGTGTAATTTTACTAATGACTTTTAATAATTGATTGATAAGAACCTCCTGGAATATGTAATTCTGATAAAATATAGTATCGTTCCTTTGAACTGTTCTAGCTTTTTTTTTATATATAGTAAGAATAGCCTTCAGAATTCATATAGGCAGGCGTGCTTTTGTTTTTTCTTATATTATCCTAATCGATCTTTCGTGTTATCTGTCATTTCATTGCGGGTGTTTCGTTGTTAAATGATGACATGTATATACATTTAGCAAGGCGAAACAAATCATCTTTTTTCTGTAGCTAAGCACGTTCGGTATTAATCGCCATTTCTTCTTCTTCTGCTTTTTATTTTTTTTGCCTTTATGTTACATCGAAGTAGTGCTATAGTTTGCTCTTGTTCATCTTCTTTTTGATTAATAGTGACGTCGAGAGCGAAAAAAAAATAGTCTCTAATTTTTTTGTTCGGAAATAATATCAAATGAAAGATAGTAGAATCCTTTTTTCCTCTTTCTCCGAGCTTTTAATTTTGATTCATATTGCATGTATATTAAAGTTAAAAAAGAAGAAGAAGAAGAAGAAGAAAGGATTTTTCTTTTTCCTTCGAGCGTGCTTCTTAAGATCATACGTGTTTGATGATAAATAAATAGTAGTAGATTGACGAAAAAATAATAATAATAGTAACAACAATCAACCAATCAGCCGAAAATAATCTTCTGATTGGAATTGATTGATTGTCTGAAAACGAGATCTTCTTTGTTATTGAATAAATTTGACTTGAAATGTTCTTCCTTTTGTTGAGATTAACTCAGAGCAGAGTTTCATTCAATCAATAGATTACAACAAAAGACAAGTTTGTTGATTCAATATTTTTTTCATTTAAAAAATTTATAATTGAGCAAAATGAAAAAAAGAAAAATTAGTTAATCCTGTATGAAAATCTAAGTTTTAGTCCTCCGTCTTCTTTCACGTTCTTTCTTAGGTTTTTTTTCCTTGTAGTTTCACATTGAGATATCAGCCTATCTTCTCTTCGTCTTTCATGATTTAAAAAAAGAAAAAAAAAACTACAAATAATTGAGATTACCAGAGCTACATTATTTTTTTATTCTGAACACTTCCTTTTTCTGTGTGTTTTGCTTCTATTCATCTTTCTAGTGATGTCAAATTATGCACAAACATGTCGAACATATATATGCATAACAATTAGACTATGGAAATATATCAAAGCCTTCTCATCGTCATTGGTTGTCGTTCTCTAGTTCTCTCTCTCTCTCTCTTTCTCTTTTTGTGTGTGTATGTGTTTCTCCGAATGATTTGTTTGCCTTTTGTTTATATATCGATTAGTTGATGAGAATTCTATATACATACAATTGAAGTTATTGTTTGGTGTTACTCGACAGTGAGAAGACTATCTATTTCGACATTGATTAACTGAAGTTTGTTTTTCTAGATATACTTGATGATCATCGGTAAGTGGGTGACAAGCACAGATGAAGAAGAGGAAAAAAAAACAGGTCGTCGAATTGGATTATTCTTTTTCTAGATACTAACTGTCATAAACAGAATTGAGTTTGCCATTCGTTTTTGTCAGTTTGGTTTTACTGAAGCTTGAACGCGATATATACGTATATAGAGAGATATAATTAAAAGTTTATAATGATTATTCTTTGAAATTTCTGATTTTGATGTTACTAACAGCTTCAACATCGACATCACATCGTATTCAAAACTATCGTACATTAGCGTATGTAACCATAACGTTGGTTTATCTTGTTATTGGTGCAGCTGTCTTTGATAAACTTGAATCGAAAGAAGAATCACGTCGACATGCAAATTTAACTGCTCGAATACTTCTCTTTCGTCAACAACATAATATTAGTATTCAAGATTTTCATAATCTTACATATACAGTCGAGAAAAATCTACAATTTAAGAAAAAACAATGGAAATTTATCGGTTCATTTTACTATGCAACTGTTGTTCTGGCGTTAATTGGCTATGGCCATGCCATACCAAATACAATTTCTGGTCGTGCTGTTACAATTGGTTATGCGCTAATCGGCATACCAATGTGGCTTATTATGATTCAAAGTGTTGGTGAACGATTAAATGTTCTCATTCGATTTGTTTTAAAACATATCAAACGAAAATTTCATCGGCAACGTCAACCACACGTCACAGCCATGGAATTATTAATATGTGAAGCATTATTAACAGTTTTGACTGTTGCTGCTGGCTCGTATATATTTCATATATATGAAAATTGGCCATATTTCGATGCATTCTATTATTGTTTGCTGACATTGTAAGTTGGCAATCGTTGTTTCAAATTAAATATTTCGTTTTCTTTTGTAATTTTCTCTTTTAGAACAACAATTGGTAAAAGGATTACTGGTTATTGATTTTGACTTGATTTGTCTCTCTTTTTTGATATTTTAGGTTTCGGAGATTTAGTTCCAATGCAGAAAGATGATTACGGAAGTATCGGTTCGTTGTACATACTATTTTGTATAATGTTTATTCTAATTGGTTTAACAATCGTTGCTGCAAGTGGCAATTTACTTATCTTACGTTTTGTTGAAATGAATAGTAAACGTTGTCAACACGAACGTTTCGAAATGGAAGAACGACGTCGACAAACTGTTCGTATTATTGGCGATGTTATTTCTTCGAATGGTCGTCTGCTGAGACCTGAAGAAGACAATAATAATAATGATGATGATGATGATAATCATGATCGACAACGAATAACAACATCATTTGGTGCTGTTCATCATATACGAAAGGATCGAAGTCGAAGTGATCTTTCGCTTTGTTCATGTCGTGGTCAAACTTTATGTTTGCCAATATCGTGTAAGAAGAAATTTCAACGACGACGAAATCATTTATTCAAAACAAACTATTCGAAATCGCCGATTCTTCTACCGCGAACATTAAAAGATGACATACTCGAGTCATTGAAAAGAAAATCTGAACTCGATGAACATGTGGTTCTCGAACGTTCATATTTACAATTAAATCAAATGCTTAAACGAAGTTCGATTTAATCATTCGAAACAGGTCGAACATTTGTTTTTCTTTTGTATATATAAAAGTTTTCCTTTCGAATAATTAATCGATACACCTACGTTGAATTAGTTCAATTATTAATAATTATCACTTGCATGCGTGTAAGAATAAATCTATTTGATGTGATAATATGAAAGCGAGAAAAAGACGATATGTCCTAAATGAACTATTTTTACTATTGAATTAGGAGGAAATAGATGAGAGATAATTGAATGGTAATGCAGTGAAAAAAATATCTACTTAATTTGTTGTTTTCTTTATTTTCTAAATTGAACTCAAAACTTGAGAATAAATGTGTCAAAAGATATTTTTTGATAATCATATCGAATGATTTTTATGAATTTGTTTATTATATTCCCAATAAGGAGAAAAAAAAGAGGAGAAAAAAAAATATTTTCATTCATAAAATATGTATAGTAGATGCGAAGAATTGATCAATAATAATAAGAAGAATAAATAATTTTATGCCGATATTCGGACGGATTGATATTTGACATGATTTTTGTTGATTTAGTCTATTGAAATATTTTTCGATGAAAATAATTTCGAATTTTCAATCGGTGTGATTGTTTCGAATGTTGTCAATGAATTTCTCATCATTTGTGTTAATTCTTCGAAATCTGTATTACTTGCTGAACTTGTTGTCATTGTATTACTTTCCACGCCACTACCCGATGAAGAAAAATCTTCTTCGACGCCTTCGTCTTCATTCGACATGCGTCGACGATAGTTACTATCATGTATCCATCGATCATCATAATATTTACCGATTTCAGTTATTTCACAGCGTTTTAATGATTCAGGATCTGAACGAAATAAAATCGAAAACATGTCACATTTTATTGTTATTCATGTCGAAGAAATTTACCGAGCATTTTTTTATATAATCTCATCAACCGAGTAGTAAATCGATACCATTGCGATGGAAGTTTACATCGACGCTGTAGTTGATGACGTCGATGCCATTGAATGTACTCATTATAATAGATATCTGATTCTTGAGCATGTTCCCAAGGAAAATTGCCTTGATTGATTATGATAATTTAAAAGTTAAAATGAAAATGGTTTTTTTTGTTATTTTACCTGTTAGACAACAAAATAATAGAACGCCAAATGCCCAAATATCCATAGCAGTCGAAACGAGAATATCATTATTTGTTGCATTACAAACTTCAGGTGGAGAATAAGGAATACTTCCAACTAAACGTCGAACATATGAGCCACATTTTCTCGTCATACCAAAATCAATGAGTTTGACTTTGTGAAAATCTGCATCGAATATCATGACATTTTCTGGTTTGACATCACGATGAACTAAGCCTTTATCATGCATAAATTCAAGCGCAGATGCAACTTGTTTCATTATTGTTTTCACAGCTTTTTCAGGCAGACCACGTTGTGGTGGAATCGATTCAAATAGATCGCCTAACGGTGCGTATTCTTGTACAATAACAAATGCATCAATTGTCTGATAGCATCGATCTTCATAGGTACTGATAATTGAACGATGTGGAGATAATAATAATGAATAATTGTATTCACGTTGAAAATCTCGATATTTTGTCGTTGATTTCGGAAGAATTTTTAAAGCACATCGTTGTTGTAGATCACGATCCAACGCTAATATAACACGGCCATATGTACCCGAACCAAGTTCACGTACACGACGAAAACGTTCGTTTGTATCAGATACCAATGGCAAGGAATCGTTAGTTGATTCTGCCATGTTCAATAAGAAACAAGAAATGAAAACCAGAACTATCTAAAAATAAGAAAGATATTTATGCGTGTGTGCGTGTGTTGAATCAAAAGTTCCAAACATGATCGATACTTTGACGGCAATGTAAGAAAGAGAAGAAAACAAAACTTGAATAAATGTCTGGACGCAATGGTATTTAAAGATGAGAAAAACAATGCACTAATGTTTATATTTGTATCGTGATTTGGAAAGGGACACACAAATATGCAATTATACAGCACACGATCAGATATTTTCTTTTGTTTATTTCGATGATGATCGATGTGAAATGGACGAGTAGATATCGAAGGAGTTTCATATGAAAAAAGAAGCAAAATCTCTATTTATGCTCTATGACTAGTTGTTAATGATGGCGATGGAAATCTAAAGAATGAATGGAGGAAAAAGAAAAAAATTCTCATGGAAAAATGTTCAAGTGCAAGAGGACGAAAGAAAAAAACAAGAAACGGAACGCAGAAGAAGAAAAAATTGATAGTAGTTTTCTTGTTCTTGTTCTTCTTCGGCTTCTTTTTGCTCCTTCTTCTTCTCCTCTTCTTCTTTTTGTTCTTCTTTCACGTCTTCGTCGTTTTCTATATGTTTCTGCACTGAAGACAGGCAACGATTAGATTTTCAATGCATGCATGCATACACGCACACATTCTAGCATTATTCTTTGGATTGAATGGTCGTACTATGGTACTAATTTTATTTTTCTAAGTCAAATCATTCTTCTAGATGAATGTTTTTTTTCTTTCAAATTCGAGATTTTCATTATCGAAATCGATGATATTTCTCGGAGCACAGGCACATATATATTTGTTTACTAATGACTCGAGAAATTACATCCTAGTGAAACGATATTTACGAACAACAAGGAGACGAAGAAATGAGGATAGAGTATCTATTGAGTTTAAAAAAAAGTGAAATTAAATAGAGGCAGACAAAAGATCTCGAGGTCTCGATGAGTACACGCGAACATCCTATAAATAATTAAATAGAACCAAGACAGACGATGATAGAATATGTCTCAATCGTACTTTTGATACTCTCCAACTTGACATGTTTTTTAACACACAATGCATCGATAATTAAGAACTTAGACATTATTTTGACGATTTCATTATCAGTCTTTGATACAAGTGCTACGTACCTGGACGAAGAATTCGAGGGAAAAACATATATTTCAATTTAGTTTACTTGAATTACATGAAATAGTACTAATTGGATTTTTCTTTGGAATAAATCCTGCTGACGCATTTAGTGATAATGATAACAGACAAGAAAATGTATAAATATGAGACGGGAAAATTATATGAGGAGGAGATAAAATGTCTCTCTACTTTAAAACCTTGTGACATGTTTTTGTCCGAATATAATTATACATAATGAATGGAAAAGGATATGCTATTAGAATGAAAATTTGGAAAATTTTAGACTAATTCAATTATCTCAAATTATGTTCTCTTTTAGAGAAAAGATTTCGATTTTATAATTCTATGTCGGTAGACAACAAAAGCAAAAGGTCGAATCATGAAATGGCACACACTATCTGATTATACTTGCTATGACATGCAATGTTCGAATCTGTACTCTATCGAATAACTACGATTATTTAAGTGTGATCTTGAGTCATACGGGATTTAACGATAGGAACGAAAAAATAAATCTGATTTGTTGTTTTGACTTCTATATTCGATTCGAGAAGAATGATTCTTAAAAGAATAACAAGCCCGGGTAGCTCAGTCGGTAGAGCGTGTGGCTTTTAACCACAATGTCCAGGGTTCGAGCCCCTGCTCGGGCGGTTTTCTCTTTTTTCGTTTTCCATCTTGACAGATGAAAGTTAATCGAATTAGTCAATTTTTATAACTTAATTTTGTTTATAAAAATCCAATAATAAACATCTGATGAACATGCGAACATCTCATCTTATTTCGCCTACATTGAATACGCCTTTTTCGTAAACAAGAACCTAGTTATTATCTGAATACTACTCAGAAAATAGAACTTTATCTGATGGGAATATACTCATCAACATCTTAAAAATACATCAGTAGTTTTTATAATAATACGTTGTTTCTATTTTAAGACATATATTTAGCTTCGAAACGGGAGAAAAATATACGTCAATAAACAATTTACTGGAAGGCATGGATTTTTTTTCATCAAAAACTTGTCATCAAATCGGGTCAATACTGATTGCGTTTCTTCTATTTGCACAACGTTTGTGAACGTTTCAATTGAATGATTCATGAATATAAGGTACAAGTGAATAAATTACTTTCTCTATTGTTCTGATTTAACTGATTATGAAGAACTAGTCTTAATTGAATAATAAGCCCGGGTAGCTCAGTCGGTAGAGCGTGTGGCTTTTAACCACAATGTCCAGGGTTCGAGCCCCTGCTCGGGCGATTCTCCTTTTTTTTCAAATACACTCTGAAATGACAACTATGTATAGGTTTTCTTACGGGAATAAATTCTTCAACTTACATAATATGATTAAATAACCTCATTCATATATACGATGGAATTAATGATATGTTTCGCATATTTATTTTTTGCTCAGAGGAATTCAATTGTAAGAGAGAGAGAAAAAGAGACAGTCACATCTGTAATGTGATCCATTAAATTGTCCCATAGAAAAAACAATAACGGTATAGAAAAGAAAACGAAAGACAGGAAATAAGCGAAAGAACGAATATATTCTAATAATACAATGACTCCGATCTTCTTCTCCTTCTTCTTTCTAGCCTGTTTATTTGATCGATACCGTAAAATGATATCTATCGTCGCCAAATTGCTAATAAATCAAAATGATTTATATTGTATTTTATTTCTTTCTTCTATTGAATATTCGTCGAGAGAATAAATAAAAAAAAAAGTTCAATTGATCATAATATATAATCAATCAAAAAGAAAAGCAACTTACTTGTCTATCTATTAGAACGAAAAGTAATAGATCAAGTGTTTGTTACTCTTTTAACGAAATAGTATGCTTTCTTTTTCTAATCAATTTAATCGGCAATAATTCGAACGGAAATAAACCGATTGCATCCGAACAAGAACGATTAGTTGTTTTCTTTTTCGAGCTTATATTTGTTGTCACACGGATTTCGTCATCATTACTATAATAACATCATACTTACTTACTTATTTATTTATTCTAACGACTAACATATGTTAAATAAGAGAGCAAAGGTATACACTGATATAACTGCTTGTTTTTTTTCACATGAGAAATCCACCTTTGAGCTACATGATAAGATATGATTTGTGCAATAAGAACGTAACGAACTTGTCAAAAACAATCAAACAGATAGAATAAAAATAGAGAGACAATTCTGACAGCACAGATGCTTGTCATTAAAGTCTACAAAAGTTGATGTCTAAGTTCAAGAAGAGCTTCATGCTAGTGCCCGTGTTTTTTTCATATAGTATAGTGAAATATATTATTTTACGATGACATTACGTCCATAATTATTGCTGTCTATAAAGTCGAAACTATACTTTAATAGATTCTGATAATGGAGTTCGTTCGGTTTTAATTATCAGATTTTGTTTCTTTTTCTCGAATAGTTCTTACTTGATTTGATGTGTGGCCTGAAGATATTTACAAACGTGTTATTTTTTGTTCAGAATAATACCATGATTTTCATCTCTAAATGGTAAAAGATAGAGATTTATTCGTGCAAAATAGTCGCTATCTTTTCATCTTAAACAAAGAACGAACATGCATGATCGGAAAAATGTGGGCGTCTATTTACACTTAGATATTTTTCATTACAATTCACATTACAAAAGAAACTAAGAATAGATAACATCGAACATTTCCTTTTCATTTCACTTTTTATTATTCGAAGGCATATGAGTTGATTTTAGGAAAAAGAAAGGTTCGAAATAGAACTGTCATTTGTGATAATTACTAGTAAATAAATTAAGCAAAATAAAAAAAAAATCATTTTATTTGAAAAAGAAAACGCTTAAGAAGAGAAAAAAGGAAACGCTCCAAATATTTGTCTGTCAAAGAAAAAAAAGTAAAGCCAATGTCAAAGATACGACGTATATGAATAAATAAAGCAAGAAAGAATTCTCAAACAGCACCACCAGTTTTTCGTTGATGTGTATAATCTTCACTTTTATACGACGCTGATTTCTCTTTTATATTTGACTTATTTGTAGACATATTAACACCGGATGATGACGCACTAATCATTGGTAAATTGTTTGTTTGTTCAGGTTGTTTGAGAATACTCAATCTATTACGTTGTGGTGGAGCAGATGCTGCTGCTCCTTGAAAATTTTCATTCGGAATTAAATCAATCGCGTATTGAAGACAAACACGTTGAACATTAACAGCATCGGTATGATGAAATGGTAATGTCGGACGAAGGATTAATAGTTTACCACCATGTGGCGATAGACTACGAGCAAGTGAAGATGATTTCGACATATTTCGTCGTGATTGATGAAATTGTTTCGGTAATAATTCTTCGAGACTAAAGAAAAACAAAATGATGACTAGATTTTCCTAGGAAAGCACATTACTGAAATGAATCTGCTGAAAGATAAACCGATTGATTTCTCTTGGGCGATTTTTTTCGCGGACGTAATTGAGATTTTTTAGTTTGAATATTTTTTTCTGTGTCACTTGTTGTTCGAAGATCTTGTGTTTGTTCGCGTTCCATACGTCGAAAGACGCATTCGTATGTTTGAGACGTACGAGATATACGTTTTGGTCGTCGACGTTTTTTCTGTTCTTCAGTTACGATCTGTTCAGTATCGGATTGTACATGACGATCGATTTGTTCGAGAAAATTATCGTCAGAAGATTTCAATTGTTGATGATCGATAGATCGTGGACGTTGATTGATCTCTTCGGTTTTCTCTTGAGTCGGTTCAGTTGGATGTTGAACAGGTTCGAAGTATGGCTGAAGTTTGGGTTCGACGAATGCTTCGGCTGTTGTTTGTCCGAGTTCTTCTTTTGATGAACTAGCAAATTTCTTCACAACAACTGTCACATTGACATGAACGGGATCTTTGTCCGTATTCGAATCTTTATTTTGTTTAACCGTTCGTCGAACAGTTGGAGTGTCCGTGTCCGGTGTTGTTAAAGCAATTTCTTTGTTTGGTGCACGTCGTCGCGTTGGTTGAACATATTCGGACAATGGTTTTGTTGCTTTCAATGGTTTTTTAGAAGATAATTCTTGGAAAAAAAACAATGAAAAAAAAACAGTTTTAATTGATTTTCTACGGTTTCTTTAAGTCAAATAAATTGATTTATATATAGATTTTGTAGTTTTCGTTTCATAGGAACAACGCAAAAATGAATGATTAGTATTTTTGGTTCTTTTTTTACCTTTGTCATCGAAGAAACTATGTTCTTGTTGTGATGAATCATAAGCTTGATCGGTATTTGTTTCCACATCTTTCTTTTTCGGTTTGATTTGTCGTCGTCGTTGTTGTTGCCGTTCTAAATCAGTGTTATTGTCTGATGCTGAATCGAGTGATTTATCATCGACAAGTGGAATATGCGTGAGCGATTCAGTACTTGTACTTCGACGAGACAAACGTTTGTCTTTTCGTTTTCGTTCACCGGATTTTTCTGCATTGAAAAAACAAAGAAGCTCGTCAAATGAATTCTCTTTCTCTTACCAATATTTTGTTTTTTCACGTCTGGTGATTTTACCGTTGCTGCTGCTGCTGCTGTTGTTGTTGTGACTAATGGTGGTGTAAGAGCTGGATTACGTTCAGCAATTTGCTCGGCATTAGGCGATTGTGGTCGTGGTTGATCTTCACGTGGAGTAAGATCATCGTCATCATCGGTCAAATGGATCGATGGAACAATAACTTTAGCTGTCCAATGTTTTGGTTGTTCATCTTCGCTTGTTGTTGTTGTCGTTGCGATATGTGATGATGATAGAGGTTTGTTTTCAGCTCGATTAAATGTTGAAATTGATTTATTGAGAACTGAATCTGCAGAACGTTGTTTCTCATGTGAGTACGATGAATTAACTGGAGGCAATTTCGAAGATGAATCACGAGTAAATGATGTGTCCGCCGCATTCGCTGAACGCTAGATAGCCGATCAAATTTATAGTATATTCAATAAAAGAAAAAAAAATTTACTTTTCCATTTTGTTGTCGAGTTTTGGATGAATCCATGATGATAGGTGTAACAACAGTTTCATCCGTATCAAAATGTGAATTGGATTTTGGTTGTTGTTTTTTATACGAAGGTGTACGTTCTCGATGAGATACGTTTTGCTCATTCGTGTCGTTTCTGTTTGCTGAAGAACGTCGACTATCGTTATTGTTAGCAGTAGGATATGGTTGTTGTTCTTGTTTCGTCGCACTATTATGACGACTCGATTGTTGAGATGCAGTACGAGGAGCATTGTTCGAAAGAGATCGAGAACTAACGAAAAAAGACATATTGGAATTAAATAGAAATAAGTCTTTTTTTTCTTTAATTAGTTTACCCTGATGGTTGACGATCTTGATTCGCACTTGATCGACGACTAAATTAGTTTGATAGGAAAAAATACATTGGTTTTAAGTTATTCGGTTAAATTACCTAGCATCGTCTTGTTTGTCGACGAAACTAGTTTTTCGACTTCCTGGTTTACTAGAAGCAAGAAAAGTCGACATAAATATCGATAAAGGCTCGATAGTATTGTACCTCGAAGATTTTTGTTCCTGTTGATCAAATTGTTGTTCGGGAGCTGGACTGTCTCGTCGACTGAGTACTTGTTGATTCGAACTAGAGCTACCTTTTCGACTTGGACTTTTCGGTTGAACGAGAACTTCATGTTCCGATGTAAAACTCGCTCGTTTACTTGGAACCTGTTGGTTTGAGACATTACTCGGGTTTCGACTGTGTGTTTTTTGTTGCTCATGAACAGAGGCTTCATGTTCCGACGTAAAACTCGCTCGTTTACTCGGAACCTGTTGGTTTGATACGTTACTCGGATTTCGACTGTGCGTTTTTTGTTGATCATGAATAGGTGCTTCATGTTCCGAGGTAAAACTCGGTCGTTTACTTGGAACTTGTTGGTTTGACACATTACTAGGATTTCGACTGTGTGTCTTTTGTTGATCATGAGCAGGTGCTTCATGTTCGGACGTAAGACTCGGTCGTTTACTGGGAACTTGTTGATTCGATACATTACTAGGATTTCGACTGTGTGTTTTTCTGTCAGAAAAACTAGTTTCATGTGGAGTG
>Ga0209952_1001420_pt1 | contig 20428 bp, 24 predicted proteins | sample ThiBiot_750_biof_2_FD_183951 | JGI IMG/M metagenome (GOLD analysis project Ga0209952, IMG submission 183951) | Wastewater bioreactor microbial communities from Cape Town, South Africa - Thiocy_cont_750_biof (SPAdes) | ecosystem: Engineered > Bioreactor > Thiocyanate-remediating >...
GATTTTGCCGGCCACAACACGCGGCGCACCGGCGGGCTGGTCGGGCGTTCGCCCCGCTGCCGCGATCTTGTCATGCACCCGCTGGTGCTCGGAACGGCGGGAAAGCTGCTCGGCCATTCCACCAGTTTCCAGCTTCACCTCACTCAGGTCATTGCCATCGGCCCGGGCGAACCGGCGCAGACCATTCATCGCGATCAATGGGCGTTCGATTTCTTTCCGTTTCCGAAAGACTATGACGTTCAGTGCAACACCATCTGGGCGATGACCGATTTCACGGAGGAGAACGGCGCCACCCGCGTCATCCCCGGCAGCAATCATTTCGAGGACCGGATGGAATTCACCCAAGCCGATACCATTCCCGCCGAAATGAAAAAGGGTTCGGTGCTGTTCTATAGCGGCAGCGTCTATCACGGTGGCGGTGCCAACCGCTCCACCATGGTGCGCAAGGGGATCAACATTACTTACAACCTGTCCTGGCTGCGGCAGGAGGAGAACCAGTATCTCGCCGTGCCACACGACATTGCGCGCACCCTGCCGGTCGAGTTGCTGCGGCTGATGGGGTATGCCCGCGGCGCCTATGCGCTCGGCTATATCGACGATCTGCGCGACCCGATCGAGGTTTTGCGCCCCGATCTGAAGCGCGAAGGTCTTGGCGACCTGCCCAATGTCGGCACCCGCACGCTGACGCCGGATTCGGCGCCGGCTGCTTCACCGGGCCTTTGACCGGTTCAGCGTCACCGCCGCCTTGATCAGGGTCTTGAACGCGCCTTCGTTCAACGCATCGCCCTCATGCAGGTCGATTGCACGGCGGACATTGCCGTCCAGACTGGCATTGAAAAGGCCCGTGGGGTCCTTCAGCGACGCGCCCTTGGCGAAGGTCAGCTTCACAGCACTCTTGTAGGTCTCGCCGGTGCAGATGATGCCGCTGTCAGACCACACCGGAACGCCGCGCCACTTCCATTCCTCGACCACCTGCGGATCGGCCTGTTTGATCAGGGCGCGCACGCGGGCAAGCGTCTCGCCCCGCCAATCGCCCAGTTCCCTGATCCGCGCATCGATCAGCCGGGACGGTGCATCATCGCTCTTGGCCGCCGCACTCTTTGCCATCGCGGAAGGTCTCCCTCGTTCCCCCATTAGAGAATAACGGGTGGGCAGGATAGCGGACAAATTGCGCCCTCGTCCGCCCCATTCTATCGTCGCCGCGGATACAGACACAGACTCACTGGAGCCCTCCCCCATGGCACTGTCCCTTCATGCCGCGACCGTACAAAGCTACCTGCAAACCCTCGATGCCGTCAGCGGCATCCTCGACAAGGGTCTGGCCTATTGCCGCGACAACCAGATCGATCCGGAGGTGATTGTCGACACCCGCCTTTACCCCAACATGCGGCCGTTCCGCTTTCAGATTCAGTCGATCGCCCACCATTCGGCGGGCGCGATCGATGCGGTCAGGAACGGCGCCTTCCAGCCGCCCAATGCGGAAGCGCAGCAGGATTATGCCGGTCTGCAGGCGCTGATCGCCGATGCGCGCGCCCGCACGGCCAAGGCCACCCCGGCGGAGGTCGATGCCTGCGAAAACCGCGACATCATTTTCGCCATTGGTGAGCACAAATGGCACTTCACCGGCGCGGACTTTCTATTGTCCTTCTCGCTGCCGAATTTCTATTTCCATGCCACCACGGCCTACGACATCCTGCGCTCGAAGGGCGTGCCGCTCGGCAAGCGCGACTACATCGGCGCCGTCCGCTGGACGAAATTGTGAAACCACCCGGCCGCCAAAACAGATGAACCACCTGACACCGCGAAAGGTCTAAAGAAAGTATGCCGGCACAACAGCGTAGCGCCAGCAGAACGGCATTGGGCGTGGCGGCCTTGCGCGCCGCGCACCAGCGGATCGACGGTGAACCAAAACTGCTCGACGATCGGATTTCCGAGAAGCTTGTCGATCGCGAGACGCTTGAACGGACGATTGAACGCGCTGCCGTGCCGGAAGCGCTGGCCTTGCGGGTTCGCGTTCTGCTGCGCAGCCGTTTCACGGAAGAGCGGCTGGAGGCCGCGGTACGCCGCGGCGTACGGCAGTTCGTATGCCTCGGCGCGGGCTTCGACACATTCGCCTATCGCCAGCCGGATTGGGCACACAGCTTGCGTCTATACGAAGTCGATCATGGTGGGAGCCAGTCCGCCAAGCGCGCCAGCCTTGACGAAGCGGGAATCGTACGGCCGCACAATCTTGAATACGTCGCGATCGACTTCGAATCCGTCTCATTGCGTGACGGCCTCAAGGCAAGCTCGCTCGACTTCACACAGCCCACCTTTTTTTCATGCCTCGGTGTCCTCGTTTATCTCAGCCGGGCGGCGGTGGACGAGATCTTCACGCTGGTCGCGGATTTTCCGCCCGGCAGTGAGATCGCCTTCACGTTCGCGACGGGTCAGGCCATGAATTCCGAAGCCGCGCGCCGCGTCGAAAACATGGGCGAGCCGTGGCGCACGCATCTGGAAGTCGCGGCACTATCGCGCGATCTTGCGCGGTTGGGCTATGGGCCACTCGAAATGCTCGACCTGGCGGAAGCCGGCCGGCGGTTCTTTCGCGAGCGGACCGATCTTCTGCAACCACCCCCGCACGCCGGAATCGCCGCCGCGATTGTCCGCCCCAGATCCTCGTAAAATCACGCATGACTCAAATGACGAGTCTGTTCTCCGCTCCCGAAAGCAGCCTTCGCATGTTTTCCCGGTGCTTGAAAACGATCATGCCCGCCATCAGACAGGCGAATATGTGAAACCAGAATGTGTGTGCAAAAACCGGTACAAATGAAAGCGCCACGAAAAAAACGGCAGCACATATCGTGCCCAAAGAAACATAGCGCGTGAAAACGACGATTATCGCGAAAAGGCCAAGGCATATAAGCGCCATAACCCGGTCAACCATGAACAGCACGGTCACGGCTGTCAGCGCGCCCTTACCGCCTCGAAATCCGAAATAGAGCGGCCAGTGCAGAAATATAACGCGCGCCTGCAGGCAGTATAGATAGGCCGCCCGTCAACCGGTGGGCGCCTGACCGGTCATGGCAATGCCGCCGCTATGAATGCCGCCCCATATCGCGCACGCCATAAAACGCCACGCGGACACTTTCCGACTCGGACTTCTTGCTGCGGACGCTCAGAATGTCTTTCCAGGCGATGTAGCCGACAAGGCGCTGATCCTCGCGGGAAACAACCGGCACATGGGCGATATTGGCCTTGGTCATCTGCTCCACCAGATTGTCCAGATACCAATCGGGATAGGCCACGGGCGGCATACGCTGCTCGGCCAGCAATTCGGCCAGGGTGGCGGTGCGGTGCCTGCCGGCCCGGCGCCATGCCAGAACCGTCGGCGGATTGAGAATGCCGAGCACACGGTTCTCCGCATCGACGACCGGAAAACTGGGATGTTTTGTGGTCGGCTTCGTCAGGAAGCTGGTCGCTTCGTGCAGCGTCATCGTCCCCGGAACGGTTTTCACCTCCCGGATCATGATGTCTTTCACCTGGGCCAGCGCAAACGGGTCGGCATGCCATTCGCGCGTCACGTGATGGCCGTGCCGTGCCACTTTCTCGGTCAAAATATCGCGGCGCATCAGCAGTACCGTGACGGTATGCGCGGTGAAGCAGCACACGATCAGCGGCAGAAGCGCATGGATATTGCCGGTGACGCCGAGGGCAAAGAACGCGGCGGTCAGCGGAAGGCGCAACGTCCCGCCAAGGGTCGCCGACATGGCCAGAAGCGGCCAGAAGCCCGGGCTTGCCGCCGGAAGCAGGCTCACCGCGGCGGCAGCCATGGCACCGCCGATCATCATCAGGGGCGCGAGCGTGCCGCCGGATGTGCCGGAGCCGAGCGCCACACTCCATACGATGGTCTTGACCACCAGAAGGCTCAGCCCCTGCCCGGCGCCGACATCGCCGCGCAGCAACGCCTCGATATTGGCGTAACCGAGGCCCAGGACATTGGGATCGATCAGCCCGCCGATGCCGACAACGACGGCACCAAGGGCGGGCCACCACATCCAATGGATCGGAAGGCGATGGAATCCGTCTTCCAGCGCATAGACGAGCCGGGTGAGAAAGCCGGACAGCAGGCCGGCACAGATGCCGACAACAATCCACATGCCCGCCTGATAGAACGAGACGGTAACGCTGCCGACGAACGGGAACAGCGGATCGGCAAGCCCCGTATAAGTGCGCAAGATGGCGGCCACGACACAGGCGGTGGCGACGGGCAGCAGGCTGCGCGGCGTCCATTCGAACAGAAGCAGTTCAAGGGCCAGCATAATCGCCGCAACCGGCGTGCCGAACACGATGGTCATGCCGGCGCAAGCCCCGGCAACAAGCAGCGTTTTGCGTTCGACGTCACTCACCGGCAGCCATTGCGCGATCAGCGAACCGATCGCGCCGCCGGTCATGATGATCGGCCCTTCCGCACCGAACGGGCCGCCGGTGCCGATGACGATGGACGAGGAAATCGGCTTCAGGATCGCCACCTTGAGGTTCAGCCGCGAACGGCCGAGCAGGATCGCCTCGATCGCCTCCGGCAACCCATGGCCCCGTATCTGCTCGGTGCCGTAACGCGCCATCAGCCCCACGATGATCGAACCGCCGATCGGTATGAACGCGGCGATCCAGCCGAGCGGCGACTTGCCGAACGGCACATAATCCAGGCTGAATTTGCCGAAATAGCAGAGATTGGTGATCAGCTCGATCAGCCAGAACATCAGCACGCCGACGACCGAGATACAGACCGATGCAAGCGCGGCAATGCCCATGATGACGAGAACACGCCGGTCGGCGGTGAAGTCACCAAGGCTGCGAATAAAGGCGAGAGGAGAGCTACCCGCGGAAGGCGGGCGAGAGGAAGGCTTTGACACTGACTTATAAAAACTCCGAGAGGCGGCGGCACCGGCCACCCGGTCACGTCGCGGCACGACCTATCACTGCGAATTGACGGTGGCAACGGCCGCACGAAGGCCGGGCCGCGACATCTGGTCGCTGGAACTCGCTCTCGGGGTTCCGCCGCGCGCCCCGCGTGTTTCAACCCAGCGCGGGCCGTCGTTACGTTGCTCGCGGACCGGATGCACGGTACGCGAAGTCGTTTCGACCGCCGGACACACGCTGTAATCGGTAACGCGGATTCTTGAAAAATATCTCGCCCGCACGAAGGCGATTTCAGACGCCACGGCTCTTAATGGCTGGCGCGGCGGAATTTGAACCCACGCCCCAGACTTGTCGGAAGTATTGATTTCAAACGACATTTTTGCAAACCGGGCCTAAAATGGCCCAAAGGAAGTCAAGGGGATAGCAGCGACCTGCAAACTAAATTCGGGCTACGATTCGCGCATGATTCGTTATCGAAATGGCCCTCGCTGAAATGGACCTTCACGACGTTTTCATCTGCCACGCCAGCGAGGACAAGGACGATTTTGTCCGGCCTCTGGCGGAGGTGTTGCGCTCGCATCATATCGACGTGTGGTATGACGAGTTCACGCTCACGGTGGGTGACAGCTTGCGCGAGGCAATCGACCGTGGCCTTGCGTCATCCCGTTTCGCAATCGTGGTCCTGAGTCCTAGCTTCTTCAAAAAGCGGTGGCCGAAGCGCGAACTGAACGGGCTTGTTGCCAGAGAAATGGGGGAAGACCGTAACTTGATACTGCCGGTCTGGCACGGCGTCGGTCGTGACGACGTGTTGCGACTCTCGCCTCCCCTTGCTGACCTTCTGGCCGTCTCATCCGCACGGGGTATGGATCATGTTGTCCACGACCTTCTAAAAAAAATTCGCCCCAACGAGAGTCCGCTCATCGTTGCGCGAGACTTCCTAATAGAGAAGGGAGTCCCGCCACCCGTGGTTACGGATGAGTGGTGGCTAGATATCGTTGAAGTCAAGGAAGCGGAATTCGCATGGCCAGACCTTAATCACGACTGGCGTTGGATTTTTCCTCTGCCATTTCCTACGGGCAGCCGCGCTCGGGAACGAGGTCTCAATATCGGATGGACTGCACTACAACTAGACTGGGCGAAAGCCGCGAAAGAGCAGAGGATTTGCCAGCTCACACACCCCGACGAAGTTAGGGCGTTTATGGACGAATGGCCGGGGCTGGTAGAATTGGCGCGGTCGAGTCCCGAAATTCTCGCGCTCTATGCGCCTCAACTTACCATTCCCGGATTTGATGCTGGGTTCTCCGATGTATTCGACGCACTCTTGCCGCCTGAGCAAATCAACAAAACCGATGCATTCCGATACAGCGGTCCGTCCACAATCGACGGAAAGGAACCGCTTTGCGGCGATTTTATCGCATGGAGACATCCGACGTATGGCAATTATACGCCGGGCGAACTCAGATATGAATTCGTTTCTGCCCATGACGGGTCATATTCCCGGCGCGAATTCGACGGGTTTGAATGTCTCGTGTGGCTTTTGAGTAGCGCATCAGGGTGGATGCCAACGAAATTGCGAAGCGTGCTGCTACAGGGGTTCAAGGACCGCACTCATTGGTGGATAACCGATATTTGTAGAAGCGATAGCACTTTGGAAGATGCAGTATTTCCGAAACGCCCGAGTGCATTCCGATATACAAAGGCCATCAAAGCAGCATTGATCGGGAGAGTAGATCAAGCGTTGCGCGAAGTCGGAATCGGCGATGACGCGGAGCGGTGTGCTGCCAGATTCATGGAATGCCGATTCTTTGAATCAAGCCACGACGAAAGAAAACGCATAGCATGCGAAAGAAGGAAGAAATGAGCTGGGACACGCGAGTTAGCCCCACACAACCGCGGTGTTCGCGCCGGTCTGGATTCGGTTGAATCGGACGACCGCTAATTCAAGGCGATGCTGGACAGGACGCCCAAGTCCGGTCTCTACATCCTCACCCGCCCGGATGACCGCCCGTGGTTCACGGCGAAGAACGACAAGGAGATGGGAAAGGCTTTCCGCGATCATATGAGGACCGCGAAACTCTATCCGGACGACCCGAAAGAGCGACTCCATTTCAATGGTCTTCGCGGCACGGCGGTTACGCCACTTGCGGAAGTGGATGCACAGCGCCGGAAATTGTTTCGATCACCGGACACACGCTGCAATCCGCAACCCGAATTCTCGAAAAGTATCTCGCGCGGACTAAGGCGATTTCCGGTGCCGCGATCCTCAAGTTCGAGAACGCCCCGGCAACCGATCTTGCAAGCCAGTTGCAAACTGCGGATGGCACGAAAAAACTAAGCCGTTGATTTGAATGGTCGGAGCGGCGGGATTTGAACCCACGACCCCCAGTCCCCCAGATAGCTTAGCTTGGCCTACAGGACGGAACCTAGCTTAACATGTTTCTACAAATATGGTTCTTAACTATATGCTATTATTGACTTTATTCTGAACCCGTCTCAACACTTTGCCATAGGGATGTGTCTGCCTGAGCGGCCAATTGTGGTCCCCTCCGTGCCCCCATAGCGAGCGCGCCATGTCTAACACTGTAGCAACTCTTCATGTCGTTCGGGGCGCGGACGAACTGCCTGCAAAGTGTAAGAGGCGCCCGCCAAGGACACGCAAACGGATCACGCCCGCCGTGCTGACCATGAAGGCACCAAAACCTGAGAGCAAAGTCGACGAGCACGGCAGGGAAATCGCCAAGCCAGTGAGGCTTGAGTTTAGGGATGATCTTTCCCCGCTATGGTTTCGGGTGGCGTCTAGCGGCGAACGCACCTTCTGCGTGCGGGGGCGGATCAAGGGTCAGCCACAGCCGATCCGGCTCACCTATCCAGAGCGGGCGCATATCACCAATCTAGCTGCTGCCCGCGAGTGGGCCGTCAAAATGGATGGCCTGTGCCGTGGCGGCGTTGATCCGCGCGAAGTAGCGCGGCAGGCAGTGGCCGCGGAAGAAGCCGCGCGCGCTGACGACACACGCCACGCCTTCGAAAAGGCCGCTACCGCATACCTCGCCACTGGCGGGAAGTTTAAGAAGAATGCGAAGGGTTGGAAGCCCCGCACCTATGTGGAGTACGAACGGGCCATCAACGGACGTTTGGTGCCCCGCTGGAAGGGTCGCGTCATTCACAGCATCACGCGCGATGAAATTCTGGATTTCCTATCGGAGATTGCGGAGACTGCGCCCGTCGCAGCCAACCGGACTCTTGCGGTCCTTGGCGCGCTGATGGCTTGGTATCAGACGCAGCGCGGCAGCAGATTCACATCGCCGGTCGTTCGCGGAATGGCCCCAACTGAAGAAGCGGCGCGCAACCGTATTCTAGAGGACGACGAGCTGCGCCTGGTTTGGCACGTGGCAGGTAAAACAGGTACCTTCGGCAGCATTGTCCAGATGCTACTGCTCACTGGGGCCCGCAAGAGCGAAATCGCGGCCATGCGTCACTCGCAAATTGGGGTAGACGGCATATGGGCGTTGCCCGGCGAGATGACAAAGAACCGCGAGCCCCTGTACCTACCCCTCTCCCGCCTTGCGCTCAGAATCATCGCCGCGCAGCCGCGTACAGAAAATCAAGATATTGTGTTTTCGTTTAGTGGTCGCCATGAATTCAGGAACTGGGGCCATAACAAGGCCGATTTCGACAAGCGCGTTTGGCGCCGCCTTAAGGCCCTGGCTCGCGCGAACGGCCACGATCCCCGCGACGTAGCACCGTTACCGAATTGGCGGTTACACGACTTGCGTCGCACAGCACGCAGCCTTATGGCGCGGGCCAAGGTCCGGCCGGACCATGCGGAGCGCGTCTTAAATCACAAAATCGCAGGTGTCGAAGGGACGTATGATCGACACAACTATGAAGACGAGAAACGGGATGCGCTCGACCGTCTGACGCACCTTACGCAGCAAATCGTTTTGGGTAAAAGCGCAAAGGTAGTGTCGTTTCCCAAACGAGCCGCAAAACTAAGTGCATCGTAGCCGCTCCTTGACAAACCGTGCGCAATCGAGTGTTCTTCTTCACGACGGCTGCTAAGCCGTCTTCGCTTTCGTCGACGTAGCGCTGCCTCTTGGCTGGAAACATCGACAACGCCGTCAGGCGTCTCGCGCCGAGCAGCGCGCCACCGGTAATAGCCGGACAATAGCTCTAAGACCCTTGCATCGGTCGGTAGGTGCAGTTGGCCTGGAAACAGACCATCCGTGCTGAGAGCAGCGCGCCACCGGTAATAGCCGGACCAATGCTCCAAACACCGCTAACCGAAAACGCCACGCCGCGCGCCGATTTGCACGCGCTAAGCTGGCGAAGGAGCTTCGTTATGTCCGAACCTCTGCTTTCAAAGCAGCGTGTAGCTGAGATTCTCGGCCTCCATCCCGGCAGTTTGATGCGGCTGGTCAAACAAGGCCGTTTCCCAAAGCCGATTCGTATCGGCGTTACCCGCGGCCCTGTCCGCTGGCGCCCGTCTGACGTGGACGCGTGGATAAACGGCCAGGCAAAAGCCGCTTGAAGGCATTCGCACGCAGTTGCGTGCTGAGCAAGGACTCTGACAATGACACAGCTATTTGTCGATGGTTTCGACCACTACGGCACGGGCGCGGCTTCTCGCGGCTTCATGCTTTCGGGCGCCTGGGCCAATATCGGCGCGGCTGTTGGGTGCTTCTGCGATACCCCGGCGTGGGGCGCGCGCACTGGCGCCTATGCGTTCCGGACCGGCACGCAGGACGATGCCACCGGCCAGGCTTCACGCATTACGCTCGGCGGCTCACGATCTGCGATCATCGTGGGAACGGGGTTTTCTGTCAGTAATTTGCCGGAAAACGACAGGTTCAACATCGTCCGGTTGAAAGACGGCAGCGGGAATGCTTTAGCCGAGCTGCAACTTCGTTCCGATGGTGTGCTCAAATTCCAGACTCCGGTCGGCACTCTGTCCAGCGCCTCCGCTGCACCCGTCATCAAAGCCGAGACGTGGCACTATCTGGAGATGAAATTCGATCTTGGCGCTGGCAGCGTCGAAATTCGCGTGGACGGTACGCCCGTCATTTCGCAGACGGGCGTCGTTTATAAAGACACTGGCGGCGTGACCCACACCACTGTCGAGCAGGTCGCGATCGGCGCTGGCACGGCCGTTGGGCCCCAGATGACCCCGTGGTTTGACGACCTCGTGATCCGCGACACGACCGGCACGCGTAACAATGACTTCGAGGGCGACATAGGCGTCGCAGCACTGTTCCTGAACGCCGATACGACGGTTGCGGGCTGGACACCGCAGCCGCGCAAGAAGATCGGCACGGGTATTCTCGACAACCGCGCGGCCAACAACTCGGCCGTGACAGCCGCATCCAGCACCAGCACGGACCTGGGCAACGGCGATTTCACGATCGAGCAGTTCGTGCGTTTCGCAGCACTCCCCACCGGCTCCAACAAGGCGGAGATTTTCGGCAAGTGGGACGAGACCAACAACCGGCGCAGCTACCAGCTTTACCTCGGCGGCCCGACGCTGGATGGCGGCAATCTGACGTTCCGCACCTCGACGGACGGCCAGGCGGGCACCGTGGCGCAGGTCATCTCCTACCCGTGGGCGCCCGATCTCAACCGCTGGTATCACCTCGCCATCTCCCGCGCGACGGGAGAGACGTTGCTGTTCATCGACGGCGTGCAGTACGGCCTGCCGCAGGCGGACACACGGACCTATTTCGCGGGCACCGCGCCCACGGCGATTGGCGGACAAGCCGAAGGGACCGGCTCCATCATCGCCAACACGACGTTCAACGGCTTCATGGATGAGCTTCGGCTCACGGTTGGCTATGCCCGCTACAACACGACCTTCGCGCCGCCCACGGTGGCATTCCCGCGCAACGTGGCTGGCGACCCACACTTCGCCAACGTGGCATTGCTATGCGGCTTCGACAACAGCATCGCGGATGAATCGAGTTACGGCCGTCTCCTGACGGCGCGCAACGGCTCCGTACAGAACACACCGGACGACGGGTCTTTCGCCTATCAGACGATCAACCAGCACGCGCCGCGCGACGACACCTTCGTCGAGGCGCCTCTGCTGCCCGCGACCGGCATCTTCACCTTGGCCGGTCTGCCGCTCAACGGCGAGACGGTGACGGTTGGGACGACCAACAGCCCGGCGGTGACGGCTGTCTACAAGTTCGTCACGGCGCTGGCTGCGGCGAATGATGTGCTGATCGGCGCAACGGCCGCGGCCACCATCAGCAATCTCGTGGCGGCGATCACGGCCGGCGCGGGCGCGGGCACCGTCTACGGGACGGGTACACTGGTGAACAACGACGTGACGGCCTCGCCGCTCCCCAACGGGCAGATGCTCGCCAGCGCACTGACGCCGGGCACCGCGGGTAACTCACTGGCGACGACCACGACGAGCACCAACGGCTCGTGGGGCGGCGCAACGCTCAGCGGTGGTGCGGACATTCCTGGGCCGAGCGAGTTTCGCTTCGACCGCCCGCCGCCGCTCACGACCGTTATCAAGTCCCTGACGGTGGTCACGCGCACGCTCAAGACGGACAGCGGCACGTGCACGGTGCAGGCGTCGCTGGTCGGGCCGAAGGGGACGGCCGCTGCCGGCGCCAACCGATCTGTCACGGTCAACCCGACCTACTATCAGGACATGTACGAGACGGACCCCGACACCGGCAACGACATCACGCCCACGACGGTTGTTGGCGCACGCGTGCGGCTCAACCGGACGACGTAGGAGATTGAAATGCAGCCGATCACAGATTTGAAGATTCCGAACGAGGGGTACCTAGTCACTGACGTTGTCATGCTCGTCGTCTATCGCCCAGACGATGCGCCGGGCAGTTCCGCGAACGACGCGGTGGCTAAGGAAGTGGAGGCCGAAGATGCCGATACCAGAGCATGAAGCCCGCTACGTATTCGAACTGCTCAAGGCGCAGCGTGAAGGTAGGTTCCCCGAAGCTTATGCACGATATGAGGCGGCTTTCGATAAGCAGACCAAGGCAGGGCCCCTACCAATCGCTATATATGAAGAGATTGGCGCGCGCATGATGGAAGCATACCGCCGCCCCGGCGGGCGGTACGGCGAAGGGTACAGGGACGTAATACGCTGGCTTCTGTCTATAAGGAAACTCGGCAAAAACAGCCTCCGAATTGACGAATATATCGCCGTCATCGCGCATCGGATAGCAATGCATGCCCACGCTTTCCGGGGCGAGCCCGACGACGCCACAAAGCTGGCGCGCGCCTTTGGGGAATATGTTTTCCAGGCCGCATCGCGGAAGATTCAGCGCGAATACGCCGACAACGCGGTGCTTGAGAAAGCGTCTGCCGCTGCGCTTGACGGCATTTCGTGCACGGACGTGCAGCGCGCCGTGCATGAGTGGACTGCACATATTCCGATGGAGGACTGGGTGAATGCTGCGATCGAGGGTGCGATGCACCGCAAACTACAGAAGCAGAGGTTCGCTTGATCGTGTCACCTGCCAGAACATCGACCAATGCGCGCAGGCGCGATATAAAGACACGAAGGCCGGCGTATGGTGCGCCGGCCGTCGCAGAGGAGGAGATGCGATGATGTGGAGAAGGAGTGAAGGCCTTGAGTTTAGCAAGCGCGCGTCCACTGCGCAAGCAGCGCGCCTCAAACGCGGATTTCCTTGGGGGCGTCCTCCCCTGTAGTACAGCCGCACTAAACCTTGCGGCCGGTGATTTGGCGCGAAGTGGGTTAACGCCCGACGACGCCAAACACGACGGCATTTTTGCCGTGGACAGCGCGCAAAGCATCTGTCCCGACTTTGCCGCCGCGCCGGCGCTTGTCATTCCTTACTATGACAGCATGGGCCGCGCAGTCACATACGAACGCGGCGGCCACGCTGTACCGTTTTGCCGTGTACGCTATCTGACGCCACCTGGCTTCCCGCTGCCGCGCGGGCGTAGATACGACCAACCCGGAGACAGCGGCACGCCGCCATATTTCCCGCAGAGCTTTGACTGGCGCGGCGATACAGACGGCTGCGTTCTGGTGGAAGGGGAGAAAAAGGCGATCGCTCTCTGCCGCGCCGGAATACCGGCCGTCGCGATTGGGGGCGTGTTCAACTTCGCGGAAGGCAGCGCGCCCCTCCACTCTGCGCTGGCCGACATGGCAACGAAGTGCGCCGATGTATACATCGTGTTCGACAGCGACGCCGCGACGAAGCCGCAAGTGAGGCTTGCGGAGTGGCGCCTGGCGACACAAATGGCGCTCCCAGGAGCGCGCGTTCACATTGTGCGCCTGCCGGAGGACGGCAACGACAAGGTTGGCGCCGATGACTACCTTATGAAGCACGGCGCCAAAGCGCTGCAGGAACTGATCCTGTCCACGCCTGCGCTGGGCGAACAGCAGCAGAGCACGCCCAGCGACGAGATCGCCGTATCCGACATGCTTGGCCGCGAAGTCCTGCCGGTGGAAGAACTCATTCCGGGATGGCTGGAAAAAGGCATCCCCACCTTTCTCGCCGGCGTGGGCGGCGTGCACAAATCCCGTCTCGCGTTGCAATGGGCGCTATGTCTGAATGCGGGCGCCCAGTTATGGGGCGTGGGGGATGGCCTGAAAGGGCTCCGGGACGCGAAGCCATCAGCAACCATGGTCTACTGCGCGGCCGAGGATGACGCGAACGAGCTGGCGCGGCGTGCCCAGGCCATCACGCGCACGCTGAAACTCTCCAAGCCGAAGCAGGGCGTGTTCTGGCCATGCAAGGATGCGGCGCTTGTCATCATGCACGAGAGTGCCGAGGTTGAGCTGCGGCCCTTCTATCATCGTCTGATGCGCCGCTTGCAGGCGATCAAGGGGCATAAGGTCGTGGTGCTGGACAGCGCCTATGACTTCGTGCGCTTCGCGGGCCGCGCGAAGATCGACGAGGACGCTGTAAACTACTTTATCAAGGTCATTCTTCAGGGCATCTGCGACCAGACCGACTCAACGCTGCTGATCCCCTGGCACCCATCGCAGGCAGGCAGCGGACGCGACAGCATGGACGGCTGGTCTGTGGCTTGGCACAACGCCGCCCGCGCACGCCTCGCGTTGAGCGAGGTGAAGGATGCAGACGACACATATGAGCTGCGTGCGGTGAAGCGGAATCACGGGCCGAAAGGACAACCCCTACGCATCCGCTTCCACAACGGTGCGCTGTTGCCGAACGATCTGCTTCCGGGTGAGGAAAAAACCGCTGCCGTCCGCAAAGCGTGTGTTGATGCCGCGCTGTACGCCGACTCTGTCGGAGCGGCCTTTACGCAACAAAAAAACATCTTACCGGCAATCGCAGAGCAAATTTCAAAAAAGGCGGGGGTGCAGTTGACGCCGAAGCAAATTAAAAACGAACTGGCGGCGGCGCACTACGCTGGTGAACTGGGCTATCGGAGTGGCATTGGAAAGACAAGAGCCGGATACTGCGCACCCAAAAACGCGGTTGAAACCGGGGTTGAAACCCGGTTGAAACCCGAAGTTGAGACCCGTTGAAACCCAGTGGAAACCCCGTTGAGGGAGGTTGAGTTGAAACCCCCATACCCCCACCGCCTGGGCGCTCGCCTTGAGGGCTCGCCCAGCGGAATAGTTGGATAGCCCCATGAAGCGAACACTAGCCCTCTCCGATTTGAACGACCCCCGCGAAGCAGCATTCGTGACCGCCATCTTTGAGTTGGGCGGCCCGCACTATGCCGGGGAGGCCGCATTGCGCGCCGGCTACGCCGACACGGTTGAAGACGCGGAGCGGGCCGCCGCATTCCTGCTGGGCGCATCGCGTATCCAGCGCGTGATTACCACGGAAATCAAATCCCGCTTCGACGTGGCCGCCGCCACCGCGTTCAACACGCTCTTGGAAGTCTGCGTGAACCCGAAGGCCCCGGCCAATGCGCGCATCTCCGCGGCCACGGAGATTTTGAATCGCTCGTCAGTCGGTCCCGTGCCAAGCCGGTCCACGAACGTGACCGCGAACGTGAGTATTGAAGATTTTTTGGCACGCCTCGATGATTCAGAGGACGCCTCAAACGCGAAAGTCATCGAAGGAAGCTCCGCTATCCGCCCAGAGGACACGTAGGGCGCCGCTGCAGCGGCGTGTCGGGCCGCGCTTGTAGGGTGTTGGGGGTGCCGGATACGGGATGCCTGCCTACAGGCTTCCTAGAGGCTGTGTGGCCTTCGGCCGATTTCTACGGCGTCTTCTTAGGCCCGCTCTCGTTCCCGTCGCTCCACCCCTTCCGCATCTCTGCGGCTCGCTGTTCCAGTCGTTCCGCTATGGCGACGACCCTTGAATTGAAAATCGTAGTGGTAGTACGGCGAGCCTTTCGGCTTGTAGACGGACATGGTGGTACATCCCTGCAGGCACGGGCGGCGATAAACTCCGCCAGGTCTTCTTCGGTGAACATGCGGCGCAGCTTCTTCTTGCCCCGCCCGATGTTGATGTAGCGTATCTCGCCGGCGCGGACGTGCTCCAGCAGAATTTTCTTGGAAAGCCCGAGCCGTGCGGCGGCTTCTGGTGGGGTTAAGAGCTTGCCGGTCATCGTGATCTCCTGCCAGGCCAGATCGGGGCCGTCTCACTTCCTGCGTGTGAGATTGGGACTCCGTTGGCCTTCTTTGTAAAGGAGGTAGCGCCCGAAGCCGTAGAGCGCTCCGACCAGTGCCCCAATGAAGGCCAACACTCCAAGCAGTTCCTGTACATCACCAAGCGTCAGGGCGGAGATTTCGCTATAGGCATAAAGCGCCGCCAGCCCCACGCCGGCTAAGCCTGCTAGCACAGCGCCACTCACCAGGACTTGCGGCAGGAACGCCAAGACGAAAACGGCGAGCACAACGCCCGCCGCGATCTCTAAAATCAGAACCATTACGCTGTCTCCTGTTATTGTTTCAGGTGGTCAGCTCTGAAAAGCTGGCAGAATTGCTTGGTGGCGCCAGCGCAGGCCTGCCACGGGGACACATGTGCGCCACATAATAGAGCCAGGCGCCGAACCGTTTCAGCTCAGCGCCCGGCGCTTCGATCACTGTGCGGCATTCACGCACTCATCCTCATCCTTGTCCGGCACGTAGCCAAGGGTCGCCAGACAGTGGATTCCATAGTGCTCCGTGTGCCACGCCTCCTCGATATCAAGGGCAAGGTTGATTGCCCGTTCTGTTTCCGCGTCGGCCGCCACACGCAGTCCGGCCTCCTCCAAAATGAACTGCCACGTGCCCCACACATCATGAACGGCCGCCCGCTGCGCCACCGTGATCGTGAGCGGGTCGGCAATGCCCTCGTGGCTGATCAGCAGATCGAAGGCCCAGCCGTCCGCGCCTACCGCCCGAATGGGCCCCAAGGTGGCGCTGGCGCCCGCATACTGCGCCGCCACCTTCTTTGCCCAATCTTCATGACTGCCGACAACGCCATCAGCTTCGTTGCGCTCGCCACATTCGCCACGGTGCAGCGCACGCCAAACCGTGTATGCCTCAACCGTTCTGTAAGCCTCATCCGGCGGCAGGTCTAAGAGCGTGGTGGTCGTGTACATTTGCATGACTGACTCTCCTTTACGCGACGGCCAGGATTAGCCGCACATACGAGTATGAGTGTGCATCGTGGAGACTGCAAAACACGTTTGCTGTAATGGTTTCTGCATCGTATATCGTTTTACGACATCTATTCACGTTACCGAGATTCGTTTGTTCTGAGCTGGCACAGCGTGCCTTTTCGCGCGATCAAGTTCCAATGCGCGTGCCGTTGTTCAAGTCAATCTAGTCCCGTTTCTGGCCCCGCTCGCGCAAACATTCCGTGCAAAGCGCCAATTTCACTGGTGATTTCACGACGACAATACCGCTCGCCAAGTGCGGTGCAGCTATCGCACGCGTGCGCTGTGCCGCTGCGCTACGTCTTTGTCAGTCACGCTGGTCTGCACGCACGCGGCACGCACCGCTGTGCGTTTGGCCGACGGCACGCCATCGATTCAATCCGATCCGTTTCGTAATCCTGCAGCGGCGCTGCGCTGGGCAAGTCTAGTCAGCACGGCTGCATGGTGTGCTTGGCTACGACGTGGCTAGGTTGTGTCGTAGCAGTGCCGACCCTCGGCGGGGGTGCTTCGTGCTGTAGCGCGGCGTGGCTTCGTAAGGTCCCCGTTCAAAATTTCTACTATTTTTGACTTCTGTATGCTGTCCGGTTCGCACAACCGGCCAGTCGAGTTGCGCTCATTCCGACGCCTTTGCTTTCCAAACATCGTATCGTTGGACCGAGTGATTTGGGGCTGAGGTTTCGCTGGAGCCGCTTTGGGTGACCGTACCCCGCCTCTGGCGCAAACGTTCGTTTTCACTGCGAAGTAATTGTAGCTTCAGTTTGTTCGCTTCGGCGTTAAAGCGATATTCTTGGAGCTTTGTGGCTGCGTCGGGGTCGCCCGCAACGTCGCCGTAGGTTTTCTGGAGTGCACGATAGGCCGCGTTACGTCGGGCCGTATCTGTAAGAGCCTGCGCGGCCGCGTTGCCTCGCGCTAGCGATTCAGCTGGGCTGATTGGAGCAAACGCTGAGTGTGCCGGTACGGACGTTGAGGGGCCGTCTATGAGCGCCGCTCGGTTTGGATTTAGCAGGCGCGCAGCCACGCGTTCCCCATTTTCGTCTATATTTGTTATGCTGTCGTCACAAGCAAGGACATCTTCTGTCGCGAGCCAAAGGGACGAGTTCAGTTTATCTAGCGCGGCAACCTGAAAAACTTTACCAGATCGTAGAACGATAATACTACCACTATCGACTACGGTTTGAATCGTATCCCGCTCACATGCAGCAAGCGCTGGTCTGCAAAGTGCTGCACTAACAAAAAGCACCGCGATTATTAGTCTAGCCATGGATCGCCCTTTCACCCACTGGTAGCGCTGAGCATTAACCAAACAACTTAAAGAAGCATTCAACTCCTGGTGTTGTGATGGCGCCACCACAGGAGGACCAAACCATGTTCGGGAAACTCTTAGCTGGCTGTGCGCTTTGCGTACTTATGGCGGCACCCGCCTTCGCCGGCGACACCTATGTCCACAGCTATGTTCGCAAGGATGGCACCTACGTCCAGGGCTACCATCGGACCACACCAAACTCATCGCGATACGACAACTATTCGACGAAGGGCAACGTAAACCCGTGGACGGGCAAGGCAGGGACCGAAAACCCGTACCCCGCCACGTCGCCATACGGCAGCACTCATCGCCAGGATCGCAACGGCTATGAGCAGCCGAACACGTATGGTTACTAGATCGCGTTTATAGGAGGCGAGGATGAAGCACGCAGCTTTTGCGTTCCTCCTGCTGCTGTGGCCCGCCGCCGGCTTTGCCGCCACGGTGTCGGCGGCGGATGCGGCGGCTCACGCCGGGCAGAGTGTTACCGTCGAAGGCTACGTAAGCGAAGTCCACACGGCGCGCAGCGGCAAGGCGACGTTCGTTGACCTGGACGGACGCTATCCCGGCCAGGCGTTCACCGCGGTGGTTTTCTCAAGCGATATGGCGGCCGTTGGCGACGTTGGCGGCCTTGCGGGGAAGACTATGGGCATCACAGGCCAAGTGCAGATGTATCGTGGGCGGCCGGAGATCATTGTGCATTCGCGGGCGCAGTTTCACAGGTGGTAATTGCGCAGAAGGCGCACGCCACGCCGCAACCTCTAAGCCCCGAAAAAAAACATATCGTGCCCCGAACGGATACGCTATGGGGGGAACTGTTGTTTCATGAGGCGCCGCGGCTGCGGCGTGCAGGTTTTTTCTGCTCCGGCGCCATCTTCCATGTCACGTCTTCCATCGTCTTCAGCACCGCCTTGGCCTGATCCGGCGTGGCCCGGGTCTCGCCCAGCCAGGTATCCCAATCCGCGTCTTCGAGGATGGCGGGCATCCGCGGGTCTTCCTGATTGGGCATGATGGTCCGGCGGATCATCTCGCTGGCCGGGACCGTCACCATGCAGCAGGCCAACATCGGCTGGGGCAGATCGGGGATTTCAAACCGGCGCCAAATGAACGCGAAGCCGCGAGGAATGCCGTCGCCCGGATCGATGGTCCATTGGATCGTTTTGGGCTTGCCGCCACTGGTGAGCGTTTCTTCCCCCTCGTTGAAGGTCTTGAACACCACAATCCCGCGCTGGCCGTGGCGGAAGGCGTCAGCGAAGGCCCGCGTCGTGTCGATGCCTTCCGAACGCGCATGGATCGGCTGTGGTCGGCGCCAATCCTTCGGGCTGGGAAAGCCCCATCGCATCGGCACGATCTTGCGCTTGGCCGCCCCCGCGTCCCACACGATGACGGGGAGCATTTTGGCGACGCCATAGGTCACTTCCTCGTCGTTGCTGCCGTCGCCACCACCGCCTTCGTTGCCATCCTTCAACGCAAAAAGAGGCTGGGAGAATTCAAACACCTCACGCCAGCTCGCCATCGCGGTGAATTTTCCGCACATCACCAGCCACCCGGATGTTCGTGCGTGCAGGTGATTTTGACCTGCACTTTGCTGCGGCACATCGTGCAATAAAAGCCCGGCAGCAATGTATCGAGCTTCGCATTCGCGAGCCGTCCATGCTTCTCCAGCAGCTTGTAGGGGTGCATCCTCTTTCGGACCTCGCAGCGCTCGCACATCACGACAACAAGGTAATCGGCCTCGCAAGCGTCGGCCAATGTTTCCACCGAACCGTGAAATCTATGACGTCCCATGACGCGTCAACCGGCCGAAGACACGCTCCGTCTCGATCGCCTGCGAATATTTGTTCCGGCCGCGCATGGCTCGGAAGGCAGCAAAATCGCAGACGAAATCGTTCCCGGCCAAAATGAGTTCGTGCTCAATGTGGGCCATGGCTTCTTCGCGGCTGGCGAACTCGCGTTCATCTCTGCCGTTGATGGATGCGTACCATTTGCGGGAGCCATCCTCCTGCCGGACACTCCGGCTCACTGAAGCATCGAAACGCGTGTAACCGCCGCCAATGCCGAGGCTATAGCCCTCGCATTCGCCGCGTCCCCACCGTGTCCATTCGCTCTTTGCCATAAGAACGATATGAGAACAAATATCTGGCCGAGTCCAGCCGCCAAGTGTCGGGGGCCGGAGCCGGCTGGCGCACCAAAGGCCAGTGTACCGCGGCGCATTGTCTCAGAATTGTTATGCGTTGCCGAAGACTGTGTGTGTCCCCGGTCGTGTCCCCGCGCTGCCAAGGTTATTCAGTGCCGAGAGACGAACCTGTAATCTATTGAATTTACGTCGTGTTTTGGTCGGAGCGGCGGGATTTGAACCCACGACCCCCAGTCCCCCAGACTGGTGCGCTAACCAGGCTGCGCCACGCTCCGTTACCAATTCCTGCCCGGCGGAAACGCGCATCCGGGGATGATGCGCTTCTATGAACCTGTCAAAGGACAGTCCAACCGGGCAAAGCCGCAGGCGTTAAAGCCGCAAACGGCCGCTTTCGCAAGGGCGCGGACTATAAAGCGCGATCCGGAAAAGTGTGAAGCGGTTTTCCGGGCAAATCGCGCGAAATCGAACAAAAGCGATCCGGAAAAGTGTGAAGCGCCGGCGACGCTGCCGCGCCCTGC
>Ga0209952_1001421_pt1 | contig 20423 bp, 24 predicted proteins | sample ThiBiot_750_biof_2_FD_183951 | JGI IMG/M metagenome (GOLD analysis project Ga0209952, IMG submission 183951) | Wastewater bioreactor microbial communities from Cape Town, South Africa - Thiocy_cont_750_biof (SPAdes) | ecosystem: Engineered > Bioreactor > Thiocyanate-remediating >...
GAATTCCATGATAACTGGACATAGTGATTTTTTTATGTTTATCGATTGATGCAGAAACAAACAAATTCTCCTCGTTGTCCGATTAGATTGAACAAAGAACGAACAGATCGCATGATTTGATAATTAAATTAAGTATCATCACTCATAATTGTTGTTTCCTCTTCTTTTTTTGTAAATAATTTTTTTCAAAAACTTTTCCAATCGATTTATTCATTAAGAATATGTTTAAAAAAATTTTTTTTTCGAAGAAATGCTCTATCTTGGTTTTATGAGCGACATCTCGTGTGTTGCCTTCTAATCTATCTGTCAATTGAATTTTATTATTTATCATGCAAAAAGATAGAAGAAAGAAGAAAAAAACGTTTGATCCGATACATTGAATTGTGTGAACACAAAAACGACTAGAGTAGAAAAATACAGATGTATTGAGAGGGAGAAAAAAGGTAATATTCACAATCAAATCGAAAGACACACGGACCAACAAACAAACAAACAAACAGATCACAATCAATATTCTACATTTTGAGATAAAAAACAAATTACTAATTATCATGCGTTTTTTTTAAATTAAGAGATTATCTGTTGATTTTTTCGATGAATCTGTATTCGATGACGAAAGAGATGTATTATCAATAGGTGAAGTCGTTCCTTGATTAACAATGACCACCGTTGGACTATCCGAATTCGTTGGTAAAGACTGTTGCTGTTGAATTGTTCTTCCTATAAAAATAAAATATATTCAAGTCTTTTGTTGTGTTCTATCTCAAAAATTTCATTCCATCATGCTATCTAAGCTTCATGCTTATACGATTGATTTAAGACAAAAAAATCAGACTAATAACCTGATCGATTTCGAATTCTTAACGGAAGATTTAATTGATCGTTATCTTTGACTTCTACGTACGTAATTATCAATGAGAATCTCACAAACGAACTTAGCAATACAATACCTTTTTTGACTAAATCTCGATGTGGCAGGAAGAATAAAATTGAACTTGCAATAAGTATATGCCAAAGACTATGCGTATACCAATAATTCTCTTCGGTTTCGCCGAATGCAAATAGAATTAAACCAGCTAAAGCTAAACAAAAACCTGGCAGTACTAAGACGAGACGTTTCGTTGACGGTTGTAAACGATGTAAACGTATCGATGTTATAATCCACGTTGAGATCGTAAATAAAAATGTTGAACCAATTAAATAAATAAATTGTAAATGATCAAAACGGTCACGTGAATTAATAACTATACATGCTAAGACACCTAACATAAACAAAAAAACTTTGATTGAACGTGGAATAATCGACATCGTTATTAATGTGATAACAAATGATGCATATGAACCAATGAAATCCGATAATTGTAGACCATCGTATTTAAATATACAAAATTTATTTATATCTTGATCGCATGCATGATAAAACTAAATAGAATCGAAATTTATATTTCAAAATTATTTTCTTTTTCTCTCTCGAAGAAAAAAACATACAGTCGAAAAAAACATATTGAACGAATAGATAAGTCCTTCGATGTATAAACGTCGATAAATAGCTACAGCAATTGGTGGTAGAAACATTAGATTACTTAATGTTAAAAATAGAACTTGAGAGAGATTTTTCGATGTATCAGCAAATGTACTGTCTGTGCAAGCATAACCTCGATAATCTGCTATGCATGAGCAAGTTGAGAAAACATTCTGTTGCGATGTCATTATTCGACAGATACCATAGGTACCACATTGTTGTTTTGTACATTGAGATGATGAAATTTGAAACATTAGGGATAGTGAACCATTTTGACAATCGGAATTTGTTTGATTACAAAAGTATTCGAATGATAAATACCAAATGCCCATTTCAGGATAAGGAATTGATCGAATTGAAATAGAATTTTTTTCGAGATAGATTCTATACTCATCTTCGCATTGATTATAGGAACGAATGCGATATTTTGATAAACATACGAGAATACTCGCATTGATATGCGTTGGTACAAATGGCTAGACACAACAAAAATGTTTATTTTTAAACGAAAGAAAATTATTTTTTATCATACCATCATTCGTGATTCTAAATCGAGGTGTAATGTTCCACCAATATTTCTATCATCGACAAGAAATTCATAGGAATAAAATGAGTATTCATTGGCATTCAATGTTATCGAACTTGTACTTCCACTATTCGATCGAGTTATTGTATAGATAGGAACGTATAAAAAATCGTAATAATAATTAAACATTATTCGTCGAGTTGGATAAGATTGAAGACAATTCGTTGTACAGCCTTATGTTTTCAATTTTTTTTATTAAAGAATTTTCGAAAAATACGCCTACTTGTCGAACGAAGAACCATAACACCGTGAAGTGAATTTGCTAGACACGAAATATCTGCGACTGTGATTTGAAAATAAATCCAAACCGAAGATGAATATTGTTCAATATCAATCGTACAAGATTTATTCTGACAAACTGAAAATAAATTTTGATATAAAAACCAATCAAACAACTATTTCACAACAGACTTGTTTTTGAATCATAGAAAAGAGAATTGGGAAGACCATTAATTCGATAGTAGACAAGAATTTCGCAATGATTCGACCATTGAGAGATGATATTCAATTTTGAATTACTCGTCGATGTAAAATAACTTTAGAAAACAAAAAAAAAACAAAAAATATTTAATTGATGATTTTCAAATTCAATTTACGATGTATAGATATAGGGTTGATTTAGACTGAGAGCAACCTGAAGTTGTTCATTGAGTGCAAAAGTTAGAGGAATAGATTCAATTTGATAATCAAGCCAAGTCGATAGATAAAAATTACAACCACTCTTAAGAATCTAAACAAACGATTAATGGAAAATATTTCGAAAATAATCGAATTTTTACTTTTGATTTATATAATGATGTTTCTCGATCAACAAATGCCTAGAATTGAATGAAATTCGATACTAAATTTCAACATAAACTAAAACTTACCAAAGCAAACCATGTTCCAATCGATGGATAACTTAATTGTATTAATTGATTAGCATATGTTTGGTTAAATACAATACGAAACAGATCGTGTCGTTTTGTAATATATGTCTGAGGAATTGATTCATTGCGTGGAAATATTAATGGGTAAGTTCCTTGTTGAAGATAGCTAAAAAACGAAAAACATGATGAATAAATTTATTTTCTATCCATAAAAACAATTCATATACAATTGAATATTAGCAAAATCAGTTGGACATTTTCCTTCGGTCGTGATTGTTATCGACCAATTGGCAATGGTTGTTGGACCTTTAATATTAAATTTAAGTAGTTTAACATCTGAATACGTTTCATATTCGAATATACGAATACGAGAATAATGTTGACCGAAATCATAACCTAAACGAAAATAGATCAATAACGAATTGTTTTAGTTTTTTGTCATATACCAAGAAATGGATTCGTCTCGGCTGCTGAAAATGAAACAAGAAGAAAATAGATCAATGAAATCATTTGTAGTTTGAAATTCAATGACATTTTCTCTTGATCATTTCGATGAAATTATTCGATCTAGAGAAAGAAAAGAATCGGGTTATTTTATTTCAGTTGACTGTTGAGATGGGATCGAAAAGAAAAACGTGAGAGATTATGTTGAAATATGTACCCATACATTTCTATACATATTTGTATCTAAGAGAAAAAAGAACTGTAGCTTGCTTAAAAAGAAAAAGAAAAAGAGAAAAGAAACTTAAACGAGAGCATAAAAGACTAAAATAATTAATACATTTCTGTTTTTTTTAGTTCTCTCTCTCTTATCAGCCAAACAATACAGACAAAATAAATAAATATATATGAAATAGAAAGTTTGTAACTTGAAAATCTCGATAAGTCTATTCATTGTTTTATTTAAAAAATATCATCACATCTTGACCAATCTTGTTTTTGTTTGCATTCCCAATATTCATTCGTATACAGATGTATATCGGAATTCGTTAATGGATCGTGTTGTTTTTTGAACCATTTCGATTGATAATTATCATGTCCATTGACTTCTCGTGTACGTCGAGTTTGTCGTTGTTTGTCTTCTAAACGTAGTTTCTCTTGATTGGCTTCGTCCCAACGTGCTTGTTCCATAAGACGTTGATCGGGACGACGACGTGAATCAGTCGGAGCCACATTCGGCTCATCTTCATTTAGTTCAACGGCTAGTTCAGTGAAATTGTACATTTTTTCGAGATAAGCCGGTGGCATTTTACGTTCCCATAATAATTTCATATTGCGTGTTTCCATATGATGAGATTGAGCGTGACGACCCGATGTCGGTTCAACTGGACCACCTTCGATTTTTTCTGTCCAAGTACCTGAATAAATTTTCGAATATATCAAAAAGAATGTCAAATGAATTTCTATCAAACCAGTTAGAACCCAACGAGCTTGACCACTAGTATCAGTGACAACACCAGTGACTTTATGTGGAACATCTTTAGAAAAATAACTGTATGGAAAATATTTCAATTTACAAACATCTTTGGTTGTATTATTGATGATATCCATTTCACCAACCTAAATTCGAAACGAAAGAAAAATAAATTCGTCTCAAGTCTGTTTGTTTTACATTATCAATCCAAAGTTTGCCAACAATGATATTATTGACTAAAGTCGTGACTTTTCTCCATGTAAAATGATTGCCAGTATTTTTGAATATTAAATGAGAATATCCTAGTGGTGTAATGCTCAAATATTGACCGCGAAATTTCGATGTCATGGTAAATTCTTGATACAATGTCCAACCTTGACCTTCGGCATGAGTTGACAAAGCGGGTGGATGATGGCTAACTTGTTCTTAGAAACAAAGAAAAAACGAACTTTTAAACATCGATTTGCTTTTTGTTTTACCAGCAATTGATCTCCATCCTAAATCATCGGTTCGATCGCATTCATAGGTTTCTCCAAGTAATGGATTAAATGGTTTATTAACACGTGTAGCTGTTGTTGAATAAGCTGAAATGGTAAATGCAGCAACATAGGCTAATTGCTCCCAATTATCATTAGTTTGAGCAGCTGCATCGAGTACCGAACTATATTCAAGTTCTTCAGTCATACGTTGTAACATTGATATCGGTTCACTGAAATTCACCGGTATGGGAATTTTTGATAGATCTTTTCCGACACAATTTTTAATTATATTCCAAAGATTGACACTAGAACAAAACAAAATATTCGAATTGATCGATGAAATAATTCATGATTTGTCTACCTGAGATTCGGTCGTTCAGGAATACGTTCACGACGTTTACGTTTAACTGCAGTTACTTGTTGCGTTTGTTTAATATCAGTAGTAGGTTGTTTTTGGACGGTATTGTCTTCTTTAGCAGATGAATTTGTTGTCTTATCATTTGTTTCATCTTTCTTTGGTCCTAAATCGAGTCATTCAATAATAGTTTTATGTTTCATCAATCACAATTCCGATGATCATACCTCGAACAATAACCATTGGTAGACTTTCTTCATCTTGTCCTTCGGATTCACTTTCATCTTCATCACATGAACTAACATCATCAGCAACAATATTCGGTGATTCTTTTTCATCCGATAAATGCTGTTGCAATCTGCATATCAAACGAAAAATTCTCTCAAAAAAACAGAAGAAAAAAAACGACAGTTTTAACATACGGGACACGAAAAACGCCAATCGTTTGTGGATCATCAAGTGCATCATAGAATTCATCGTCATCGGACTCGTTTTTGCCTCGAAAATCCGGTGATTTCAATGACGAATAATTCGAACGTACAGCAACAAGACTTTGCCGATCGGCTCTTGACGCTCGTTGAGCTTGTTTTTCTAATTTAGCATTTTGTGCTGCGACTTGTTCGCACATTTGTTCCATGCGTACACGTGCATCACGTTCGACTTGAACTGATTTTTGCCATTTACGACTTTGTGTTTGAATCATTTGAACAAGTTCTTGACAAGCATTCAGCATGGCTATAGAAAACACAAACAAACGAAACACAAATGGAAAAAGAGTCGAATCGAATTCTAACCTGTTGATGTTATACGAAATAGAGTTGCACGTTCATTGACACTTTTAATTGCGTTGATTGTTGATTCATTTTTATCGATCTGTTCGAGATCACCTAATGTACGATGAAGTGCTTGATAATGACGATTAATTAAATCCATGCACATTTTTAAATCTTCTAATTTTGCATCGAATGTTTTATTCATTGTTGTTAATTCCGAACGTTCATTGGAATTCAACAATGTTTTTGTTTGATCATTTGAATTCGTAGCGGCTGTTGTTGCTGATAATGCGGAAGTTTGTAATTGATCTGAAAGATCGTCGGCTGTCGAAGCATCTTCATCGGAATCTTGATATTGTCGTCGAACTTTCAATGCTTTTTGTTTAGCTAATTCTAAAGCGTTCATCCAACGTTGTTTATCAGTTTCACTTGATGTACGTAGATGAATCACGGTTGAACCATTCGATATAACAAAATGACATGTATCATTCGATGATAAATGTGCAGATTCGAGATAGATCGTTCCACGACATGTATGCGTCATTTCATCTTGCGAACGATAATAAGAAAGTATGCCAGCTTGTAAAACAAACCAACGTTTTTGATAACCTTTTAGATACTTTAATAAAAAAAGAACGAAAATTAATAAGATTTAAATTCAAATGAAGATGCTTTTTTCTTTACATTTGTCCATTTATATAACCAGCCACGCATTTCATCTTTGCCATTGGCAGTTGACGGTGTTGTTGATTGCATAGGAAATGGTTGTTGTGATTGAACAGGTGGTGCCATAATACCACTTGTATTAAGATTAGGATTAGTTGAATTGTGCATTGCTGTTGTCAGAAGTTGAGTGTTAGATAATGAACTATCTTTTAGTGTGAATTTCAAAATTAATAATGAAAATGTGTTGGTTTTTTTTTTAAAAAACTTTTTTTACCAGTTTTTGCTCGATTTTGAGATTCACTTGTTGTTTTTGGAGCTGTCGGTAATGTAGTTATTTGCGAAATAGCTGAGAGTGAATTATTCGATTGTATTGTACTCCCAGGAACATGTAATGTCGTACTGGTCGTATTGATATTATTGTTACCGGTTGAATCTAAAAACAAGGCAACAATCGAATAATTCCAAATTATTATTTATTTCTTTCGTTTTGTTTACAGTTATTAGTATGATATGATGCATTAGCTCTTATTTTCCTTTCCCCAACAAAACATGCAATTGTTTATCATATTATTAAGCAAAACAAATCAATTTGTTTTCTTTGAATTCGAACTAGCTACAATCGATTTTCTGAATGAACGGAAAGAGTAAAAATAAAGCCAAGCAAAGCAAAAAGAACTATCGATTAATCATAAGATGATTATTGATATCAGATTTCACTGATTAATGATGAAAACCAAAGAAAAATTCTCTTATTAACGAAGACACCTACGATGATGAAGATATCGTTTTCGATGTATACCAATAAATGATGGTCGGCATTTGGAGACAAGTTTACGTAAACGATGTGGCATTTGTTGCTTTCGTTTTTTTCTTCTTCTTTTCTTTATTCTACTGGGCCGTCTCTCGTTTCTCGATGATTTATCAACGAGAAGAAAGAGTAAGAAGTGAGTGAATGAATGAATGAATGAAAGAAACTAACACCGAACAATGCGGCACATATTATATTCAAGTAAGTCGAATAGAGAGAGATAGAACTAAAAACGTTTGTGATATAATAGAAAACGATTCGAAAAGAAAAAAATAACCTACGAATATAACAAGAGAAACAGAACAGATTCTTTCTCGCTCTCTTTCTCTTTCCCCTATGTGTATATTTCACGTCTGATGAAATAATTGTTTTATTCGACATACAATCCATCGATCAAAGAATACTCAATCTCGAATATTTCGATTATGCGATCAAATGATAAGCATTAGCAGTTTATTTATCTTGACCATAGCTGAACAGAGATTATGCTTAGTAAAGACTAGAAAATAGCAAGAGCATTCGTACCACTCATCGTATTCGTTAAGGGCAAATCAAGTACAGCTGCTGCTGCTGTTGTTCGTTCTCTTGATCGTGATGGTATACGAATACTATTTTTAATATCATCTTTTAGCTGTCGTGCAGCATCTTTTGCTCGATTTGTTGCCATGAAAAATCTACGATGAAATCATGCTTTATTTTTATTACATGTATATGTATTTTTTCTTCTTATCGATTATGTTAATCAATCGAATAGATAAATATTTTCTTGAGAAATCGAGAGAAAAAATGTCACGATGTATTTTTTTTCTCTCTTTCTCTGTCTCGTCTTATCAAATGAAAAAAGGAATGTCGAAATCTAAATAGAAACTTGTTATTGTTGTTGTTGTTATTTTTTCGATGTGATTTGTTCTCGTTCTCAGGGGAATCAAGTGAGATAATATTAGACCATTTTTTTTTATTCTATTGATTGACTTACCCGTTTTGGAAAGATTAATTATTTATATCTAGAAAGTACAGAAAAAAAATGATTTTTTTGATGTTGTCTGCTTCTTAAAGTAGCTCGTTTAGTCATAAAATAAACGAAATGTTTCAATGATTAGAAAAAAAAACAAACAAACAGAAACTATGCTAAAAATATATTAGGAAGACATAGGTGCTGCTGCAGGCAGTTTCTTTTTATTTAATGGTGATTTAGCAAGTTCCTTATCTTCGTCGATCATTACCTTTAACGGAAAAAAATATCAATAAATTGATTTTTTAATTTTTTTTTCTTCTCTCTTACTCGATCAATTCGATGTTTAATAATTCGACCGTCACCTCGAACATAAAATGTTGATAGACCATCGATATATCTTAATGAATGAAAATTCTTTGCTACTGTTGTCGTTTTTATTCGTCGATTCTTACTCGATATAATCACGTATATTTCCTGCAATATCCTTCGGTTTTTTCCAACCTTTAAGCATACCAAAAAATGATTTATTCGATATGCCCGATATTCTCCAGCGAATTTTCACACAATTCGATTCTTCATCGATCGTTGTTTTCAGTAGATGAACAGTTATATTCATCAATTTAAAATTTAATTTCGTTCGTATCCAGAAAAGTGCAAGTGCATATCCTCCAGCTCCTCTGCGAAAGAAAACACCAGAGACAATATGTTCGATTAAAACATCATTCGTCTTCAAAGAATTAAGCGTCTGTTTACTTGCTAATTTTAGGTGGATCGTAATAATAATTTTCAAAGATCATATCAGCTGTGTACAAAGCATATGGATGCATTCGTTTGAAAAAATCTGGTAACTAGAAAATGAAAACAAAGCAAAGTTTTGAATTCTAAATGGAATTGATTTCGTTGTTTTTGTTACAATTTGTGTTAGTTGATTTTCAATGAAACGTAAATGTTCAAGTTTAGGTTTGTCATTCGGATTTCCTGGTGGAAATTCGAATGGTAATCGTGACGATTGCTTTGATGATGAATTTTTCTCATCGATTTTATGTGGAACATGTAATGTAATCGAACGTTTTGGATAATATGAACTATTGATATGAATATTTGATATTGGTAAATTATTCTCTTGACTAGGATTGGAATAGAAAAATAATCGCGAATGATGAACTGTTGATAAATGCCGAGAGAGAATAAAAATCGGATATTTTAATAATGTTCGATTTGTTATTAACAATGAACAAGACATCTAAAGAGAAAAGTAAATGACCTATTTCGCCTTGTTAGTAAATAGGAAACTGCTTGTTTCCTTGTTTATTCATCTAAATGAAATGACATTTATCGAATATTAAAAGTTAGCTACATAGATCCATTAGATATCCAATAGAAAAACAAAATATTCAAATATCTCGATTATGATTGACAAATATCGGTTGTTAGTTAGCTCGTAAATCTTAACGTACAATAGAAACAACATTCTCTCAACCAATCTTGAAATTGTTCGAACTAGCGACATCTATTCTACAATCAACGACAATCATCTTAAAACTAGAACTAAAATAAATAAATAATATCTTTCACCGAGAAAAAATAGATCTTTTATTAAGATTAAATCAAAATATGTTTCTTTACATATTGTATCTTCTCATTGGTTTAGATTTCGAACAACAACAAAATAATAATAATAATAATAACAATAAAAAGAAACCGAACGAGCAAAGAAAGAGAATTGTTTATTATTAGTAGTGTATCTCTATCATCAATTATGAGTTCAACAAACGAGCAAATGAAATCATCGGCACGTGCATATCAATTACCATTGACAAAAGTTAAATCAATAATTAAACTCGATCAGAATACACGTATGATCAGTCAAGAAAGTGTTTATATTCTCACATTAGCTACAGAAGAATTTATTCGAATGTTAACACGTGATGCTCAAAATTCAATGAAACAATGTGCATCGAAACGCTTAGATCGTTTACATATATTCAGTTCGATCAATACAAATCCACTCTATGAATTTCTCGATGGTTCTTTCGACTAAAAATTTCACTTTTTCCTTTCATTTGTCATTGTCAGATAGTTAAATTTTCAAAGAATAGCTCTCAAAATCAATAGTATTTCTTCTATTTTCTAGATTTTTTGAATGAAACAGTCATCAATAGCCAGTAGTCCACCACCTCTACCATTACCATCGTCAACACCCGTACTCAATCCAATTGATAGATCATCACATCGAAAACCAATCGATGAACGTGAAAAATTGTTTCTTCTCTACGAAAGTCAAGGTCAATTGTCCGAATATGTAACGGATCCGAGTCAATTGCAATCGCCACGTCTTTCAACAACCGATCCGAATACAATTGATCATCATGGTTTCATACATGATCAATCGGTTCAAGGATTGTCATTGTTTGAAAAGAAACAAATGCAACAAGACATCAAACGTAGTGAAAGGTGGAATAAAATGCTCAAAAAATCTTCACAAATATCTCGAGATAATGAAAAACTTCGACGACGAATGTACAAAGGCTTGCCAAGTACATTACGCGGCGCATTTTGGTCCCGGTTATTCGATCTTGATGAACAACTACGTATCAACAAAGGACATTATGAAATATTAAAGAAAAAAGCTCGATTAACATCGACATTTTTAAGTCAGATCGATCTTGATGTTAATCGAACCTATCGAAATCATCAAATGTTCTGTAATCGCTATTGTTTAAGACAAAAACATTTATTTTCAATTCTTGCTGCTTATAGGTAATCATATATTCGAGTTGAAAAACGAAATATTCATATGTTTTCGAATGAATTTTCTAGTGTTTATAATACAGAAATTGGTTATACACAAGGAATGAATCAAATTGTTGCATTTTTATTATTCTATTTGCCTGAAGAAGAAGCATTTTGGGCATTTTGTCAGCTAATGACTGGTTCACGTTGGATGATGCACGGATTTTTCTCTCCGGGCTTTCCGAAATTATTTCGTTTTCAAGCACAATTCGACAAAATTATCCGAAAAATGCTGCCTAAAGTTCATAAACATTTTGCCAACAATCAAGTACAAACAGATCTTTACACAATTCGTTGGTTTATGTTATGCTATCTCGGTAGATTCATTTAGTTTTCTTCTTCTTTTGTTTTTTGATCTTTTACATTTGAAGATTGTCTTCCGTTTCCATTAACACTTCGTATTTGGGATATTTATATACTCGAAGGTGAACAAGTTCTTCTCACGACAGCCTATTGTATTCTACGAGTGCATCGAAAGAAATTATTGAATTTAAAATCATTCGACAGTATCAATACATTTCTGAAAACAGATTTATGTAAAAATTTCGCAAATACAACTATGACTTGGGATGAAATCATCGAAGAATATATTGTTTGCTATGAAAAATTGAAACAAAATAATCTTTTATCATTACCAATGCCATTGGATAATGAACTACCAACAAAACCATTTAATATTTCAATGGGTGATATTACGAAATTAACAACTACCGACGAGAAAAGTAAGGAAAACAGCAAACTTAATCCGTTCTTTAGTTTCAGAAAATTTGAAATTTATTGTCTTTTTCTTTCATAGAAGTAGCCAAGTCGGTGTCACCGAAATCGGATACTCCTTCACATGTGATAGCTAATCCTGTATCAATAACAACCACCACAACAACAACACCAACTCTACCGGCTGTTGAAACATTTCTTGTCACATCATCAGCACCATTAGCAACAGCTGATGAAGAATCTCCATCGATAGTTAATTTTCGTGATATATCGATTGAAAATCAATATCTCGAAATCAAACGTATAACTAAACCATTTATTATCGATGATCAACCAATTCTTACCGAATATGATAGTTGTACAGTGTTATCAAGTGCTGATCCATCGCTAAGTGGTTATCGACAGAAGATAAAATTCAATCCTAATGATGATGATGATGATGATACATTAAGTTCGAAGAGCGATCTACATAATGATCTCAATGATGAACATATACAAATTTCACAATTAATAACAACATCTTTTCTTCATGATGATCAAACAGAAAATCTTAAACGATCGCCATCGTTCTATGATAATGTCGATCAAACAGATTCGAATTATTATTCTTCAACACCTTACGCATTTGATACAGATATTCGATAGAAATAAGAATAAGAAAGGAAAAAAAAGAAATATAAGCATATTTTTTATCTTTTAGTCTGGTATTTTCTTAAAACGTTTTCTCTATCTTTGTTTTATTTTTTGTTCTATACTCGAAATAATCCTCGTAGATTAGTAGTGCTAATGCGGGCGGATTGAGAGTAAACAAAAGGAAGAAAGAGAGGAAGAGAGAAAAAAATCTAATTTCTTTCTTCATTTTTTTGTGTGTTCGCTGTTGTTGTTGTTGTTATTGTTGTTTACAGTGATATATGTTTCTATTTTGTATGTGTAACAGTAAGCATTTGGCTTCTAGCTTTATTTTATCAATTTTCTTAACACTATCTTATGCAATTTTAGTCATACGCACGAAAAAATGGGTATCAGGGAACGTCGAATGAGAATTGTTTGTTTGTTTGTTATTTTGTTCTCTTGTATAAAAATAATATTTAATAATAATAATAATAATAAATGAACAGTCGAATTGTGTTTCCTTGTTTGTATTTCATAGGATGAACAAAATAAAAAAAACAAGCATTTTTTCTTCTTCTAGATTCAATTCGGTGGTTTTCGTGTGTGTGATTTTTTTATACATATTATATATATATATATATATATATAATAGTCTTATTCATTCTTATTTTTAATGCACTTGTTTTTATCGATTTAATTATCATTAACAAATCTAGTCGTCTTATTTAACTGTTTCAATAATTAAAGGTAAGAAGAAAAAAAACATTTTTTTTCTCGTCAGGTAACCAGCTGCTCACACATCGTGAATCGAAATGTATTTTAATTTGTCTTTTTTGTTGTTGTTATTCTCACTCGTGTTCTATAGGCAGATTGTATTGAACAGATGGTTCGATTGCATGTTGTGAACATTGTCTATTCGCAGCTGATAGTTTCTCATTTCATTTTGAGTAATATTTTTCTTTTGAATTATAAATCTTGTCACTTTTTTCTTTCTCTTACTCTTATTCCTTTTTTTCTGATTTGAATATTTTATGTGCGTAAATAGAAAAAGTAAATGACACGAATAGAGAGAAAAAGAGAGAGAGAGAACATGAACTATATACAGAGTTTCTATTTGATGGTGGCATCAAATGAAGCGAACTATCGGAGCTATTTTGATATTCTATATATACAAAAAAAAAGAAACTGAAATAGGAAGTATTGTTGTTTGTTGTTGATTGAAAAGGAACGAGTGAAGATAATGATGATCACACTATGAATAATTCGTCTGCAACTCGATCTTTGTATTTCGTTGACGAATGAAGCTAGGTCATCAATGTCGAATGCACACGTTGAACAACCGTTTTTCTTCGCCTTCTTTTGTCATTCATAGGAGAGAAACATCTTTTTTTTTCTTCTTCTTCTTCTTCCGAAAGTATGAAGAAAAGAAGAAATCGTCGACGAGACACATGCGCAAATAATATTGTCGTCGTAGTTCAATCGCTCTCTTTCACTCTCTTCTAATTGTGTAGCGTGCATTTATACGTATACACAAGACTCGATCTTATTTGTCGACGTATATATACACACATATATATATATATACATGTCGGTTGAAATGATTTCTCACTTTGTTGTCAGATTTCGTCTTTAGCTTAAAATAATCATTTTTGTGACCTTCTTAGTAACCTAGAAAACAAAACATATATTCATTAAGAATCGATTTCAACGCGCCATAAACTTAATGAAAAATGATTTCTTCTCTCATTGATCTTTTTTGAAACTAGATAAAAAAAACACACACACGCACACGACGTTTATATACATAGAAAATACATAATCACATATCTAACTATTATGTATTCGTTGGTAGCGGCTTCATCAGCCACATCACCGACGATTTCTGCTAGGTATTTTCGTGTTATTTCATATTTCTTTTTCTTCTCTTTTCTCATTCAATAATAATAACAACAAATCACTGACTTTTCCATGTTTTCTAGGTCTTTCTTTTCATCGAACTGGTATTCGTTTACATCCATGAGTACTGAAAGTTCGACTAACAAACTTGTATTTAATCCTAATTCAAGCAATAGTCCATCATTAACTCCAACATCATCATCATCGCCAGTTACTGTTAATGGAACCGATCATTATCAACAACAACATTTAACTTCGAATGGTAATGGAATTATCAATGATGGAAAAATAACATCAAATAATTATCAAAACGGTGTACTTCCTGATCTTCAGGCAACATTCCAAAGTTCAACATGGAGTAACGTTATTGACCCATTGAGTGGTGCCTCCGGTGATCATCCATTTGATATACATAATGGTAGTCGAATATTTTCATCACAAACAACGACACCACCGCCACTTATGGCCATGCAACAGCAGCAGCAACAACAACAACAGCAATTGTCTTATCAACAAGCCATTCAACGAAGACCAATAACAGCATCACATAATTTTTCTAATCAAACAATTCGTAATGGTTTAACAAATCCTTCGAATCAATCAGTTACATCAATGAATGGACGAACAGCTATTTCATCACCATTATGGAATAATCCATCTTCAATCGTTGGTCAACCAGCACCGCATATTCAACAACAACAACAACCACCATCGCCATCATGGAACAATCCATCGATTCCACATGGATTTCCTGCGACATCATCTCGTCGCCCGGTTCCATCATTAACCAATCCAATGAATCATAATGGAAATTCATTAACAAATAATCTTCTACTTGGCAATGGAAATCTTCCAATGTCACAAACGAAAAAATCTACGCAAAATAATCCATTTTCATTTCTTTCGTCATCATCATCATCATCGACTGTAAATCAAAATAAATATAATTCAATATCGTCTCTTTCGAATACACTTCAACGTACACCTGCCATGACAAATTTTATTTCGACACAAAACGGACAATCACCACCACCTCCACCACATATCATCAATGGCAATGATATTGAACAAAATTTTGCCAATCTCAATTCGAATGATGTCTATGATATGAATTCATTTCATCAAATCATGGACATGATGAGAAATGCGTCGACGGATGGCGTTAAACGTGTCTATAGTGATGATAGTGGCATGGGCAGTATACTTGATACGGAAAGTTTAATATCTGTTGGTGGACCATCAACATCATCAACTGGTTTGTTCGGTTCACCACGAGGTCTACAAATGGATATGAATAAAGAAGAACGTTTTTCACGCAAAGTTTTCGTCGGCGGTCTACCACCGGACATTGATGAAGAAGAAATCATTGCACATTTTCAACGATTTGGCCCATTGATTGTCGATTGGCCACATAAACAAGAAAGCAAATCCTATTTTCCACCGAAAGGTTACGCATTTTTAATTTTTACATACGAACGTTCAGTACAAGATCTTATCGATGAATGTGTTATTGATGATTCGAAATTGTACATGTGCGTATCAAGTCCAAGTATGAAAGATAAAGCTGTACAAATACGTCCATGGTTATTAGCCGATTCGGACTTTGTTATGGATGGTTCTCAACCACTCGATCCACGAAAGACAATTTTCGTTGGCGGTGTACCACGTCCATTACGAGCCGTCGAATTAGCCATGATTATGGACCGTTTGTATGGCGGCGTTTGCTATGCTGGTATTGACACCGATCCTGAATTGAAATATCCGAAAGGTGCTGGTCGTGTCGCATTTTCCAATCAACAAAGTTACATAGCAGCGATTTCAGCACGTTTTGTTCAATTACAACATGGTGATATTGACAAACGTGTCGAAGTTAAACCGTATGTACTCGATGATCAATTATGTGACGAATGTGCAGGTGCACGTTGCGGAGGCAAATTTGCTCCATTTTTCTGTGCCAATGTGACATGTTTACAATATTATTGCGAAACATGTTGGGGTTCGATTCATTCACGTGCCGGCCGAGAATACCATAAACCATTGGTAAAAGAAGGCGCTGATCGTCCACGTGCATTACCATTTCGTTGGTAGGAAAAAGCCAAAATCAATTGAAATTAAGGAAAAAAAATTATCTTTCTCGTCAATATTGTTATCTGATTGTTGTTTCTTTATTCATTCATTTCCTTTTCTTTGGTTTTCTTTTTTGTTTATTTTCCTATGTTGTATCACATGATTTCATTTTTCTACTCTTGTTTTGTGTAAATTCCTTTCATTTTTCTTTTGTTTCTCGATTCTCTCTTCTTGTGAAACATTTGCGCATATGTTTTTGGTTTCCTTCTTTGTTTTTTTCGTCTTTTTCGTTTAGCTAAGACCTAGCGCATTTTTAGATAAATGTTCGTAAGTCTTCTTTCATTCGTAGGGGGATAAGTCGTCGAATGATCTCGTACTATCTTTCTCTCTTTCTCTATATCTCTTTTTCTGATAAACACTTTAAAAAAAAGGAAAAACAACGTAGCATACAATACATAGAGCGCGTATTTGTTTGGATCTTTTTTGTGCAATCTTTCTACATATGTAACACTGACTCATAAGTCGAATATTCTCTTTTTCTTCTGTTGTTTTTCTGAAAGATTGTTTGTGCTTATGTGATGGTGAATGATGATGATGATGATGATGATGATGTCTTAGGTCTGTCTTCTTCTTTTTTTGTTTATTTCTTTATAAAGGAAGAAAAATGAGAAAATAAAAAAAAATCGTTTGATGATTTTTTTTTGGTTTATCTGTTCTTAATATCTTTCTCTTTATTTCCGTTTATTTTGTACACAACTTTTATTTTGTATGATTTTTCTCTCTTCTTCTTCTTCTTTGATGGGCAGCATTCTCGTTATTATTATCACTGTTGTTATCATTGTTGTTATTGTTTGTCATTATGTAGCTTAACATACACACACACACGCACATCCTCAACATATACTTCTTCTATTTTTTGTTTATTTATTTTTTATTGTATCATCATGATTAACATTCATCAGGCCGTGAATAGAGATATCAAGATCATATGAAATGTAAGAGCATAACGTTTCCGGTGTCGTTGCTCTTCGCATTATTTTGTACCTTCAAATAAAACAGGCAATCTGGCGCGCAGATCTACTTGGAATAACCAAACGCTTATGTATGTGTTTGTAGAATCTTTCTTTCTCTCTCTCTCTCTCTCTCTCTCTCTCTCTTTTTATATTAAACATTTTCGTTGATCCTCTTCATATTTGTTCACTTTTTTTTGTCTATCTCTCTAGCTTGATGATTTATCATTGATTGTTGTCATTTTTTTTAATTCGTACTTGTTCTTTTTTGTTGTGCTGAACTATTACTACATTTTTCTTTGTTTTTTTTGCTGTTGGAATAAAATCAAGAGAATCCAAAAAAAAAGAAATTGTCGACGTTTTTCATGTTGCAGATTTAAAAGTAAAAACTATGTTTGGAAGACCAACGAACAGTGCTCCGTCTCGTTCAGGCAAAAAATCAACGGATGATATCAAGAAACGTCTGCAATCGGTTCTTGGCTATAGTCCCTATGCACTTTATTTCGGTTTTGTTCCATTGGTGATCTATTTAGGATTTAAACTCGGACCTGATCCACAAACACCCGAATTTACATTAGTTAATTTATTACCAATTGGTTAATAATCAAGAACAAACAAAAAAGACATTATGTGATTTTTTTTTCTATTTTGGCATTGAATTTTCTTAGAAAATAAATCCGAATGAAGAAGAACATTAATGCTCAATAGATTGTCCCATGAAAGAGAAGTTTATAGAACATTAAGAAGTCATGTCTTTTGTTTATTGAAATTGGAATAGCAGACGTGACTTTTTCGTACCTCGATAAATAGGTACAAAAATAAATAAATGTCCTATTCGCATGCATTCGTTCGAAAAAACAAAATTTGACAAATCAAATGCTTTTTTTTTAAAATTGATGTCGCTAGATTTTCAAAATCAACGAATTTTTCAATGTTACCAATGAGAGAAAGTTTTTTTTTTGAATCATCGAACGATAATTCGTCTCATTTGATTGGAAAGTATTTCAGACATCGAACAACAGAATACATAAAAATACACACATATTATTTGTCAATAGAATGGTAAGGTGTGTCCTGAGAAGAGCAAATAAGTTATCATTTTAAATAGATAATGATAACATATTTCTTTTCTCGTACTATTCTAACTTGTTATTTTTATTCATTTGTCAAAAAGTAAATTCTTTTTGAGACGACGAAAAAAGAAACATATTAAATAGTTGAAATAGTTCGAACTTTTTCGAAACACTGAGTACATTTCAGAGACCATACTAGTTTACATGCATATTCATTGACGTATAACCTTTTTTTTTGTTTCTTTCTCATCCTATCTCTAAATTTATTCATGCATAAGTCACATGGTTATTTACCTGTAAATTTCGTTATATGTATAGATTCAGTTTGTGTCGTTGTTGTTGTTGTTTTTTATTTTGGTCGTTGTGATTTTGTTTTTTTTCTGTAGATATGTATATAGAAAAAACTAAATTGAATTAAATCAATGGACCGAACGAATTCTAGTGATACAGATTTGTCTTCATTGACACCACCTCCGGCAAGTAATAGTTCGACAAATGATGTCGAAGGTATATGGAGTCCCGATATTGAACAAAGTTTTATTGAAGCACTTGCGATTTATCCACCATGTGGACGTCGAAAGATTATTCTAACTGAAGAAGGTAAAATGTACGGACGTAATGAATTAGTTTCACGTTATATTAAAATTCGTACGGGTAAAGTACGAACACGTAAACAAGTGTCATCACATTTGCAAGTTCTTGCTAAACGACGTGCAAAAGATCTTCAAGATCTACGTAATGATGCCGAAGCACAAAAACGAATACTCGATCGTTTGAAACAATATACATCGGCAGAGATTGTTTCAATGACTCTCGATAACAAAGACGATCGAAATCAATTGATCAAAATATCGAAACATTCATCACGATCGAAATCAAATGATAAACATTCGAGTAGAATTCAACAAACTTCGACAACAATGAATCGATTAAAAATCAAAGATGAATCATTCAATTCACCCGTAAGAACTAATCAGTCTACGACCGGTATCTTACTTCCTCGTGCACCAACTATGAAAAACTCATTAACAAAAAGATCGACATCCAACACTCCTATACCATCGTTTTTACCAAGTAAATTCGAAATGATTGAATAGAAAATGAAATTCATTCTGATTTACTTTATTTAGCATCATCATTACCATGCAGTTCAATGCATTCAATGAATCAAATGGTAAATCATCATTCGCCATTGATTTTACCATCGGCATCGATTGGACACGATGACTTTCGATTACAAGAAATGTGTGCATTTATTGAATTAAAACGAACAATAAACTCGACACATCCATCACGTATGTATCCGTATTCGGAAGGTTGTTCAATTTTTCAACATGATCTACTTCGTTTACATATGAATGATATACAAATGAAAAATCTTCATACATTCGAAACAATATCGATCGATCAAATATTTGATAAATTTCCTCATTACGATGGTTTAAAAGATTTGTACGAACAAAATCCGAATGGTTCATTTTATTTAATTAAATTCTGGGCCGATGTTTCACCGCCATTATCGATTATGAATTCGGTTAATAATCGTGATGAATCATTTTATACGTCTTATACATATACGAGTTGTTCGAATCGACCGATACGTATTTCAACACGATTATGTTCATTTGGAAAGCAAGTTCTCGAAAAAGTTGAAATCAGTGACTATCCTCAATTAGATCAATTTCATCAGTTTATTTATCGATTTGATCGTTCACCATTATGTGATTATATGATACAATTCATACAAAAACTACGTTCATTACCTAATACACCTATGATGAATAGTGTACTAGAAGTATGAAGAACTTTGATTCGTTTTGTCAAATGAATA
>Ga0209952_1001428_pt1 | contig 20312 bp, 14 predicted proteins | sample ThiBiot_750_biof_2_FD_183951 | JGI IMG/M metagenome (GOLD analysis project Ga0209952, IMG submission 183951) | Wastewater bioreactor microbial communities from Cape Town, South Africa - Thiocy_cont_750_biof (SPAdes) | ecosystem: Engineered > Bioreactor > Thiocyanate-remediating >...
TTATGTTCATTATATTTTTCTCTCGTATGTTATTGTGAACAGTGTGTGTGTGATATCTCTCTCGTTCTTCTTCTCTGCGTTTCATTTGGAAATAAATGTTTAGCTCAACCTGAATTAATAGTTGTATATTAATATAAAATGTATTCTAACGATCTATTTGTTTAACTAAATGACGAAGTGGTCAATTAATGACAATTAAACCGATTTTTTTCATATGATCCTCCTTATAGTCGAGGGTGTTTATACGACAAAACACTAATAAATAAGCGAAAGTGACTTCGTCAGATTTTTCTGATGTGATATTCTTATCTGATATAGATAATTCACTAATCCATCTGCAGGAAATATGTATAGTTAAAAGTCAATGTTCTACACATGTTCATTTGTTAATCAAGATAAAAAAAAAGAAAATCAGAAAAAAATTCACATGACAATATTAAAATGTTTTTTCCAAAGTTATACTTACATTTCATCGGTTTGTACATAATTCTTGCTCATCCCCCATTCAATCTTTATTATACAGATTGGATAGAGAAAAATGAAAATATATTTTTTCACGATTGTTTACGAGTTGTCATGTACGAAATCAATAAATTAGGATCAGAAAGTCTGTTTTATTGTCTTAGTGAATTTCTGTCTGACTTGCATTTTGTCGTCGATAAGGCTGTACGAAATTTTACATTTTTTCAACTTCGAAAATTAAATATAACAAGTGAACAATTGTATTATTGGTCAGCATCTATTGATATGACAGAAGATTATCAAATCTATCTTGATTACAATGATATATCCTTAGAAAAGAAAATATTTTTTAATTGTACATCGTCAAGTTTTGGTTCTCAATGCCAATATGAATTTCCTTTTTATCAATTATCTTACTCAACTTTATATGAACTTACCAATTTGGTCCATATATCTTTCGATGGTTATGCACCTACTTTGACGTGTTATACTCAACTCCAATGTGATCGTGGCACAGCATTATTGTGCTTAGATTGGACTGATATTTGTAATGGAGTAATTAATTGTCTAAATAATGGAATGGATGAAAAAGATTGCTGGCAACTTGAAGTTAATCAATGTCATGAAGATGAACATCGATGTCAAATAGGACAATGCATACCAAAATCATTTCTTGAGGATTCTGGAATTACATCTGATTGTATCGATGCACATTCAAATAGCCATCATTACGAAACTGCACATAGCTGCGAAAATTTTTATGAACCAGGATTTAAATGTGCTGACAAGATGACTACCTATGGCGCTTTGACAAATTCTTATGTTAATAGTAGAAAAAGTCTCTTATTGATTGCGATGCATTCAAGTAATAAAAGTTTGTATTCAGAAGAGTGCTGGTCAACATTCAAATGTCTTATTGATTCATCTTATTCAAAATTGTGTCAACAAAATTCAAACATAAATATTATTGCAACGACTTGTCCAGATATGATTTTCTATCCGAATTTTCCTGTTTTATTTGGAAATATTTATTTAGCTTATAAAAAAAATGAATCACAATACTGGAAAAATATATCATCTTCATTTACTTATGTTTGTTATAATACAACAGATTATGACCATTTCTTTAGTCAATTTACTAAAATATATTATCACAATCTAACATGTATTGTCAGTTCACAACTTCTCGTGGAACTAATATTCGTTAGGACAAGACAGTCGTTACATAATAGTATTATAGCAAGATTATATGATCATCTGAAGCAATATCATTTGATCTATGATTATACAGTTGAAATTTGTAATCGATCATTGATGTATCAATGTAGAAATTCACCGAAATGCATTTCCATTTATCGTCTAATGGATCGTATAAATGATTGTCCATATATGGACGATGAAAATATGGATTTTATCAAAACAACTAATGCTATGAATCTATTGAACAAGACACATTTTAAATGTCGATACTTAGATAAATACATTAGTAAACTTTTAGTTGGAAAAAAGGATTGTGCTTGCAACATAACTGCACATAGGTGTGAAGATGAATATTTTGATCCAAATTCTAATCAAAATATAATAGTATTCGAACAAATTTGTGATGGATATACGAATCTATTACCAATTTTGATTAATAACAAAAATGAAACAGATGAAACGGAATGTGAATATTGGCCACGCAATAATATCTATACTCAAAATGATGGTATATGGAACTATTCGATTATTAAAGATGAAATAAATTATAATTCAAATCATCTATCATGTGTTTCATCTGTCACATCTGAACATATTTATTTGTCTAATGAGAAACTCAATAATGGTCAGATTGATTGTCTCGGTGCAATTGACGAATATGTATGTAAACAAGAAGTTCCATTACCAATTTTTATCGACATGAATCATACATTTCGATTTTTCTATTGTATGAATCAAACATCTCATTTATGTTTATCGAACAATGAATTATGTAATGGTTATAATGACTGTGAAAATGGAGATGACGAACGATTTTGTACAAATGATATAATATATAATTGGACTAATTATATTGGTTCAACTACTGAACTATTTTTCTCTACTGAAATAGGAAAACGAACAGGTCAAAAGATCTCTCATCGGTTAGATAGTCAAGTTATTTTCAAATATGATAGATTTCGTTGTCATTATGGCATTCAGGTTCTCTTCACGTCAAATCCAAAGAATCAATCACAAACATCAGCATGTTTTTGTCCACCGAATTACTACGGTCATCTCTGTCAATATCAAAATCAACGAATTAGTCTAGCACTTAAATTTCAAGCATTATCCAATTCAGTACGAACCATATTTACAATAATTGTTTTACTTATTGATAATACAACCGAACGAATCACTCATTCGTTTGAACAATTTAATTTTCTCTCGTTAACCGATTGTCGAAATAAATTCAATATCTATTTACTTTATTCAACTCGACCAAAACATTCCAACAAAGAATATGCTATACATATAGATATCTATGAAACAGATTCATTCAAATACCGAGGAAGTTTGTTATATCCAATTGAATTTCCATTTCTACCTGTTCATCGTCTAGCATATCTTGTTGAAATACCATCGAGCGATAATTCTGAACAAACTTGTTTGAATTATAGGTGTATACATGGTCAATGTATTAAATATTGGAAAAATTCTCAACTTTATACTTTTTGTCGATGCAATCAAGGATGGTCGGGTAAATATTGTCAAATTCGTCATCACTGCCAATGTTCACCTGATTCGATCTGTATTGGTAAATCATCAAATAACCGATCGATTTGTATGTGTTCAAAGAATAAATTTGGTTCTCGATGTTATCTAACCAATTTTCAATGCAATTCAAATGTCAATTCAACATGTTTAAATGATGGTCAATGCTTTTCTGACTATAATCGTTTAGTATCAAATCGAAAATTTTCATGTCTTTGTAAGAATGCATTTAGTGGAGATCGATGTGAAAAATTAGACAGTCAATTGAATATTTCTTTTGAAACCAATATCATTCAATCACAACAATATGTTTTTATTCATATTCACGAAATGATAAACGACATTTTGAAGAAAGACCACATTAAAAGATCGAGTACTTTCCGAACACTTTCAATGGGCACTGAATCAGTATTAATTCATCATTCACGACCATTTCATCTTGCTTTTCTTGAATTATTTCCAAAAAAAACATATTATTTAATATTTGATAAATATGTTAAATATTATGGTGATACATCACTTACAATCAATAAAACAATGACATCATTAGATCGTTGTCCAAATATAACTGAATTATTCAATCATACATTTATTCAATGGCATATCATTCGTCAAATTAAATATTATCATTTACCATGTCAAAATCAAAATCTATCATGTTTTCATGATGAAATACATTTATGTTTATGTTATAATTTGGATGGAAAACGTTTAGCTAATTGTATACAGTTTGATCATTATTTGACATATAATTGTTCAGGTCGAAGTGAATGTGAAAATGATGGTCAATGTCTTCAAGATGATCCAATATGTCCAACGAGATCTATTTGTTTATGTAAACCATGTTCTTATGGTAACCGATGTCAACATCGTACAAGTGGATTAGGTTTATCTCTCGATGCAATATTAAGTTATCATATAATACCAACAAAAAACTTCTCTCGTCAACCAATAATCATCAAAATAAGTCTCATATTAACAATTATTTTTATGCTAGCAGGACTCATCAATGGCATACTATCATTAATGACATTTAAAAATAAATCAGTTTGTACTGTTGGTTGTGGTTTGTATTTACTAAGTTCATCGATTACAACCATGATTATAACAATATTATTTACATTGAAATTTATCGTATTTATTTTAACACAAATGACGATTTTGACAGACATGTTATTTATACGAATACAATGTTATTCATTAGAATTTCTCATTCGAGTTTGCCTTTATTTAGATCAATGGTTCAATGCATGTGTTGCAACAGAACGTGCTATAACAATAATTCAAAGTACTCGATTTTCTAAAAGCAAAAGTCGTACGACAGCTAAACGGATAATTTCTCTTCTAATTGTTGTAATGATTGTAACATCAATTCATGATCCTATATCTCGATCAATAACTTTTGATGAAAATGAAAATGAAGATAAATACCATATTAAACGAATTTGGTGTATTGTTCGTTATGGATCGAAATTGCAGATCTACAATTCTATTATTCATACGGTACATTTTTTTGGTCCATTTCTATTGAATTTAATTTCATCGATTGTATTAATTATAAAACGATCTCGACAACAGCAAGATCTTCATCCCGATCAGCCATTTCGAACAATTGTTCGTCGACAATATCAAGAACATAAACAAATACTTATTGCACCTATTATTTTAATTCTGCTTGCATTACCACGTTTAGTTTTAGTCTATATACGAACATGTATGCAATCAGAAAATGATGCATGGCTATATCTTTGTGGATATTTTGTATCATTTATTCCACCTATGTTAACATTTGTGATTTTTATTTTACCATCGAAGATTTATAAAAAAAGAACTTCGTAAAACTATTCGTGGATATCGAAATGCTGTTCGACGACGTTTAAATCATAACTAAGAATCGAACATTTTTGTACAGGATGATTATCACCCTAAAAAAATTTTCCAGTTGTTTGCTCGACCACCAGAGACATCTATCAAGTGGATGATTTTCGTTTTAATGAAACTAATTAAGTAAAACAACTAAGCATAAGAAGAAAATAATTTGGGTAAATTTTGAAAAATACTCCTAAAGAATGAAATGAGGAATTCAACTACGGTATCGACCAATGGAAATTCAATGGAAAGAGACCGATAAACAACAGACATGATTCTTTTTGCAAATTTGTCTCTTTTATTTTATACAGAAAATATCAAAAAAAAAGAGCCAAGATTTATCGAGACGAAATACGTGAATAAATTTCTTTTCTAGATCTTTAACATTTGAAATGGGTCCAAAAAAAGAGGCCTCGGCTTCAGCAAAAAAGAGTACTTCAGCTGCAGCTAAAAAACCAGCCCCAGCTGCAACTAAACCAACTACAACAACAACAGCCGCCACCAAAGTTGTTACAAAAGAACGTAAAGAAAAGGTTCAATCAAAAGCTCTCAAAGCTAAACAACGAGCCGTTCGGTAGAAAATTCTCAAACAAAAAACCAAATTTTCCTCTTATTCTTTCGTTTTTTTCTTTCTCTTTCAGTGGAAATCAATTGACACGTAACCGAAAAGTTCGAACAACACCAACATTTCGTCGTCCATTTACACTTCGTTTACAACGTCAACCGAAATATCCACGACGATCCGTACCAAAACGAAATCGTCTCGATCACTTTGCCATCATCAAACATCCGTTAACAACCGAATCGGCAATGAAAAAGATCGAAGACAACAACACATTGGTCTTCATTGTCAATATTCGTGCTAACAAACCATTGATCAAACAAGCGGTCAAGAAAATGTACGATGTCGACGCCGAAAAAGTCAACACTTTGATTCGACCTGATGGAGAAAAGAAAGCTTATGTCAGACTCAAGGCTGATCACGATGCACTTGATGTTGCTAACCGAATTGGTATCATTTAAATCATCTTCGTTATCAGATCCAATCGAAACAAGAAATTTGGAGAAGAATTTTAACGCTGGTTTTTTTTCTTCTTGTTTTTGTTTGTGCTCAATTTTAATCGAAACAACTAAAGAAAAATAAAATCCATTGAGCATTGCAAAGCAGTTTTGGTTTGTTTGTTTATTTCATTTTTGTTAAGTTGAAAGAAAAACACGCAGAAGAAAGTTTACATGTATGTGTCGAAGAATTTCATCGAGAGAAGAGTCTAGGAAAGTGTAGCCGTAGACTATTGACTGAGCGGATCTGAACGATCATTACAACCATCGACATAACTGTAACTTCCAGTTCTAGGTGATGAATTATTTACATCTCCTTGCTTTCCACTAGAAGCTCCATTTGATTTCATTTCAGTTCATGAAGATGTTGGTGCTGTTGTGGTTCTTGTTGGATGAGTGAATATGTAAGCTAAAAGAGCAGCTAAGCCCAGAAGAAATAGTAAAAGTCCGAGAATGGATGCAAGACAACAACAATTTGAACATCAAGAACAAATTTGTTTTTTTTTGTACCATCTTCGTTTATTACGGTTGTTCAAGAACAGAAACTAAAATTACCATCGATATTGAATGAAATCTCTCTCAAATCAATCCGATTTCATTATACTTCATCAAATGAAACTGCAAAGATTTCTTTTCCATTGAAAAGGTTTAACTACATCTCCCTCATTATCAGCTGAGACAAGGAATAAAAACAATGTTTCTGTTTTATGAAGTTGTATAGGTTAAGATGCGTCCTCTGTCGTTTGTTTTTGTCGATTGGTTAAATCTACTAATAAATACGATTCTTAATTCAGTTTTATTTGTAGATTATTCAATAAATCAACTGGCGTCGTCTAGTCTTAGTATAAAATCTGTCGGTCGGACAGCCTGGCAAGCTTGGGAATCTGTTGCTATTCTTCCATGTCTTACCAAAGATCGATTGATGGTTCATGAATTGCATCAACAAGCTTGTCGCGTAAAGATTTTTTTTCTCATAATTTCTTTCCAATTTTACTCAGAAAATACTCTAAAATCCTTCAGAATTCGCAGAGTACTTATATCGATCCAACGACTAAATACCAAGTTCTCACTCGTTATGCTCATTTAAAACGCGGCAAATGTTGTGGCAACCAATGTCGTCATGTATGCTTTGCAAAACATTCGAATGTTTTGTTCGATTTTGTTGTTCTACTTTTCTCTAGTGTCCATATGGTCACATGAATGTCGAAATCAATCCCAATCGAACCCGAAAAATCTTCAACACATCTTATTATGAATAAGAACGCAAATATTTGCTGTCGCAATTATTGGTCAAAGCGACTGTGTAATCAATTTCGATGCACTCAAAGATCGAAAAGAGAAAAAAAAACGAACGCGGAGTTTAAACTGTTATTTTATTTATATATATCGAATCTCGATTAGGTTATGGAAAAAATGCAATAATAAAAGTCATAGGAAAAATCAATGAACCTTTTTCTTGGCCATATGGATGCAAAACTAAAATGAAAATCCATTTATCTATTCAATGTTTAAAGAAATTGCGAACAAACTTCATCGAAAAGAATATATCCTCCATGATTTGTGTCAATACTGTCGAATTCTCGTCGTAATTGTGCATCACTAACGTTCGACTGTCCGATAAGTCCATGTCCCTTTTTAAATTCACTGAAACTAATTCGTTTGTCTTTGTTCGTATCCAATTGTGTGAATAGACTACTCAATTCGTTATAATAATATAATAGCTGAAGTAAAAGACGAAATTCTTTATATTCAATGAAACCACTCTAAAAAAAAACATTCGACAATGAGAAACATCAATTGATAGTTAGTCTTACGGAATTTGTATCCGCAGCTTTGAAAGCACGAAGCATTGCTTGACGATTCGTACCGAATTCGGGATGCCAATAAATAATCGCTCGATCAACTTCAGCTAATGATAAAATTTTATTACCATTATCAAATTGACGAAATAACTAAAAACTTCTTCTAGTTAACGACCGGAATTTTTCAAATTAAATTTTACTTTTCGACATTCATCGTCACTTAAATTTCTCGCCATTTCTTTCGTTTTTGTAATACTAATCGCACAGCGCACAAGAGAATCTGCTTCTATGCTTGAGAAATATGTCAATAAGAATGATATTCTATTTAACTTACTCTTTTTTTTCTGTTGGCAGAAAAAATACGAGAGAATTTGTATTTCTTTTGATGGAATAAAATAAATAGAAAAGAAAATGGAGTAAATGTAACGTTGGATTTGATTTCAGTGTTTAGCCCATGATGGGAAATTCTTCGTTCTTTTTTCTCTTATTTGATTCATTGAAAAACATATTATGACAGGAAATGTAATTGTACAATATAAAATAGTCTCCGTGTTTTTTTTTCGATTTTATCTAAATAAGAAAGCGAAAGCAAAGTACGGAAAGGAGGGTACAAGGTGAAATAAATCACATTTTTATTTGTGTACTAACATACACGCACACCTATCGAATTGAGTCGTGTAAGACAAATGTCTATTAGTTCAGTATCTTCTCAACGAAAACATGCAATATATAAATTATTCGGTCTGTTAGCATCGTCAATTGCTACATTGGCATGGCTAGCAACCCTTGCAACGTTGTTTGGACTATGGGCAGCAGATGATTTCCGTCGATATGAGCATGATGATGGGGAAGTTGCGTATATATCGAATGTTGGTGCTGAATATAAAGTAGAATTTATTGTTGGTACAGCTGTAACAGGAACATTTTTTATTTTGACATTAATTTTGACGAAACTTTGCTTTGATGCTGAAGATCGACGTCGATTTCGTAGAGGTGTATCGATAACATCGATTGTATTCGGGGTTATAGCGGGTATTTCACTTCTTCTTCTCGCAATTTTCGATTCAAATAATTATGCAGGAGTTCATTACACATTTACTGGCCTATTTGCTGTTTGTACAATTATTTCAGCTATTTTTACAGTTTGTTATCGATTTTCACGAAAACAAGTCAATTTAGTTGTGTATCTTCAAGTTCTATTCATTGGACTTGTTATTCCTTTAGGAATTGTTTTTGTTGTTATGAGTGTTATTAAACGATCAGATGACCGATCACAATTAAAATCCGTTGCTGCAGCTGTTGAATGGTCTGTGGCGATTTTATTTATTTTTTATCTATCTTTCTTTATATTGGATTTTTTATTAAATAGTTAACTATATCAATTCTATTAAAATGTACTGAAAAAAAAAGATAATATGCATGGTTGATTTGTTACACTGTGAGGCTTTTAAGGACGTACTGCTATCGGTAATATGAATCATGTTGAGTCAAGATAATTTGAAGGTGAAACATATAAACGTACACCGATCGCACTTTTCATTGATAGAAAAGTATACTCAGACAATTCAAATGAAACTTTATTTTCTTTTTGAATTATTAACTTGTCAGATTTCAATGGCAAATATCCAAAAATAGATATAAAAATATTTTCTTTTGATCTGACAAAGTAGATTATCGTTAATCTATTCGATGTGATCGACTGAAAAGTGTTGACTTTTATTATGTCGCTTTTTTTTATTTTGAGAGTACAAAAAAAAAGAATTTTTATTTCTCTTCTTTTCCTTCCTTATAAAACCTTGAACAAAAGAGAAAAAAAAGTCATTAAAACAAGTTCCCATTGCCACTTGATTCTTCAACTGACAAAAGTTTAAATAAAATTTCTTTCGTTACACCAAAAAGAAAAGAAAAGAGATGTGAAGCGACCTCCCCTACTACTGATAGTCGAACTGTTGCCAAGCAATGTCTTTCAATAAGAAAAAAAAGACTATGGCCGAGTCAATTTGCATTCAGTTCGTTTTTCGTGCGAAAAAAAAACAATACAAAAGAGAAAGATTTTGTAATTGTTGTTCATTTGAATAGAATTGACGAGCATCGTTCGAGTTAGTTCAATTATTGACAATTTCCGTTATATATTTATGAATAAAGCAGCTCTCCGGACGGATAACTGTCAATTAGAATGAAACGGAAGAATAACGTGAGAAAAACAAAATTTAATTTTTTTTTCTCGACACAAAAAATATGAGAAAATTTTTTTCCTTTTCTCACCTGAGCTGTTTTTCTCCTTCCATTGAATTGCCAATTATTTCTTCTATTCTTTTCCTTTCATATTTCAAGTATTTTGCTATTCATTGACGTATTATATTAATGATGACAACGACAAACGCTCCTAAAGGTATTTAAGAGGAAGAAACATACGTATTTCTTCGTATTCTTTTGCTTCAAAATAATATATTTCAGCTCAAAAACACAACATGAGTAAGATCTATTTTATTTCGATTAATCGAAATTGAAAATAGAAGAGAAAAAAAAGAAAACCGAGATCTGAATTGGATTCTCATGACGTCTGTTTTTTTAGCGGGACGTTTGGAAAGACCGGGTGCACCTGTATTCGTTGGTTCAACTCATCATTCACTTGAAGTTGAATGGGAACATGTTCTATCTCAAGATCAAACTCGTGCAAGACATCGACGAATGTTCGACGAGTTCGGTTCAGCACATTCCGGTTCGCTGATTTATCTTCAACAACGTGAGAAACGACTTGGTTCAATCTGGGAAAGTATTTACACGTATGTTTTATGTCAAAACATTCTTCCTTGACAAGAATTTTTTTCTTTTTTTGAACATTCCAGTGGATCGGCATTGAAATATAAAATTGAAAATCTCAAACCGAATACTCAATATGAATATCGTATTCAATGTAAATCAGGTTTAAATGGAGAACGATCGGAATGGTCACCGACTTTATTAGCTGGAACAGTGCCCGAACCAATGAATGGAGAAACAGTTTTCAAAGCGATTGCTGTTCCTGGCAAAGATCAATTGGAAAAACTACTTAATATTCTGTATGTTAGAAGAAAAGAAAATAGATTTATCATTGATTTGATTTGTTTTGTTGAATAATAAAAAAGAGGTCCTGGACATCAACTTCTCGAACATCCGGATAAAGATGGAAATTTACCGTTGATGCACTCGTGTGCCAAACTGGATATCAAGTTCGTTTCTTCTTTTCTCTTCAATAAAAAAAAAGCAAAACATCTTTCTTGTGTTTTTTTTTTAGTAAAGTTGAATTATTAATCAAAGCTGGTGCCAATGTTAACAATTACATTAGTTCGGGGAAAACAGCGTAGGCAAACATTTTCTTTTTCTTTGAATTCTAATCGAGAGTTTTCAGATTAATGGTCGCAGCAAGTGTTGGTTTCAGCAAAGCTTGTGCTTTATTAATTGAAAACGATGCAAATATTTATGCTCTCGATCAAAATGGTAAATAGATCAAAATATTTATTCATTTTGATTTGATTTCAATGGATAAATAGGCATATCAATTCTCCATCATGCAATTGATAGTAAAAATTTCGATACAATTGCTGTGATAGTTAAACATTTGGATGATGAAACAGATGAAACAATTAAGCAATCTGAAATGAATCGAGAAGTGGGAATACATAAATGGACGCCATTGTATCGAGCAGGTTCATTCAAAGCAAAAATCAATCGAGAGAAGAACTTCTTGTTTGTTTGGTTTTAGTTATTCATGATTGTAATAAAGAAATCATTGAACTTCTTCTCAGTAATGGTGCTGATCCCGAATGTTTTGATAAATCGACAAATACAACAGCGTTACAAATGGCTGTGATCCGAGGAAATCTTTCAACAACTCAATTGTTGATTAATGCTGGAGCTAATTATAAAAGATTAAGCAAAGTTTGTTTGTCGATTAAAAAGAAAACTGTGAAGACTAATTTCATTGTGCGTGTGTTTTGCATAGGCTGGCGGAAAAACTCTTCAAGAATTAGCTGCATCAACAAATCGAATGGTAAAATTCAAACTAATTGAAACAAAACGAAATATTCTTTTTTGTTTTTCATTTAGGATTTAATTAATTATGTTAATTCATTGCCAGGTGTTCCGAGAATGTAAACAAAATGATGATGAAACAACATTATCCCAGTGCAATTCGAATATTTTCACCTGACGCCTTTTGAAGTGTTTTTGTTTGTGTATCTGCACGAAACTGTTTTTTATTTTTAAGCCTTTATCCTGTATAATAACGAAGACAATCGTTTTCTTTTTCTAAAATTTCATTAATTTTTTTTATAAACAATTGTTCTAATCTAGATGATGATAAAAACGAGAAATTCATACAGAAACGAACAACATAATTTTATCTTATTGTTTTTTATTTGATAATTTTACTAATGCTAACGTTGAATTAATTTTCGATGTTGATAAATGAGTTTTATTTGTTGTTGTTGTTGTTGTTGTTGTTGTCACACGTTCCGTCGTTGCCGATGATGGTTGAGCAAAGAATTTGATACCTGAACAAAGTTCCGGCAACGCATATTTACTCCATTGTCCATTGGCTTCACATCGTTTACAATGTGGGCCAAATGCGAATGCATAAATTGCGAAAACCGATGAAGGTGCATAAAGAATTCCGCCGTCCAATGGTTTGATTTCTCCCCATTCGGTGACTAATCTCGGATTAGCTCGTAGTAATTCGGCGTCACAACGAACGGCCTCGCAAACAGTTAATTGAGTCCAAAAACCGTCTCGACATGTTCGACAGAATCGAATTCCATCGGGATCTGAACGTCTTTCGTAAACAGCGATCGTTAAATCAGGAACAGTTTCTCGTGGATCATCATCGAAATATTTAAAACGATGATCCGATTGTTCGAGACGTAAACGACGAAATTCAAACGGAACGACCATTTGTGTTTCGATTTCATTCAAAACTTTTATCGAACATGGAGCGAATTTTTTGTCAACACCTGTATTTTTATTAAGTAGACTTTTTTTTAATAACGAAGGATTCATATTCTTAGTTGGTGTTGCAACAGTTGTTGATTTAACATCGATATACGATAGTGGAATTGGTTCAACAAGAAATTCAGGTAGAACAGACGAACGTTGTCGATCTAACATACGTAAATTTCTTAAAAGTAACGGCGATGAACGATTATTGGTTGCTGATAGAGCTAAATCATTTTCAGATTTTTGTATAGCATCTGTATCAATGATGATACACGCTGGAATGGCATCGATTCGATGTTGATTTAAGATAACGAATAGAATCAATAGTAAAAGTGTTGTTGACATGTTTGATGAAACGAATAATGAACGAAATGATTGATGCAATTGCCTTTTTATATTCTCTCATGAAAACAGACAATCGATAGAACGAAGAAAAGGTATTAAAATTGTCGGACAACACTTTTCGAGACGAAAGAGATTAACTAACAGAATATATTGACTTTATCGATCGATTGATGAAATAAATTCAATCGAGACAATCAGAAACGTGATGTTTTATGTCTAAGCTTCGTTTTCTTTTTTTTTTTTGTTCAATCAAATCCGCTAAGCATCTGTCTGCAGAGATCAATTTCGATTAAGATCAAATTTAAAACGTCATTTCATTCAATTCAAAAGACCTGCTCGTTGACATGTTTGGTCAATAGATTTTACTTTTTAAATTTTGAAACGAAAAAGAAAGAAAGATAAGATAAGATAGCATGTCTTCTCAAAGTCATGATTTCATTCTGTTTTATTTGAAATCAAAGAAAAAAAAATGTCAGCGGACTCAATCAATGAAGAGCATGAAGAGAAATTAGAATCGATTCTTCAATCGAATCAATACATTCGTAATCGTATTCAGCAAAGTGTCAACAAATTTTTGATGAGTCGTCAAAGTCTAATCGAAAAATTACAAATTGAAGATTTAAAAGATCTTAGTCATGAACTTGCACCATTAATCGATGCAATTAATGTCGAAGCATTGAATAGACAAGTTACGTCAGATAAAGTTCAATTAGTTCTATGTGGAGAAAATTCAAGTGGAAAAACGTCATTTATTCATTTGTTATTAGGAATCGGAGATATTTTACCAGCTGATGTTGGACCTGTTACAGCGAGAACGATTAAATTGACGTATGCCAAAGCTGAAGAAGCTTGTGTTCTCGTTTATCAATCATTCGAAGCGAGTTACACTTCATCACCTATTGCTCAAATTGATTTATCAAAATTCTTTGTATCGAAAGAGAATGACGAGTCAGCTGAACTCGATTGGGGTGCAATTGGAGACTGTCTTAGTAAACATGTTCAAAGACCATCAGGTATGGATATTAAGTCACAAGAATTCAGTGATTGGGCTAAACATTTTATTGAACTTCGTCTTCCATCACAACGATTAAAATTAGGTATTGATGTTTATGATACAGCTGGCTTTCGAATACGTGATGCTCAAGTATTAAAAGATAATCTTTTCGCTCTTGTTCGTCAACTTAAACCGACAATTGTATTTCTATATGATAATCCATCGGGTACTGATGAAACGCACGAATGTTTTCTTGAATTAAAAAAAACATTGAAACATCTCGAGCCATCAAATATATTTTTTCTCAATACCAAAGTTGATGTTGCTTACATGAACGGAATGAAAAAAACCAAAACAAAACAGCAATTCCTCGATTTACTCGCACGAGAACGTACTCATCGATATAATCTTCTTTTAAAGACGCCCGGCATGTCCAATGCAATACCCGGTGGTCTCCCGAAATCCTTTGATCAATGTCATTGCTTCGATATTTGTAGTTCTCATTCAGAAGAATCACATCGATTCGGTCCTGTGATGAATAAAATCGCGATTGAACGTTTAGTTCAATTCGTTGCCAACAGTGATTTAATCATGGCGCAACGTGTGAGTAATTTAGTTGTTCCAGCGATCGAAGCATTCTTCGATTTAATTCTTATAACAAGTCATCGAACGAAAGAACAATTAAAACAATTGAAAAAAGATGCTCATCATTGGATTGAGAATTATTTCCATGAAAGTAATCGAGCATTGAATCGTTTGCTTGAAGATATTTTTCAGAATATTTTCAAACGGTTCTCCGAGGCGAAAGATGATTTAGCGCGTCGAGCTTGTCAACAAACGAATTTAACGGATGTGAAAAGTTTTATTCAACTGGCGATTCAACATGAAATTATGAAAAGTGTTGTTTACGATGCACAAGGATCGATGTCAAAGAATTATTTAGACTCACTTATTAATAATCAAAATCTTATTTTTAACGCAACATCAAATGAAATTCTCATAACTTCATTGAAAACAAGTATAGGCGATTGTATTGACAATCTCGATGAACAATCGATTAACAGAGGCATACTTCGATCGTTTATTATTCAAACATTTACACGACCATTGCTGACAGTCACTGATCTTCTTTTCGATGAACAAAATGATCGAACCATTCAACCGACGACTTATTCGAGAGGCAATTCGTTCGATGCAAATCAATTACCTGAGAAAAATTTCGATTTTCTACCTGAAGCCAAAAAATATTTAGCCGATCTTGAACAACAAATCATCTCGTTAAAAGATTTATTCATTCCAACGATCGCCAAATGGTCAAATAAACAAAAAGATAAAATTATTTCATTGATTGACCAACAACATAAAATAGCTACGGATATTCTGCCGATTAGACAGCAAGTTCATGATATTCTACAACATCATATTCTTCCATTTCTTCGAATTGAATGTGAATTAAAAGGTGCGCAGGATTTAGCGAAATTCAATGGAATGACACCAACTATCCGATCGACAGATTCGCCGTCAACCAACACTATTTATGTTGTTGAACCAATTGAATGGGGTTCGAAAACCGATCGTCTTTTTGTTAAACATTTAGCAGATTCATTTTTAAAAAACAAACATTTTAGTTATTTTGAAGCGCATTATCATCGAAAAATAACGAATTTAAATATTCCGAATACAGTTAAATTAACTTATCTCTACGTAGACAATCAATTCTCTGTTTGGATGATTTTTGAAATGCCAGTGAACGATCTTAATCAAAATCTTCATGAATTTATTCGAAAGCATACACTGAAAAATTTGAGTCTTTCATTAAAAGAAGCAATTCAATTGTTATTACCGATTCTAAATGCTCTCACTGCTCTACATGAAAACGAACTTGTTCATGGCAATCTTACCGCTAAAAACATTCTTCTCGATGATCAAAATCAAACATATCTCGCAGATTTAGGCGATTGGTCACCATCGAAGGAACAATTGTCGGACAATGTTCAATCTTATCATCAAGTTTCCACCGAAAGAGAAAATATCAAAAAAGATATTGCAGATTTCGGTCTAATTGGTCTTCTTGTACTTGAAATTGTTACCGATGAGCATGATACTGTTTCAAATTTCTATAAAGAATATCAAGATATAATGGAGTCATGTCGAAGATGTTCATTGAAAACTGAAGATATTCGACATGCATTTGAAAAATTACTCGAAAAACTAAAATAAATCAATCAATCTGTCTTTGTTTTGTTTTTAGATTTGAAAATCAACTCGACATGGAGGAAACAACCAAATTACTACAAGCAAATACACATTTTAAAAAGACAACGATTCAACTTGCACAAGAATTGAAAAGTTTAATCGATGATTTCATAGAAGAATATCCGAATTTAACAGTCGACCCACATATGCCATCACAATCGACACAATTTTTCGAACATATAACATCAGATTTAATTAAACAATACACGATCAATCAACGACCGGCGATTGTTGTTTATGGAGCAAATTCAAGTGGTAAAACAGCTTTTATTCAGCATCTTCTTCAAATCGAAGATGTTTTACCGTCGGGTGCTGGTCCAGTTACAGCGAGAATTGTGAAATTAACTTATGCATCAGCTGAACAAGCTTATGCACATGTTTATTCATCGTTTGCTGATCGTTTAGCTCATAAACAACCGGTCGTTTCAATAAGTCTCAACGATGCTTTTGCGAATATTGAAGAGATCGATTGGGAGCTCATTTCCGAGCGATTAAATGAACATTTAACTCGGCCCGAAGATCTCAACGAAGAGAAATTTGCTGAATGGGCTAAACATTTCGTTGAAATCGGTTTACCATCATCGATACTTGAATTAGGTTTAGATTTTTATGATACTCCCGGGTTTCTTTCGAACAGTCGAGATGAGATTTTAAACAAAAATCTCTACGAATTAGTTCAATCGATTCAACCAACACTTTTATTTTTATATAAAAATTCCGCAATTACAGAAACTGATAAAACGTGTTTTCTCGCTTTGAAACAAGCATTAGGTGACTTAGGAACAATTCCCAAGTTCTTTTTGAACACTCAAGCTGATGTTTTTTCCATTTGCAAGGATGAAAAAATCAACGCAAAAGAAAATAATATTACGGACAAATTTCGCGAAGCACTCGCACGAACACGTCAAAAACGGTACAACCAATTTCTCGAACATGAAGTTTTCGCCAATGAAATCATCGGTGGTTCGCCATCACAAGTCGACGAATGTTCAACATTCGACATTTGTACTGTTCCTCAAGAGGAAACTTGTCATCAAAACTGCGCTGAGATTATGAATACGCAAACATTCAATCGAATTCTTAAGTTTGTCGTCGAATCCGATAAGAGTTCTTATGAAATCCTCGCCGAGAAACTTCTTTCATCGATCGATGAGTATTTTGATTTGGTTCTTTCGACAACATTTCGAACGCAATATCAATGGCAACTATTACGTGATGAGGCGATCACTTGGTCCGATCGATTCTTTCATAAAATCAAAGAAACTCTACCGATTATTATCGATGAAATTCATGGAAATATTTTGAAAGTTTTCGATGAACGAAAGGAATCGATCACCATGCGTTCGGGAAAATTCATTGAAAACGAAAAGGAATGCGCAGGAATTCAATTACCAACGAGTTCACGACGAGTTTGTGATTTCGTTAAAGTTGCTGTTTATGAAGAAGTTATTAAGGTTGCAGCGAGCGAAGCGATGAACTCATCGATTGCAAAAATCGAGCAAATTATCAACGATGATTTATTAAAAAATCGAAGGAAAAACGAACTATTAACAACATCGAAACGACATATTCAATTTTGGCAAATTTCAGGCGCAGATTTAAATCGAAGGAGATTTTTCACCGCAATTCTCGAGCATCTTCTTCAAGCTCCATCGGCAATCAGTCGATTTCTAAATAAAATTCGAATTGGACCGTTTCTTGAGTGGTACGATAAGAACGATCGACAATCGAGGTTCGAATTGCTCGAAGCACTCGACAATAACGAACATTTATTCAACGAAGCCAAACGACAAGCTTATGCCAAACACCTTCTCGAGAACATGCGAGGCATTATCAGCGAACAGAAATCGCTGTACGAACAAAATCTATCGCAATGGATTGTCAATAAACAAAATATGTTTAATAAACGACTGGAAATCAATTATCAATATGCGATTAGTCATACTGATAAACGAAAAGCCGCACATTTTGTGACAACGAAATATTCGGAACGATTTGCTAAACTCGAATGTCGAGTCATTGCGGCCAGAAATTTGATTCAATTTAACGGCATTCGACCGAAGATTTCCGAACATCATTTGTTAGGTACCGGTGGATTTTTTACTGTTCATGTTGCTGAATGGAATCAACATAAGAATTTAGCTGTTAAACGACAAAAACTAAATACTTTGAAAGATCAACCATTTTCTGCGTTTACGGAAGCGCATTATCATCGAGCGATAACCAATGTTTGGCAAATGAATGTTGTGCCACTTTTATATCTTGATTATAATGAGAAAACCGAACAACTGTCGATTTTTATGCCGGAATATGAAACATCGTTGAGTAATTATTTAAAGAAAAATATTCGAACAATTAAGGTCGATGAAATGCTTAGTTTTGCATTGATTCTTGCGAAAATCTTGGATAATATCCATCGAAATGATCTCGTTCATCGAGATATCAAATCGAGTAACGTCCTACTCGATGAAAACAATCAATGTTATCTCGCAGATTTCGGTACAGCTAAAGAAGGTCAATGGCAAGAAACAGTGATTGGAACTTTTCCTTTATCTAGAGAAGTAATGAACAATGCAACGTTACAAGCAATGAATCTACCATCAGCAGATTACAGTGGATCGGCTGTCGATATATTTTCGTTGGGCGTTCTATTTCATGAAATGCTACCAAAGAAAGAACACTATCGTCTTAAAGATGCAGATATTCAAAATCCAAATTATTTATTTAAAGATTCGAGAATTTTGCCAATCAGAAGTGATTTACAGGATTATCAAAACTTAATTCTTGAATGTCTTCAAGAAAATCCTCGAAGTCGACCGACAGCAGCGAAAATTGTTCAACGAATTGAAGTGCTAATTCAATTAAATGAAACAAAAAATTGTGCTATTTGCTTGACACAACCACGAACTGTTCGAACCTTTCCTTGTGGACATAAAGTCCTGTGTCAAGCGTGTCGAGATGAATTACAAGCTAAAAATATTAAACTATGCATCATTTGTAAAACAACGATGGCAACGGATTCTCACGATGATTCAAATCGAACTTTTCTCGTTCGACCAAAACAATAGTTTGTCGTCTTTTTTTATTTTAATTCAAAAACAAAATAACTAACAAAAATAAACAATCGAATTTAATCCGGAATTTCTTCTTCTTCTTCTTCTTCTTCTTCTTCTTCTTCTTCTTCTTCTTCTTCTTCTTCGCTTTCCGATGGTGGCATCATATCGTCAATTGATCTTTCTTCACCGGTTTCTTCTTGATTAACTTCGAATTCTTTTGGCCTAGAATTTCCAATCAATGATTTCTATATGAATAAATATATCTTTTACCAGCAATTCTGCGATCGAATATATTTGATATTATCTTTCAGAAGAATTTGAATAATTTCAGCTTTAACTTTATCACCTTCTTCGATATCTTCAACAAGAACATAATCACCTAAAATCAACATCTCTTTCTTTAAAAGACAAATATCAAAATCTATTTCTCTAACCTCGTTTAATAAAAATTGTCTTTCGAAATTTCGTTGGCATACTAACTAAAAATTGCGATCCGCTCGGAGTCACAACTTCATGTAAATTATTTCCACGTGGTGCAATTATCTAAAAACCACTTCCTTTCATTCAAAACAGCAATCATTGAAATTCCTACTTTAACAATATAATGTTTGTCATCGGGTAATTCATAACGTTGAAGTGCTTCATTCACGACGTATTTCATTTTCGTTGCCGAAGACATATTGTTGTTTTTGTTTGATAATCTATAGAAATATAGATATATATATACACACGCACAAACATTTCATATAAGTTTTATTGGGT
>Ga0209952_1001433_pt1 | contig 20210 bp, 20 predicted proteins | sample ThiBiot_750_biof_2_FD_183951 | JGI IMG/M metagenome (GOLD analysis project Ga0209952, IMG submission 183951) | Wastewater bioreactor microbial communities from Cape Town, South Africa - Thiocy_cont_750_biof (SPAdes) | ecosystem: Engineered > Bioreactor > Thiocyanate-remediating >...
GATCGATCTGTGTCAACATTTTCTTCTTTCTATTTTCATCGTTCAATCAGAACATGAAATTAAACACACATTTAGAAAGTGTGTGTGCTTGATAGCACACTTCAAAGAAACCTCTCTCGTTTTTTTTCTTTCGCTAATGATAATAAACTTGTCCTTTCTTGCTTCATTTGTTACGAACGACTACATCTCTCTAATAATCATTCATAGACATTTGTTCGCTTTTGTCTTCGAATGATTCACAAGTATCTGGCAAAGTTCTTCTAGAATGAGATAGATCGATCTGGTGCCCTCTAACAAGCGATTGACCTATAAGAAAAGATGTTCATCTGACATTTAGATGTGTCAGCTTGTTGGCATACGTTTTTATATAGGTCAGGCGTTTCGTTTTATTTTATAGTAGCAGGTAAAATAACGTTTTTTTTCAATCACTTGGATAAACAATAAACTAATCATCTTCTCACATTTACGTACGTACGTGCGTGCTGTAAGATTCTTTTGACAACCGAACAATAGCTTTCATTCGAGAATTAACGTCTCGTCAGACACATATATTCGATACAAGGGTGCGTATGCGTATATCGAACGAACATAAAATGTAATTTTTTTCAAATAGCAATTGGCATTGAAGACAAAACGTTTGATTTGCCGCATAAAACAATAATATGTATATCTCGTTTTGTTTATCGCGAAGGCTGATACAGGAAGTGAATAGTAGAATTTGATTGCATAATCATCTTTTCTTTTCTTTTTTCTTTTTCTTTCTTACTCACGTTCGTCATCATCGAATTTCCTTCGCTTGCGCTTAATTGAACATTATACGTCCTCAGAGAAAAGACACATAAGTAAAATTGTTTGTTCTTTTGTTTTGTAGACGACGATTACGATATAATTCCGTTTCATCCAAGTGAATACGTGAAAATTTCATCGACTCATAAACGATCGAGATCGTCCGAGCTGCAAATGTCAATCGCGAAACGTTGTAAACCATCGATTTATTATTATTCATTGACGAATATCAATGATTACGATGATGAATTTCGATTAGATATTGGTTACGCAAGTGAAGATGAATTCGATCGAAAAGTGAAAAGAATTCATCGGCAAACGAAATATTCGTCGAATCCTGAGATCGACTCGAAATCGTCGTTTGTTATGTACGAAAGAAAATATCCGAATTCGTACGATACGGATGATGAACGATCAGAAAATGATCTTGATCTAACGTCATCATCGATAAATTTCGATCGAAAATCGGTCTACAATCGATATAGTACAGCAACCACTGGTTATTCATCAGATATCGAACATGAAACGACCGATCTCGATGAACAACGATTAAGTTAGTAAAAAAAAACAAGATCATTGAATGAATAGTTTTCGTTTTGTTTTTAGTTCTCAATGAAAAAACAATCGAAAACTCTGCTGAACCATGTTGGGACGGTTATCAAGTAAAATTCTTTTCACTCGTTAAAATCAATCACGAACTTCGACTTTCATTTATATAGAATCCACTTTACTATCCATTAAATTCTCAAGATATCGATTCAATTGAAACAACATTGAAATGGGACGAGCAATTCCTCGAAATGCATCAATCAACATCCGAAGAGGATCTCAACCACATCATACGAGTAATAATACAGATAAATACGCTTTTTTTTAAACAGTAAAATCAGTTATTCGGACCTCATAAACTGCAAATTTATTTTTTACAGAAGATCTTTGCATTTTCATTCGACGAAACGAAGATTTAAAAGCGCCCGAAATATTCAAAATCTGTTTCAGTTATTTTAATATTAGCATTTCAGATTCTAAATTTGGAGTTTGCTTTCTTTTTTTTACCATAAAAATCCGAAATAACAGATATTTTACCAATCAGTGTCCGTTGAGCAAAGGAAATTATAGAGAAATTCAGAGATATGCCTAAGGAAACAAATTCTCTTAAAAAAAACGTGTTTTTCGAAACAAAAAATGTAAATTCTAACGCTTTTTTAAAGAAAATTTGTCTGTCTGAGTGTAAGTTTTTTTTTCTCGGGAAAATCTCATTTCGTTTCCAGTAATTGCAGAAGAATAAAATTCTGCAAACTCTCAAGAGTAAAGATGATCTGGATAGTATATCTTGTTGTTCTAACAAAATTTATCTCGACTGAATCGGAATTTTCCCATCGGCATCAGATATCAACAAGGAAAAAAAACAAGCAGCGCAATGTAGAATTTTTTATGCAAAGGTCAAACGTTCACTTTTTTCCTTTCTGCAGACAGATTATAGTTGCACATCGATCAATGTCGAATGAAGATGCACTGTTTTCTTTCTCCGTGTTCTAATAAGACTTTTTCGTGTGTACAAATTAGTTGTTTACGGTCGATTGAACGCGTGCGATGTTAATAGGAAAATAACTCGCGTACACCTTTAGGCTTCACTTAGCAAATAAAATTCATTAATTATTTCTCGATTCACACCCTCAGGAAAATGCTCAATTTCACTTTTGTTCCTAGAACAACAACAACAATAGCCATAGCTCATTATCCTCGGATTCTGATCTCGATGATTTCAATTACATTCTAAGCCAAACCGAAAAACAATTCACCAAACTCAAACACTGTTTCAATAGAAAAAAAGGAAAACATGTAATTAATTCAAGTTTTTTTTGTTTTGTTTTGTTTAACTTTGTTCGTGTTGTTAGGATGAATTTCTTCGTACTTGTCAAACGAATATTCAATGTCTCAAACAAATTCAAACAAATCTCCATCATTCGAACAATGTTCGTTTGAATAATAACCAAGCTCTTGAATTATTACAAAGTAAATCGAACCCCTTTGTTTATTTAACATATGAACAACACTCTCGTCATCTCCACTTGATCATTTTTAATAGAGTAATCAGAACATATCGCTCGTTCTCCTCCCCTTCGTTCTCTCTCTCTTTCTCTTTCTCTTGTTATTCGTCTCATCTCATGTTCATTTCTAGTGTATTTAAACAATTGGCATGCAATGCAAGAAGAAATCAATCATCAACGAACGCGTGCCTCCTATTTCGCACGTTTAGCCTACGATCTCTTGCATTTTCACGAACGTTTTTCACATTGGAAACTCGTTTTGTTCAATGATGAACATCATCGACTTGAATTTCAACATTTTATCGATGAATTTCAACGTATCGATCAACGTTTTCAACAATATCGACTTTTATTTCCCGACGAATCGTCGTTGCAATTGAATCTCGACGAATATCTACGAACGAATCGGTTCGTTCTCGGCGAATTAACAACACGAATGAACCTCATGTCATTCGAGAATTTCAATAACAACAACAATTCGCTCTGTCTCATTCATCAAGCACAACAGAATGAAATTCGAGAACGTCAACGTAAGTCATCTATTCTCGTGTCACGTATTCGATTGACCGTCAAACCAATCCGCGTTCTCTTTTGATAAACTAGATAAAGATAACGAAATACCTTTTTCCTATTTAGAAGAAAAAACAACGACAACAAGTGATAACAAACATAGTACGACATCGTACATATCGGATGATTGCAAAGTTTTGTACATTGAAACTGTTATTGAAGTCGATAAAATGACAACAACGAATAATTCACATCGAACCGTTGACACATCCGATGATGATGATGACGATGAGATTATCAATCGAACTCCGTCGCCGGTGAATAATACATCGAAAGTCAATGTCGACAGTGGAATCGACCAAGATCACAATTCATCATCGTCGACAACGTCAGACTCGACAGTTGGCCGACGTTTGTTTCCCAATCTACCGTCGGCAACTAGCGAGCCCAATGGACCGACATTACTCGATCGTGTTCAACAACAACAACAAATCGAACTGACCGATGAAGATTACGGACAAACACCGATCGTCATTCGGCCCTATCGTCGAACACCGACCACGAAAAGCAGTTGGGCAAAATGTTGTGGTTATTTTCTTTTATTTAGTGTTTTCATTTTACTACCAGCGATATTCGCTATTTATACCTTCTATATTGATGATTATGATTTTCGGCAAAGCATCTCTCGACTATTGCTAAACTCGATTACTATCGAAAGTAATGTTGGCGATGGTTCGCCGACTTTTTGATATTGTATAGTTTGTTTGTTTTTTTTTTATTATTATTATTAAAACATTTATAGTCGAGAGAAAGAAAATTAGCTCGAGCGTTCTGATGATGAAATTGTTTGTCGAAATGCCATCCAAATCTCATCTTCACGTTCGCCTGTTAGCCAATGTGATGAAGTTGGAAGTTTTTCATCTCGTTTCGAAACAACATAGGCTGTACGTCGTTCGATCTCACGTAGATCGAGACACAGATCAAAATCAGTAAACCATTCCTCGAAAATCGCACTCTAACAAAGAAAAATTCAATTGAGAATTTTGCCTAAAATCATCGATCTTACATTCGACGTTATACGAGATGATGATGAAATAACTAATAATTTATTCGCAATAAGATCTCTGGCATTCGATGAGATGTCTCGCCATCGATCACTGGCGAATAGAGTCTCATGATTTTGAACATATTCCTCAGCACGACGTGAGCCGACTTCATCGTAAGGCAATTGGCCCGAGAGACTTGCATACATAACCATGCCAACACTCCACATATCAGCTTGCCGGTTGTAGCCTGTCGTGCCATGATTCACTTCCGGCGCATTATAAACTCGCTTGAAAAGAAAATTACGATTTATCTTTCGAATTCAATTGAACTTACGGTTCCAACACGAGTCTTTCGAAATGAATGCTCGCCAATGAATCTCGAGTAGCCGAAATCAGCGAGTTTAACAAGTGGATATTCCATTCGAGAATCGGGAGTGCTATCTGTTGGTCTTGGTTTAAGTAGTGTGAGCAAAACATTATCACATTTGATATCTAAATGTCCACAATTTTGTCCGTGAAGGTATCGTACAGCGACGATAAGCTGATAGATGATCATTTTCGATGAACGTTCGTCGAGACAAGACAATGGTTGTTTATTCATGATGTATTTGCACAGATCCGTTTCCATACGTTCAGTTACAAGATAAACGGCATCATCACGTTCGTAATAAGCTTGTAGTTTAAGAATGTTAACCTAAAAGAAAACATTCGAATGTTAATTATCAAAAGAAATCTCGAATTTTACATGATTGAATTTGTAAAGATTATTGATTTCGTCGTTGATACGAGCCATTTCCTGCTCATCACAATTGGCTTTAGCAATGATTTTAACAGCTACTTCTTCTCGATTCGATTTCTTCCGTGCGCCGACAACACGTCCAAATGCTCCTAAATTGAAAAGCAAATCAAATGAAATTCGTCGAACTCAAAATCTACTTGCCTTGTCCTATTTTTTCGCCAGTAAATTCGTAGAGTTCATATAAATCTTTCGGTCCCAAGGCAAAAGTACTTTTGGTTGGCGCTAATCTCCTCGGTGAGCCAGGTGTTGATGGTGGCATGGCATTGATTAGAGTTTCTCGTTGTAGAGAAATCCATGAATAGAATTGTGCCGCTTCCATTTGTACTTCTTCGGGATCGGTTCGTTTGCCAACCGAAAGAACCGTTCGATTATTCAAATGAATTTCGAACACATCGTTTCGATCGTCATTTTTATGCGTTAAAACAAGTTTAACGATTTCGGTCAATGGAAAGAATGTTTCAGCTTCGCCTGGTTGAGTTAAATAGACTTGATTGAAGTTCGTTTGAGACAAATCCGATGATATACTCAATGTTGTCGTTGTCAAACGAAAGAGAAATCGTCGAGTCACGTGACTACCACGTATACACGCTGGAAAAATGCCTTTTTCTATGATATTATTCGGGCCAGCGGGCTCAGGTTGATCTTGAGTTGATGTTAATGTCGTTCGACTAACGTCCGAATTCGTTTCATGAACATGCGAATTGATCAATCTCAACGACGAACTCGAACGTCGTGCTGCTGCTGCTGCTGTTGTTGTTGTTGTTTGTTCATCAGCGGAATCAACAGGACAATCGTTGATTTCCAAAGACGCACAATTTTTATGAAATGTTCGTCGACATTTTCGACAACGAACACCTTGCCGATAGAAACCAGCAATGAATCGCATACAACGCGAGCAATTCGTTGGAACATTCAATTGACAACGATAGAGCGAATGAGCACTTCGACTCTCTTCGGACGGGACAAGAATAATTTCAATAAGAGAATTTTGTTCGATATCTGATTGACGAAGAATGGGCACCAATGTGAAATCACTTGTTGGTATTCGAAAAAGATAGAATGTGTACGTGCCCGAGGCCGAGGCGCTATTTGGTAGCGAACGTAACCATTCCTCAGCGTCACGATACAATTGATCGATGACAGGTGTCGTATCAGTGGTTCGATACTCTTTTTGTTGTTGATAGAAGCCGAATTTCAATGTTAAAAATAGCCGATTGTCGCTCAATGTCTTCCATACGCCACCTTTGAGTTGTGATGGCGCTCCTGTAGTCATATTGTCATTGAAAAAGCTCTTGTTTATGTCTTTCTTTTTATAGGTAGAAAAAAATGTCGTCATAACAGAATAACACGAATGTGTTTCGTTTTTCTTTTTCTGCTCTTCTCGTCGTAAGGAACGAGAAAAAAAAACACGCATAATTGATTAAATACTCTTGCAGTCTGACTCAGCTCCTGTATTTTACATGATATAATTGTCTTTCACTTTGAAAATCATGAAATTTTGATAAAAATCAAAAATTTTTCATTCAAAAAGCCAACACAAAAACGAGAGATGCAAATCGGAAGTATCAATAAAAGAACAACAAAAAAAAATAGTACAACTTGGTTTTTTCCAAGTACACGTGATTCACGTTTTGTCAATTAAAATTGATTAGATCGACTAATTAAATTCGAGAGAATATTTGTAAACTGTTCAGACATTGCCAATAATCTATGTTTGTTAGAATCTATTTTGACCAATCTGGCAGTCGAGGTCACGTTGCTTGTAGTGCTACTATTTTGCGATTGGTTAATCAGACATTCCAAGAGGAAGAAACCTTTTTTTTTCTTCATTTATTCAAATGAGTGATCAAGTAACTTCATCTGAATTTGAGTTATACGGATATGAAATCGCACATCTCACTGAAATAAATCCACGGTATCGGTGTATATTCTGTTTGTTGATTATAAATAACCCGATTCAATTGACTGAATGTGGACATCGATCGTGTCGCGATTGTTTCGAAATTAGAGCTAATCGAACAGCCGATGGCAACGTTACATGTCCAGTTGAGGATTGTCAATTGATTACAAACAAAAACGAAGTAATCGAACAACGAAAATATTGTCAAAAGAAAAACAACAAATCTGATTTTAGACTATGCCTGACAGGGCATTTCGTCGAGAACTCGATAACCTTCAGATTGCATGCAAATATCAAGCAGACAGAGATTGCCATTGGACGGGTTTGTTGAAAGACTATCAAGTAAATCGACTTGTCAATCGAATTTGACGTTTACGGATCGAATTTTCTTTAGAAACATTTAGAAGAAAATCATGTTCATCACATTTGTCAAGCGTGTCGAGACATATTCTCGACTAAACAAGCGCTCGATGAGCACATGAGACGATGTCCGAACATCTACAGTCAATGTTTGCTCGGACAATTCTGTACGGAAGATATGGTAGCAAAACTCTCTTGTTTTTTTTTCACAAAAATCAAAAAAAAACGTCTTTTGTTTTGCATAGATTTTAAACGAAGAATTTCATTCTCATTTACTCAGTGAAAAACATCAAACAGCAGTAAATAAATTTCTTTGCGGCGAATATCACATGGCCGACTCGACGGCTAGTGTCGAAGCTGACGAACAATTTCAAGCCGAAACCATATCGAAATTGACCGATATTTCCGAACGAGTGGAAAGTTTAGGCAATCAAATCGTTGAAAACAATCGAAAATTCGAACATCTATCGACAGGAACAGCCGTTCTTACCGAGAATCTTCGTTCGATTTATTTGACTAAAAACGAGAAAAGTCCAATGAAACAACTTTCACAAACAACACAAAATCAACTGCAAAAAGACATCGAACAGCTCGACGAACTCGTTACTAGTTCGCAGTGTATCTACACGGACGGAACGCTCACCTGGCGTATTGATAATGTTGCTGAGAAGATGGCCGATGCTCAAGCCGAACGACAGACGAGTATCTACTCGCCAATCTTCTATTCGTCACCGACAGGCTACAAAATGCGAGCTCGTTTATTTCTCTTCGGTGATGGCAACGCACGACGAACACATATTTCATTGTTTTTCCTTCTAATGAAAGGCGAATACGACAGCATACTTAAATGGCCATTTCATTACAAAGTCATTTTTTGTTTACTCGATCAAACGGGAAATAATCGTCACATAATCGACTCGTTCTATCCGGATGTGAAATCGAATTCATTTCAACGACCACGTGAAAATCAAAATACAGCCAGTGGCATACCGAAATTCTTCCCGTTGCCTATGCTCTTACAAGATGATAATGCTTACGTACGAGAGAATACAATGTTTTTGAAAATTATGATCGCATTAGATGATACACCGAAGAGTGTCCTACCGTATATGTTAACGCTTAATCCTGCATTACCGAATTATGTACAAGAAAGTTTAATTAAGAAAGAAGTCGAACGACAAAAAACTCTGTCGACTAATTAATTGTTTATGTTCTTTTTTTGATTAAATATTCAAAACAGGGCCTCCTCATTAAAAAAATGTTTTTCTTTTTTGGCTTTTTCCCGGAGTAGATTTAGTTTGAAAAGAAATTGAAATAACTCGTGTATAATCAACAAGTAACGTTCATCGAGAGTCGATTCACTTGACCATCGACTGAATGTATTAGTGTGTGCGTATATAAAGTTTTACCATACATCATCTGAGCAGCACTTTCGACTCAAGCATAAATAGTTTTGGAATAGCTAGGTCGAAATGATTATAGATATCTCAGAAGGACCACTTTATAGTTTTCTAAGTACACCAATAGAGTCGGAAAACTTCACATTTAATTTGACATAATCACACTTGAACAAAAATCGCTATTTTTTCAAAATATGAACCTTCTAATGATCAATACGTAGTTCCAAATTTTCAAAAATACCCAGTTTTTAGTCGAAAATACTCAATTGAAAATTTTGAATATCTACCTATTAACTCAGACTCTCCGATCTCAATTATCTTTTCGTGGTTGACAAACTTCATAAAATCCTCAATATCGTTTAGCTCTCAGTACCACAAAATTGACAACTGTTGGTCATCTCATTAATTAATTCAAATTTTCGCAAACAAAGCTTCTGTTGTCTCTATATCAAGTCGTTCCTAAGCGCAAGCGAATACAATCAATATACCTCAGACGATTTCCATTACACAGATTAAGGAATACGCTATAGCAAAAACCTGTGTTCAAATATAGAAATCATATTTCAAAATTTTTCAATTCTGACAGCAGATTTGGACTCCCCATAGTCGACTTCCTTTGGTCAAACCGTATAAAAATAGGTTTATATGTTTTTTCATATGACACTCCTTTCAGTCGAGGGAATATGAATATTTTGTTTTAACTGATTTAACCTAATTGAATCGAATTTGCTCGATTCATCCTGAAAATGAGAAATTTCTTTCTGACGATGGAGGGGGAGGGGGCACTTAAGCATCGAATTTCAAATTTAAAAATAGCACATTCTTTTTTCGCTTCTGTCAGTGTCTCACTGCGTTTTTTTGTTTCTTGACATAACCCCCGAAATATATATTCATGGGTCTTTTTCTTTTTAAATATTTTTTATTTCAACAAAATGAAGATAAGACGTAAACCACGAGAAAGAACAAACGGCTTTTTGGTTGTTGTTGTTGTTTTGTAGGCGGAATTTTCTTGCTCGTGTGCTATCCGCCTACGTTCATCGAGACGAGGAGAAAAACTAGAAAACAAGACGATGATCATTATTTTTCCATTTTTGCCCGACAATATTCTTGTCGATTTGTCCACCTCCGCATCCTTCACAATTCTCGTCAGTTCTGTTCATTTGAGAATACTTTTTTTTCTCCTTCGTCTTCGTCTTTCCGCATTCCGAGCCTACGCATATATTTTTCAAGGAAAAAAAGAATTTTCTTTCGGCACCAAACGCACACACACACACACACACGAAGAGAAAAAGAACGTCGAATGACAATTACGACCAAGTTGGCGGCAACTTGCTTGTCGATGCATACGCGTTTTTTCTTCTTCTTCTTCTTCATATTAATAACGTTATTTTCACAGTCTGTAAATCTCGATTTGCGTTTTAGATTCGAATGACTTCAACAGACGATTCGTCTTCATTGGAGCAAACACCTCTATCATCATTATCAGCCGCATCGAGCTACTCATCATTAGTCAATTGTGACGAATCGACAAATCAACAAGATAATCGAACCAATTCAACAATGACAAACGAATATAATAATATTAATAAACGTTCACCTTATTCAACTTTAATGTCTCGACATATCAATAAATTACAATTGATCTGTGAACAACCCGTTGAAATCCATGGCCAAGGCAATTTCCCGACGCTAAACATCATTCCAAAAGATTTTCTCAATGAACTCCGACGAAAATTTCATTTCAATCACATTGAAATCAAAGATATTCGTTTGAATGGCGGCGCTGCTTCCTATGTTCTCACTCATGATAAATGTTTTGCTTATACAGATATCGATTTCGTATTTCGTTGTGATCTATCATCGGAATCGACATGGACACAAATAAAAACTCTTGTTTGTGAATGTTTATCTCAACAGATACCTTCGACAACATCATCTCTCTCTCCAGTTATCATTCAAACGGCGTACGTCGAGAAAATCGTTCGTATTCTCAATCCATCGAATAAAGATTCGTGGGCATTGATATCCTTGTACAATATGCACGGTCGAAATATTGAACTGAAATTTGTCGATCGTATGAAACGACAATTTCAATTCAGTGCCGATTCATTTCAAATCCTCATCGATCCATTACTTAATTACTATGAACAGATTTCAAAGTATTCGAAAAAACAACAATATCATCATGGTAAGCATCAGCTGGTAAACGAGAACAACAGCTGTGTGTGTGTTTTTAATTGAGAATCCATCGACCGACTTTTCTTTCGCTTTCTTTAGACTATCGTTCAACGAGAACGGCTCGTTATCCGACGATACCTGTCGAATGTTTATACGGAAGTTTCGATGCTGCCTTAAGACATCTTAATCGTCGACAAATCGTGACCATATCACCCGAAGGTATACACGGTGGTGGCCTACTGAAATATTGTCTTCTGCTAACACGTGGTTTTCGACCGTATGACAACGGTATATCATCGTGGCAATTGGAGAAATTAATGTGTTCGAGATTTTTCATTGATTTTGCTGATATCAACGAACAGGAATATAAATTATTATCCTATTTATCATCACATTTCTCTCGAGATGATTCAGCCAAATATCGGTATCTTTTACAATTGAGTACAATCATTGAACGAAGTACAGGTTCACTGATGTCACATGAAAGAAATTTAACATTAACATTAATATCACAATTAGCCACTGAATATTACTATCGTTTATACGATGAATACGCGAGTTATAATAGTATAACAACAGCTGAAGTTACGGTACCGAATTCGATTATCATCGATGTTATTTATCATAACGAATTCGACGAATGGAAATCATTGTATACACCATCGAAAAATCAAATCCGACAATCACAACAAGACGAAGAATGAATCAATCTATATATTATACATAGTTTTGTAGACATGAGAAACCAAGTGTGTTTATTTATTTATTTGTTTTTTTTTCTGAATGTATATGTGTGTATAAATGTTATCTTTTATTGTCCAACAATAATTGAGAAAAAAAAAAGAAAAGAATTCACGTCTCATTCTCTGTCGTTATTGTTTTGCTGTTGTTTCTATATTCTCTATTTGGTGCACGTTTTATCGATCTAACCAAATAAATTCGAAAAAAACAAACAAACAAACATTCTGTTGGAAATATTTATTTCTCGTTTTGTAAATAACATTCCATCACGTTCGATCGAAATATAAAAACGGGAGTCTTTTCTTTTGTCTAAAGATTAACAAAAACATGGGTTTGAACCGAGTTTATTTGATATCCTTAGCTGTTCTCGTTGGTATTTCGTTAATTTTAATCGTTGTCGGAGGTTCAATATCAGCATGGTGCACAAAAATCGGCAGTAACTATGAATGTCATTCGTTATTCTATTCGAACGAGAACTTTTCCTGTCTGTTTAAATTAATACCAGCGGGTGTGATTATTTGTTTAAGTCTCTCTTTAATCATGTTTATCGTTCTATTATTAATAAGCAATGCGAAAAAAGAATATCAACTCGTTGCCAGATTTGTTAATATCTTTGTTTTATCATTGGCAATCATATTTATTATGATTGTTCTACTTCAATGGTTTCATCCGTCGTCACATGCATCGAAAAATATTCTCATAGCTCGTTTATTGGAAAAAGATGAAATCGAATTCTCGAAAATCACATCGAAAGATTCGTTATATTTAACAGCTCTCGAAGTTCAACAACGATCGTTGGCTATTCATCGAGTGAAATTAAATCACGGGCCAAATCTATTCTCATCGGCTTTTGCTATTCTTCTTTTTACTTTAATTTTTTTTATTATTTTACATCGAACTGAAATATCATAAATAAAAAGTGCGTTTGCGAATATAAATTGTTCTTTTATTTTATCTCGACAAAACGTCTGCTAAAGTTTATTCGAATCAAATCACCAACGTTTATACGGCAGAAATTTGCCGGACATTTGAATATTGACTCTTGGTGCATCACGAATGGTTTCGTCTTTATCGATTTTAACTGTGAAATCAACGGCTGACATGATTCCATCGCCGAATTTCTCGTGAATAACTTCTTTCATTGGAACACCGTACTGAGCGAGAATCTCGTGAAATCGATAGAGCAACGGGTCTGTCGGCGGAAATGATTGTAGAATCGAACCTTTGAATGGCGGATGAGTTAGTTGATATTTTTGTTCATCAGTTAATTTCAAATCGAGAACGTCAACGAGTTGATTGAGTTCGTTTTCATCGGCTAAACTTGCTTGACCATAGAATAAAGCTGCAATCCAAACTTCATCCCGTCCGAGTTTGTCTCCGATTTGAGCAAATGAAAGACCACGAGTTTGTTTAGCATGAAGTAATACTTTCGATACTTCAGAGAGATTCATTTTTTTGTTTTACTTTTCGTATCTTTAATTAAACAAAAACAATATCTGAATGCGTGTTTATTATTCATAATATATACAAATAGCTTGATTAGTATGTATACAAAACAAAAACGGAATATATTGATCTAAGAAAAAAAACGAGAAAAGAAACCGGCATTGTTATTTTGTTGCTGTTGATTGCCGGTTAAGTAACGTTGGGCAATATCGAAGAGTAATTGACGACCATCGCCATTCGTTGCCTGAGAGAGAAAGAGGAGTTCGGAGGAATGAAGAGTCGAATTTTTAACTTACATAATTGATTAGATTGTCGATTGACGATGAACCGACGGTACGACGAATTTCGTCGGTTAGATTCTGTCGTTGATGTTCGTTGAGCTCATTCAATTGACTAACCAACGAATGATACGGATTGACCGCTTTGAAACCAAGCCATGCGCCTAATTTTTACAAAATAAACAGTTTTTTTTAAAGTTTTCTCTCTCTCTCGTACCAACGACGGTGCCAATGAGAGCGCCATAGTTCCCTAAAACTGCAGCGCCAATGACACAACCAGCGAGAGCATAAACTGCCTGCCAAAACATTCCCCATAGTGTTGCGAGAGTTGTCTAGAAGAAAAGAAAATGACTTTGTCTTACAATTGATATTCACGTACACTACGGCCTTGAATGAGATTGAGAATTGCATTGAAATAATTCGGTTGTCCAGAGGAATACATTGGCTTTGTTTTGTGGTTTCAGATGAATAGCAGAAGACGCGACAGTTCGTCGAGTGGAAATGCAATGAATACGTTCTGATTGGACTTTGTTTTATATTTTGACAAATAGAAAATCACTTCGTACCTCTTGAAAATACAGATGTCACTTTCGTTGCGTATAATTATCGACTTTGACAAAAGTCTTTATCTCCTTTTCAATAGACTTGATTTCTGAATAACTACTATTCACACAATTAACATCAAGGGGAGAAAAAAAAATAAAAAAAGCTCTTATGTTCTCTCTCGACAATTTAAAAATAGTTCACTAACTAGTGTCTTGTTTAATTTAGATCAATTTTGAATTTAAAAAAGAAACGTGATGAGTGCGTAGATTTCTTTTTCTAATTCTTTCATTGAACTTTGTCCTTTTGAAATCTCACATGATTTCTCTTTTACCAACACACCAGGTCAGGCAAACAACTGTTCGGGTCGGTTTTCTTTTTCTTTTCTTCTATAGATAAAAGACGCAAAATTGACAGAATAAAAATAGTTCTCTCTTTGTGGCACAATGTATACATTTTAGACAAACGTCGGAATATTATTATTAAGCAGAATTAATTGTTCTTTAGTTGCATCACGAGACGGATTTGTTGTTGAATAACGTATCGAATTGACTGATCGTCGATTTGATAACGTAAAACTCGATGTTAAAATTCTTGTCGTACCATTTCGTGCATCGAAATTAACGGGCAACGGTTGACAGAAAAGAAAATATTCGCTCACTTGCCGAAATTTCTTGTCAAAAAATGCGTAAAGTATAAATGTTGACGATGCATTTATGACAGATAAAAGATTATTAATTGCTAAATATTGTCTTGCCAACAGATTCATCATTAGATTAGGTCCGAACCATGCATACAGAACATTAAATATGAAGTATGGCAATTGTGTTAATAGGAAAATAAAAACAATTGATAATAGAAGAAAATTTATTGCGTTCGATGAACGTGTCTGCTTCGATAATGTGCCTAATAGACGTTTACGTTTTTGAATAACATAGAGTTTTCTTATGATTAAAACTTTACATATGACTATGATCGATAATGGCAAAAGAAAAACAAAGATAAAATAAAGATATTTACGCATTAAAACTCGAAAGAGATGATTTCGACCGAATTTCGAAAGGACAATGATTCGTGTTTGATTCTGTTGATGAATGGTGAATTCAAACCAGAATGGTATACAATAGATAATACAAAATAAACTTATAAACACTACGACACCGAGTGCGGACTTTTGACTACGCCATTTTTGTCCACGAAATGGTAAACAAATGAGAATGAATCGATCGAGAGCAACAGTTGCTGTTAGATAGATCTGAACTAATAAACATGTGACATGTACAGGAAATATTCGTGTAAATATCGATCGATAAAAGCTTTCAGCACGAAATGTCGAACGGATGCCATGTGTTAATAAAAAACCAATTAAGACGCAGGATGATGCACATGATAATGCGAATATATAAATATTAGTTATTGATGTTCGCATGAATCGACTTGATAGAATAACGCACGTTAATGCATTGCCCAGGAGGCCACAGATACATACAATTGACAGTAAATATCCTTCGACAATACGTTTAAATTCAGCAAGACGTTGTTCCGATGTCGAATCGGATGATATATTCATGTTAGTCGAACGAAAGATTGATTCTAGTTGTCATAACTAAAAAAACAAAGAAATGAATAAATTACATTTCCTTTTTGTTTTTCTTTTGCTAATACAATTCACTGGAGATGACATAAAGAATCAATATCGACAGACAGTCCTATTATTAAGGATCTGATTGCATGCAATCGAATTGGTTCATTTCGAAGTCAATATGAATCTCAGGTTATTACTATAAGATCTCTAGATCATTAAAATGATGCACATATAGAGTCGACTTCTTTTCTATTCTAACAAGATCCAATAGAGAAAGAAAAACTAGAGAGAGAGAGAGAAAGACGTACGCGTTCTCTTTCTCTCATCGACGAGAGAAAGAAAAGAAAACTACGGCAATGGAATTTTCTCTTTCCAATAAAAATAAATCATCATCGTGATTTGACAATTGAATAGGTTTTTTTTCTGTTTCGAAATTATAATCATATTTATTATCAACATTGAATAAAATAATGTTGAAATATCACAAATATACAACTATAAGGAGAAAAGAGAAAGTTGGTAGCACGTTGTACGTGCAGCTTGGCTTGTTATCGTCTAAACATAGAGCGTGTTTGAGTGATTTCGAAGTTGAAATGAGAGTTTTTTACTTTTCAAGAACATCGAGGACATAATTCCAGCCTTGATTATTATCCCAAAATTCTTGATTCATAGCTTGAAGGCAAATAGCGAATAACAATCGTTTCGGAGTTGAGGATGTTATTGCATTTTCATTAAACGACTTCGGAAGAACAACTTGAAAGACAAATGTATCCGTATTATCATGCGGATAGTTCATTGAATGTGTAGCTTTGATATTTGTTGTTGTTTGCCAATCATCGATTGTTAAATGAACGAGAACAGTTTTTTCAAATGTGCAATTATGCACTCGAATCGTGCCGTAGGCAATCGAATCTTTCGTATGAAGACATTCGAGAAGAACTTGTTTATCATAGATTAACGGTATGATATCATTACGAGAGGTGAAATATTTCGAAACAAGATTATAGTTTTTTGCTTGTTCAGTCTGCAGAAGAGACGTGTATGAACGTTTGCGTGTTTTCGATAAATGTAATTGACCGAATTGTAGACGAAAATATTCATGAATGACTGGCGCAGTTGTTTGATCGGGCGGAGTCATATATCGTATAGATTCAAGGTCGAGTCCCTAGAGAAGAAATAATGAAATAGATTCGAATATTCGTTTTTCTTTACTGTGAAGTATTCAGGCATGATTTAAACAAATAAAATGAAAAGAGAAAGAAATACTTTTCTTGTGTATATGTATACAACAAGAGAATCATGTGACGTACAATCATGTGCAAATGTGCCTTTTTTTTCTCTCTTTCGTTCTTGTATGAATAGGGGGTGTTAGTGTGTTTATGCCTCCCATTCATCCCGTGACACACCCCACACACATCTATTCCTTACAAGATAAAAACACAAGGCCTTATAATCGTTGACGTAGATACATTTCTTTTTTCTACTGTTACACTTCGTGATTCGTTTAAAATGACGAAGTGACTTTGTGTAGGTGAAAGTGAAATCGATTTTGATCACGTTTTGTTTACTCAAACGGATAGATTTTCAGGAAAAAAAACGTGTTAAAATTTACACTTTCCAGTTTGCTTAAAAGCAAATTCGTTTTTTTTTTGAGAGTGTTAATGTCATAAATGATTCTTTAGATTATCATAAACAAGTACAGAACCTAAATTCGAAATAAAACAATTTCTGGAGGAGGCTTCTAACCAAATTCTTGAAAATTTCAGAATTTACACAGCAAAAACTTTTTGGCGGATTTTCATGGTTTTCTCACATAGTTTCAAGTTTTTAGTACATTCCAACAGAATTCAGCTTATTTTTTATTCGAAAGCCGAAAATTCTTGGTAATTTTGGCCCAGAAACTCGAAAACACTCCGAAAAAAATTTGTATTTTTTTTTGAAAATCCAAGGGACTTCTAATCCAGAGGATCTTTTAAAATTTCTAAGCAGAATAAATGTAGTTTACCATCATGTCTGCAAAATGAACGATTTTTTTCGGTGTTGTACCAACAAATTTCTTTTGTTCATCGAATGGCAATTCTGAAAATGAATTCGAACGTAAGACAGCATCTATTGATTGTTCCGAATCATGTTGATCCTCATCAGAAGGATCATCGTCAGATATTGACTCGTTGAGTAATGTGATTGCATCGGGTATTGATTCATTCGAAGAGTATTGCTCGAAACCGATACTGAAATCGAGTTCATCCGAGCTGATCGAACTCGATCGAACACATGGATCGGATAGAGTCGAGTCCGAATCGTTTTCTGAACCTGAACGAAGGCGATGTTGATTGACATTCACAAACTGATTCGATGAGATATCTTCGGACATTTGAAAACTTTGCAAATACTGAATAACTTTGTCATTACCCAATTGACATGCGACTGTTTTCTTCATCGGCAATACAAGAAAATAAATATTGCCAATGTGTCCTCACTGACTCTTTCTTTTTCTTGTTTCTCTACTCGATAACCTTCATTACGTATAAACGGAAAGCGAAAGAATTTCATTTCGAGTTTCGATTGGTTATTTCCCGAGCAAAATCGAATTCAATTTTTGTTTAAAAATATCTATAGAATCCAAAAAGAAATGAGCATTATGATAAAAGTTTTGTGCTTTTATTTGTAATGTGTTGTTTGCAAACGAAAGCCGAGAGAGAGAGAGAGAAAAGAAAAATGTATTACACACACGCAAACGCAACAAATGCAGATATGATCACACAAGCCACGCGGTTAGAAAGAAACAGATCTTGAAAATGTATATTTATATATAAAGAAATTTGTCTCTTGGAGTTTTGAGGAGAGAGAAGAAGAAAAATTATTGGCTTTGCCTAAGAAAGAAAAAAGAATGACGCGTGACATTGAGAAAAGAGAGAGAGAGAGAGAGAATACGAGACGAATCCTACGAGAAAAGAGGCAATCCTGGATTCTGTACAGGAAAATATTTTCGTGTTCGTTGTTGTTGTTTTTTCTTTTTTTATTGGGCATTAGGATTGGCTTCTGTAGCTGAACTTAAGAATTCATTAGGTCGTTTATGTTTTTCCAATGCATTCAGTGTGCCGTAATCATGAGGTAATTCACTTTTACGTCGAATCATTGGCTTGCCTTTTTGTAAAGTACGACTCGCCTAAAATCGAACATCAATTTGTTTGTTTTTGAATTTGAATTTCGTACTTCTTTAGCTTCTTGTTCGATTTCTTTCGCTGTTATATTTGTTGCAAGTCCGTCGTCATCATCATTATCAATTGGATGGTAGAGTTCCGGTTGATTCGATGCATAATTTTTATACTAAAACAAACTCGAAATAGGACGATGAGAGTATTTTGAACAAATTTTACATTCGGATTTTGTCGAGCTTTGGTTTCGATTTTCGACCAAGCCGAATCTCGATCACGTAGTTTATCTTTTTCTTTTTGCTTTTCAATTTTATACTTCTGCGAACATTCATCGAAAAGCTTGTGATTCATTTCCATAAATAATTTCAATGCATTATAAATCAAACCGTGTATTGTTCTAATTGACAAAATCGTGTTTTCTTTTGACAAACAAACGACTCTCCCTACTTATTCCAATGTGTTTTCGTATTTTTATACAAAGCTGGAAACATAATTGGCAAAATAATCGCCGTATTTTCCGTAATTAAACTCATAATATACTCGTTATTCCAATAGTAGAGTGCACGTTCGGCAACCTGAAAATGTGGACTTGATACGCATTTGGCTAATTGTTTAAATAGTGGAATCATGACTTTTTGAAATTCAGCTGGCTCGATAACATCGAGAATTTCCTCGAGTTCATTGAGAAACATCACCTCCTTTGGACTATGAGTTTTCGGCCAATATTTTAGCAAACCCATGATCACCTAGAAGATTCGAATTCAAAAATGCTTTCAAAAAATCTTTGCTTTGGATTTTCTCGTACCGGTTGAGTTAGGCTCGGATCTTTTTCAAGAAATTGCACAATACAATAGGCCAATTGTGGATGATAGACGCTCAATGTTTTTGCTTTGTGCAATGGCAATAAAACTTTGATTAAAAAGACTTTATGTTCTTCTTTTAATGGCAATGCAAAACCATTGATAATACTACAGACAGAAAGACTAATCAAAAGCCAAAGTCAATTCGAATGTCTACCTTCCGAGAATTTCAAGTAATTCAGCAACGCCATTGTGTCGTTCGGTTTCGTAGATAAACTTATAAAATGTATTGTTAATTTGCTTACGAATATACGCACGTAGGCCAAGAAATTTGCCGTAAATTCGATGAAGAATTGTCTTCAAAAAATCACGTTCTCGTGGATCTTCACTATCGAACAGATCCAATAGCTAAACACGTCAAATTTGAATTGATTTTTAATCAAGAAAATATTTTTACATTGAGAACAAATTTTTGATCGATATATTTCTTGGCTGTATTCGGTTGAAAATCAGGCGATTCAAGAAAACGTAAGAAGAAATCGTAGACAAGTTGTAAATGTGGCCAAGCCACTTCGAGATTCGGCTCGTCTTCTTCGGGATCGTAATCAGCACCTGATGGATTGCTTATC
>Ga0209952_1001439_pt1 | contig 20154 bp, 20 predicted proteins | sample ThiBiot_750_biof_2_FD_183951 | JGI IMG/M metagenome (GOLD analysis project Ga0209952, IMG submission 183951) | Wastewater bioreactor microbial communities from Cape Town, South Africa - Thiocy_cont_750_biof (SPAdes) | ecosystem: Engineered > Bioreactor > Thiocyanate-remediating >...
GACAAATACAAACAAAACATCCAAACGAAAATAGCAATCGGTATCTGTACCTTTTCGTCGATGCATGGCTACTTCTTTGTTCAATGTAATAGCTTCTAATTGTTTTCGATATTCTTCTTGATCATGTTTGAAATCATCGTAGGAATTTCTCAACATATTTCGACTTTCATCTAGGATGGTTATGATTTGTTTACTATCTTCGGTTTTAATTCTATCGATTGCAGTTAAAATCAAATCCTTAATTGAAAAAGTTGAAAGCAAAAGCTTATTCGTCTTTCGTTTACCTGACATTGAGGTGTTAAATTGGATAGATCGGGACCGGACAGTCGTTTTTTAGAATTTGTTTGAGTTCGTTTAGCAGCGCTGTTGATTGTCTGACGAATTTTAGTTGTTATACCTAGTTTTTGGGGAGTTGGAGGACTCGTAAGTACGTACGAATCCTTACGATTTTCCATCGGCTGTGGAAATTCCGTTGACTCCATTTTCTCCAGACAACTTCAATAAAAAAAAATATGCGTTTTTCTTATTTTTAATTTTGCAAAATGACATACTGTAAATTAAATGCGAATAAAAACGCGAGAAAACCATTTAAAATGTGTAGGAGAGAGAGAGAGAGAACAAAAAGCAATTTCAATTTCTTCAAGTGTCTTTGTCTTTGTCTTTTTTTCTTTTTATTTAATTGTATACGACTGCAAGATTTGACAAATTAGATTTTTATCATTTTCTCTGCAAGAATGTGTCTGTTTTATAAAAACACCGTATAAAATATCTTCGAACAACTGTGTTTCATTTCTCTCAAGGAAATCAATGGTGATAATGATTGAAAGTATTCGATTTCTTATTAGGAACAGGAAAGAAACGTTATTTAAACTAAACAGGTGAGGAAAGAAGGAAAATGAAAACGAAAGTGATTATGTCATAGCGAACAAGTAAAAGAAAACAAATGAGAATAACATTTCGTTCTTTTTCTTTTTTCCTTCAACGTCTTATCGGACACATACGTCAAAATTAATGAGAAATGAAAACTCGGCAAATAGACGAAATCGACCGAATGATAAACTAACATGATGGTACAAGTTTAACAACGCACATACATCGACTCTGTTTTTGACATATGATTTCTAAGGTATAATAAATGTTAATCATAATTTGATTACATGTACTTATATAACCGTCTATTCTCACAATTGAATAGAATGACTTTGTTCTCTCTTTCTCACACACACACACACACACACATTGTTTCGTTTATATTCAATAGTATCGATTCATTTGATTGAAAGATGTTGGAACTAAATCGTGTCTACCTTTCTGTTGGATTACTACTTGCAATTTTAACATTAGCTTTTCATCTCATTGCAATGGCACATCCGAGATGGAAGTAAGTTCAATTTCTGTAAAAATCAAAGGATTCCGACGGGAAAAGTATCTTTCAATATAGAATTTATGAACATCGACAAACACCAAGTGAAACGATTTTCATCGGCGTATTTCATCGCTGTGAAAATCAACTCATTACTGTTCTTCTCGATACAACGAAAGTCTATCCAATTTGTAATGAAAATAAATATTTAATTTCGAACAAAAATCTCTCGACAATCATCAATCGTCTTCAACCACAAGATGCTCCACGTTTATGTAACGTTGCCGGCAATCCCTATCGTTGTACTTACACACGTTTAAATCAATTTCTCATATCAAGTACAATTATTTCAGCTTGTACAATTAGTTTAGCTATATTAGCTATGTACGCACATTTACTTATCAATCAATTTAAATACAAAACACATTTCTCAATTGCAATGCTCACTATTGTTTTATTGACAATAGGTTTTATTTTTATTCTATTAACATTGATTTTATTTGGATCGACAATGTCAAATGATTTGTATGAATATCGATATAATCTTAAATATCGTTTGAGTCAACAAAGTAAAGGACTTGCATTAGGAAGAGACAAAACAAAAAAAACTACTAAAAAATCTTTTTCAGAACGACAAAATCAGACAAATGCTCTCGAACAAACTATTCGTCAATCGGCTGCTAGTGATTATGACATTCGTCTCGATTGGTCATCGGGTTTAGAAATAATTGCCTTAGTTCTATCGAGTTTTACATTAGTTACACAAATTCTTTATTTATTTTCTACATATCGAAATCGAATTGGATGAAAACAAACTCCCGCAAACAAACAAACGCACACACACACATCTCTTCTTGCTTCTCCTTTAGTTTCTTCTTCTTCTTTTTTTTCTTAAATAAATATATCGAAGGAAAATATCGAGAATTCTTTCCTTGAAGTCGATGGAGAGTTGATGCATCAGGTTTCCAGACACCGGAAAATGATCGTGCTGGTCGATTTTCATCTTTTTCGATTTGATTTTTTGATGGACGTTTTTCATTGATTGAATTTTGTTTCACAAGTAATTTCAATGCATTTTCTAATCGAGATTGTTTCGCTTGTAGTTCAGTCAATTGTCGTTTGGATTCTTCTTCTTGTCGAGATAATTTCGTTTTCAATTGACGAATTTGTCGTGTTTTCACATTGTCATTTTCAGGCACAGAATTTTGACGTTTAATTGGTGGTAAAATCAGTTCATTTTCTGTTTGTTCTTCATGTTCACTATCACTGATTTGTAAACTTTCGACTTTACGTTGTTGTTGTTGTGGTGGTTCGTCGTCGAGCTGAATGGTTTCGATTTGTTCATCATCATTTTGCTTATTGGTTAAGTCAAATGACGTGAACGAACGTCGATTATAATTTTTTTGAGGTGTTTTACGAATAGTTGAAGTATTCGAAAATGTATTTTCATCTTGTTGTGATTGTTCATTCGACGGTATCGAACGATCGATTGTTTCTTTGAGGAATTTTTGGGTGGCTTGTTTTTCTTCATTTTGTTGTCTGGAAAAATAAAATAAAGCGAAAAAGAATGTTGAAGTATGTTGATTTACTTTTCAACAAAATTCGACAAAGAATTTAAATCAACTGTTTGATCGACACCTGTACGATCGGATTCTTTCAATCCTCGAAGTGCAGCACTAATCATTGTTCGAGCTTGTTCTTTTTCTAATGATATGAAAAATTTAGCAAGAAGAATATCAATCGCAACAACAGACCGGCATACGAAGCTGAAACAAGCCATGATTGAACATCTTGCAAATTACTTGTTCCAAGAAGTTGACAGAGAACTTGTAACATCTGAACAATCGATTTTTTTTAAAGAATTGACTAATGATCAATTTTTTATTTACCCATAGTTCTCTTTCGTTTTCTGGTACATTAAAAAATGTATCGGCCAACGGTGTCGCGTGTTTTGAACCGGTACGTCCTCGTGATTTACTCGCACCTTCATTGAATCGACCCGTTCGAGTCGAATAACGTGCGCCTGAACGCGATGCATTTTGTTGATCAGCTGTTGACAATCGATTGTTGGTTTTTTTCTCGTCTTTTTCAATTCGAAGTCCGCTCGCAGCTGCTAACGATGCCAGTTCGTTTCTCCAACGATCTGTGTCTTCAACTAGCAAATAAAGTTCGTCTATCTTTTTTGTCTCGAATTCAATAAGAACAACTTACCAACGCCGTATGTATTCCAAAAGCCCATCGGAGGGAGTAATCGTTCGACTCGACGCGTCGCGTGTAAATTATGTAAATTCGTTCTATTGAAATCCAATGAACTAGACGTTGCTGAACGAACGAATGACGGATCATCGTTAACATTACAAATTAAAGCCCCATTAAGTCCTTTGAATCAAACTCGACGATGTGAAAACAAAACTCGTTTGAATATCTCAAAACAAAAAATACCTTCGATATGTTTAACACGTTTGGGTTTCGCCGTATTTCGTGTAAAAAACATATTCGATGATAGTTTACCAAAACGAGAACCACTTCGAGATGGCGGCGTTTGTTCGAAAAGTGCCATGTTGCTAAAAAAAAAGCCCTTGTCTGAGACTTTCAATTCAAATGAATAAGAAATGTTTTTTTTCCTTTCGCTTTTTTTTTAACAATAAATGGTATGCATAACAACGAAAAATGTCCTTTATTAATCTCAATATTCGTCATTTCATATGTCAATAGAATTATGTCTTTTATGTGTTCAAACAAAATGAAAACATTAATGGCAGGAAGCCATATTCATTAACAACAAGAGAAACGAACGAATGAAAGAAAGAAATGTTCAGTCTTACTTGAGAATGTTTTCTTATTCGAAGTCGAATCAAAACTGGCAGTGTATTTATTCACACAAATTCTGTTTTCTTTTCTCTTGTTAAAAGCGAACACACTTGATCAAGGAGACCATTGAAAAGAGAGAGAGAAAAGTTTGTTTTTATTTTCATTTTTAAATTGTTTCAATCTCTTTTCCTTGCCAACCAATAATAATCATATGTCATAGCAACGTTTTTCTTTATTATTCAATGAATGATTCTATTTTGTCCTTCAACAATGTTAATTGTTAACGATTGATACGATGACATTGCATGTGCGCTCTCGGATAGTGTCTTAAAATAAATCGAACGAAGAGCGAGAGTGCGAGAGACAAAAAAAAAGAGCTAGATATGTTTTTCAATCTGATGATTTTTTTGGCTTCCGGCTAGTTTCAGCTGAATTAACAACTAGAGCGTAGTAATAGAGTTTAGTTGTTCAGGAAAAAAAGCGAAGCCAAGAGAGAGAGAGAGAAAAGAAGAAAAAAAAGGGTCATTTATGGAAACGGAAAGAACACTATCGTATAGATATGCTTGTCATATTTTCTATAGGATCGATTTACATACGAAGAAGACGAAGAATTCCTTTGAGATTTGTTTAGCTTTTTTGCTTTTACGATTGTCATTTGTTGATACAAATCGTATGAATATGATGACAAATGAAAATCAACGATTACTTATACAAATATGTTATTTATGTTGTTTGTTTTTCATTGTAAATAGCAATGAAATTGAATTACGAAAGATTCTTTTTCATAATCGACCTTATGACCAAAAGGTTTGTCCAGAAGCGGGCATAACTAAAGTTCATACGAATTTAATTCTTTTACAAATTGAAAGTGTCGATGAAAAAGCACAAGTTGTTACGAGTAATATACAATTGATTTGCGCCTGGTGTGACCCGTATATGACATGGAATTTAAGTCGATTTAATATTTCGGAATTATCCGTTGGTTCGGAATATTTATGGACGCCGGATGTTGTACTTGTCAATTCAGCTGATGGAAAATATTCTCGAAATCGAGAACATTACGCTGTTATTCTACGAAATGATGGTTACGTTCGATTTATGTTTCAAGATCTTTGGAAAACGATTTGCAAAGTTCGTTCGACCTATTTTCCATTCGATCAACAAGTTTGTACGATAACAATTCGCAGTGGTTCACATGATAGTCAATCGATAAAATTTATTCTTCGTCGTGCTATAACCGGCCATTCATTTATTCGTGGCGAATGGGAATTAGTTCATTCCTACACAGAAATCACAAATGAACCCATATCAGATTTCGGACAAGTTGATTACAGTCTCGTTCGTTTTACTTTAGTCCTACGACGTAATCATTTATATTATCTCAATAAAATCATTCTACCATTTACACTTGTCTCATTCGTTACTCTATTTACATTTCTTTTGCCACCGCAAACAGGTGAAAAATTGACGTTAAATGTAACGATTCTTTTGTCGCTTGTCATTTATTTGCAATTAATCAGTGAATATGTACCGAAATCCGATGATGAAACGCCGATTTTAACATTATTTTGTAATGCAAATTTTTTTCTTGTCTTTCTTTCGTGTATTATGACAGTTTATGTTTTGTATCTTTATCATCGGCCATCAACATCGAACATTGCTCGTGTACCGAAACATATGAAAAAAATCTTTCTCGATTATTTAAGTCCATTGGTTTACTGTCGACCGGATCGACATTTTAAACGGCAACGTTCGTCGATTCGACGAGATAGTAATGATAAACGACCACGACGATTGAGTAGCATCGAAAAACGTTTATGTTCGATTTTCTTAGCAACTGCACAAGTTCGAACAACGAATCAACAAGTAGATCAATCGATAAAAAAAATACAGAATAGATATTTTCTTCTTCTTCTTAGGCTACAGAATTATTAAAACTTCTTCATCAAATCAAAAATCATATTCGAACACAATGGTTGCTTCCAAATAATCCGTCAGCTGACTTAGAACTCGAAAGTGAAATGGTCAAAGCTGATAATCAAAAACGTTTAGACGAATGGCAACGCGTAGCTTTAGTACTCGATCGAGTATTTTTCATTTTATTTATCATTGCAATGCCATGTACGGCATTATTACTTGTCTTTGCACATACATCAATACGAAATAATTATCGAGCAAATCTAACGAAAATTGAAATACCAACAGCCGATGCCATATGTGATCGACTTTATAAACCGATGATAACATAATCGAGAAAAAAAAACGACTTTCCTTTTTTTTCTTCTTTTCAAATAAAAAATATTGAGTCTATCTGACAAAACACATAAGCATCTTTTTGTTCTCTTCTATATGACTTGTGATAATTAACATTATACATATACATAATATAAACGGGTTTCTTTTACTTGCGTATCGTTCTTTTTTTCCTATCATTAGTAAATAAAGATGGTTTCAATGGCGTTCGATGGCAAAATAGAATAAACACTTAACATTAACTAAAATACTTGATAGTTATGCATAAATCCAATAGGAACACAAGAGAGCAAAAAGTGATATTAACTTATCTGCTTTCAGATATGATGTTAGCATTTCCTATGAGTAATCGATTAATGTCTCCGCAGGATATTATTAATCACCGGATATTGGATGGATGAATGAGCGTGGGAGAAGAAGAAAAAACTGACGAGAATTGACATAAAACAATTCTTCTCTTTGTTTCATACAAATTCTATATTAGCAAAACAAAACAAAAATGTTATCGAAAGGAAAAGAGAGCTTATTAACACATTGATTTCGAACTTCTTGGCAACATTTTCTCGATCGATTATCTGTTTCATTATACAGACTCCGGCGAACATTTGTTATATATAGAGAGAGAGTTTCTAAGGACAACCTCTCATAAACGATCAGAATAATCCGGCATTCGTCAATAAACAGAAGATTATGCCAGATGTTTGCTGACTTACCAGAAAGCAAAACACAATCATAATTCGATTTCTTTTTTGTCCTCCATTCATTCATTTCAATTTCAATGTAGATTCTGCATATGAGATAGACCTAATAAATCTTCCTTTATTATTATGATTAATCCGCATACTTGCATTACAAATGAATCTTTTGATTGGCATCTATCTTCTGTTTCTTTTTTAAGATCAAATAAAAAGTCAATCTCATAATTTTGCGTCTTTTTTTTGTCCTCAAAAAAGAGACAGCGTACACGACAATTTCTTATTGGTAAGTCCGATGAAGTTTTGCAATTCTATGATGAATGTACAGTAATTTGAAAATAAATCATTTGTCTTATCAAGGCTGACGGATGCAGGAAAATCTTTACAAGCCTTTTCTGATTAGAAGTATAACCTTGATATGTTAGTTTGTATCGAGAGACGAAACCTCATGAGATAGAGATAAAAATACCTTAGTTTTATTTGAAAAGAGACAAGTTGACAACGACAAATAGTCTTCTCCTTTTTTTTTTAATCAAAAATTCTTTGATTAGATTTACTTGTAGATTTTGATCAAAACAGTATGAGTAAATCTGTTATTCCGCCACTTTATTTGCCTCCTAATCAAACAATTCTTCGTCAATCAATAAACGAATCTGTTAATGACACATTAATTCGCCGTGAAATAACAGATTTCATTCGACAAGTCAATTACTATCTAACTATCGCTGAAATTTTCATGGTTATTTGCGGTGTTGTTGGTAATAGTCTTGCATTAATTATTATTAATCGACGTTCGCTACGTGATACATCATCGAGTGTATTCATAACTTATTTAGCCATCTTTGATTCATCAGTTTTACTTGCTCATATAACCAATTTACTCTTTCTACGTTTGGTAGATTCCTATGTTTTACATTGCTTTCTCGCTTATTTAACTGATTTAGTTACGTTTATCAGTGTTTGGATAATGGTTATCATGACAATTGAACGTTGCATTGCCGTTCATTCACCATTTCTAGCTAAAACATTTTGCACAATTCAACGAGCACGTTATTCAATTTACGTTCTAATTCTATTTGCGTTGATATTTTTCTCATCAACATTCCCAATTGTTCATACACTCGATCGACGACAACATAAATGTATCGTTCGTAAACAATATCAAACACTCATACGTATTGTCAAACCAATTATGTTCTACATAATTCCTGATATGATTCTATTGATTAATTTATTTATTATCTATGAATTGTTCATGGCACGACGACAACGTTCACGAACATTGATTAATCCTGAGAATGCTATACATCAAATCAATGCCGCTTTATTCAATCGTAAACAACAACAGCTGACGATTATGTTAGTGACAGTTTCATTGAGTTTTTATTTATTTACAACACCCGCTATCATTGATTATGTTCGTCAGAGACATCCGCCTCAATATCGAGATGTCAAACGATTGAAAATGAGATTTCTACGAACGAATTTAACTGTCATTTGGGCACAAATGAATTCAGCTGTATGTTTGCAATTTCAACCTTTCGAAAAGAAAATCAAATTCTTTTTTTTTTCATAGACAAATTTCATATTCTATTGTCTATCGGGTTCGAAATTTCGTGCTACTTGTTTGGAAACATTCTTTGAAATCTACGATTATATTCGATCGAAATTAGATGACAGTTATCAACGACGACGAAGTTCGAATTTCACTATGGAAATGCGTAATGGTCCTCAATGTGATCTTCGTAATAAACGTCGATCAACATCAGTTCAACAAACATACACCTATCAATTGACAAACACATCGAAACGACCGAGTACTGACACATTAGTTAACTCACAAGTCAACAGTCGACGAACATCTCGATGTGTAACTTAATATTCAAGAAAATTGAACGAGAGAGAGAACAAAGATTTATTTATTTATATTGTATAGAAATGAATTCGAGAATTGCAAATAAAAACTAATATTAAAAAGAAAACAGATAATGAGTATAAGAAGACACAAACTAAGTTCTATTATACATGATATCTCAGGTCTATCTGTACATTGATGTTTAAACAACGTAATTATTCGAACCATTAGCACGTCGAATGAAGGCTTCTTCGTTATCTGAACCTCCGTTTGCACGTCGAATGAAAGCTTCATCAGGAATCGAACCGTCAGCATGTCGGATAAATGCGTGATCATTATCGTCATCCGATCTTCGGACGAACGGTTGTTCACCATTCGATGCTCGACGTACGAATGCTGGCTCATCCTTTTCACCATGACGAACAAACGGTTGATCTGGATTGCCAACATTACGAATAAACGCTTTTTCATTGAAGTTTCGTTTCTTTTCAGTGATAAAATAGATTTCAAAAAGAACAAAACCAACTGAAAAAAAAGCAATTTATTTCGACAAAAAGAAAAACAATCACTGAATCCTACCGGCAAAGAACGATGCAATCATCGAGGCAAGCACGAACAAATAAGACCAAGAGAGAAACGTATAATCAGCTCGTGGCATCCATTTACCCGGAATAGCATCAGCATAGATACCGAATATTAAAACCGTTAGAAAATTACAAAACCCTATTTCGAAAAAGCCAATCTTCTTCCCATTTCAATATCTTCACTTCAACTTACAAGCACATGCACCAAGAATACAACCAATGAGCATTGATCGACGCGATAATCGATATCGTGTGATAGCAACCGTGATCAAAGCAGCAGCACAGAGTATGTTAAATATCAAACCAAAACAGGCGAATGTTTGAACGGCAATGAACCAGGCTAATTAACAGACAACATCGAAAATCAAATACACACATTTGTGAATTCGAACTTACGTGGTGTGAGAATGCCGTCGTTTCGTAGGCCATTGTATTCACGTGCGAATAACCACCAGCAACCATAATAAACTTTACCCCAGTAGTTTTTCGGATTACGAAAACCAGCTATACAAACTTGCCAGAGACCTAATTTACGGAATGTTGTATCGCCAACACTAGAAATTCAAGTGATCGTTCGAAAAATCTCGTGCTATTCGAATCTACCGTGGCCAGATTTGGATCCAATATGGCGTTGCAAAGCCGATGAAATCACAAGCTAACGAGAATATTGCAAAGAATAACGCACTGCCCATCCATAATTTCTCAGATCGTTTTAACATTTTAACTATCTATGAGAGGAGAAAAAAATATATTTGAAATGATGATTCATAGACAAGTTTTAATTTATTGACATTTTTTTGTCAAATATCGAAGGACACGAAGAAAAAGAAGAAAAGAAGAGAAGAGAAAGGTAAGTGTTGTTCGTTGAATTGTTAAAGTTTATTTCAATCAGGTAAAAAGATCATTTTCAAACCAATCGATAAGCAAAACTCAAAAATTCTTTTCAAATAAAAATTTTTCTCTTCAAATTTCATCGCCATTATTCACCTTGAAACGAAAAAATTCTTTTCCTTTCACAACATAAAAGATGTCGCCAGCGTTCGTCCATCAATAGGTCGCTAGAATCTCTTGAAAATTGAATTCGATTGTCGCGTTACAAAGTTCATCAAACGAATACGTACCAAACAAACTTAGTTAACACATCATAAAGTCTAAAAATACTCGAGTTAGTCATCAGGACATATCATCATGCGAAAACAGAATCGGAAACCATCGGATCTGATTTGTCTCGTGTGTGGAGCACCGGCTATTGGCTTCAATTTTGCGGTGATCACATGCATGTGTTGCAAAGCATTCTTCCGTCGTAATGCATTATTTGGTTTACAAGCGTATCAATGTCGATATTCAACGGAAAACTGTTCGATTGACATTCGTACGCGACGTGATTGTTCGTATTGTCGACTGAAAAAATGTTTTTCTGTTGGCATGAAAAAAGAATTGATACTTACCGAAGAAATCAAACAGTTAAAACGTGAACGAATTCTTGCTAATAGAAATTTAACTCATTTGAATTCGAATTTCAATCAGCCAACAGATATTTTCATTGATTTACGAAATATTTTCAATGCCTATGAAGAATATTGTCGAGCACCAATTCAAACATATGAAAAACGTGGATATGAATTCACAGTTCATCAACCGATTAAATCTCGAATTAAATTTCAAAATTATTTACACGCCTGTCAATTTTATAGTGTATCTCTAGAGAATTTCTTCAAACATATACCTGAATTTCAACAGTTCCCTTCCAATGAACAGAGTTTATTACTCACGCATAATATTCGTTTTCTCATGCGAATGAATACAATCGAAACTATGAACGATTCAGCTCCACTTTGGGCTCCGATAAATTTCCTTTTAGAAATTATGTATGGTAAATCTCTTATGGAGACGATTGACGTATGTTTACATCAATTCAAAATCTGTCTCAACGAACCACAATGTACACAACTTTTACTCATTATTCTACTTTTTTCGACATCGATTACTTACAATGGAAATTTAAATACAGTAAATCTATATAAAATTCAAGAGAAATACACGGATATTCTTTGGATATATCTCGTTCGACGTTATGGCAGTTTGTTAGCCTGTCAAAAATTCTCGTCGATGATTCGACAGTGTTTACATTTGCAGAATATCGGTCATAAACTTGAGTTGAAAAGACAAAATACTCAATGGCAAAGTTTTATGATTGAGACAATAAATGAATTCAAATAATTCGATTGTTTGTGAAATCTTTATTTATTTTCATCTTTTGTAGAAGAAAGAAAATTTTCTTCTAGAATTTATTTATTTTTATATCTAAGAATTAGTTTTATTAAATGTCTTGATGAATGCTTCATGTGCATTGCAGCATTTTTGCGATATTCATGGACCACAAATCTTGTTGTGTACTGAAGGACGAACTTATATTGTCAATTCGAATGATACTGATAACGAAGATTTAAAAACATTTTATTCGCAATATATTCGATCGGATAAATCAAAGGAAAAGATCGAATGTAAAGTAAGATTTCAAAAAAAAACAAATTTTGACAAACGAAATTCGTTTGTTTTAGTCATGTACATTATCGTCAGAGAATTTACTGATATCGACAATAGATTTTAGTAAGAATATGTTATATATCTCATCTGCATCGACACCTAATCAAGAACTATTTAAAAATATTCGTAATACTTGTGTTAGAAGTTTAACAATAGAAGTATGTGAATAAAGCTCCATTGATTTTTCTTATTTTTTGTTGTTGTTTTTACGATAGAAATCCGCTGAAAATAACCATCCGATTCTATTTGGTGATGATGAGAATGGTTATTGTCTATCTCTAACATTTTCCTGTAAAGATTTTCACGCACGCGGTAGTCAACGTCTCTATTCTCTTTGTTATTTATGTCATGATAAATTCTATCTTATTTCACTAATGAATTTAATCGGTAATTGTATGAAAGAAACTGTTCATTGGCTGCAAACTGATGCAAATCAAACTTATGAGCGCGAAGGACGAATTCAAGTGAATTCAAATCCCAATTCATCGAGTTCAGCAACGTACATATGTCGGCCACCACCACGTACGCCTTTGCAACGTATGTTGAGCGACATTGTACATGATTCTAAGTTGATACATCGAATTCATGCATTGTTCGTTTGGATGCTTCGAACAACGAATTCAGCTGTTAATGAATCACTGTTCGATGCTCTGCCAACTGAAGATGATACGAGTAAACAAGAACGAAAAGGTGAATATGAGAAAAATGAAATCGAAGACTGAAAAAAAAATGATTTGAAATAAATCAATATTAGATTTGATTGAAAGTGAACCGATTCTAATCAAACAACGATCGGATACAGTTCTCGAACGATTATCATCGTCAGTTTTAAATCAAACATATCGAACTAATTTCCTATCATCATTGGAAAATTCTTATTCGTTTGAAAATAATTTCGATGATGAAGATGATTACGATTCACTGGATTATCATTACTCAACTCATGCCTACGAAGCTTTTTATCTATTCAAACAATTCATTCAAAAACTTGATCATATTCAATATCTACAATATATTCTCTCGAATTGGATCATAGGTAATCAATTAATTATTCGATATACAAATCATACGGATAATATTGATTATCCACGTGCATTTGCTAGTGTCTTTCGAGTAAGAAACTGTAATTTTATTCGATCTATTGATCAAAACAAATTGAATTTAGTTATTTCTACCTGATGGTTGTTGTTATTTAATTGAAACTCATGATGATATTTCATCTTGTACAGCAAATTTAATTCTAATCGATATGAAATTAGGTTTGAAACAAATAAATCAATCGTTTGACACGAATGCTATTACGATAGATTTAACATTTGAAAAAATCGATGAACATATTCGAATAACACAATTAGAAATATCTCCATTGTTGAAATCAGATCTGATCGGTTGGTTTTGAAATTTCATAAAAGTTAAATTCAATATTCGATCTTTGCTTTTTATGTTTTTCTAGTACCATCTTATGTAAAAACAATTATTGATACTTCAATGGATAATAATTTCGATGAGAAAGTTTTCGAAGCAGTTATCACACAAGAAAAAATCAAATATCTCAAGTAGACGACTGATTTATCTTTGTTAACAAATGAATTTGATTTTTTCTTTTTCTTGTTTTATCAGCAAAGCAAAGCTTTACTTCCAATTAGGTCGCTGTCAAATTGCATCTGTTTTATCGCTAAGCGAACGGCAACAACTCGATATTTTACGTGTAAATAATTCAGCAGATCTTTCATTGATTCGATTTTGGCAAAAAGGTGTTTCGCAAACGTATAAATCTCAAATACGAATGTTGAAACAAAATGAAAATCAAGAAAAATTAAAATCCATTCATTAGAATCTATTTTTCTTCTCTTCCTGATCTTTATTATTTGCATTACTCATAGAATCTCCATCGACAATTGTACTCTCCCTCGCTCTCTCTCTCTCTCTCTCTATTCAAGTCTTTCGCTTTGATCTTCCTTTATGTTTTTAAAAAAAAAACACTTTTTATAGAAATATATTTAACGGCAAATCAAAATAATGTTAAGGACAAAAACTGTTGTGTAGGCGAAACATTTTACGGATATCTACAGTTCATAAAAACAACGTTGACTACTGAAATTTCAAACCCTTGAATAGTAGAATCATTTTTTCATCTGACTCACTAGATGAAATTTGAACTGAGAATAGTAATAGGATATTGTTATGACTTAGCAACATTGCTCGAAACGATTTTCATCGAAATTATATTTATAGTTTTTAATCCATTCATCCGAGAATTCAGCACACATAATATCATGAAAATTTTTGCCTCTAGGAGTATCTAACCGAGAAGAAACGATTCGCATATGAATAAATAATTTGAATACATTTTAATGATTTTAACTAACAAACCTTTAGTACTTGTTATGTATGTCTAGATGTTTCTTTTGATAGGTCAATGAGGTAGAAACAAGGTCTCGCTTCTAATCTAATTGAAATGAACAAGATGTAATTCATGTCATTTGAATTGTTTAATAATAATTAAAAAAAAGAATGACAATAATTATTGACAACAGACAAGGATAATTCTCCTATGAGAGAATCGAAATTTGCATGATGTTCATTTTTTGTTCAAGATTGAAATAACGATCGTAGAGTGAATTCTTTTGATTGTCGATTACTTCGTAAATAACATTCTTTAAAACGATTTCGAAACATATTCGATGATAAATAATAGAAAATAAAATTCACCGAATGTGTTATTAATAATGGTACAATTGAGAGATAATTCATAGCTTGCCAAAATTCTCTGACTTGCTTATTTTGATTATATGTTTGAATCATAATTGTTGATATACAATTTGGTAATGTACAAAAAATAAAACAAATCGAAATGGCGAGAAGACTGATTGTGATTTGTAATTGAACACACATTTTAGTTGAACAAGTTGATGCATGACTTAGAGTACGGCTTGTTTTCGGTTTTTGTACTGGCGAATTTTCATCGTGATCGAGAAGAGATTTTTCTGAAAGACGATTTTTTTGTGGCAATGGAGAATGAGATTGATATTCACCTAGAATAATAACAACAATTCGAAAAATATCGAAATTTATATTCTTATTTTACTATGTGAATCGATGATTTTATTTGTAACTTGATTGTCTGTAAATGTTGCATACATTTGCTGTTTAGAATCACGACTTTCATGAGTAGATGAAGATCGTTTATTAGTCTGATCTGTTGGCGAATCTTCTCGTTTTTCATAGGATATCCGTGCAAAATTCATTGAAGGTGCTTCATTGACATGACTAATCGATGATTTGGATTTTTTCGTTAAATATTTTTTCTTCATATTCGATTTATTATGACAAACACTAATCACAATAAATATATTGCATATTGTGATAATTGTAAATGGTATAATTGAATACGATAAAAGATAGACGACATTCAACGATGAATAAATATCTCCATACCATTTGAAATGTCTGATACTACAATAACCTTGCGAATCAATCGTATAGCCAATTAAATAATGACAATTGATGATGGATAACATGAAAATAACACATAGACAAACATATTTCGATACTTTTGGTGTACAATTATAACGATAGAGATAAAGACATGATGTAGCTAATAAACGATCGATAGACAAACAAGCTAAAAGACCAGCTGAGATTTGACAAGCTAAATAATTAAGAAAAACGATGAGTTTACAGAGAATAATATGATAATTGAGTATGTAGATTTGAAATGAAATTAAGAAAATTAATGGTGCTGTAACAAGAACATAGATCGTATCGAATACGGCGATGCAGATAAAATACCATCTCGATGTTGAACGATTATAAATACGAGATCGAAATATTTGTATACAAAGCCAATTAGTAATTGGACAAATGAGAATTAGCAGAGGACAAACAATACGTAATGGCCAAAGTGAGAATTCGAGAAGCCATGATGTTGAAACAATTGTTGTATTGAACGTTTGATTGTCGAATGACATAATCTAAAATGACGATAGAATTGTTATGAAGAAGGAAATCGACTCGTTGCCTCGTTCTGCTCTTTTCTTAGTACGGAAATGTTCAAATAGTTTTCTTGTTTTTGTACTATTTGTGCTTTGTCGTAACGATTAAATCAATGACAATAGTTGTCAATAGAATTCTCTCGGTCTTTTCTCAATGATAATCAAATGCATGGTCTATTAGAACTGTTGTGTCTAGTTCGATTTCTATTATTCTCAAAGGACACGCATGAAATATGTGCATATTTTCATTCGATTTTGAAAAGCAATCATAATCTTGTTACGAAACAAACAAAAAATAAGAAGACGAAATGTGTACATTAAACGTGTAGGCGGCAGAGAGGATAAAGAATAGGATTGTGAACAATATATGCGTCCTGGATAGTACTGAATAAGTCTTGAAGAGAAGAAAAATCTGACAGTGAAAATGAAGCAAAAAGGAAGAAGAAATGAAGGCGTAAATTAATAGCTAATAACCTTTTTTTTTCTATTCTCAAAACAATCTTGTATTTCCGTTTGTGCTCCTACTATTTTTTTTCTCTTATTTCTCTTCACTGATGTTCTTCTATCCTCGATTGGCATGTTTCTTTTTCTCTCTCTTTTTTTTTCTGCTTCTTAAAAACATTAATGGTGTCAAATGACTTCGAATGTGCGAATAGGAGAGAAAACATTTAATGAAACTACAATGTTAGAAACAAAAAAATCTAATTTCTATCTCTGCTGATCCGCACTTATTTGTATTTCGTATCTGGAAAAGAATGAAAGAAAACTAAAAGCAAATGGCAAGTCTATGTTAAGTTCTCTTCCAACTAAATCATTCCGACAGCTAGACGACAATCAATAGTAATTAATCAAAGCGTAGTTGGAAATAATCTATTATTCGAATGTGACGAGACACAAATAAAATGTGAAAAACAACTTACATTTCATTTTATTGAAGTGCTTAAATTCATGACAAGTAGAAAGTTAGTTTTGTTTTTAAATAAAATAAAAAAAAGTCCTATTCAGATTTCTCTCACACTCTCTCACTCTCTTTCAAAAACAATAACCTAGAGTAATCGTGTACGTCACCTGTTTTCTGAGCAAAATCAGGAACAATCTAATATGCTCATTTTTATTCATAAGACTTAATTGCACCCTTTTAGTTACGCACTAAAAAATAGAACGAAACATCAAGTGTTTTCCATTATTTTCTGAATGAATGAATTAGTTTGTTTTTTTTTCTTGTACATAAAAATAAATGCTTCCGGGGAAAATCTGATACGATGGTCTATTTGATCTAGTCACTTTGATGTACTCATTTATCTCTTGTTCCTCTGATCTAGATCAAATAATACAATAGGAAAAAAAAGACCTTATGGAGATATTTAAGAATTCAAACGAAAGTTACTACAAATGTTTTTTTTCCTGTTCATTTATGATATAATTACTCTGACAAATATTTGCACTTAAATATATCTCTCATGAAAGTCTTTTGACGAAAGGGAAAAAAACAAACAACCATCTGTTATGCTGTTCTAAGTGGAATCTTGAAAATTACGATAAAACAGACAGCAACATATGCTTGGCAACTATCAATACTCATTTATGGTTGTAAGATATCGAGTAAAAAAAAACGGAGATACTAAGCTAAAGTCTTATTAAATCTAATGTTTGTCATTATGGTCGTTTTAACAACTCTGATCAACGGAAATGTCTGTCATGTTCAGGGAAGATGCATGCTATTGAATTGTTCTTTCGTTAAACCCGTGGGCACATAACAGTACATCCGGTATCCAAAGGAAGAACATAGTTCCGTGGTAAAAAAATGATTAATTAAGTGGACATTTTTGAGTTAATACTTTTACCTATTGTTTTCGTAAATTATATTGCATGCAACTACGATAAAAACAAAAGATTTTCTGGGTCACGATTTATCTGAGATGTACGTGTTAAATTTTTCCATTTTTCTTCTATGAATCTTATTAAAAACTGAGGAACTATTAGAAAATCTATTTTTACTTCAAGTCGAGATGTTCGTCAAAGGTTTTTTTCCCAAGAATATTCAATTAAAACAATGCTTCTGTCTTGCACATTATTTTGTTAATAAACGAAGTGCTTAACGCATTTCAATATGTTCATTAAAAAAACTGTCATATCTATATGCAAATACTTTGCTTTATATATTTACTTCTAACATAACTATTCCGTCTTTCCTTTTTTTTTCTTCGGAATTTCTTGGGAAAACATTCGCAGACTCTAAGTATATGCATACACTTGATATTTTTATGATTTAACTTATCATTAGGGTACGGAATTTCCATAATTTAACATTTAACTGAATGAATAATAGACGAGCAGTTTCCCTTACACATAATAATTGCAGTTTCACATGAAATGCATCATTATCTATCGATAAAATTTTCTCTCGACGTACTTATTGATCTTGACGTATTTTTTTACGACTACAAAAAAAAGTACAAAACATATTTTTGGTGACATCACTTTGATATATTTCTTCTACATTAAAGATAATTGTCACTGAAAGAATCTCTCATGTTGATGAATATTTCGAAAATAAAATAATTGAATTGGAAAATATAAATGATGAAAATTTTTATTAGAAAAATATTCGACATGATTATTGAATTAAAAACTCACATGAGGTTTAGATTATTTACGCATAGAAAAAAATATGAAAACAGTAAGAGTATATAGAACTGTCGTTTGACGTTGCCGAATTGATCTATTACAGAAATCTTGTTTGCAACATATCATATAGTTACTGCTATCGATTTCGAAAGGTGAACAAGTATCTAGACCTTGACGAATCATTAAATCATTGCGTTTTAACATCTGAATTACGAAAAAAAAACCGATGCAGATTTTTGAATTAATGACAAATTTAGATCGGTCATACTGAACAGTATTTGTATGTTGAATTTACTGACACAACACCTGAGCCATATGCATTAAATGGTTGACCACAGCCTGTATTATATGATGTACATACATAACATCGAAGTGTTGCACATGTTGGTAGAGCACCTATTAGGAAATTAGTTTTAGTTTTCAAAAATTTCGGCTTATAGATTTACTGAGAAACAAGGTCAGTGCAAATGCGTTCGTATTGTTTTTATGTAAAATGTTTTCCAAACAGTGATATGGTTGACAAATGTTGCTGAGTTTTAAACTGATGAAAAAAAATATCATGAAATAACAAGAATATTTAATTTAACAAAGTATAATGTTCTTTTATTACGTTCAAAATCACGTCATTTTTAGAATTTTCTGTTTTTCAAACTTAACAACTCAAAAAGATTAAAAAAAACAAAGTTGTCTTTAACGTTTAGCTGTTTTATTAAATGTAAAAAAAAACATTTTTCTTATCTATTAATCATCGTCTTCATCATCACTTTCGGCATTTGCTAACCAATCGATAAACTTAATCAAATTATCATAATAACTTTTTTCTTGTTCTGAAATCGAGATTTGTTTGTTTTGAATTCTATTCTTATACCATTTCATAATCCATTGTTCATCGACAACTTCATTATCATAGAGATATTCAAGTATTTTAATAATACGTTCACCTATGGTCGGAATATTCTTCAAACAAATCGCATGAATCTCATCTAATAAAGTCATTTGTGCTTGTTCATTCGTTATTTTCATATAATTTTTCAAGATAGCTTGTGTTAATTGATCCATTGTTGGTTTTAACGAAAGCCAATAATTTGGTTTATCAGTTTGAGCAATTTTCTTTTCGAATGGCAAGAGAAAAACAGCACGTGCTATTGACTGATCGAATTCGGTGGGTGAGACATCGTACGTTGGTTTTAACATATTTAATTCAACGACGATATTTTCAATTTTATGTTTTTGAGTATACGCACGTTCTAATGTTCGAATAACTTCCCGTTGAAATTCAACAGAACCAGCTCCTCCACTGGCTGAGCCCGTTCTCGATGATGAATCCGAGTCATCTGATGCCGAAATATCATCATCGGATGTTTCATCTGATTCACTATCTGCTGATTTCGTTTGATAAGATGTTCGAATTGATTTCTTCGGA
>Ga0209952_1001442_pt1 | contig 20102 bp, 24 predicted proteins | sample ThiBiot_750_biof_2_FD_183951 | JGI IMG/M metagenome (GOLD analysis project Ga0209952, IMG submission 183951) | Wastewater bioreactor microbial communities from Cape Town, South Africa - Thiocy_cont_750_biof (SPAdes) | ecosystem: Engineered > Bioreactor > Thiocyanate-remediating >...
TTCGTTTTTTTTTACTTTCACTTAAGTCAAGTTTATGTTCAACCATTCGAATATCGTTTTCATATTTGTCTCGAAATTCTTCGCATAAATTCTGCAATTGTGAAACTTTACGATCTTTGAACTGACAAAGAATGCGCAGTTTATTTAATTGATTTTGTGTTTCATGAAATTGATTGACTGGCGTCGAATAGAGATACTGTGTTTGTGCGGAAGATTCAGGTACGAAATGAAAAGCCGTAGGCGAATGTGAATTCGATGGATAATCGAATGAAAGATGCTCATTGTGAGGACCGATTGCAGGTGATGTCGAAATTTTCGGCGAAGGAAAATGAACTTGTTGATGAGAGAATCTTAAGTTGAAAATAGATGAAGTTTATTTATTAGCATTAGAGTCGATTCGTGTAGAAGAAATAAACATTGAGAAACATGCAACAAGTGAAATTATTTGTTTATTCAAACCTTCGGCTTTATTTTTAACGAAGAGATTTGAATAATCTAAACGAAAATGTTTTGCCTTTCTCGTTTGAATTCTGTTATATTAAAATAAACAAGGTTAGATAAATAACTTGTCAGTTCTCGTCTCGTACAAATCAACAGTTTTGATTTGTAAGAAAAGAACAATCAAACGATTTGTTGATTTTATTTGCAAAAGTGTTTATATTTCGTTTGTTTTTCTTACTCAGTTTCTTGTTGAACATATTGTTCAGCTGTGTTATTATTATTATTATTTTTATTATTATTCGCATTTAGTATTTGTGCTTCATCGGTACTTTCACGACTTGAATCACTTGTATTCAACGAATCGTCATCATCATCATCCGATGGTTCATCTTGATCTTCGAATGCAGCCATAATTAACTCAACAATCTAATTAAAAGCATCATTGAAATGTATGCCTTAGGTTTTTTGTTTTTCGATCTACTTCATTTCGATTTGTTTGTTCATGAGCTGTATCTTCTTCGTCGTAATCGTTTTCGATTTCAGGTAAAATCATGCTAACACCGGAATTTAATTCCATTCTTTGTCGAACGACAGAAAAACGAAGAAACGAGAGAATGCAGTTCGTTTCAACACTCGACTCACCATTTTCTTTTCTCTTCCGAAGGAGTTTCTATGGAGACAAATCGCGTCAGAATAGCGACCTCATTCACTCTCGTTGTCATGGAAGGATTGATGAACGACGATAGTCAGATTAGTTAAAGAAAACAAGGCAAATCATGTCAGTTGTGAAAAAAACTAAATCATCGACTAATAATGATCAATCATTGAATGTAAACGAAAATGAAGGCGATCAAACACGACCAACAACTGCGGCGTAAAGATTTTTCTTCGTAATTAACAAACAAAAAACGATTTTGAAATCGTTTAGAATCGATCCGAAAAGTAAATGGTTGGCTGCACATAACGATTTCGTTGCTGGAATTCAAACAGTCGGCTCATGTATGGAATTAGTCGATTTATTCGCCGAAGGTTCGGTGAATTTAGTTATAGCTGATTTCGGAAATATACTTTTAATGCCTAAATTACAAGCAAAATTAAAAGTTTTCAAAGGTTTCGATTGATTGAAAAAAACTTTATTTGATTTTTAGATTTTTTTTTTCTATTCAATAGAATTTTCCTTGCTGAAAGAAAGTAATCTCGCTGATTTACCATGTGCAGTTGTTGCCTGTTATATGGATAATCTTCAACCGAGAATTCCTGGTTAGTTAAAATATCAAATTTTCTTTGCAATAGAAAACAACAATTGTTGAATTGATGTTCTAGCATTGGCAGTTGCGTCTGGTTCGGCTGTTTTTTTATTTAAATCTCTTCGTCCTTATTACAAATTCGTTTTGCCTCAAATGGAGATCGCACAAGTCGAGAAAGATGTTTGGCTTAAAGCTCGTGAAGTAATTGATCTATTGTTTTTTGGTTTTATAAAATAGAAATCGAATTTGTTTACTCAGGGCCCCATCGATATTCGTGCAATGCATGATGTTTTAAACGACCTGCATCGAGCTGGTACAACGCCTCTTACACATCGATCATTAATGTAAGAAAATAAATATTGAGCAAATCGAATTAATTGTTGATTTTTAAGGTTTCTACAAATGACAAATAGTACGGAAGCGCATCAATTTGTTGAACATTTTAAAAATATTGAACTGAAACGACAAGTATTTTGAATTGATTTAAAAGAAGAGAAGTTGTTTTTTTATTGCATAATCTGCCTTCGATAGAGTTCAATAACATGCATGAAAAAATTAAATAAAAATTCAGCAGATGAAGATGCAATCAATTGTCTGGTTGTTGGAACTGAAGATCAACATATTTATATCGTTGAATCCGAAGCTTTTACCATTTTAGCTGCAGTAAAATCGATTAGATAACATCTACTGATAGATTATAAAATATTGTTTAGATGATATGCCCATCAACTCCATCGTTTCTCGATGCATCCGGTGTCTACGATGTTGAATATCGAATCTTAGCTGCTTGTCGAAATGGATATATTTATCTCTTTCGAAGGTAATCGATCGATCTGCTCGTTTTTTTTTGGGGAATAAAATAAAATTTCAGAGGAAATAATCAACCACGAAATGCAATCTATTTAAATTCAATCGCTGTTGGTCTCGAACGTTTCGGAAAGAACATTGTCGTCGGTTGTATGGACTCATCTTTGCATTGTTATACAACAAAAGTAATAAAATTCGAATGAAAAAATAATATTTTAATTCTATTATTATGATTATTTAAGGGAAAACGTTATTGGAAACATTTATTGCCCGCTGCAATAACTGCCATGTGTCAGATTGACTATCGTCCGAAAGGTTTTCAAGCTGTTGCGGTTGCTCTTGCAAATAATGAGATACATTTGTACAAAGATAAGTTTTTGGTCGATGTGATACAAGTAGAAGAGAATGTCTTTTCGATGAAATTCGGAAGATTAGGACGAGAAGACGCTACTTTAGTTATGATTACGAAAAGTAAATTCATTTTTTAAAACAAAAAAAGATTGAGTTTCATATGAAATTTATCTAGGTGGAGGTTTAATTATCAAAATTCTTAAACGTACGGCTGCGTTTGAAGAAAATGATATTCTTCATGGTCCTCCGAAAGAACAACAAGTTAAAATCGACGTGCCCAAACGAACGAAACTCTACGTTGATCAAACATTAAGAGAAAAGGAACAAGCTGAAAGTATTTAAATGTTCGGAATAAGATTTTCATATGATTTATTTGTTTTTCAAGATATGTATCAAACATTTCAACAGGATTTAGTCCGTTTGAAATTATTGACTGGCAAAGAATTTCTTCAATCAGTTCAATCCGGTTTAAATCCCGTTGCAAAAACTAAAACCGATGCTATTCGTATCAATGCCGAAGTACACGGACTCGGTCCTCGATTTAAATTAACTGTTAAATTACAAAATACATCAACGACTTCATTAACACCAATTATCGATTTATTTATTTCATTTACATACGATGAGAATATTTATAATCTCAATCCCAATTATATTCAAGTATTCTTCTTCGTACTCAAGAGAAATGATAAAATGCTTCGTCTTTTCTTAGATTCCGATTTTAATCAGTGGAACAGAATACGGATTTTGTACATTTGTAACCTGTATAACCGATAAAACGATCTCGGATGTTATTAAAGTAAAAAATCAAATCGATTCGATTTAGAAGTGAAATGTTTTTTTTTTGCTTTGACAATAGGTTTTAGTTTGTCGACGTGATTCAAGTGCGCCATTAATCTCAGCTGTGATTAATATGCCAGTTTCTGAACCAAATATTTCGATTTAGAATACATTCTCTTCTTTTTCTTCTTTTCTTGGAATAAAATATTCTTCATTTGAATTACTTGAGTAGCTTTGTAATTGCCCAAAGAGGAAATTGTTTTATGACGAAAAAAAAATTTATTTTTTCTGATGAGGTCATCCTCATTTCCTTTTCTTATTCTTTCTTTTCCTCATATTTATATTCACACACTAACACCATCATCGCTCAGATAATAATGAACATAACAACACGCATACACATGAAAAAAAAAGAAATGAAGAAAGAAAAAGAACATTCTTCTATCTCTCTAGTGAAGCAAGCAAAGAAAGATAATAGAAATTTCCTCATACATTTTTCTTCAATAGAATTGTTATTCTAATGGATTAGTGCCTAAGCGAAACAAAAAGCGATAGGAATTGAGATGCAGAGAAAGAAAACTGCATCCATCTATGTACATCAATGTTGTTCTATTGAGTTCAAAATCAATAGCCCGAGGTGATATCCAATATTGACAATGATGTTTGATTACATGCTAATAATCAATAGTTAATATAAAAAGAGAAATCCATATACGAATGATCTCGGCTCTCTCTCTCTCTCGTTTTTATTATTATTATTTTCATTGTCTTTCTCTCTTTCTCTTTGTTTCGGTTCTTTTTTTTATCTTTTGTTATGATGAAAAGAGAAGTGCAAAGAACGATGAAGGGAAAAAAAGGGAAATAAAGAGATAGCAAAGCCGTCATATATATATGTGAACGTTGAAATGATCTACAATCAGAAGTGACACACTTAAACATACATTTTTCTCTATCCATTAGGGAGACCTCATCTCTCCCTCTCTCTCTCGTTTTTTTTGTTGTTATTAATGGTATTACTACATTGTTCTATTACTTATTGAAGTTTGTTTTGAGAATCTCGTGATGGCTGAAGTCGTACATCGTATCAGCGAGCTCACACATCTACGTATATCATGGTTCGGCTGTTCCGATGACGATGCATGTAATCGTCTTAATCATCGTCATACCGTTTTAATGTTACTCATCTTTTCCGCTATACTCACTTCTCGTTTATTCATCTCAGATTTAATTATTTGTTGGACACCTGGCGAATTTACAGGTAATTTCGTTTCCTACACGCGTCATTATTGTTATGTTACAAATACATATTACATATCAATGAATGAAACTATACCAACAATAACTAATTCTCATGTACGTCGTCGACGTTCAATTTACTACTATCAATGGTTACCAATTCTTCTCGCTTTTCAATCATTATTATTTCTCATTCCACGTTTTATTTGGAGTAGTTTTAGTTCACGTTGTGGTATCAATATTCAACATTGTCTATCACCGAAATTCGATTATCGAACAAGTCGATATAAAGTTCATCATTTAACGACGATGCTTCATTTTCTAGCACGTGCTAAACAACATGATTTCAATCGAATGACATCGGACGATGTCGATGGTGCCAATAGTCTTCTTTCGAATCGATCATTTCTTTTTCGTTTATTGAATATTTTCTGTTTTCCAATTGTATTTTTCAATACCAATTCGTATCAAGGTTATTATCTAGTCAATCTATTTCTTACGGTTAAAATACTTTTTCTTATTAATTCCGCTGTACAATTAGCTTTTTTAAATACTTTATTAACAAAAAATTCGATTTTTTATGGATTAGAAGTTGTCGAAAATTTCCTTCGAGGCGAATATGTTGTTGGCACACGAATCTTTCCATTGAGTGTCTATTGTGATTTTAATATTGTTAAAATTGGACAACCAACACTTTATACCGTAAATAGAATCACGATTTTTTTCTTCTTCTCATCGAAATGTTCTTTAGGTTCAATGTTTACTTCCAATGAATGTTTTCAATGAGAAAATCTTTACAATCATCTGGTTTTGGTTAGTTTTTTTAACATTTACTAATTTGAAAAGTGTTCTTCTAACGATATTTCGAAATAATTTTCCTCAAATGAATTATGCTTATATAGCCAATTATTTAAATTTATATTCGAAAAAAGAACGTTTCAAACGGCAAACTCTCATCAAACGTTTTATATTCGATTATCTATCCGATGATGGCATATTAATCTTACGTTTAATCTCGGAAAATATCAGTGATTTATTAACAAGTGAAGTTGTCAATGAACTTTGGAATGAATATAAACGATTGGCAAGTTTATCGACAAAGAATCGAGAGAGATATCTCGCTAATCAACGTTTACGAACACTTCCTGTTGCAACAACTGAAATCGATTCGACTGCACAACATTTTCAATCTCCTTATTCAGTCAGATAAAAGAAATCTCAGCAAAAAAAAACTCAAGGGAGAACGAGAGAGAAAAAAGAATTCGACATTAATGATGATAATTGAATAGGATGGAAGAAAGAATTATTGATGCGTGCATCGATCAACACTTTACTGAGACAATCTATCATGATAATAATTAACTTGATGGAAAAGAACGAATGAACAATGACAAGAATAACATCAACAGCTAAGTAACGAAAAGCATTAGACAATATTAATGTGCAGACACAAGGAAACAAGTGTTTTTAAGTGCATAAATGCCCGCAAGGACATCGATTTAAAACTGTCTGATAAAGTTCGTTGTTTTCTTTTTCTAGTGAATTTTGTGTTTCATATTTATATTGTTCAATAAATAATAAAAAACAATTCCCGCGAATTGATTTTTAGCTTAATTAGAAAAGAAAAACATAAACTAACATAAAACTAGATTCACTTGTCTATTTCATCTAATGACAACAGCTGTTTTTCTTCTTACATTATCATTTGCTTATATTCTACTTGGTACATGTGCACAATTTACAATCGCTCTATTTACATCTGATCCAGTACTTAATTTCAATTTTCAACATTTACCATTTTTTATCATTCTTCAAGCTCTTTGCTTATGTTGTTTCTTTCTCAGGCATGATTGAAGATTTATTCTCTTAGAATTCGATAGATATGCTTTGATTCTAGTGGTTTTCGTCGAGATTCATTTGTTTTTCTCTATCCATTTTTGTTTACACTCATACTTCATCTCTGTTCAAATCTTTGGTATATTCTATGTTTAACACATCTTCGAGAATTTCAATCCATTGAAGTTCAACAATTTTTTGATTATTGTTCGAAAGATATTTTAAGTACATATTTCGATTCAAAACAATGTCTTTGTTTGAAAGATAATGAACACGATCAATATCTCGTGAATATGTCGTGTATAAAAGTGAAATTATTAATTGAACTTATTCAACTCACACCATTTATTAGGTAAAAACAACAAGAACAACAAAAAAAGAAAATCAATTTGATGATTGTGTATTTGTTGATTTAGTATTCTGCTTGTTCTGGCGGATTTTTATACATTTGTATTGGTAACATTTGTTTATGTTTACGAAAAACGATCGCTACTTGACTATTTACCAACACCGGAAGAATATGATTTAACATAAGGAAATTCCGATTTGTTTTTCTTTTGATGATTTTTAATTAAAAAAATATAGAGACTCAAACTATAATCTAAATCGCCTACAAACTAAGCTTAATAATCTTCCTATTTGAATATCCAATGAAATCCGCTGGGATAGACTTTATCTTTTCTTTGCTTTGTTTCTTCTTTCATTGATCATTTCCATGTTGAAATGAAACTTATGATGATGTATTGGTTTTTAATCTTGACTCTTCTCCCATTAGTTCTAACTGAACAACGAATAACTTCGAATCGAATTATTCATGTTCTAACACGAGCTCTTGATTTTCTGTCGGCAAATATCGAACAAGTCAATTTAGATGCTGGAATTGGCACTCGAATGGCAGCTGATCAATTGAGATTCTATACTCAATGTCAATCGATTCGAAAACTCGTCGATCAGAGTGAATATGTTACTCGACAAATCGAACAGTCAGTTCGTTATCGACAAGCCGATTATTACAATCAATTGTCATTTCTTCTTCAACCGGGTATTTTCTCGACTCTGATTCCATTTCGAATCCGTCGAAATCAAGACGAAATCGACGTTGGACACGATTGTTCATTATCACCATTTGTTGAAAAACATTCTGATCAATGTCTACATGATTTAGTCGTAAAAAATTGTCGAAAAAATCGAGCTTGTTTTCAATTAATGAGTGATTCGAATGCATGTCGATATTCGTTGACACATCAACTATTCTATTCGATTGTATCGAATGCATTCTCTTGTCAAAATCATCGTTTATCATCGAAGAATCAACATCGATTAATTCAACGAATGTTCAATGAAAGTCAAACGATAGCATCGAACAATTTTCACGAAACCGATCGAGATTTATTTATGGAACAGATTGTATTCGGCGGTTTACTTGGCTGGGCAGATTTCTTTCAAGAAAATCATTGGTTCGAATCGATTGTTAGCTGGCAACATCCGATCGAAGGTTGCTACGGCAATGATACGATTCATATCGAAAAACGCGAGGAAATGCAGATGTCTCACGACTGTCTTAGTCATCGTACAAGCGTGGCTATAGCTGCACTCTCACAAATACTTCGATATATGTTGTCTAGAGACATCTAACATCTGAAAAAGAATTAAAAAGAAAAGAAATGAATCAGTGTATGTTGTTGCGTAGTAACGTCGTTCTGTTGCTCATTGCCAATGATGAGAAATAAAAGAGTTTGTGAAGGATTAAATAAAAGAAAAGAGCAGTAGAATGAACAAGTCGGACTCAGTAAGTCGAAATCATGCAAAACTAAACATCGAACTATTCTCTATCTAGCATGACAGTGGCATCGATCATTACAGTCAAAGTGAAAATTTAATCAAAGATGGAACATATTCGCAAGCACGACGTGCTCGTCGACGAAGTCGAACAGCTTCAGGAGCCGATGAAACGAAACACAAAAGTCTCATTTGATTTTCGAAAACCTCTCCGAATTCGAATGATTTCTCTATTCTAGCTGCTGAAACACACTTGCAACCACCGTCGGTTGCTCGTCGTCAACGACGTTCATCTCCGAAAAATCCTGATTTACCTCCGTTGAGTAACACGACGACTGTGACCATTGAAAATGAAACGAAATCCAAACGAAAAAAGAAAACATTGAAATCACGTGAAAACGAAGAAATCGAAATGAACGTACGAAAAGGCGGCAGTACACGTCAACGACGCCGACGAACACCATCCAAAGAAGCACATTCCGAAGCCGAACCGAATGTCGATCAAGGCAAAGATAAAATTCTCGGCATTGTTGTTCATCGAACGGACCGGTTGAGAACGGATCTTCGTCTTCGACATCCGTTTATCCGCGTTCATTTAATCGATATTAATACACGATCCTACATTCGAAAAACGGACCCGTAAGTTTGTTTACTTTTAATTTTCATCGAACGTAAAAGAAAAACATCGTATTTTTACAACGACTCCTAAAATAACAAATATCTGGACGTTCTTTTTTCTTTCGATAGAAATCGTTTAGCACTTCGTTATCAAATTCAACATGATCAACCATCCGATCATATACCGAGTATATCGACTGATCCCTATGATTTCAATGCAAATCGGTAGAAAATGCAGTTGTTTGCTTGACTGCATTCGAATATTTGCTTGATTTTTAGTTCGACAATTCCCTCGTGGGAACAAATGCTCATTGTCAATGAAGAATATTCGCATTTTACTACAATTCAACAACAGAATATCTACGTGTTTTTCGAGGTTTGTCTTTCGAAAAATAAAAACAAATGCAATTCTTTGTTTTTTCTTCTCGTGTTAAAATAGATCGTTGACTTTGTTAGTAGTCAATTAAATCCAAATGATCGTTCCAATACATTTCCAATTGCGTGGGCATTTTTGAAAGTAATCCGATAGAATCATTGATTTTCAAAAGCGCTATCCTATTATCTAGGTTGTCAGTTTACAAAATACATTGAATACTGAACGAATGATTCGTCTCCAACTTTGGCAACCAATTGAACGTGAACATAGTTCAACAGCTTTAACACCCGATGTAGACTAATCGATGATAATACGAATAAAGAAAAGTTTTCTTTTTTTATTATTGTTTCTGTTAGGTTGTCATGTGGTTCAATCATTTAAATCGTGACAAATATCCATCGACACTTTACATCACACTAAAACCTCTTAATAAGCCAACATATTTTCGACCAGGTCTTCGTTCAGCATTGCACGGCGGTATCGAGGAAATTCAAAAAGAATATCAAGATCTCAAAGTCGATCTAGACGAGTAAATAGATATTCTCTTTAAAAAAATTTCAATTCTCGATTTGTTTCTATTGAATAAATTAGACAAGATCCTAATCTAGCATCAGCTCGTTTATCCGACAGTCAACAAGGTGATTTACATCATCATGTTATCAGTCCGTTGGAACGTATTGCTCAACTACCGCCTCGTTGGCAAAAACTACCGAATTCGAAATGTAAAACGCCAACTGAACATCTTCTCTCATTGAACACGAGCGAACGTGGCTGTTCGGCAGTTCGTTTTGCTCACAATGGATATTTCATCGCCTGTGCAGAAGTTAATAAAGTACATGAAAATAACCTGATTACTGTTTATGAAGTAATAAGATGACTTGAAGAGAATGAATTTGTTTTGTATGAATGAAAAATTTTAGATTCCACGTGGACAACGAGTGACGGTGTTTCTCGGACATTTACAGATGATCTACGATCTCGATTGGTCACGAACCGATCGTTATCTTGCATCAGCATCGGCCGATTCATCAGTCAAGTAAAAATCGATCGAATTGAATTTATTTTCACTTGTTTTGATTTCTCATTTAGAATTTGGAATTTCGAAGAAACACAACGTAAACCATGGCGATCATTAGCTCATCCAAGTTACGTCTATTGCGTTCGTTTTCATCCATTCAACGAGGAAATTATTGTTACCGCTGGATACGATAAATTAATTCGAATATGGAACATCGAAAAAAAGCATCCGACTGTAAAATTGATTCAGAATTTCAAATCGTTTCAATATTTTACTTTGTCTAGACAATTCGAACGATGGCTGATCATTTAGGTTATATAACGAGTCTATCATTTAATCCTGATGGCACGCGTTTAGCTTCAGTTGATAATATTGGTGCGATTAAAGTTTGGTTTGGATTGCCGCACGAAAAAAGCGCTTCGCAAAGTAATTTAACTGTCGAAATTTTGTTGAGTTTTGTAATTGAAATTGATTTGATTAGATTTTGCCGATAGTTGGGCATTGGATGTGAATCTTGATTTCGCTGAATTTCAAGTAAAACGAGTTTTTTCGATTGAATATAAATTAAGTTTTATTTTATTGAATAGAATATCCCATTGAATAGCGTAAATTACTCGCCAGGAGATAATTATTTATTAGTTTCAGCTCGAGAAAGTCTTATTGCTCTCATCGATGTTCGAACGTAAGTTCAATAGAATAAAACTTCTATTCGAGTACGTTGCCTTTCTTAGAAAATCAATATCTCGTCGTTATATGGGAACGGCTAATCTACAAGATCGTATTCGTTCGACATTTTCATCTTGTGGTTCGCTTGTGTTCTCAGGTAGCGAAGACGGCCAAGTCAATTGCTGGCATACATACAATGGAAATCTAATTTACACATATAAAACATTGAATTACACTCAGCCAGTTGTTGATCTTCAATTTCATCCGTTCGACAATTTCCTAGCGATGTGTTCGATCGGTCCTTTGCATCAAGTTTACATATTTCAGCATGTATTCAACGATGCTGATATCGAAGCACGACCGATTGACAGCGATCGAGTTTCATCGAGAGTGAATTCGGATGTTGAATTGAAATCGAAAGGATATGACAGTGGAAGATACACGACTGTATCGGATACAGATCGAAGTTCGAGAAAAGAACGAACAGAAAGCAGCGCCGATGAATTACCGAAAAGTGACCGACGAAATCGACGTTTAGCAGTTGTGAATAAAATTCTCGATGAAATGGACGATGTTATCGTAAGTTCTTGATTTCAAATTGAATCAACTAATGCCCAGTTTTTGAAAACTAGAATCCAAGATCTCAACGAAATCGTTCTCGAGAAACGATTAGTGGATACGGCGGAGGACATATGATGTCACGTTCGACTGAACGTGATTTATCGCCGTATCAAGGTCGCCGTCCACCGATTGTCAGTCCTCTACGTAATTTAACATCTCCTGATCTCTTCGTTCCTGTTACCGATCGAACTGATGACGATGATTATCTCTATAAAAAATCATCGTCGAGTTCGAAAAATCCGATTATGTACGCAACGACAACATACGAAGCGCAACGACCTGAAGAATTGTCATTTTCTCGAAATGATAAAATGAAAATCTTGAACAAAGAATCTCATTTACTTTGGTATGCCGAACATATTCCATCGGGCAAACGCGGATATGTCTCGCCAAATCGAGTGCACATGATTGGAACAAAGACTTCCTCGTCGAATTCAATTCGTGACATACCACGTTTAGAAAATAGTAGCCGACGAACGAACCAAAAGTCCGTGAAATTTGACAGTTCCGATTGAAATTAGACCAGGGGTTTAGTTTTCTTTTCTTTTTTTTGTTCGATTGCAATATGCAACGTGAATTCTCTCATCGTTTCGTTCAGCCAAATTTTCTCTCGTCTTTTGCTGTACTATTATATCTCGATAGATGTTGGTTTCTATGTTTTTCTAACCTTGATTAAATAAAAAAAAAACGTTATTTTATATCTTTTCTGCTTATTTGCTTTTCGTTTCATTGACTTTTTTTTCTCTTTCTATTTAAAGATTCGACGATAAATGTCGGGAAAAACCGATCGATTTTATAATCCACAAGATGGAACATATGCCAATGTGCCGCTCTTACCGCAGCATGCCGAGAAATTTCGAGGCAAACGACAGTTCGGAACTGATGTTCTCATTGGAAATTGGTATGAAGATCGATCGAAAGTAAAATCTATTGAACTCGAACTTGTTTTTTTTTCGTTTATTGATTTTTTGTTTTTTCAAGTCTCAACAATCGGAATATTTACATGATTCAACCTATCGAATCGATTATCCGGCTTATATCGGTTGTCCACCGGATTCAGTCTTACGAAGGAAATTGTTGATAGCTCAGGGAGAACGACCAGGAAAAATGATTCTCGGACATCATAGTATCAACGATAGAAAACAATTCATAACTAGGTAAATAGATTTCATTCAGACTGAGACGAAAGTATCGTTGTTTTTTGTTCTCTTTTAAAGTTATGATGAACATTTCAATCGTCGAGGACCTTACGGAAATGAACAAGTAAAAACAAATGAAAATATTCGACTTCATTAATTACTTCGAATACTTTAGTTTGCAGCAGAACGTAAATGGGAATTGCAGAATGATCGTTGGGTGCCCGAACACAGTGATTATCCTCTTGAAGGTGAACCAACTCGTTTGAATTCCATTGAAAAAAGCAAACAACAGCAAACAATTCATCGTTCACTTACGGCGCCTGAAATAAGGTTTTCTCATTTCATCATCGAATTCAATTGCATAACATCAATTCTAGTGAATATTCATCTCGATATTTTCCTCACGAACCGAAATCGTACATCGAAACAAAACGTTTCGCGATTCCTCGTTTATATTCGACGGCGCTCGATCGTACAAATGCGGTTAATAAAGATTTAAACTATCGTTCGATATCGAACAGCAGTCGTCGACAGCCAACAACTCGTGATGCCAAAGAAATCGATTATTTAACATCATTTCAACGTAATGTCGACATTCCTCGAACGTATTATTATCTCGGCAAAGCAACCGATACCGTCGATGAGAAAACACGAGAGAAATTTCCATTTCTTCCATCACCAATTAATACACTTCAACAAATTCAATCGTCAACTATTGAACAACTTCCACATTCACAACAGAGTATTTTTATTTAATATAAATAATTCATTCGATTTTAACAATTCACTCGTCTTTTTTTTTCTTCCTTGATATTCATTTTTATTTTTTTTATAGAACTAAAACGTTTGAAGATACGCCACCAGACCGACATACGTTTCATAACCTAAATAAATATTTTCTTTTTTATATTCGAAAAGCAATCTTGTTTTTTCTCGAACCGGTTTTACGAATTTCACTTGTAGGAACATTAAAACCAGGACTGCCTGTTGGCGGTAATTCAATACAATATGAATACTTCACATTCAAAGTTCCTCGTGTCCAATCTTCACTACCGCCACTAGCAACATCTAAATTGAACAAAAGAGTGACTGCAATGATGAATTTAAAAAGAAATAAACGAACAAAGTAGAGCAGCCGATGAACCGATTGTATATTTTCGTCCATTGATACTTTGAATAGCATTTGCGCCTACAGCAGCTTTAGCTGCCTAAAACAAATAAGAGATTCAATTTGAAAGAATGATAAACTATTTACAAGTTGAGTATAATCATCAGGAAGATTTGCTGTATAACCCCTAAAAATAATGTTCCTTTCTCTCTCTCTCTCCTTCCTTAACATATTTTTCACTCACCAATTCTAAAATAAAAACAATATTTTTCAATAAAAAAAAAACAAATACTTTCTCTCTCAAAACTTACAGTAAACCACCATCTAGAATAATAAACACATAAAATGCAATAGATTTATTTTCTTTCGATTCAGTCAACTTACTGTCCATAGGAATGAAATGTTAAATACGTTGTCCATTCTGTTCCTGTTGCATATCTTTGCAAAGCTTGAGCTTCATTTTCACTCATAGGTGATCCTCCGTGATAGGTATCCGAACAGGGATCATCTGAACTACCGCCTGTATTCCATTTGTAACCGAAATTACGGTTTAAATCGACACCATAACAGCCACTGATATCTCGCTTACGATTTTTACGCCACATACGATTCTGAGAAAATAGAATCAATTTATTTTATTTGTCATTCATTGATTTACGGTTGTGAATGTGTAAGCATATCCATCGGGATTGAGAATAGGCACAATATGCAATTCCCATGTATCTAAAATTGTTTTTGCACTACCACCTGATGAATATGTTGTTAGTAACTAAAAATCAAGAATAATCGAATATTGATTTGACGAAAACTATTTTTAAACGTACTTCATTGATGAAATATGCACCTGTTGCTGGTGAAATCCATTCACGAGCGTGAATACCGAAATCAAATAGAGCCAATTTTTTCGATCGTGCAGTTTTACTTGTAAGCTATTGTGATTAGAAAAGAAACGAAACAGTATTCGATTTCATTTGATTGACATTTGTCCTTCGTTTTTCGATTTCGAAATACCTTAATCAACCAAATATCTCGATTTTCTGCTGTTTTACCAATTGATTGAAGAGTAGCAAGATTTGGATAAGTTGCAACCATTTCTTTCAACCATGCCGTGTACTAAGTTGTAAATTTTATACCTTTTTAAACAACAATCTTCAAAATCTACTTGATCGTAATCGTAGAAGTCATCGAGAATACTACGTAGGTAATAAAATCTGCCTTGTAGTCGACGTTGACGTTCTTCGTCATCGAATAATTTCTGAACATTTTGAATTAGAAGTGTTGGATTCATGTTTCGTTTTTGAAAAAGTGGTAAAAGCCATGATTTCTTCGTTTCTTCGAACATGACATGAACAGATCCATTTCGAACGATTTCATTCCAAATGTCAATCTAAAATAAATCTTAATTATAAAAAGAAAGAAATTCGAACAACGAACCTCATTTCGTTCTTCGAGATTTGATAAAAATCGATAATGTTCTTCTTCTGTTGGCACAACCGAAATTAGGATATTTCTTTAAACAAATAAAGAGAATTCAATTGTTGAATTTATTCGAAATTTACCCGTCAAAACGTTTCTTCGTTGCACAAACGAAAACGACGGCAATCAATGATAAAAAACAACGAAGATACATCGTTCTTTCGATTGTTTTCGATACTAAAGCATCCTTGCTCTAGTATTTGCATTTAAATACAATATTCATTCGTCTGTTTTTTAATCTCCTATTCAAGGAGACGATTAAATTGTCAAGAACAAAGAAAAATATCTTCAATCCTTTTATTAATATATCTGTTATTTGATCTATTCTAATCAAATATGCTTTGTACTAATTTAAATCCTTGACTTTCGATCTCGCGTTCGGATCAAGTGCAAATTATATAATCAATGAGCAAAAGAAAACAATAAAATTATTTTATTTTATTAAAATTATTTGAAAAAAATATTAAGAAAAATAAATTACAATTATTACTGGTAAAAAATCATTTTAAAAAAATCTTATCATTCTCGCTCCCGCATACACATACAAAATAAATGCGTTTTTGTTTTTTATAGATGTTCATCTTTTCAATTTGATCGTACACGGCTCACCATTGCTGTTTGGAGTACGACGAAAACGTAATGGTATAAGTCTTGTCGAAGATTTAGTAATAGTACAATCCTTTCTCGATTCAATTTTCTTCAGGAGTTCTTTGAAGTTATGTCCTTCGAATCTCTTCATTATAGCTAAATATAATTGTATAAATAAATAAATAAAACTAAAATTTAAACAAATCAAAGAGATATTTTACCAGCTGATTGAACAACTTGAAGAAGATGCAAGACAACAATAATGCAGAAAATAATTTTGCTACAATTCATAATAATTAATCTTGTTGTTTTTTCAATTGTCCGTGTAAGTGTTAGTTAATTCTGACAAAGACTGGTATCTTTATCCTAAGAAAAGAAACAAATAGAATCCATTGTCTTGTCAAGATTATTTAAATATTAGAAGCTAAACGATGAGAACCGAAGAGAAAGGAATGCATATGAATTAAACAAATGTATCATCAATCAGACACGTGAGCATATTTTGTTTCTGACAGGAATGCTAATGTAAGCGAATCGAAAAGAATATGTATTCGTACCTTATTCAAATTAGTAAAACGAATTAATTGCTTGAATGTTTGAATGTGTCGCCGTCGTTTGTTTTCGTTTGACATCGAATATAGTCCGACTTGTTGAAAATTCAATTGTGTCTTTTATTCCGACTTCAAAGACACGTTGACAAGACAAAAAACGCAAAGAAAAGGTATTCACCCATGAGATGCTCAATATATTCGTTTCGACTTTTTAGCGACGCAATTTACCTGAGTTAGACTGATCATGGGACTTTTTTTAAAATAGAAAATGATATGATAAGATCTTAACGTTGTGGTTTTGCGGTGAGAATAGGCAAAAGGGACGAAAAGGACAATTTCTATTCGACGCAAAAAGAGATAAAAAAAAGTATAAACTTCAAGGTTTTCATAACACCTCGAAAAGAGTCGGTACAGGTATTGAGAAAAACTCATCTTGCTTTTTTGTTTATTCGAATTTTAAATAATCTTTGTTTTTTTTTTGACGTAATTCCAGAATGTTATTTTTGAAATTTTTGTTTATAAAGAACGATAAATGGCATTTTGTAATTAAAACTATTCCTCTTTTCAATATAATCAATGTAGTCAGAAGAAAAATGCGTGGAGGATGAAGATATTCTTCGAACAAAAAAGAAAGCATGATCCATGACGAATGGACTAATGATGGATTTACATCGAACTGAAGATCTTTCTCTCATAAATACATATTGTACTCGATTTTTATCTAAGTAATACGGCCTAGTTTGAGTACTAAGAGTTCTCTGTGTTAATCTTATCTATTTTTTTAATAATAGTATATAAGTGTGCCACTAAAAATGAACTGATATCTCGTTATTTCAGCCTTGAAATTCGCCTTACCTGAGATTCTCTCTTTGTTGATCTGTTTTCAAATACAAAACTAGTTTCAAATCGGTAGCAGATTTCGACAAGGATGTTTTTTATTTTCGTTCTCGAATAATAATATCATGCAGACACAAGTCGATCTTGTTTTTTTTATACGAACATTCCTTGTATATCGACAACAAAAACATTTTTTCAACTTATAAATAACATGCTTGTCGAAATATTTGTTTCTCATAGGTAAACCAGAGTTGAATTCAATGCTGTTATGCTTATTTTTATTAAAAAGGAACCAAACACAAAACAAAAAACAATGACAAATAGGATAAAGTAGAGCAAATAAATGGAATAGAACGACAAGCAAACAGAGAAAAAAAAACGTGAAGAAGAAGAAAAACAACGAAAAGCGGAAGTATTCATGATTAAGTTTTCAAACAAACACAAATGGATAAATAGTACAAGAATGATTTATCTGAATGGAATGTTCATAAAGGAGAGAGAAAGAAAGACCATGCAAGAAGACAAAAACAGAACAAGGAGACGTATCTGACATGTATATTTAGATTTCAATTTGATCCTAAATTTAAGAAGAAAAAAAAAGAAAAGTTTAAAATGAAATTTTCGTTTGATTGTTTACTTTTAACAAATCGGGATGTTGATGATCAATATGATTGAGAAAATGTTGGTGATTATTAATGACTTTATAATTACATTTCGAACATTGGTAAAAAATCGAACGAGTTTTATCAAAAGCTACAAAAGAACAGAAAATTTAAAAATCAACAATCCTTGATCGTTTTATTTTTACTTGTCGTAAATTGTTTCATCAATGGATTATTTTCTAACCATTGTGATTCTAAAATAAACATATTTCATAAATCATCAATTCTCGAAAATAACTTTTCGTTTTTCTCTACTAACCATAATCAAACATATCATCCGTGGGTTGATTATCATCATTTTCAATATCACTATTATATTTTTTCTCAAAATCCATTCGACCTTTGATTAAAGCATGACCTTTACGATGAAGAAGTAGATCAGATAAATCATCAGCTTCATAATCACATTGTCGACAACGTAGATTATTATTCGATGTACGTGCATTGCTTTTCTGTTTTTCGTTAGGTTCATCTTGTTGATTTTCATCGACAATAATTTCATCTTCTTCGTCTTCTTCTTCGTCGTCCAATGCTTTTTGTTCGATGACTTTATCTGATGAAATTGCTTTATTATTACCGATAATCAAACCAAGACTCTAAAACAAACGAATAAATAGAAAATTAAATGATTTTTTTTGTCGAATTTCTTACTTCCATAACTTTCGCCATGGCTTTTCGTCCGACGAGGACCGGGCCTTGATGATTACAGATTTTCATATGTTTTTTAACATCACATTTCCATTTCGATTTAAAATTACAATTAAAACAATGATATGGACTCTCAGATGAATGAACAATTAAATGACGACGTAATTCAGCCATTGAATTCGCCGAAAATGGACATTGCTGACAGGATAATGTTCGATCACGTGTATATTTCATTGACGAAAGTTTTTCTTGTACATCAGCACCAAAAAATGAATAATCCTCTTCGGTTAATGGCGGTGGTGCTAATGTTCGATCATCAGTACCTTCATATTTCGCTTTTAATGTTGTTTGAAAGAGATATTTATCGGGCAGTTCAACAATTTTGGCTGTATCATGAGCATGTTGTTTTTTTACATGTTTTTGAACGTCCCATTTCCAACTCGATGCATACGGACATGCCGAACAATGATAGGGTTTATCTCGTGCATGATGACAACGCATATGTTGGATTAATTCACTTCTCCATCGGCCACGATAATCACACCAACGACATTGAAAATTTCGTTCTTCTTTTTCGATTCGTCGCTGTTGTTGCTGTTGTTGTGGTAGTGATGGTGGTTGTTGTTGTTGTTGTTGACGTAGATGTGCATTGACTGATCCATTGGCTGCAGCGACCATTGCAGCAACAGCTTGCATACGTTGTTGAGAAGGTGATGATGGTCGTGGCGATGATGAGGTTGACGATCGTGATGAGTTCGGTGAAGCTGATTGTTGAACTAAAGCTGATGCTTGTTTGAGTAAATCTAAATTGGGATTGACGGGTAAATGCGGTAGACGTGGTGAATAGTTAAATTTTGGTTGAAGCAATAATGATGGATTGAGAAACGATGAGAACATGGGATGATGTGGAAAGAATGGAGATGGAAAGTACATTGATGATGGTATTGGCAGAGGCATAGGGGATGTTGATGACGGTATTGTTGATGCTGAAAATGGATTTTTTGAATCAGATTTAAAACGTTTGTAGTCCATTTGTTCATCATCATTATCGGATAAGATCGAATTTTGACTTTGTTCTTCATCGGATTGAGTCTTTTTGAGATTATCATTTGATGTTGTCGACGAGATCGATTGTCGATCAGCATGTTTATTCGGTTTCGGCAGGTCCATCATTGAACGTGCTTGATCACGATCACGTTTTTTATATGGATTTATTAAATTTACACCTTTACCACCGCAAGCATGTGCACGATCCCAATGTTTAGCAAGATCCCATCGCCATTTATATGTTAACGAGCAAACTAAACATTTGAATGG
>Ga0209952_1001448_pt1 | contig 20021 bp, 18 predicted proteins | sample ThiBiot_750_biof_2_FD_183951 | JGI IMG/M metagenome (GOLD analysis project Ga0209952, IMG submission 183951) | Wastewater bioreactor microbial communities from Cape Town, South Africa - Thiocy_cont_750_biof (SPAdes) | ecosystem: Engineered > Bioreactor > Thiocyanate-remediating >...
CACACACACTTTCTGCAAATGCATTCCAAAAATATAGTAACAGAGAGAAGAAAGAAAAAACGAGACTATGAAAGAGTAACAAATAGGCAGAAGAAAAATCTTCTCTTTCTATTTTTTTCTCCCAATGTCCCTCATCGATATGTATACTTGCGTTTTTTTTAATACGATAGGCAGAAAAGGCAAAAAAAACTAGTATGATTAGTGAATGAGAAAGAAAACGGAGGAAGAGACAGAGAGAAAAAGAAAGGGAAAATCATCTTTACATTGTCGACCATTATAGCAAGAATGAACAACTAGGAAAAAAAAGAATTAATTTATATGTTAAACCAAAAAAAACGGAGGAAAAGAAGAAAAATGTTTGTAGCTCACGACATCAATATATTGACATAAGACGTTTTTCGTCAATACTTTAAGATAGACCAAAGATCGATGTGATAATCATCTTTATGAACGAGTGTGAATAATAATGACGTTTTGTCAGTCTCTATCCAAATAGAATAGCTCATGAATGATGAGTTCTTCTAATCATCATTTTACAATTTAAAGCCAATAACTGATCATAAACGGAAGACGTTTTCCTCCCTCCTCTCTCTCTCTTTCTTGTTGTACGCTCGCGCGCGCGAACGCATTATTACAATTAGGAAATTGAATTGAATCAGCAAGCGGTCAAAATTTGCCTATCGTGAGGATTTTCGTTCTAGCATTTTATCTCCAATATAATTATCGGCTGAAGGAGAGAGAGAGAGAAAACAAACGGAAAATAAATCTAACTCGTAACTAGTTCAATCAACTAAGAAAGTAAATGAGTACGGACTTTTCCCGATTTTTTTTCTCTTCTTCTTACTTATACGCTCCTTTGTTTTTATAGTTAGACAAACATTGGCAAGAGAATTGTGTGTTTCAAAGAAAATCATACCTGATTAATTGTGTGTATTTGTTTTCTGAGAAAGAGAAAAAAAGACAAATGATCTCTGTATGCGTGTGTGTCATTTCTTCAAATGCTAACATTAAAGACAAAAAAAAATAGAAACAACGGTTCAAAGTTTTGCTTTTTAATATTTGTTCAATCAACCGAAAGCACCTGAACAGTTCTCTCATTGATTTGTCTTCTTCTATCGTGCATTTTTAAGTCGAAAAATATCACATTAAAATGACTCCGTCGATCGAACTGAAATCCAAATTGATTTTGTGCCGCAACGACGCTCATCATCAAGACAAATTTAATTAGGCAAATTTTTTTGAAATAACAGAATCGAATCGAATCGAATGAATCTATTTCTTTTTCTTTTTAATTTGACAGATGTCTAAATATCTTTTTCTTATCGTTTTCAATGACTGATTTCTAATTTGTTTAACGATGATCTCGAAACAGATGGAACGAACGTTTTGATGTGTTCTCTCTCTCTCTCTCTCTGCTTGTCATTCATTTGCAATGCTTATAGTCTGCCAATGAACAAAAAACCGTATCGTCAAACAGGAAGGAAGATTTAACATAAATGAATAATCGAGAGAAACATTTGTCAACGAATTGTTTGAATAACGGCTTGTTTTTTTAATCAAAATTACAAAATTATACAGTTTAACTTTTCAAAAGAAATTAGTCCGGAATTGTTTCTCTCACGCTATGGGGAAAATATAATCATTTCTATGATCTCTATTTAATATTTTATTCAATTATTTATTCATACAGAAAGAGAATTTTCTTTATGAATTTTTCATTGTCTTAACAAGAATAGAATAGAAGCAGCAGCCACAAGAAAAAAAAACGAAGAAAGAATTTTTATGTCAAATATTTAAATTATACGAGTATACAATCCGATTGATAAAATACTTTTATGATTCATTTGATTTACTGATAAGATATAATCAACAATTGAGTATATTGTTTATGAGATCAGTATCATAGCAATCGAATGTTGTTTTTTTACATAATCATGAATGCATTATCATAGTTGTTTTCTTCTCATCACTTCAAGCCATAACTGTCGTAGGACAAGAGAAATAGATTGATTCCTTATGACGTACATATGGATAAATATGTATATATGTGCACTTGTTTTCTTCATCATTTGCTTCGAATCCACACCAGTCGATAATTGATTTGTTGCTCGACAAGATAAGAAGAGAAAAAAGAAAGTAAAACTCTATTGAGCGGGGTCAAACGTATGAACTCAAAACTCTCTCATCGAACAGTGTGAACAAATATTTTCTCCTTCGATTCTTATCGCCGTTTTCGAACAATGAGACAATAGTAGTAGACCTAATATTCTATAGACCAAAGAAGAAGAAGAAAAAAATCACAAAACACACAGTTTGACATTTTCATACGTTAGCGTAGTTTAATTAATAGTTTTTTTTCTCTCCTCCTCTTTTGCTCTTCTGTAAATGAAGGGCGGAAGATGGAATGTTATCCGCCACTTTGAGTGACTGAATAATATGCATACATACTCTTTTCTCTTCGAAACCTACGCATACGTACATTCAATTGACTACGAGAGCGAAAAAAAAGAATGAGAACGAAAGAAAGAACGTCGTGATGAAGAGAGAAAAAAAATCAAACAAGGTGTATTCATCAATATGTACGTACGCGTGTATGTGTGTCGAAGAAAAATGTTGTCTTAGATGACATTTTCGTTCTTACCTTGAATCAGAGTTCTCTCGAATTTTTTTTGTCTTCTAATTGAAAAGAACGTGTAGGCTAGATGAAATTACATTTTAGATTCAAAGGTTAGCTCATTCGATTTAATTTGTCTCGTTCGAGTAATATGATACTATAGTTTTTCTCATGGCTCCATTAAGTGAATACAAGTGAGTACGTAGGAGTCCTACGGTAGGACTCAATTGAAATCGGTTTCGGAAGAGAAAGTGTTCGACTTCGAACTTGAATAATTGATTAGTTAGACAATAGAAGGAAAAAAAAGAGCGCTGGATGATATAAAAAATGTTGTAAATTTGTTTTTATTGCATTTATTAGTCGACAATCGTCTGCAAACGGTGCGCAGCTTGTTCAATCTCGATCAATGACGAATGGTTTGAAGGAGAATTATTTCGATGTTAAATACAAAGTTTTGCTACTTGGTGATACGCTCGTTGGTAAAACATCGCTACAACGTTTTATTGCTGGCAAGGATTTTCGGACGGATATTGGATCGACGATCGGTATGCTAATGAGAGTTTGTAATCGAAAGAATAAGTCCGAAATTTAGGCGTCGATTTTGTGAATAAAATAATTCCCATCGAACAATCGAAGATTAATTTACAAATCTGGTAGGATGACGAACTGATTTTGCCGGCTAGTTCGAGGTGAAAGGAGATTTTCTAGGGATACAGCTGGTCAACAAAATTTTCGAACGATTGGTCGAGGTTATTACACATCGACGAAAGCGTTCGTACTTGTTTATGATGTGACAAATATGGATTCATTTCGATTGATTGAATATTTCAGTCAATTGATTGAAAAAGTGAGTTGAAAACAAATCTTTTCACTTGAAACGATCTCGATTTCGATGAATTTCAGGCAGGTTTAGATCTGGAACGTCGATATTTAGTCGCGAATAAGATCGATCTTGTTGAAAATCGAGTCGTCGATGAAGATCTCGGTCGACGTGTATGTCAACATGTTGAAATTCGAAAATATTGACTTTCGTACGTTGTCTTTCAGTTTGCTCTTCGAAATAGCATGGCCTATTTCGAAACAAGTTGTAAAACAGGTGAAAATGTTCAAGATTTCTTCGAACAAGTTGCTTTCGATCTCGTTCAACAAAACGATCCAAAATTAGTTCGTATTCGAATTTGAGTTTTTCAATTTTCAATTCCCCAAATTCTTTTAGTTGGATTCATATTTACCAATTGTAAATAATTTCGCGTTCAATTATTATCAGCCGCCGACGATCGATCGTAAACTATGTGAAAAATTACGAAATCATGATTTACAAATAACGAAAGAGAAATCTCGATCACAACGCTTTCCTATGTCTTGTCTATTTTTCTGCTGTAAGACACGTCAAATCGACGATTAACGAACTGTGTTATATTTTTTGGTTAGTCAGTTTTTTGTACAAAATCAAAGCGAAAATTTTTCATCTGACAGTGGTCTCTTTTACAATAAATTTTATTTCGATTTTTTTTGCTAATGTGCTAAGTGATGTTTCAATATGAATGTCAAGGTTTGTGTTCAAACGTCTGACTCTAAAAAAGCCGGATTCAATCGATATAAATGAACGAGAGAATTTTCAGATTTTTTCAAAATCGGTTCGGTTTGCTCATCGAACGGTGTGTTGACTGGCGATGCCCACGGTGTACTATCAAGTAGATGTGCAATACAATCATCAGCTGTCATTAATGATTCTTGATTTTGCAATGTAAATGTTACATTATCATTGTCATCAATTTCATCGAACATTGTCTTCGCCGACGGATAGGAAAGGAGATCGATTTTAATCGGGATATTTTTTCGTTCTCGACTTCCATTCGAGAGAATTTCCGGATTAGTATCCGCAATTTTCAATGACATACGTCGTAATTGTTTACGACGTTTAATGAATTCTTCTCGTTTTCGATTTCGATGCTGAATTATAACTGGTAAAAGCATGAGTATACTAAGTGCGTACATCAATGGAACGAATAACGGTTTGTAGGATGGAAGTGGCGATTTGTTCAGATCTGTTTTCGATAGACGAACATCTTTGCATTCAATATCGAGTTGATTGATATCGTAAACGAAATGAAAACAAATAATAAATAGATAATAGAAAATATTCGTTGATGATTCGTAAGTATTCGAAATTTGAAATTGATTCGAATGGATTTCAGGTGAAATTAAACCGAAATTAATTTGTTCGTGTTCAAATAAACGAAATGTTAAATAATAGGATTGATTGGTTGTTAATTTGTAATTAAAAATAAAACTATGATTTTCTCCGTATTCGATATGAACGAAGATATCATGACATTCGACATATTTAAGAAAAAATACGATAAGAAAAACAATCATAACTGTTGTGAGAAAACGTTCACACTTATTTCTGAAGGAAAAACCGAAGAAGCAGAAGAAAAAAGTTTTCTTTTTCTCCGTTCTTGAAAAGTAAAGGTAAATATTGTTTCACGTCCGCTTTTACACGCACACAACAAAAGTTTTCCTCAAAAAGCTTCAGTCTCATACGGTGTCTCCCTCTGTTTCGATGCGTTTTTATACAATTGGCCAAACTTATCTCCGAACATGTTTATACACACACGAATGAAAGAAAGAAAATAATAAAATACATAACTAATAGCCTGTGATTTGAGTACATGCATAATTATGATCGGTTCGGATTTATCTTCATCGATTGTTCATCAAAGTAACCGAAATTGATTCATATTTGAAATGAAATCGTCCTATTCTAGTTGAAGACAATTTAAAAACCGATCGATTTCTATTGAAATGTGCACAAGATAATAACGGTTGGATTCGTTTAGAATTTATAAATCGTTGTACGAATCTATCTGAGTATACATATGAGGCAATACTTCACGCGTTATCAATCAAATCATCGAGTCAATTCGAATTGAGTTCATTCGAACCTCGATGTATACGTCCTCGATGTCAAACGGTCGTTGTTACCGGTCTTCCATCGACTTGTCAAACAAAGGATTGTTTCGAGTTCTTCAATCGATTCTATCCGATTGAAGAAATCATTCCAATACAATCGTTTTCCACTCGTTGCCAACGAATCATTCATGTCAAATTCAAGAATTCAATGAACGCCATTGCATTCGTTCAACAATCTAAACAGCAACCGATTCGTTATTTAACAACAAATTCTATAATCAATTGTGAATTGTTAAACGAAAAGAAAACATCATTAACTGTAACTGAACAAATACTCACTTGTCAAAATATCAGCAACGATACATCGACAAAAGTCTGTGATTTTAAAAACGAACAACTCGTTTTCAACAAATTCTCCTACGAATTTTCTCTTCCACATCATCTCATTAAACAAGACAAACAGCCATGTGTGATTATCTCAGCTCATAATCCATTCTGTTTTACTGTTCAACTTCGAGAACATGCTCTTGAATTTGATAGATTTCAACGTGAAATTAACCAATTCTACAATACAAACAATGATCAACGATATCTCGTTCGACGAGAAGAAATTCAAAATAATCTATGTGTTATCTGTTCCGATGAAAATAAAGTTTGGAATCGTTCGCAAATCTTAGATTATCATCCATCGGATCAGTCTGTTAATTTATTCTATGTCGATCTGGGCACATGGGAAGAATATGTGCCTATCAATCGTCTTCGACATTTAACCGAATACTTTCATCAGTTTTTTGTCTATTCAATAACTTGTCGTCTGGCGTCGATTCATAACGACAATGAAAATGATCTTCTTTCATGGAGTGATGATGCAACCAAACAATTCTTAGCTGTCATTGGAGATAATCCTGTTGATATTGAATTTTTATCCATCAGTTTAAATAATTGCTTTCAAACAAAATTATTCGTATGGAATTCGAATCTTTACGTATGCGTTAATGATTATCTAGTGCATATTCAGCAAGCTAAAAGATGTGAACAAAATGAGGAAAATACGCTCAAATCCGATGAGCAGGATGGTGGATTAATACATCCGGTTGTTAGTTTATACAACCGACTCGGAGAGTATGTGTGAATCGAAAAGAAAATTTGCGTTTTTGTTTTCTATGTGAAAATTTAATTTTGTAGAGTTCTTCAACAATCTCGAACTGCGAGTACGAGTAGTTCCAATCTGTCATCGCCTTCATTTACGCCTAAATTAAACATAAAATTAATCCACATTAGAGACAATAGACCTTCGAATCAACAGCAAGAAATATCAATGATTTTCATTCATTATGAAAAAATGATTTTTATACCGGATTTTAATCTTATTTACCTATTGAGATTATCAAATTCCTCTATTAATCAACAAGCTATCGAACGATATGTAAGATGATTTGAATTTGAATTGATATCATCTCGAATTTCTTCATCGTAGGCATTGAATATTCACTATCGTACGAGATATCTAACACAAGAATCAAATTTTGACTTATATACTCAATTGAGCAACTTGAACAACAATCAAAATTTCCATCCGATCGCTTTGTATACACTTGATTTTATCGAACAAATTTTTCAACATTATCAATACCCATTGATCAATGTTAATAGGACCATAAAAAATGCTAAACAGATTTCGGATATTTCTCATTGGTTTTCAATTGACAATGAGGTTTGATAGAACTTCTCTCAATTAAAATTCTTAATCTTTATTTTCTAACATTTTAGTTCCGAAATCATTCTCAACAATCATCCATTTCCTATCGACTTCCGTTTTCTAATCGACTAATTACTCAAACTTTACAATAATTATCTCCATGATCTCTCTTTTTTTCTTTTGACAAAATTATTTTCTTTTTCTTATTAATTCAGATTAAAAAAAACGTTAATTATGACGACTCGTTGCCTTGTACGACAAGTTCAAAATCTCTGTTTGAGTAATCAACGACGAGCATTTCAAACGTCGATTCTACGTTTAGCATCGAACAGCGTACATATTAAAGACGATGCTGAGTTTCAAAAACGAGTTTTAGATAGTAAAAAACCAACTGTCGTCGATTTTTATGCGACTTGGTAAGTGACAAGTTGTTTAAAATAAACTTCTATCGATCGATCGACTATTCTTTAGGTGTGGACCGTGCAAAGTTTTAGGTAAAAAAACTGATGATTTAGTTTTTCAGTAAATAAAATCGAATTTTTTAGAACCACGTTTGGAAAAAGTTGTTAACAATTTCAATAAAACCGGTTCGAATAATACGCCAATACAGTTAGTTAAAGTCGATATTGATAATTTGAGTGAAACAACTGGCAAATATAACGTTCAAGCTGTTCCAACAGGTGAGAATTTAATCTACTACACACATACATGGCCGTATGATCATAAATTAAAAGGCTTTTTTTTTTTATTGATTCCGACTGATTTTTTCCGCGAAAATAATAATAAAAGCATGTGGCTGGTTAATTTATTGTTTATTTTTAGTTGTGGTTATTAAAGATGGTAGAGAAATTAGTCGATTTACGGGTGCTGCTGATGAAAATCGCATTCAAAAACTGCTCGAACAATTAAGCCATTAGAAGCAAACAACATTGAAAAAATAGGATACAATATCTGTCTATTTTCATTCTTTCCCATTTCTTTTTTGATTATTTTCATTAAAACCGATCGTTTCCTATATTCGGATATAATGTTGGATATCCATTGACTGGCATTGGATGAACATACTGAACAGGAGGAGCCGTCGGTGGATAGAATTGAGGAACATTTGCATGCGTTTGTATTTGATAATTAATCGGAGGCGGTTGATAAACAGGTGCAACAACAGGCTCAGGTTTAGCTTGACGTCGATGAGCACGTTTTGCTCGAGATGAAACAACAATATATAAAATCAAATAAATAAGACAAGTTACTGCCAATGTAATAGCACAGGATAATTGTGCTTTGATCAATGTTAAACGTAAATGATCACAATTGTTCGCAGTATCATTGAAACAATCGAACGGTAATGTGATGTCACTGACCCAATTTAAATTCTCGCAGATTTCTGTCGTAAAAAAGCAATGATTCGGTCGATAGAGAAATGCAATATTAATGCCGATTAAAATCGCTGCAAATACCAAAGAAATGCAATTTTGAACAACAGCATTCGCTGCACAACCTTTTCGACGGCAACAACAAACTAAAATTTCATCAATCCGAGAAATATTCTCAATTGATTTCGCGTATTTACCTGCTGCAAACATTGAAATCCAAAGAATAGTAAACGGTACCGATGTCCAAATACCGGCAAAAAGATTGGTGACTTTCATATTAATGATCACATGACCTATTTCTAGTCCTATGATCCCAAATGTTGTTAACATTTGAATAATAGCAAGAACAGCAACGATAGACAATGGAAATCTATCATTGAAAAGTTGTTCGTGTGTATAATGCCGATGCATTTTGATCCGACGGAGTTCTTTTAATCACAAAACGAGAAAAATGATTTATTTTTCATTTGATCCGTTTTTTTTTATTTTCTTTTTTTTTCTACTGACATACGATCTCTATCTAAAAATGTAGGCGATGCATATGCGGATTTAATTCCTATGTCAATTTGCTCAACGAATGAGAGAAACATGATTGCGTTATCAAATTCTAATTATTATGCGTTCATTTAGTCACTATTTCAATGATTCATTAATTGTCATATCTCTTATTAAAGTGCAAACAAACAAATATATATGCATGTTATAACGAAAAAAGTCAGTCATGTGAATCATAATAAATTTGATTGACGTCAACGGTGCACTCTACTTTTGGCTAATAGGCATGAGCTAAAAGAAAAGAGAAAGACACAATTTTCTAAAATTATCATATCGAAGCATTGTATATATTGTAATGCTTTATGGATGAATAAACAAATTATTTGTACATTAGCAATTTGTTGATATGTTAGCAGTAAAACAGAAACAATCTAATACGTTTAATTTAAAAGGTAAGCTATTGTCGTTTGAGTCTGTATGACATTTCGAATGTTTTGTAAAGATCATCGAAAACGTCGTTTTCGTTTACCTGGACATAAAAAATCGACTCAGCAAACTCAACAGATAAATCCCGCTTCTGAGGACAATGAAAATGCTCGACAGAAATTGACTCAACAAAAACGTCAACAACTTGAACATGAACTTTTTTCACAACTTCAACGATACGCAAATAAACCTCGCATTTGGCAAATAGCTCATTCATCACATATTAAAAAACGTCTTTTGGATCGATCATCATCGATTGCCAACGATCATGGATTGACTCATACGCATACACGTAAATTTATCCTTGAATTCTTTGACAAGATTGATGAAACTGTTTTGAAAATACGTCATTATATACAATTAACATCAATCGACTTGACACAGAAGTATCTCAAATTAAAAACTCAAAACAATCAATGGTACGCATTGCAAATTCAACGAGCTCAACAAATCTTTCCGGATTGGAATGAAGAAACTTCAACAAAGGAAGAACTTTTGGATAAATATCGTGTACATATTTTTCAAACTCTAACACCGAAATCTGATCCTGATAGTTCAAATTGCATTGCACAACTTCGTGAACAACCATTTGACTTAGATCTTGCCTATGAACAATCGGAACAAATCGGACGAGAATATCTCGATCAAGTATTAGACAGTCATCGGCAAAATCCAATTCCCAATGTTGATCTCATCGAAAAGATGGTCAATCTCGGTAGAACTATCGAAAGATGAAATTTGAATAAAAACACCAAGTGTTTTTTTTCTTGTTTAGGTTTGCAAGATATGAAAGTTCGACCAACAGCTGATGATTTCGAAAATGCGACAAATTTCCTTTCGAAAATTTCAATTCTTCATAAATGTAAACATGCGTATGCCAATGGCCTTCGAAATATGGGCGATGATTTCATGCTTCTTCGTTTCGGCAAAGCATTTGGTCCGAATGCATCGCCAACAACGAGCCAAGTCAACAATCAATTCATCTATCTCGTTCATTTATTTCTTAAATCGATATCTCAATTTGCGTTTCTAATGAAGGTCGACGATGTGTCTTCGCCTTTACTCACAATTCTATCGAGTCAATTCTCTGATCAAATCGATTCATTGATTAAAAAATATCCGGATAATCACGATGAACTTTTCTCGCCGAAAACCAATGTCGATCAATGGACATGGTTAATCGAAAAATGGCGTGATGCTCTACGAACATTTCCAATCCTACTGACCAATGTCGGTGCATTTCCTCGTCTTGTTCGAACGACAATCGGCATTGGTATTACACGAATATTTCACTTTGCCGAAAGAATTGTCAACGAAAATCAATTCATCGACATGACGATTATCAACGAACAGATTTTTCAAGCTCTACAAATGGGCTTCTATTTCGGTATTGCTTATGCAATTGTCGATTGTATTCAAGATGAAATACACAATGTTAAAGATTATTCCGATCTAATCACTGAACAACGGTCGACACCAGTAGAACTTCTCGATAAATGGCTGCTGATTATGGAAGATTTACTAAGCGGAAAAGAATACGATCGAAATCAATTACCGAAAACACCGTTAACACCGTTACTTTTAGAAACATTCGATAGTCTTGTAACATTAACAAAAACAATTGATATGACATGTTTAGCTTTCAATGAATTAGCATTATTATTACGATCACAACGAGTCGATAAGAAAGTACCCGAAGAAGTTTATCCCGATGAAGAGATATTCTTAGGTGCTGTATTGAAATCTCATTTTACGTATACATGTACGACTTATCTCGGCAATGTTCGATCAGCTCGTGATGAAAGCGAACGTCTATGGTTAATGCCATTTCTCGGACAATTGACCGATGATTGTCGAGATTTTCATGATGATATCACATCGAATTCAGTGACTTCATTTACACAATATGCTTTATTTTGTAATTCTCAAGAAGCAACAGATAAACAACTTTCGAATCCATTCTATGTCTTTCTTAATTTATGTGCTGATATCTACGAAAATTCTTATCAAGATCCACAGACCGGTGCATTTCTTGGCCGACGTATAGCTCGGACATTGAAATCAATCGAAGTCAGCAATGGTGACTCAGCATTACGACAATTTTTGCATATATTCTGTCAGGATAATTCCGACCTACGCGATTACATTCAGTTCAATCTTCGAGATCAATTTTCATATGTCACCGATCCCGAAAAGACATTCTTTCGTCATATTCACAAAGCAAGTGTTTCCTACGCTCGTACGAACTGTAAATTAGAAACATACGTTGGCGATCATTTGAATCAAATCGAAAATGCCTTAAAAATCCACTCATTTCGAAAGTCTTCCGAAGAAACAAACGATCGCGATGAACAATTGTTAATTTCAGCGATGAATTACAGTGTTACAGCAGGAGGAAAACGTTTGAGACCATTGATGATGCTAATGGTTGCTGATCAATATCAACTCAGCGTCAAAAATATTCTACCATTAGCTTGTGGAATTGAATATCTGCATACATCATCGTTGATTTTCGACGATCTACCAGCACAAGATAACAGTGATCTCAGACGTGGACGACCGACTTTGCATAAAGCAATTATTAATAATGATATTCCAATGAATCTATGCGAAGGTCGAGCACAATTAGCAGCCGTTGATTTAATTGCTGTTAGTATGAATGTGATCAACAATGATTTAATAAGAAACGGTTTTTCTCCTGAACGTGTCAATCAAATAGTTGGTGAAATTTCATTCTCAATGCACGATCTATGTATCGGGCAAATGATGGACCTACGTGCAGCACACATGGGCGCTGAAGAAGGCAATCAACTCGAAGAATTAGATCGAATTGCTTGGCTGAAAACAGGCAAAGCTATTGAAATCGTTCTCATTACTCCAGCGATTCTACACGGCGTACAAGCAGTCGAATTGACTCGTATTCGTGAACTAGCTCGTCTCATGGGAATCTTATTTCAAATGCGAGACGATTTACTAGATATCGAAGGTGAAAACATCGGCAAACCAGCGGAATTAGATCAGAAAAATCATACGGTTACTTATGTTTCAATTTTGGGCGTTGATAAAGTACGACAACGTTTGAAACAACTCCGTCAAGATACATTGAATTTAGTTGATCAATGTTGGCCAACGGGCGCTGGAACATTAGAAGATGTTGTAAATTATATTGTTCATCGAAAAAACTAAGATAATTTCATATTCTTTTTCTTCGCTCCTGTTAAATAAAAGAATGTACTCGTCGATACCGGATTTCCCAAAGCACGAAGTGCTCTAGTCAATAGATTAAATTTACAAATTGACTGCGAACATTCGCGCTCAGTGACTTCAAACCGGAGTAAGAAAGAGATTTTCATTGAAAACAAAAAGAAGAAAAAGAAAAAAAAGAACGAAAATCTTCGAACTTATCATAAACTGTCGTCGATGAAGCTAATCAAATCTTGATAAAATATGTGAGCGAAACGAGGAGAGAGAGAGAGCGAAAAAAGAGAGAAAGAGAAAGAACGAAAATAAAAGTCTGCTGAATGGATGTCGCATCGTCGATGTGTGTGTGCGTATGTGCATATAATTGCATTAATTCGTATCGTTCTTTTTCTTTTCTCTTTTCACTCACTTACTCGTTTTCGTTCGACGATATTTCACCTTTTTCGTCGATGTCTGATTCTCTTTTTCTCTATTGTACGAAGCAAGAAGAAAAAAAAAGTTGCCTCAGGCAACGGACAAAGAAGAAAAACGATGACTGACCAAAGACAAATGGACACGAAATATTGTCTTTGTTTATCAAGACATTAGACCATTGAAAACGAATAGATGTCTACAGGCAATACTCGTTCACTTTCTTTTGTTGCTGTTGTTGTTGTTTTTTCGTTCTCAAACTGGTCATTGAAGTAATGACAAGACAAGTATCTTTTTAAGCCACATTGACGACAACGTTTTCTCTTCATTCTTCTACGTGCTGCTATCGTACTATGTTGTTTTTTTCGGTTGAGAGGGAAAAAACTAAAGGGCCGAAGAAGAGAAAGCGAAAAAACCCTCATTGCGTTTTCGTCTTTCTGCATCAGTCTTAAATGCAAACATACGCACACGCACTACTAAACATCATCATCAACAACAACAACAGACGAAATAGAAGAAAAAAAAATGAAACGAAAGAAAGATATGTCATGAGCACGATGTCCTTTTCTCGCTCGTTCGTTCGTTTTGTTGATGGTCAAATGTTTGCTCAGACAGGTAGTCACATGAAAATAGCTTACCTCTCTCTCTCTCTACCCAAGTTTGTCATCATTGTCAAAGCCTTAGAATTGTACGTGCTCATACACATAGATCAGATATAAGTGTACGACTCTTGTTTCAGTAACAATGCACACGTTTGTGTATAAATCGAAAATGTGACTAGTGGATTCTCATACACGTAGATATATATATGCATGTCTGTCTGTCTGCCTGCTCTCTTATCAATACGATGAAATGGAAACAAGAGAAAAGACGAATAAAATACGATTGTAAGCCGTTTTTTGCTTCATCCTCATCGTGTTTATCGACGTTGGCGTGCCGTCAAAAGAAAAATCATGCATTTATTCTTCACCCTCTGACATTGCAGTATGTTTGGTTTCTATCGTCATTGTTTTATTGATTAAAATTTCGAAGAATGAAACGAATGAAGAAAACCTATTTTTTTTTGACTGAAAACACAACAGGAGACTTTTGTTCCGATGGAAAGAAAATCTAGTCGAAGAGAGTTTTTTTCAAATTACTTTTTTAAACTAAAATATGACTCGACGAACAAAACGTTCGAGACGAAATACGATCACACGAACTTATCCGATTTATACAGTTTCTTCACCGGATTTGAGTGATGATGATGATGATGATGGAAGTATCATCGAAATAAAACCGATTAAACGACATCGACGTCGTCGAAAACATCAGTCAAGAGTCAGTCCTCATCAGCAAATTCGTACATATGTTGTTCAACAACCTACGAAACTAGAACGACTACAAAAATCAGCTAATGTACAAACTGAAACGATAGAATCAATATCACCAACAACAGATACAAATAAAGACGAATCATCATCGGTTAGAATTGTTTTGAAAGAATAAAAAACTATCGTATTTTATGAATTTTAATTAGAAAAAGAAAACTCCACATCGATGTCTTCGAATATTTACAATAATTCTCTCGGTATTTCTTTTAATTATCTCTGTACTTCTTCTTGCATTTTCACTTAATCTATTGCTCAATCCGAATATGGAAAAAATTCGTAGTGTTGCCATTGTCTATTCAAATGCACTTCCATCATCGGGTTTTTCGGGCAAAGGTCCAACGGATACACTCTATGTTACTGCAATTATCGGTATTATTGTTGGTGCTTTCATGTTAATTATTTCAATCATGACTCTAATTGTCGTTATTTGTATAAAATTTCGTTACTACGGTTGGTTTTTCTTCATAGGACCGGCTCTACTCTTTTTCTTATTTGTAATTTTAATCGGTTTGGCACTTTTTATTATGATTACAGGCGATACTGAATTGCAACGTTTAGCGTACAGTACGCAAACAACTGTCTACGCATATTACAATTCAACATATACATCACTCGTTCGTGATGGTTGGGATTTTGTTCAATATTATTTCAGTTGCTGTGGTGTCAAATCGAATAATACAGATTGGATAGTCGCACCATCGACAGGTTGGAGTTATAATAGTCAATTGCCACGTTCTTGTTGCGGTTATGATAGTGGTGATATCGGACATCCAGGACGGATTTTTGTTGGTAGGGATGTTCCGGCGTTAGTTGGCTTTTGTTATTATGGTGATATTGGTCAGCCAACATGTTATGATAGTATAAAAACCAATCTTTTCGTAACAGTTCTTATTTTTCTTATTGGTACAGCGTTGATTATTCTTACATTAGGCATTCTCGTTATTATTCTCATTGTTTTCTATCGAACAATTCATCGAACAAAGAAAGAAATTATGAAAAAATAAAATTTATTTCTGTTTACTAAAAAAATGAATAAATTAAAAATATTCAATAGTATTCGGTTCGCCGAGATGAATCGGCACGGGACTTGGTTGTCGATCGGTACTACTTGTTGATAGTTCCGATGAATCTAATGTCGTTGTTCCATCGAGTAAATCTTGAATTCGTTTGCCTGTATAGAGTTCTTTTAATTCACGTCGAAATAAACTTGTTACAATCGTCGAAATAAGCAAACACGGAACAAGATAGAGCAAAGCTGGTTGAGCCGTATTCATAAAGTACAAGGCTACATGTGTGATAGTCAGACCGACGAAATAGGAGATTAGTGATTGAACATAATAGACAGGAAAACGATTTCGACTGGCAATATCGAAGATTCTACAGAAAGTTAGCAAAATACCCTAAGAAAAAGAAAATCGACATCATGAAGTTTGATCGTTGAGAGAAAAAAAGATGATTTTACCGGTAGAATGACATCGCCAAAGCCGAGCATTGATTTTCTCGCTGAAACACATGGATCCGTTTCATTTTCAGGTATTAACAAAGGCAACGAGAAGAGAAGTGGCACGACTTCACCATTTCCTCCGATGCCAAGTGCAACTTGTTCCATAACTGACGGATTTTTTGCTGGTTGTCGAGAGAATACTTGTGTATCAGATGATGAGCTCGATGATGAAGACGACGATGACGATGAATCACTTGAATTTGACGTTTGAAAAAAAGGAATATGAGGAGTAACAAAAACAAAGAATATGTCATAGATAAAAAATGCCACTAGAAGAATAGTTATCACACGCATATTTCCCATTCGATAGATCGATGTCACCGATATACAAATAGCTGCACCGAGAATATCTTGTAAAACCCATGACCAAGTACTACGTCGATAAACGTACCAAATAACTACAAGTGTCAATGACATAGCCACGGCAACGACAGTGAATGCGTTTAGTGGACCCAATTTCCATGTACAAGGTCGGTGAAATCGATGATAAGGCGTACGAAAACGACGAAGAGCCGGAACGAATCGACTTAGTCGATTGAAACAGGATGTTAACGATGAAAATGCACCAATGCAGAACATCACTGAAAAGAAATTTCAATATTTTTTTCATCAACAGAATAATTAGTTCACACTTGAATTTAAGTTGCTAATTATTATCTTCGATAGTAGTTTTTCATATTTCAGAAAAGAAACAAAAATTTTCAAGAGTTTCATTCAATTTTTTTTTCTTTCGACTTTTTATTGTTTCCTATTCTGTCCACAGTCTGACTAAACAATCACCGATGATTAATGAAACCCTCAATTTTTATGACATTTTTTTAAAATTTCTATTTCGTTTCTTCGAAAGACGACGATGACTATGGATAAATAAATTCATATTTACCTTGCAGTATGTAAATCATGACAGATGGAAAAAAATAAAGTAATAAAAGCCAGCCAACTGCAAAACAAATTATAATAATAATCACACAGCATGTGATAGGAATAACAGCAGGTTCGGCCTTGCTCGAAACGTCAGTTGAAGAAATTTCACTTGGAGAAATTGAACCATTTTTCGATAGAATTCGAGTCAATGGTCGATTGTTTGTGTTTGCCAGAGTCGAACTTGCCGGTGGTGGTGGTGTTTGTTGAATATTTTCTTTTGGTTTGTCAACTTGAATTTTCTTTTTGAATTCATCAGCAGCCCACAGATTTCCACATAATAAAACAAAGAAGACCAACAAAAACATCAGTAAAACAGCAGGCCGAAATTTTCGTGAATCGTCCGGCGGATAGGCAATCGACAATTCGATTGTATCGAAATTCTTGAATCGATTTTGTAATTTCTTAAAATCCTCTTGCCAAAAAACAGCAACCGGAATCGACACCGGCATAGCTGTTGTATTATAGGTCAATTCATATTGAGTATCAGTTCGAGTCGTAATTATCATCAGGGAAATATTCGAACCGAATGCCGTTTGAACATTCCAAGCATGTTCTGTCATTTTACAATCGTGTTCGTAGAGAATCAACATTGTATTCGATGAGAATCCATTTGGAAATGTTTGATTCAATGTTGAGACATCACAAGGATTGACAGACGATGAAGCTAGATAAGGTTTGCGCCAGCCAAAATAAGTGACATTCACGTAACGACCATTGGGTAATGTTGCTACGTCGATACAATATCGAGTTGAGTCCGAAGGTGAACGAACGAGTAAATTAATCGCCGTGTTAGTATAACAAAAAATGTGAATCGGGAAGAGTAAAAATAAGAGGACAGTTACTGTCGTTGTCATAGTCTGAAACAAAAAACTTTAACAGTTTTTTAAAAGATTGTCACCGTCTTTTTTCTCCTTATATTTATAACAACTCGTCAATGATGTATGATTATTTTGCGAGGCATTGTGCTCTGAAAATGCTATTATTATTCTTCTTTCTTCGTCATCTTCTTCGTCATCTCTCTTAGTGAAAAATAACTGTGAAACAGTTCTCTGCGAGCTTCAAGTAAAAACAATAAATAATGAAAATGAAAAAAAGGAAGAAGCAGAAGAAAGACGAGAGAATCGGAGATTTTTTTTTCCTTTTTCTGTTCTTCGTATTTTTTACTAATAAAGAACGAACAACGACGCAGAAGAAGAAGAAAAAAAAGAATTCGATTTAGTTCTGTATTTTTATTTGACGTACAATTTGTCCAATGTTGATTTATAGTTCATGTATTTCTACTCACTCTCTCTCTCTTGATTGACTCAAGGTCACCATGATATAGAATCCAATGAAAATGTTCACTCATTCACTCGTTCAGTGAACTCAATCTGACTTGACTCGATTTTTCATGAAGCAAATATCGATACGTTTAATCCTTGTTTTTCTGTGCATATATCCTAATCAAATATTATCATCGATAAAAACTGATCCATTTGAATATTTCAAAAAACTTGCACGAGACACTCAAACCTATCCGCAATGTGATCGAATACCGCCGTATAAACTTCAATTAGATGCGTCATTTTTCGATTCCGATCTCAGACAATGGCAACGAACGAAATATCCGCCTCCTCTTCATCGAACACTCGAAGCATTCGTACAGCTCGATACATTGCGGCAAAGTACATATTTCAGTCATATTCTCCAAGGCAATAGCCAAGCAAAAGTGCCTGGTAATTGAAACTTCGTAAATGGAATCAATAGTTTCTTGTTTTTCTTTGTTTCTATTCTAGGCATACTCTATTTCTATTTGTCAGCCGCTGCCCAACTTCATGCACTTAAACAATTGAGTGTCTATCACGGGAAATCTCTTGACACGGTTCAAACTGTTCGATATGCATTCGATTCGAATGAAGTTCTTCGCGTGCCTTGGTATAAAATCGGCGGAAGTTTCATTAATTTCGAACGGCCATTTTCCATCTACGCTTTTTCAACTGATACTCCCGAACATTTGTCCATCACGGACATCGGTGTTGGACCAACATCAACAAATGATTATACATTGAGATTTTTCGAGCATTTCAATCATATTTACAATGATCCATTGAAAAGCTTTCGAAATTATGATGAATATTTCAATGCTTTGATTCAAACGTGGTCGACACGCATTCGACCTGATCAAGAAGATGCTGCTGATTGGGGAAAAGAAACTCAAGAATATAATAATCTTCTCGAATTTGAACGTTACTTTCCGTTACCCTATCGATCAGTACCAAAACCAAGACGAACGGATCTAACCGAACGATTATCGGAATTCAATCCGGTCTTTCCCTATGCAGATCTCGTTTACGAATATTATCGAGATCGAAATTATTATCGATACGCACGAGGATGGTTCATTAATCGAACGCAAGCTGAACCTAATCAATATACGTACGTTTGAACAACAACAACAAAATTTGAAAGAAAGAATTTTGCTCTAGATTTAAATATTCAATTCTGCCAGACCGACTCGACCGAAATTTCATCTTTCCAATGTTCGAACACGCACGTTGGACAGGTCCGTATATTTACTGTCCGTATAAACCTTATCAATGGTTAGTTTCTTCGATTCAACCTATCTGGGCAACAAATCATTTCAATTATAAAAATCAAGCGTTCTTTCACAACAATCGACGTTATAAGTAAAATCATTTCGATGTTTCGAAGAAAATAAAATGTAATCCGATGTCAAAAATATTTTTAGTTATGCCGGAGTGACCAATGTCGAACTTGATTACACTCAATTAGATGTTAATCAATGTCCCGGTGATCATCTCAGAAATTTCTATGCTAATTCAGCTGTTTGCGATCGAAATTCATTTGTAAACATTTTTTTTTCTCTTTCTCTTCATCGATTCACATTTTTCTCGTGCATAGTGCGAACCATTTGCTAATTTCAATCTCGAAAGTGGCGGTTATCACTGCACATGTCATGCAAACTTTCGTTATCCATCGAAAGTACCAACTCCATTTCGGCCAGCTTTCGATAAATATTCGTTGA
>Ga0209952_1001461_pt1 | contig 19886 bp, 17 predicted proteins | sample ThiBiot_750_biof_2_FD_183951 | JGI IMG/M metagenome (GOLD analysis project Ga0209952, IMG submission 183951) | Wastewater bioreactor microbial communities from Cape Town, South Africa - Thiocy_cont_750_biof (SPAdes) | ecosystem: Engineered > Bioreactor > Thiocyanate-remediating >...
TCTCCTTATTAATTGAAAACGTGTTTGATCTTATCTCATCAGAGTAAATACAACTCGAACACGTCTCTATGGATACGACTCGAACTTTATTGATTAGAAAATTAAAAAAGAACTAAATTGATTTTACTTGTTCAATAGAAAATAAGCTAAAAGATGTTTTTCTTGTCTCTGTAATGAAATTAATCATCATTATCAGCTGATGATGATAATGTATCAGCAACATAAAATGAAACCTTTGGAGGACCTCCTTCTGGAGTAGCAATACCACCAGCCATAAATCGAACATTAACATATTGATTGTTGGGTACAGCAACCTAAAACACATTCATACTATCTCATTTTCTACAGTATTTTCTTTAATTTCTTTTACTTTGTATGTTAAATCTAAACCACACATTGGTCTTACAAAAAAAGTAACTGGTTTCAATTCAAAATCATCAGAAACTCCATGTTTCGAACGAATTTCTTGTTCAACACCATCTTTATGCTAAATTAAATCATTAAGAAATAAAAAACAAAGAAAAAGAAATGATTTTTTCGTTACTTTGTTGTATAAAGTCAAATCATCTTGTGTAACTGGTTTATAACCAAACGACATCGCGAGTTTTCTTTCGATTGAATATGTGAAAATGAAATGAAATGAAAAAACGAATTTCTCAATCGGTTGTATTTATACTTCACTTGTTGTCTCTTACCTTTCGATTCGATCCAATGATTTCACCTCGATATTATTCTTTTTTTGCGCCAATATCAACAGAAAAACAAGTTTATTTTCGTAAATTAGCTCTGAATCATCGTGATGATTGGTAAAAAGAATATTTTCTAGCTTTTTTTGGGTCATTTTGAAAAGTAAACATATGATTGTAAGATGAAATAGACAAATCATGAAAACATATATAGTAAAGTGCAAAAAAAATTGTCGTTAGTCTTTAACAAACTTCTATATATAATAGTTTATTGTTTATTTCTCTTTTCTGTAGGATGAAAATAAATAAAAAAGTAAGCTGCGTCCGATATTTAATTAAAACAGGTTGTACACATTTTCTTCATGCATTTCTAATAGATCATTCTCTGAAAATTTGATTCATAGGTCTGTATCTATTTTCTCTGAAATTTTCAATCTCCTAGTAGCAGTTCTTATTGAAAAAAAATGGGTAGACATCGAATAGATTGTCACTAGTACGAATCCTCCTATATACGATAAATGTCGATATGCATGAATAATAATAGTATCATGGTAGTAATTCAAAGATCTCATCTATATGAAACAGCAATTTTTTGTTTGCACATCACTGTATTGATGAAAGTTGATTAAAGAAGGTTTTGTTGTATAATTAATCTGTTATTACTCATCGAGTGTTTGTCTATTGTCCTTGAGATAAATGTTTGTTTTTGTATGATTTAAGATAGATTTTATAATAAAACTTCGATTTTATCTGTTTGATGATGCGTTTCAATGTAAAGACATTCGAAGAAACAACAAATAGAAAACGATTGATTCTCTTTCTTGTTTTGGTTGACTGACTGACTGATCGATAGTTAAACATGTAAATACTTTTTTTCATTGACAACGAACAGTTTACCTATCTGAAGCCACAAACAAAACAAAACAAAACAAAACAAAAAAAGCACATGAAGAGATTTGTTTTATCATTGTTATGTCATCGATCGAAAGAAGAAGTCGAAGTCGAAGATAAGACTGAAATCTATTCACCGACATTGGTGTATCGTGTAGCTGAAGATCCACCATCAACACCATCGACAAATTCATCATCAACATTTACTTCTCTTTTAAATCGAGTTCCATCGCTTAAAAATAGATCCATCGATAAAAGTATTTCAAAGTTAATTGTTCAATCGAACAATTCGACTTTTTATTTGTTTGTTTTAGCTAAAAAATATTTACCTGAAGCAAAAGAAAGATTTTTAATTGAATATGACAGAGCAAGTGACGTAGGATAACAAATCAATTCATTCGAAAGAAAATCAATTCGGAAAAGATGTTTTTCTTTTGTTTAGAATAATGGTAAATGTGATGATTTCGAACAGATTCGAACACTTGGAACAGGTTCATTTGGACGTGTTCTTCTTGTTCAACATTTGCAAAATCAAAATTATTTTGCAATGAAAATTCTTTCGAAAGAAAAAGTTTGTTTTTTTCGTATTGATAATATCGTTGTGTTTGATCAATCATTTTTATTTTAGATTGTTAAATTAGATCAAATTGAACATACACTCAATGAAAAACATCTTCTTCAATCTCTTTCTTTTCCTTTTCTCGTCAATTTAAAATATCATTTTAAAGTAACAAAAAAAAAACAAAATCAATTTCGATTTCCTATTGAATTCAATAACAATTGATTTTAGGATAATTCTTATTTGTATTTGGTTTTGGAATTTGTACCTGGTGGTGAATTATTTAATCTTTTACGGAAATGCAATCAATTCAATGAAGAACAAGCTCAATTTTATGCATCACAAATTGTTTTAGCATTTGAATATCTTCATTATTTAGATATTATTTATCGAGATTTGAAACCAGAAAATATTTTGATTACTAGTGATGGATATTTAAAATTGACTGATTTTGGTTTTGCAAAAATAAGTAAAGGTAATTCTTTGTCATTTTTCGATTTCCAATAAAAAAAAAAGAAACGGAATTTAACTTAGATCGAACTTATAGTTTATGTGGAACACCAGGTAGAATCATGTTTTCATTTCGATTTAAAAGAGAAAACAAAGAATAAGATTTGTATGTTATGTTCTAAAAGAATATATGGCACCAGAAATGATCTTTCCCAAAGGATATAATAAAGCTGTTGATTGGTGGGCATTAGGTGTTCTTATTTATGAAATGTTAGCTGTACGTTTTGTGTTTTTTTCGAGTCATCGAATGAGTTTTACTTTGAATTTGTTTGTTGAGGGTTATTCACCATTTTATGATGAAGATCAAATGCAACTTTGTCAAAATATCATTTCAGGACACGTTTGTTTGTTTGATTGTTTTAATTTGTCAAAACAAGAATAATATCTTTGGTTTAGTTTGAATATCCAACAGATTTTAATAATAATCTAAAAGATTTATTAAGTCATCTTCTTGATACGGATGTTACTAAACGATTTGGAAATTTAAAAAATGGTGCTGATGATATTAAAAAACATCGATGGTTTTATTATATTGATTGGATGAAGATTCTTGAAAGAAAAGTCAAACCACCATATCTACCAATTTCGAATGGACCTGGTTTGTTATCACACATTACAAACTTTTACTCACCCTCAAGATCATTTCATTTGTCTAGGTGATACAAGTCAATTTGATCAATACGAAGAAGAACAACGTAATCAAACAAATAGATTTCAATCGTTTCATTTCATTACAACAATTTCTTTTCTTTTAGTTCAAATTGAAAGTGAAGATCGTTATAAAAAACAATTTCAACATTTTTGATTGAAAATAACAAAAAAAAAGTGATCGGGAAAACTCGATGACATTTACACCACTGAAAATCATCGTTGTTTTTTTTTGCCCTTTGCCAAACACATATCGATATGCTAGAAAAGTGTAACATTTAATTAATATTCAAAGTCTACGGTTATTTTTCATTATTGATATCTTCATCAAGTCTTTATTTGAAAGCATGAAAGAGAGAGAGAAAAAGCAAAATCAATTTTGAATTTGTTGAGATTGAATTTGATTTGTTTTGTGACGAAAACAAAAGCGAATAAATCGAATAAAACGTGGTATGATAATTTTCAAAGTAGTAACTAATCCTCCGATGAGACCAACAATTGTTGTAATGATATAGATTGCACTATTTCGAATCTTATAAATATAAGTACATTCTATTGGTCGACATTGAGCATAATAATTTTCAAATGAAATCGAAGAATTCCATTGATCGATCATCAATTGATCAGTGATCTCTTGCATCGAAGTATTCATTGTAAAATGAATCAATTGAGATGCATCAAGAGATTTCATATTCATTGAAGAAGAATTTTCATAGAATGATTTTATTCTTTCGATACAAGTTTCATTGTAGAAACATTCGAGATTTGATTTCAACAACGAATCAATCATAAAACATCCTTTTTGTAAACCTGGAATAACAAATAATGGAATTCCTGTTCGAGAATAAAAGAAACCATTCGATGTCATACATGAACTCGTATAATCACATAAACAATCATCATAACTCTCCGAATAGGCAATCACTCGATTTTCATCGACAATCGCTTCAATTAAATAATTATACAATAATCCAGATAGTAAAGCATTACTATATGTTATTTGACGAATCATTGAAATTGATAAAAGAAATTCATTGGTTGTTGAACTTATAAATTGAGAAATATATAATTCAATTTCAGATTGAAAAACTTCCTTTGATTTAACCGATGAACTTATATATTCTGTTGAATAGAATTCACTTAAACTATTCGAAATTGTTTGTTCAACTAATTGACAATAAGAATCAATGATTTGAAAATAATACGGTCCACTACATCGAAAATCATTACAATACATCGGATATTCAACATCACATTGAGATATATCAACAATCCAATCATGATGTAAAAATGTACTTGAACAAACTTCATGTAATGTCAAATTCACCTCAAGAATATCCAAGTAACTCATTGACAATTGATCACATCGACATGTTAAACTATCACCAAATTTCGAATATAATTCAATGTATTCATTCAAACTTGGTTTTGTTATTGTTATTAATCGAGAGAGATTGATCAATGATGTATACAATAGAAGAACATTCAACAGAATAATTAAAACAACAACAAATACTTTGCTTGAAATTTTTTCATTTACGATTTCATTTTCATTTGTTGATTCATTGAAAATATTCAAATTTTCAATAGCAATTCGCATTTTTTGATATAAACTCACATTTGTCGATTGCGTTTTCACTTTTTTTCGTCGTACAAATCGAACTAATCTTGGTGTTAATAATTTCAATGTTGTTACTAAACCACCGATCAATCCAATAATTGTTGTTATTATAAAAACCACACTATTTTTCATTTTCACCGTATAACTACATTCATTGGGTCGACATTCATCATAGTAACTTTCAAATGAAATTGAAGAATTCCATTTTTCAATCATTAATTTATTGATTAGATCTTCAACTGTTGAATTCTCTTTGAAACGAATAAGTAAAGATCGATTCAATTGAGTAACATTGATTGTTGTTGTTAAAGTTAAATAAGATTGTAATTGTTGAATACATGATTGATTGTAGAAACATTGAAGATTCGATTGAAGTAATGATTCGATAACATAACATCCAATATAGAATCCAGGTACTTCAAATAAAATTGAATTTGTTTGTAGATCATAAATAGCTGATTGTTGTGAACATTGAGGTGAATAAATACAATCACAACCGTTCCATTCTCTTGTAAGAGCATCGGCTTCTCCATCAATTTGACTGAAAGTATAATAATAATTGGTGAGATGTCCCGCAAGTAATCCATTGCTTTGTGTTGTACTTCGAATAGTTAAAAGTGATAAAAGAAATTGATTTGTAGTTGAACTTTGAAATTGTTGAATAAAAGCATCAGTTTGAGATCGAAACAATTGTAACGATGTGACTGTTGAACTAATATATTTATTCGAATAAAATTGAATTAAATTATTCGATATGGTTTGATTAATTAAATGACAAAATGATTTCAACGATTGAAACATTGAAACAGCTGTTAATCGAAAATCACCAATGGAAACATTTCGACTGTTAACATTCGAATATTGACCAATATATTCAAACCAATGTTCACTTACAAATGAACTTTGACAGATTTCATGGAAATCATAATTGATTTCAATAATTCGATTATAATCAATTGCAATTTGTGAACATGAACATGTTAATGTTTGAGAATATTTCGAATAGAATTGTAAATATTGTTCAATCGTTGGTTGTTCAATATGAAATGTTTTGAGAGTATCAATTAAACATGAGTAAAGAACAAGAATACTCAACGAGCATATTAAAACAATTAGAAAACAAATTGTTGAAATCTTTTCATTACGAATTTCATATTCATCGGTTGAACATGGTGAGGATTTAAATAAATTTATTTTCAATATTCTACCGTAAATATTTCGAATCATTTCACGTTTAGATTCGGTTTCAATTGATTCTCTTGGATTTCGAAAATATCCAACTAATCTTGGTGTTAATAATTTCAATGTTGTTACTAAACCACCGATCAATCCAATAACTGTTGTTATTATATAAATCAAACTATTTTTCTTTTTCACTGTATAACTACATTCATTGGGTCGACATTCATCATAATAACTTTCAAATGAAATTGAAGAATTCCATTTTTCAATCATTAATCCATTGATTAGATTTTCAACTGTTGAATTTTCTTTGAAATGAATAAGTAAAGATCGATTCAATTGAGTAACATTGATTGTTGTTGTTAAAGTTAAATAGGATTGTAATTGTTGAATACATGATTGATTGTAGAAACATTGAAGATTCGATTGAAGTAATGATTCAATAACATAACATCCAATATAGAATCCAGGTACTTCAAATAAAGTTGAATTTCCATCGTGAGTATAAATAGTTGCTTGTTGAACACAAGTTGGAGAAAGATCACAAGAGCAATTTGTGTAAACTTGTGGTGAACTAAGAATAGTATTTTGTTGACCTGTAAAAAGATTGAAATTCGTAAGAAGACCCGAGAGAATTTTATTGGTTTGTGTTGTTTGTCTAATTGTTGAAATTGAAAGAAGAAAAGCATTGATTAATGACGAACGAAATTGATCAAGAAATGTTTCAATTTGAGATTGAAAAATGAGATTCGATTGTAAATTAAAAGTAAGAAATTGATTTGAATAAAGTTCTTCTAAACTATTATCGAGTCGTTCTTTACTTAAATCACAAAATGTCGATAAACTTTGAAAGATTTTTGTAATAATCGATCGAAAATCATGTAAATCAATTGAACCAGTTGATCGATATTGTGTTATATAATTAATCCAATCTTGTTTTACAAAAATACTTTGACAAATCTCATGAAATCGATATTCAACTTGAACAAATTGTTGATATTTTATTGACACTTTATTACATGGACATGTTAATGTACTTTCATATTTCGAATGTAATTCCAAATATTGTTTCATTGTTGGTGATTGAATAACAATAGTTTGTGTTGTATCAATTAAACCATTGTAAAGAACAAGAATAGTTAATGTTGAACTTAATAAAATGACAAATACTCGTGTTGATATCAATTCATTTTCAATTTGATTTTGATCAGTTGAAGGTGGTTTCGAGGAAAATAAATTGAAATTTATCAAAGAAATCTTAAGATTTTGCCACAATTGAGCAGCAGATCTAGCCATGTTTGTCATTAGATTAATGAGAAAACAATTCAAGTGAAATTCTAGTTAAAACATTTTTAAGATTCTCCCAACTATATATATATATTCCATGAAATTAATTTTATTTTTACGACTTATTTACTTTTCTATTTACTCGATTTCCTTTCGAACATTTTGACATCAAATTTTTTTTTCGATTTTTTCACATTTACTTTTAGGATTAAATAAATATTCATAAACATGTTATTACAACGGTTGGCAACAAATGATGAATACAAATTATAAATGAAATATAATTTCAATTTTTCCTAGAAAATATTCAGGATAAATTCAAAAGAAATTACCTTTTATTTTACGACTTATTTACTTTTCTATTTACTCGATTTCCTTTCGAACATTTTGACATAAAATCTGTAGGAAAATCGATTTGTTTTCTTATGAGAAAAAAATGATTTGTTTAATTTTATTATTTAATTGAGTAAATCCAGTTAATGCAATGAATGGACAAAGACAAACAAAAAATGAGAGAAAATTTTCGAAATATTCTGTTTGAAGAAATCGTCCTTTCGTTGCTGTTTGACCAGTTGTAAATAATGGAAATGAAGCAAGAATACAATGAGGTAACCAAACTATTAAATATAAAAATGAGATCGAAAGTAATTGAATTGTCATTCGAAGATTTTTACGCCAAAGATTATTTTGTTTCATTTTTGTTTTCTGTTTTAGAACTTTTATAATTAAATAAATATTTACACATGTTGTTGCAATGATTGGCAATAAATGATGAATGTAAATTATAAATGAAATATAAAACATTGATGTTGTTAAATAACATGGAATTCCACATTGAACTAATGAATAATTTGGAATATATCGACATGCATTCGGTGAATACAAACCAATAAGATACCACAATGTTGGATAGATTATTGAAATTAATATTGGAATTATTGACATAGAAATATAATATTTCGTTAGAAATTCATGATGAAATACGAGAAGATATCGTTCAATCGATGCCAATAACATCAAATGTAAATCAATTATATTGATTATGATGTAGATTAAATGCCAAATTTGACAAAAGATTTCACTTCGAATTGGAACTTGATCATTGTATAAATAATATAAACGACAGGGAACTTCGAATAATGCCTACAAACAACAATTTCATTCTTTTCTTTTCTTTTAGTCAATCAAATGAATAATTTACTTGAACAAATAAAAAGACAAGTAACGTTAAAATGACACGATTTCGGCGAGATTTTCTTAGTTGAGAAATACGAATACAATTGTAGAAAATGAATCCAAAACAAAAATACGATGGAATTAAAAGACATGTGATGATCACACCAATTATACGACGACTCGATGGATGTTCGGATTCAATCATTTATCAAAATCAACTTTCAACTTTTATCAAATGCGCATCTCTTTTTTTTTTATTCATTTCTATTAAAAGAATCTAATTAACTGAATTAGAAGTAGACATTGGAAATGTTCGTGTTTGAATTTGGTCATTAATTAGAGTGAGAGCTTGCAAAGCCGACAGAGGCAATGAAATATTCTGTTGATGACGTGACTCAAGTTGTGCTTCATATAAATTAATTCGAATAAATGTTGCATGACCTCCACGACAACGATGTTCATCAATAAGACGTCGTGCTTCTTCACGAACTTTATTCATAACTGTTCCACAACCGATTTCTAAAATAGTTAATTTCTTTTCATTGGATAATTGTTCAAAGAATTGTCGATGAAATTGTTGAACTAATTGAACATGTGGTGCATACCAATGACCATCGACTGCTAACGAAGTACAAACACGTGTTCGACCTTGACATTGAATACATCGAGGTAGTTCACCTAATGCTAACATTGTCTTATCATCAACATCACCCATTTCTTCAATTGCAATTGGCCAAGGTTGAACACCACATTCTTCTAAACATTGAACATCATACATCGATCCATGCATTTCAAAGATTTCATTCTTTTCAAAACCGATACGAGCAAATTGTCGATCTAAATTAGTTGTTAAAATTCGTATTTGTTTTCTAAGAGATTTCTTCCAATGATAAACAATATGATAACCATAATGTGGTTCAATTGAAAGATAATTCCGTTGTCTAGTTATCCAATGACCCCATGCTAATGATGGATTCACTTCAAATAACGAATGATTAGAAATATCAAATAGACTTAAACCCATTTGAGATAATAATGGATGTGCTTTGTCAATACCATGATAATAATCATCAATACCACTTTCACTACTCATTCCAGCACCTGCTGCTATTACAATTATATCAGATTCAATGATACTTCGACTAGCATTTCGCACTTTTTCATTAAGATTAAGATCATTATCATTCGTCATCATTTCAAAACAAAAAAGAAGAAGAAGAAAAGCTTCGTCAACAAAGACAAAATAAAATCTTTGATAAGAATATACGCCGAAACAAACAAATAAATGACAAAATTACAAAATAAAGTTGCAGTTATAACAGGAGCTTCACAAGGTATTGGTTTAGCTATTTACAAAGAATCGAACATTTATTTGTTACTGGACGTCAACAAACATTTCTCGATGAAATTCAAACAAATATCACGAAAGTGAAATGTGACATTTCCAAGTTAACTGATCTCGATAATTTAGTCAATCGAATTGTTGAGAAAAAATGTCAATTAGATATTATTGTTGCTAATGCTGGTATTAGTTTACTTGTACCTTTACAATCAATAACCGAACAACAATATCAACAAACGTTCGATGTTAATGTCAAAGGAACTTTATTTACAATTCAAAAACTTTTACCGTTATTAAATGATGGTGGATCAATTATTATTATTGGATCGGTTTCATCACAAAAAGCTCATCCCAATGCAAGTCTTTATTCAGCATCGAAAGCAGCAATTCGAGCATTTGCACGATGTTTAACTATTCAATTGAAACAAAGACACATTCGAGTCAATGTTTTAAGTCCAGGATCAATTCAAACATCGATGTTTACATCGATTGTTCAACATCAATTGTCAAAAGACACATTTCTAGAAGATATTCTATCGACTATACCATTGAATCGATTGGGAACACCTGAAGAAGTTGCTAAAGTTGCAGTTTTTCTTGCGTCAGATGAAAGTTGTTTTATTAATGGAATTGAACTTTTTGTTGACGGAGGAAGAGGACAAATATAAAAGAGAAAAGAATTAAGAGAAATCGAAATGAGGAATTTGATTGGGTCGATCGAAATATTTGATTTGTCCTTGTTCTAAAACGAGAATTCGATCACAATGTTGAAGTGTATTCAATCGATGAGCAATTATTAAAATTGTTCGTTGAGAAAACTTTTGTGAAATAACTTGTTGAATTATTCGATCAGTTTCATAATCAACATTCGCCGTACCTTCGTCAATTATTAAAATTTGACTTTCTTTTAAAATCGATCGAGCTATACAAATCAATTGTCGTTGACCAACACTCAAATTACAGGCTGATTCACCGATTAACAAATCTAAACCTTGACCATGTTCAATAACAAATTCTTTCAATTGAACTGATTCGAGTGATGACCAACATTGTTCATCATTGAATTGATCAAATGGATCGAGATTATATCGAAGTGTTCCATTGAAAAGAATTACATTTTGAGGAATAATACTCAAACGAGAACGAAGATCATCCAATGAAATATCTCGAATATTAATTCCATCAATAAGAATATTTCCAATACTTAATGAATCATCAACTAATCGAAATAAACATTGAACTAACGAAGATTTACCAGCACCTTAAAAAAACGATTTGAAATTCGTAAAAAGAAAAGAAAATGAGAACCTGTTCGACCAATAATTCCAATTTTTTCTTTTGATTCGATGGTAAAATTTAGATTTCGAAGAACAGGATCAAGTTGTTGACGATAACGAAAAGTAAAATGTTCGAATTGAATTGTTCCATGTTGAGGCCAATGTCGATCAACTTGAATAAGATTCGTTTGTTTTTCTGATTTTAATTGTCCATATTCAAAAATACGTTCTGCACTTGTTAACAAATTTTCAACTTCAGCTGATTGTCGAATTGACCATTGAAAAAGACCCGTTAAACTTATACAATAAGTTATACTCAATGCTGCTAATGATGGATTGATTTCATTTCGAAGAACAACACAAAGAACAGATGTTAACAAAGTTAATGATGAAACTAATAGATCAAGTCGTAAACCAAACCATCGGGCTGTTCCAAATAAATAAAAATACGAACGACTATTTCTTTCAATTCGTTCGACAAATAATCGAACGAAATAACTTTCCATTTCAAATGCTCGAATACTTATTAAACCATCGAATGACGAAGAAAATAATGTATAAACTGGACTACGACTTACATTTTCAAGTTGTTTTATTTCAAGACTCGCTCGAATATAAAATCGACGAAGCCATACAACTAAAGGAATCAATAGAATTAAAATAAGTAAAACCCAAGGATTTGTTAATCCAATAATAACGATGGATCCAATGGTCATCAATAAATATTGCATCATATCAATTAATGATAATGACAAATTTTGATCTAACATTTGTTGATCTTTACTTGACCGATTTAAGATTCGACCACTTGGATTACGTTCAAAGAAACTTAAATAACTATTCAATAGACCTTTTATCATTTTATTATGAAAATATGTTGAACCATTTAATAATTGATAATAACTGAAAACAATTCGAATTATTGAAAGAATAAATGTTGAAACAATTAATATTAAATAAACATATGCATAATAGAACGATTTCTCTTGTTCTTCTTTACTTTGATTTGACCATTGAGCAAGCCAATTATTTGTATAATCATAAAATACTTCATTGACAATCATTAGAATTAACATAACGAGTAAACCAAACCATCCACAAGGTGGTGAACTTAACAATTTCAACCAAATCTTCCATTTAACAACATTATTCATTGTTATTTCATGTTCAATAATCGAATTTTCATCTTTGATTTCATCGTTATTTGTCAAAGTCCAATCGATTTGTTGATTTGTTGTTGTTGTTTGTTTTCGGATAGGTGATGATGGTTCGATAGTTAAATGTGATAGATGTCCATCATTCATCATCCATAATTGATCAACTTCATTAAGAAATTGTGTATGATGTGTAATTACAATTCGACTTTTATCTTTGAGAAAACTTTGTCGACCAATAGCTTGTTCAAATAAATATTGACAAAGATTTGTATCGATCGATGAAAATGGATCATCGAATAAATATAATTGAGCATCGACATACAAAGCTCGTGCCAATGTTATTCGAGTTTTTTGTCCTCCACTTAGATTGCCACCTTTATCAGCAATCATTAATAAATCACCAATCGAACCAAATTGTTCAAAATCAATATTTAAACAACAAGCATCGATCACTTGTTTATATCGTTGTTCATTCATCGGTTTACCAAATAGAATATTTGCTCGAATTGTATCCGAATAAATCCAAGGTAATTGAGGACAATAACTAATCGAACTTGTATTCAATTCAAATTTGCCATCGATTAATTTGATTTGATTGAGAATAGCATTGAATAATGTTGATTTACCTGAACCAACAGAACCTTTGATTCCAATGAATTCACCTCGTTCAACTTTAAAATTGATCTGAAAGAGAGTTGGACTAGATTTCCATTGAAATGTTGCATTTTTCATTCGAATTAATTCATTCATGGAATTGTCATTGGACATTGTTTGTTGAATTGTTGGTAGAGTTTCAATGGACATAAATTGATCGATTCTCTTTGCTGAAATAATTGCTTCACTCAGTTTTTCAATGACATTGGGTAAAGTGACAGTTAATGGAACTCGAACCATAACAAAGAAAGCTAATGCTACAAAGATATCTTCAGTTAATAAACTTCGATTGAGAAACCAAGTTGAAAGAAATGTTGATAAACAAACTAATGGTAATGTACTAAATGAAAGACTAATATTCAACGAACGTAATAAACTCGATTGACGAATATGTTTCATTTCATTTTGACGAGATCGATGAATTCGTTGTTCAATGGCTTTTTCCCAATTCGACATTTTGATAATTTGACATCCATGAATTAATTCATTTATCAATTGTAAACGTTCATCCGTTGATTTCATTGTTCGTTTTCTTAGTTGACTAAATTGTTTACTAAATAGAATTTGAATTGGAATTAAAATAATAAAAACACCATAGGCAAATAATGTCGGTAAACCAATGTAAAACCAAACAAATATAAAACTTAAAATACTTTCCAATGGAATTAATAATGGTGTATGAACAAATGCACTTAATTCTTCAAATTTAGTTGCATCATTCGATAACAAATTTAAGATTTGAGATGACGTCATTTCACTTAGACTCGATGAATTCACTTTTAATAAATGATTATAAATTAGAATCGATAAATGATTTCGAACACGCATTCCAATTCGACTATTTCGAAAGAAAATTTGTTGATGAACAATTGCTTGAATAACACCTGTTAAACTAAGACCAATAGCAAATAAATAAATAACATACAATTCAAATGATGATTGACCTTTAAAATAAATAATCAATTGACGAATTAATAATGGTTGAATCATATGACTTGTTACTAATGGAATTACCAATAATAAACTCACGAGAATTTCTTTGATAAATATCTGTCGAAGTGTCAACCAAGTTCCATTCCAATTGGAGTTGTTATTGAATCTGTTTGAACATTGATCATCGACTGATAATTCATCGAGATCATTGTCATCGATCGAACGTTGATTACTCAATGAAATCAATGGTGTTAACCAACTTAACAAAGGTAATTCAATCCATGAACAACGATCTAAACGAGATTGTCGACTCATTTTCTCTTATCTTTTCTTTTCAATGACACAAAAAGATAAAAGTGAAACCATTTTGCAATCTCATCATGGACAAACAAGTTGAAAATGCTTTTCAAACATTTGTTCCCATAATTCTATCGAATGAACGATTAACATCCATCGGTCGACAACTTGTTTCCAAATCAGCCGAACAAAATTATTCCAATTATCGACAAGTTATTGATTATGTGTCTCAACATGATATTTCATCGAATAAACAACTCGGTCGAATCTTTGTTTTATGTGGTGCATCGAGAACTGGTTCAACACTTCTCTATAATTTACTTGCACAAGATCCTAAGAGTCGAGCACCAACTCTATTCGATATGAATCATCCGATTCCACCTCATTCTCGTTCGGACACTTTTCAACAACAACAAACAACAACAACAACAACAACAAGTGTCGAAGTAATCAATTATGAGAAGGAACGAAATGCTTCTCATCCATCATTTGAATACGAAGAAGATGTTTTAATTCTTCATCATGCTGGTTTATTTATGCCTTTTCTTGAACCAGAACAAAGTCGAACAATTTCCGATTGGTTTTATGATCGAACAAATAAAGATTTTCTCTATGAATATCATCGAATATTTTTACAAATGTTAAATAATGTTGATCGACCTGAATCACATTGGATCTTGAAAAGTCCACATCATATTTATAATCTTGACGCTTTACTTCGTCAATATCCTTCAGCTTGTTTAGTTATGACACATCGTCAACTCGAACAAGTTGTTCCTTCATCAATTCGATTGGCTTTATCTTTTGCAAGTATTTATTTTGAGGAGAAAAAACAACAAACAGTTATCGATCGTCGTTTACATATGACTGATGTTCAACTTGATCGAATCGTTGAATTTCGTCAAAATCATAGTGAGATTCCTGTTTATGATATATTCTATGATGATCTTGTCAATGATCCTATTTCAACTCTTCAACGTTTCTACGAACATTTTCAATTGGAATGGTCAAATCAATTTCAAGAAAAAGTTGAACAATGGCTCATCGATAATCCTCAAGGAAAACAAGGAAGAAATATTTATTCGTTAGAAGAATTTCAATTGACAAAACAACAAATTCAACAACGATATCATAAATATAATCAAATGTTTTTTCCTTCTTGTTGTTAATTGATTTGAATAGGTAAAGATGTAACACCAAAATCACGTGATGCTTTTGTAACATATTCAATTTGTTCGAATGGAATAGCTAAACGAAGATTCGGTAAACGATGAATCAATGTTTGAATAGCAATTTGAACTTCAGCTCGTGCTAAATCTTGTGCAATACAAACATGAATTCCATCACCAAAAGCTAAATGAGGATTCGGTTTTCGATGAATATCAAAACGTGTTGGATCATTGAAAACTAATTCATCTTCATTAGCTGATGCATTTAATGCCCAAACACCTTCACCTTTCTTAATCGTTGTTTCACCGATTTTAACATCTTCAATAGCGATTCGTCTCGTTGCAAATTGTGAACCAGTTAAATAACGAAAGATTTCTTCGACAGCATCTTTTATCAACGAAGGATTTCCACGAAGTTCATTGAGTTGATCAGGATGTTGAAGAAGTGTAAGAACACCTAATGTTATCATATTGGCTGTTGTTGCATTGCCAGCAACAAGAAGAAGAAATGACATTGCCACTAATTCATCATGACTTAATTCACCTTTACGAACTTTTTCAACCATAAGACGACTTATTATATCATCGCGTGGTTCTTTATCTTTTTTATCCACCTAATAGTTTAAGAAAAAAAAAACAAAAATAAAATTCTTTTTTTTTTGTTATTTACTAATTGAGAAAGATAATTCATAAGATCTTGACTGGCTGCTGATGATTCAGCTGATGTTGCACTTCCGTTCGTACGAATACTATTGCATTTATCTAAGAATTCATGATCTTCATAAGGAATACCGAGCATTTTATAAATAATTAATGTTGGAACAGGCATTGCAAATGAACTAAGTAAATCAATCGATTCACTTTTTCCTTTTTCAATTAAATTGTCAATTAATTCATCGACTATTTGTTGAATTTGTGGACGCATTGATTCAACTTTGTCGAAAGTAAAATCTTGATGAACCATAGAACGATGTCGTGTATGTTCAGGAGGATCCATATCAACAAATGTTGGCTTCGTTGCATGAGCTGCTGCTTTACCTCCTGGACCTGTTTCAGGAAAACCTGGATGTGTTCGAACTTTACTAAATCTTGGATCAGTTAGAATTGTATGAACATCGGCATGACGTGTTACCAACCAAACTAAACTTCCATCCCAGATCTTCGCTTTTATTATTGGACTTTCTTTACGAAATTTTGTATACTCTGCTGGTGGACGAAGTGGTAACGTTCGTTCCATTGGAAATGACGGAATTTCACATGTATTCGAAGTCATAGCTTTTCTTTTACACATACACACACGCCCCTTTTTATACTTCGCCAAAAGGAAAATCAAGTCTCAGTGCATATATATCCAGTACATTTACCTTGTCAAATTTATTAACAAAAAAACAACCAATCAACTTCGGTTTCATTATCGAGCGAGAGGAAAGGTAAAAAAAACATACATTTTATTCTTTGTAACTGTTAATGTCATATGTTTATTAAAAACAGAATTTGACCTAGAAAAAAAATGTTATTTTATTTGAATTGGTGAAATTTAATGTCGAGTATGAAATCAATTTCATTGATACTAAAAAATTGTGTTGTTTTTGTGTGTTGTATTTCATAATCATGGGGTATTTCTTCTCTTGCATTGCTTAAATTCAAAATGGAATCATTACAGAACCAATGTGGAGCTTGATTCTGATGAGAGAAATCATTGATAATTGTCAAAACTCTCTGATGAATTTCGACGAACGATACGAGATCCATTTCAGTCAATTTAATAAGTAGTTCTAATATAATTGAACTGATTTCAAGTGTTCTACCATTGAGAAATGATTTGAATAAGTCGAACAAATTTGAAACGACTTCTCGATTAGATATATCTTTTAGACTGTTGAACCAAATGAGTTCACATTCGGTGAAACGATCTTTCATCCATTTTAACATTTCACTCAATTCTTCTGTTAGAATACCAAAACTCTCATAAAATTGAAGAATATCTCGATAATTCGTTGATGATTTGGCGTATTTACCACCATATTCTCTTGAGAGCATTTGTGAATTTGACCGCATCTTCTTCGATGAAATATAGAGCAAAATAGAGATAATCAGGTGAAGGATCACACAAATCATTGCTCAGATATTTCTTTTCTAAACTAGTTTTCAATTCACAAGCAAAAAATGTTGCTTGTAATAACATATTGTATTCGTTTTCAGCTGTTAATGAGTATTTCTCTTTGAACCAAATTGGTATGTCACTAGGCCATTCATCGGGATTTTTAATTAAAATCAAACAGAGACCAACTCGACTAGATATCATTTCACTTATTTTTAAATTGGAAATTTGAATAAGTACATCTCGAATTTCATTGGATATACAATAGGTTTCATTAAATGCTGTCAATAGACCAAGATAAAATATCATTGGGATATTTATCATATAAACAAATCATTCTCTCCAGATGACAAATGACATCAATTGTTATGAATAGATGCTCTTTATTTTGCCATTCGAATTGACTCAATACTGATTGAAGACTGATAAGAATGATTTTCTGTAGATAATCTCGAGATTGTTGATAATCATCTAACAATGAGAATATATAATCATAGAGTTGTTTCGAGAATTCGTTCGTACCATTCCAAATCTCCGAATTGAAGATCCATTTAATAATTGTTATTACAAATTGTTGATTTGATTGTCTGATCAATGTTTGAAGGTATTCTTGGACAATATTCTGTAAATGAGGTGAACAACCTTTGATTACGAAGAAAAATGAATTATATGGAAGTTCACAAGGTTTGTTTTCATTGTCAACTAGTCGTTCATGTTCAAGTTTAAGAATCAAATCGAAAACAGATTGACATCGAATCCAAATTGAAATTTTCGATGAATAATAATGATTTTTGTGCCAGATTTGAAATATTCGAGTGAGAATGTTAATATCTATGATTTCAGAATTGAAGAATCGTGAATAAATCGTTGTAATGCTGCATATTGAGAAAAGATTTTTAGTTTGTTTTCATATCGATAGATGTACCATTGTTTAACAATTGGCAGAGCTTTTTCTTCAACTGTTAAACATTGAAATACAAGTTGAATAACTTTGTCAACGATAGTATCATTCCATGAATTGTTTAAATAGTTTGTCATCCATATAGCGTCTTCATATGTCATCATCTCCTTCTTGTTTCCTATGTCAATGTCTTGAGTTAATAATCGTTGTAAAGTATGTGAATGCAATGCAAGTTGTGTGATATACATCAATGATAGAAATGTATTATCTGATGATTGAAATGAGATTTGTTCATTATTGAAATATTGAAAGAGTAACATTGAATTCCATTGTGTTGGATCAAATGATTGAACTAAATAATATAAATGTTCACATTGTTTCAATGCAATAGTGAGAGCATGTTTTATGTCATTATTATCAACAGGAGTTTTTCTTTGTTTAGAAAATTGAGTAATGAGAAAAGTGAGTGTCATCAATGGCACTCGTTGAATCTCTTTCAATAGACGAAGAATTTTCGAATCGAAATCATGTGTTTGTTGGATTTGAGATAGAAAATGGCAAGCAATCATTTGAAACATTGGATCACCAATGTTGTTGATTGCATCGAATATTTCTTCATTTGAAAACGTTACACAACTCGAATTCTGTTGAATTTGTGCAAGACTGATCGCTCCAGCAAATAATCGACAATCTCTATCTTCGCTTTGTTCCAAATGTTGAGCATTTACAATTCGTTGACGTTCAACAGCAATTAATTGATTATAATCATCATGATCTTCGGTTGATCTACTGTTGTTTAAAATAGACCAAAGATAATTATCGAAAAAATATTGTTCGAAATGAGTTCTATCAACATTTTTTAAATAGATCAATGAACATTCAGCCAAAAATACAACGAACGGTAATGAATCTGTTTTATCAGTTTGATTAATAAATAGATGATAGTATAGTTTTCGTAAAGATAATGGAACAAAAGTTAGAAACAGAGAAGATTCATTTGAAAGATCTTCTTCCGACAATTTGTTGAACATTAATTCCGATTCTAATTTGTAAAATATTTTGTGTGACGATAGAATTGACATTTGTTGATCAGTAGAGAAGTTAAATCTGTTGATGATCGACTGAATCGTTTTTGTAAGTCGTTCGTCGTTGGGCGATAGTGGTAGTTGATGAAAGATTGTTGTCATAAAGAAGAATGATTGTTTGATTTTGTTCAATGCCAATAAGAAAGCTTTGTATTGTAAATATTTGTTAATGAATTGTATATCTGTCATTGAATGTAAACAAATAAGTGCAACAAATGTATCAACAATCTTATCAGATAGATCATCGATTGAACTTTGATCAACGTTATTCGTATATTGTTCGATTAATCTTTCAAGTTGAATTGAATTCGTTAAATATTCAACGATTGGATTTTGAATTTGTGATTGATGATAGATTCGTTGATTAGACCAAGAAATTAATTTCGATTCCGAATCGAAATCTAATAGAA
>Ga0209952_1001462_pt1 | contig 19884 bp, 14 predicted proteins | sample ThiBiot_750_biof_2_FD_183951 | JGI IMG/M metagenome (GOLD analysis project Ga0209952, IMG submission 183951) | Wastewater bioreactor microbial communities from Cape Town, South Africa - Thiocy_cont_750_biof (SPAdes) | ecosystem: Engineered > Bioreactor > Thiocyanate-remediating >...
TCTTCGTCACCGGGATGCCCGCGTGATGCGACGCGATGCGCGAACGATATTTCTTATCGCGACGGAGGAATCCGGCGACCGGCTCGGCGCCGGTTTGATGCAAGAGCTGCGCGCGCGTCTCGGTGACGGCGTGCGCTTCGATGGCGTCGGTGGTCGCGCGATGGCGGAGGCGGGGCTCGCGTCCCGGTTTCCCATCGAGGAGTTGTCGATCGTCGGTCTTGCCGCGGTCGCGAAACAGTTGCGCAGCATCCTCCGTCGCATTCGGGAAACCGCCGATGCCGTGATCGCGGCGCAGCCGGACGCGCTTATCATCATCGACAGTCCGGACTTCACGCATCGTGTCGCCAGGCGGGTGCGCGCGCGCGCGCCGTCGATTCCGATTGTCGATTACGTGTCGCCGCAGGTCTGGGCGTGGCGGCCGGGACGTGCCCGCACCATGCGCGGCTATATCGATCATGTGCTGGCGATCCTGCCGTTCGAGCCCGAAGCGTTGCGGAAGCTTGACGGGCCGCCATGCACCTTCGTCGGTCATCCGTTGACAGCGCAGATCGGCTCGTTGCGGCCAAGCGACATTGAACAATCGCGCCGTGATAGCTCGCCGCCGACTCTGTTGGTGCTGCCCGGCAGTCGTCGTAGCGAGATCGGCCACCACATGGCGGTGTTCGGTGAGACGCTCGCGCAATTGCATGCGCAGGGTGTGGCGTTCGAAGCGGTGCTGCCGACGATGCCGCACCTCGAAAGCGCGATTGCACGCGGACTGGAAAGCTGGCCGGTGCGGCCGCGCGTGGTGATCGGCGAGGACGCCAAGCGCGCGGCGTTTCGTGTGGCACACGCCGCCTTTGCCAAGTCCGGCACCGTCACGCTCGAGCTTGCACTGGCGCAGGTGCCGATGGTGACGGCTTATAGAGCGGGTGCGGTGGAAGCCTGGATCGTGCGCCGGCGTATCACGTCGTCCTCTGTCATCCTCGCCAATCTGGTGATCGGCGAGAACGTTATTCCCGAATTCATTCAGGAAGACTGCACTGCTGCCAAGTTGGCGCCGGCGTTGCGTGACGTGCTGACGGAGACGCCGATGCGGCGGCGGCAGCAGGAGGCGTTCGCGCGGATCGACGATATCATGTCCACCGGGGCGCTGTCGCCGAGCGCGCGCGCCGCTGACGTGGTGATGGGGCTGCTTCGCAGCTGAACGCGGCCGGTGCGGGATCGACGTTGCAACCCTTACCGTAAAGCAAAAGCCTCGTTTCCGATCCAAGCGTTCCCATCAATACTATTTAAAGACGACCCGACGATAATCTTGCCAAGCTACGGATCGTTGCACGTGTCGCGTCGGCCGGAGCCGATAGATCAAGGCTGGCCGGATCGGTCGCAAACAGGGCGGGAAGCATGGTCTCTTCTTCGAAGGCGAGCCAGTCATTGTTGGACGCATTGTTTTCGTCGGCACGCGTGGTGCATCGGCGCCATTTCCTCGTGGCAGGCGCCGGGATCGCGGCGGCATCGTTCGCCGGCGACGGGGCGCAGGCCAAGACGGCTCCTCGCGCAAAGCGGACCATCACCGAGCAGGATCGGCAGCATATGGCGCAGGCGATCCAGACCATGCGGCAGGCTGGCGTCGTGGACAAAACCGGCGGCCCCTTCGGCGCGGTGGTGGTGCGAGACGGCGAAGTGCTGGCGGTCAGCGGCAACAGCGTGTTGCGCGACAACGATCCGTCGGCCCACGCCGAGGTCAATGCCATCCGCATGGCGTGCAAGAAGATCGGCGCACCCAACCTGCGCGGCGCGACGCTGTTCACCAGTTGCGAGTGCTGTCCGATGTGTTACGCGACCGCTTACTGGGCGCGCATCGGCAAGATTTATTATGCCGCGGCATGGACGGACTATGCCGATCTGTTCGACGATTCCAATATCAGCATCGACATGAAGAAGCCCTATGCGCAACGAGTGCTGCATCCCGAACAGATGATGCAGAGCGAGGCACAGAAGGTCTGGCTTGAATTCCGCAAGATGCCGGATCGCGCCCGCTACTGAGTCGCGCTGATCAGCACATCATCGCGGACGATGCAGACGCCGGCGCGATAGGCCGAGCGTCCCTTGGGCACCGCGACCACGGCTTCCGGAATATGCGCGGCGCGCAGCGTCACGAAGTCGGCGCGCGCGCCGACGTGCAGGCCATAGTCCGCGATGCCGAGTGCTTTGGCACCTGCCACTGTGACCGCATCGAACGCGATGCCAAGCTCCTCGTCGGTGCGGAAATCCGAGCGATGGCCGATCATCATGGCGCGGCGAAGCATGTCGCCGTCGCCGTAGGGGCTCCAGCTATCGCGGATGTTGTCGTTGCCGCCAAACACCGTGACGCCCGCGTCGCGCAGCGCCAGCACCGGCGGAAACGCGCGCGCGCCGGGCGCGGTGGTCATGATGGCGACGCCGGATTCGGCGAGCGTATCCGCAACGCGCCGGACGGCATCGGCGGGAATATCGCCGAGCGCATAGGCGTGACTGATGGTGACCTTGCCCTGCATCCCATGAGCCCGCGTACGCGCCGCGATCTCCTCGATCGAGAACAGGCCCATCGTCCCTGGTTCATGCAGATGGATATCGACGCCGGCGCCGCGCTTCCCGGCGATGCGGAAGACGACATCGAGATGTCCTTTGACATCACGATCGACCGCGGCGGGATCGAGCCCGCCGACCACATCGGCGCCGTGATCGAACGCGGCATCCAGCAACTCCGCGGTGCCGGGGCAGGTGAGGAGGCCGCTCTGCGGAAACGCCACCAACTGGATATCTATCAGATCGCGGTATTGCTCGCGCACAGCCGCGATGGTTTGCAGCGATTTCAATCCGACACTGGCATCGACCATGACGTGGCTGCGCATCCGGGTCGAGCCGTTGGCAATGCAGAGGTCGAGTTGATTGCGCGCTCGTGTCTCCATCGGCGCGGCGGCCGCCATGTTGCGATGCTGAATCTCCACCCGCTCGCCAACGTTGAATCCGGTCGTGTAGGGCACATATGGCCGCCAGGCATCACCGTAGAAACTGGTGTCGAGGTGGACATGACCTTCGACGAATCCGGGCACGACCAGCCGTCCGCCAAGATCGATCTCGGATGACGCGGCCATGCCGTGCGCTGCCGTCTGTTGTTCGATCGCGACGATGTTGCCGTCGGTGACGGCGATGACGGCCAACGTCCCGTCGGCCAGGCGAGCGTTTCGAAACAGCGTATCGATCATCGTGGCTTACCTCATCGACGCGAGAGCTTGGCCGAAAAGCAACAGGCCCGATCCGGATTGTCGGATCGGGCCTGCAAATCTTCAAGTCGTCGAAAAGCGAATGCGTTTACTTGCGCTTGCCGAGATCGACGTAATCGCGCTTGGCTGCGCCGGTGTAGAGCTGGCGCGGGCGACCGATCTTCTGCGCCGGATCCTCGATCATCTCGCTCCACTGGCTGATCCAGCCGACGGTGCGGGCGACCGCGAACAGCACGGTGAACATCGAGGTCGGGAAGCCCATCGCCTTCAAGGTGATGCCCGAATAGAAGTCGACGTTCGGATACAGCTTGCGCTCGATGAAGTATTCGTCGCTCAGCGCGATCCGCTCCAGCTCCAGCGCGATCGGCAGCAGCGGATCGTTGGCATGCCCGGTCTCCTTGAGCACGGCATGACACATCTTCTGCATGATCTTGGCGCGGGGGTCGTAGTTCTTATAGACGCGATGGCCGAAGCCCATCAGGCGCACCGAGGAATTCTTGTCCTTCACCTTGGCGATGAATTCCGGAATCTTGTCGACCGAGCCGATCTCGGCGAGCATCTGCAACGCCGCCTCGTTGGCGCCGCCATGCGCCGGGCCCCACAGGCAGGCGATGCCGGCCGCGATGCAGGCGAACGGGTTGGCGCCCGACGAACCGGCAATGCGCACCGTAGAGGTCGAGGCGTTCTGCTCATGGTCGGCGTGCAGGATGAAGATTTTGTCCAGCGCGTCGGCCAGCACCGGATTGATCTTGTACTCCTCGCAGGGCACCGCGAAGCACATCCGCAGGAAGTTCGACGCATAGTCGAGATCGTTCTGCGGATAAACGAACGGCTGGCCGACCGAATATTTATAGGCCATCGCCGCCAGCGTCGGCACCTTGGCGATCATGCGCATCGACGCGATCATGCGTTGCTGCGGATCGTTGATGTCGGTCGAGTCGTGATAGAACGCGGCCAGCGCGCCGACCGAGGCGACCATCACCGCCATCGGATGCGCGTCGCGGCGGAACGCCTGGAAAAAGCGCGTCATCTGCTCGTGCACCATCGTGTGATGGGTGACGCGATGGTCGAAATCGTCCTTCTGCGCCTTGGTCGGCAGTTCGCCGTGCATCAGGAGGTAGCAGGTTTCGAGGAAGTCGCCTTTTTCGGCCAGTTGCTCGATGGGATAGCCGCGATAGAGCAGCACGCCGGCATCGCCATCGATATAGGTGATCTTGGATTCGCAGCTCCCGGTGGAGGTGAATCCCGGATCGTAGGTGAACATGCCCGCCTGGGCATAAAGCTTGCTGATGTCGATAACCTCAGGGCCGACGGTTCCAGCTTTGACCGGGAAGTCATACGACTTGCCGCTGACGGTCAGGGTGGCTGATTTTGAATTGGTTTTTGCGTCCATCGCGTATCCCCGATGAGATCGTTGAAAGGCCGAGCTTGCCAGACGTCAAGATTGTGGCGACGGATGGCAGCCGGGGTGGCCGAAAAGCGCCGGGCCAAGGGGTATCGCATTGCAGTATGCACCGCAAGATGCGGTTTTACGCCTTTGGTAGCGTCAGGCCGCGGCCTGATCCGCGAGGCGTCCAAGACATTCCTCTCGCCCGAGAACGGCCAGCACGTCGAAGATGCCCGGAGATGTCGTGCGGCCGGTCAAGGCCACGCGCAGCGGCTGTGCGACAGAACCCAGTTTCAGGCCATTCTGTTCCGCGAAAGCACGCATGGCGGCCTCGATGGTGTCCTGCCGCCAGTCCGTCACCGCCGCCAGTGCCTCGCGAAGCCGGCCGATCAACTGCCGTGTTTCCGGCGTCAGCAGAGCGGCCGCTTTTGCGTCGATCGGCAGTGGCCGGTCGGCGACGATGAAGTGCGCGCCGTCGATGAGGTCGATCAGGGTCTTGGCGCGCTCTTTCAGCCCGGGCATCGCCCGCAGCAGTTGCGCGCGCGTGGTGTCGTTCAGCTTCGCCTTCAGCGTCGCGCCGTTGGGCAGATGGCCGGCCTCGTTCGCCAGCACGGTCACGAGAGATTGATCGTCGCTGTTGCGGATGTAATGGCCGTTGAGGTTTTCCAGCTTGGCGAAATCGAACCGCGCGGCGGAGCGCCCGATGGCGGGGAGATCGAAAGCGTCGATCATGTCCTGCGTGGAGAAAATCTCCTGATCGCCATGGCTCCAGCCGAGCCGCACCAGATAGTTCCGCAGCGCCTCGGGCAGGTAGCCCATGGTGCGATAGGCATCGACGCCAAGCGCGCCGTGGCGCTTGGACAGCTTCGAACCGTCCGGCCCATGGATCAACGGAATATGCGCCATGCTGGGCAACTCCCAGCCGAGCGCGTCATAAATCTGTTTCTGTCGCGCCGCGTTGGTGAGGTGGTCGTCGCCGCGGATGATGTGAGTGACGCCCATGTCGTGATCGTCGGCGACCACGGCGAGCATGTAGGTCGGATTGCCGTCGGAGCGCAGCAGCACCAGATCGTCGAGGTTCTCGTTCTGCCAGACCACGCGGCCCTGCACCTGATCCTCGATCACGGTTTCGCCGGTGAGCGGGGCCTTGAGACGGATCACCGGCGCGACGCCGGCGGGTGCTTCGGAGGGATTGCGATCGCGCCACAGCCCGTTGTAGAGCCGCGTGCGGCCTTCGGCGCGCGCCTTCTCGCGCATCGCGGTGAGTTCGTCCTGCGTGGCGTAGCAGCGATAGGCGTTGCCGCTGGCGAGCAGTTGAGAGACCACCTCGCGGTGACGCTCGGCGCGCTGAAACTGATAGACGACGTCGCCGTCCCAATCGAGCCCGAGCCATTTCAGGCCATCGAGAATGGCGGTGATGGCGGCGTCCGTCGAGCGCTCGCGGTCGGTGTCCTCGATCCGCAGCAGCATCTTGCCGCCCAGATGACGGGCGAACAGCCAGTTGAACAGCGCGGTCCGGGCACCGCCAATGTGCAGGAAGCCGGTGGGCGAGGGCGCAAAGCGGGTGACGACAGGTTTGGTCATGATACCGGTATTGAAGAAGAAGGGGCGGGCTGAAAACGCGCGGTCGGTGTATAGCAGGATCGCGGCATAACTAAAGCCTTCTTGAAGTGGTCCGTGTCCGATATGCGGGCTTGGCGGCGGCAGGTGGATTTGGCTAATGAAGGCGCTGGACAAGGTAGCGAACTTCGGATTCGGAACACTGAAATGACGGCAGAAGCGACAACGGCAGAGGCAGGGCGCGATTTCATCCGCGACATCGTTCAGGCTGACCTCGACAGCAAGCGGCACGCCCAGATCGTGACACGCTTCCCGCCGGAGCCGAACGGCTACCTGCATATCGGCCATGCCAAGTCGATCGCGCTCAATTTCGGCATCGCGAAGGAATTCGGCGGCAAGTGTCATCTGCGCTTCGACGACACCAATCCGGCCAAGGAAGAACAGGAATATATCGATTCAATTCAGCGCGACGTGCGCTGGCTCGGCTTCGACTGGGGCGATAACCTGTTCTACGCCTCGGACTATTTCGAGCGCCTCTACGGCTGGGCGGAAGATCTGATCCGCGCCGGTCTCGCTTACGTCGACGACCAGTCGCAGGAAGAGATCCGCCTCGCGCGCGGCACCTTGACCGAGCCCGGCAAGAACAGTCCTTTCCGCGACCGTGGCGTCGAGGAAAACCTCGATCTGTTCCGGCGCATGAAGGCGGGCGAATTTCCCAATGGCGCGCGGGTGCTGCGTGCGAAAATCGACATGGCCTCCGGCAACATCAACCTGCGCGATCCGGTGCTCTATCGCATCCTGCACGCCGTGCATCCGCGCACCGGTAAAGCGTGGTCGATCTATCCGAGCTACGACTACGCGCACGGCCAGTCCGACGCCATCGAGGGCATCACGCATTCGATCTGCACGCTGGAGTTCGAGGATCATCGGCCGCTTTACGATTGGCTCCTCGACAAGCTGCCGGTGCCGTCGCATCCGCACCAGTACGAATTTGCGCGGCTCAATCTCACCTATACGCTGTTGTCGAAGCGCGTGCTCACCGAGCTGGTGCGCGGCGGCCATGTCAGCGGCTGGGACGATCCACGGATGCCGACCATCGCCGGCTTGAAACGTCGCGGTGTGCCGCCGGAGGCGATCCGCGAATTCATCAAGCGGATCGGGGTTGCGAAGGCCAACAGTGTCGTCGATGTCGGGATGCTGGAGTTCTGCATTCGCGAGGTTCTCAACCGCACGTCGCAGCGGCGCATGGCGGTGCTGCGGCCGCTCAAGGTGGTGATCGAGAACTATCCGGAAGGGCAGAGCGAGGAGCTTGAAGCCGTCAACCATCCGGATGATCCGGCGGCCGGCACGCGCACGATTACCTTCGGCCGCGAACTCTACATCGAGCGCGACGATTTCATGGAAAACCCGCCGAAGAAATTCTTTCGCCTGTCGCCGGGCAGGGAAGTGCGGCTGCGCTACGCTTACTTCGTCACCTGCCGCGAGGTGGTGAAGGACGCGACTGGTGAAGTGATCGAACTGCGCTGCACCTACGATCCCGAAACCCGCGGCGGCAACGCGCCGGACGGCCGCAAGGTCAAGGCGACGATGCACTGGCTGTCCGCCGCGCAGTCGGTGCCAGCCGAGATCCGGATCTACAACCCGTTGTTCAGCAATCCGGCACCGGATGCCGCAAACTTCGTCGCCGATCTCAATCCGGACTCGCTCGAGGTGCTGCGTGACGCCCGCATCGAGCCGGCGCTGGCAACGGCGAATTCCGACGACGTGATGCAGTTCGAGCGGCAAGGCTACTTCGTGCGCGACCGCGACTCGACGCCGGAAAAACTGGTGTTCAACCGCACCATCGGTTTGCGCGACAGTTTTGCGAAGGATGCGGCCAAGGGCTGACGCGGATATAGTTTATCGCAAGGCGGATCCTCATCCACAGCGTCGTCCCCGCGCAGGCGGGGACCCATACGCCGCAGCAGTTCGGCTCTATCACCAAGGCCAGTCAACTTTATTATAACGAACGCCAGGGGTTTTGGGTCCCCGCCTGCGCGGGGACGACGCCGGGAATGTTGCGACGGCGCGCATCGTTTGCGGTGTCTATTTTAGTGCGGCTCACCGGCCTCATTTTGATTAGTCTCCGAGACCGCGTTGCCGCAGGCCGTCTTTTGCCTCATGCTGCCCTTCCGCTTGGGGGTGAGGCGTGGCGGACGAGGGCGAGGGCAGGGCCGGGAGCCCAACCAGGAGCAGAGCCAAGGCAAGAACCTGGCCGACGCTGGGCGGCACCCGGGCGGCCGCGATTTTTCCCGAACGCCTGACAGTATTCCCGCTCGCCGCGCGTCTGCGTGAATGGCTGCGCGCGGAGGCGGGCGACGGACGCCTGTTGCCATGGGTGCCGATTGCGTTCGGCATCGGCATCGCGCTGTATTTTTCCGCGGATCGCGAGCCGGTTGCCTGGGTCGCGGTTGTCGCGGCGGCGGCGCTGTTCGGCGTTGCGTTTCTGCTTCGGCACCGCAAGGCCTTTGTCGTTGCGCTGATGCTGGCCGCGACGGCCGGCGGTTTTGCCGTGTCATCCTTGAAGACGGCGCGCGTGGCGCATCCGGTGCTGATGCATCCGATCTATTCGGCATCACTGCAAGGCTTTGTCGAAACCCATGAGGAGCGCGAGCGTACCGATCGTTTCGTGCTGCGTGTCACCGAACTGACTGCTACACGCAATGTGGTGGCACTGACGCGTGTGCGGCTGTCGGTGCGCAAGGGCACCGCGCCGCCGGTCGGCAGCTATGTCGCGTTGAAGGCGCGGCTGTTGCCGCCGCTGTCGCCGCTGCGCCCCGGCAGCTACGACTTCGGCCGCGATCTGTATTTTCAGGGCATCGGCGCGTCCGGCTTCGCCATGGGTGCGATCAAGACGCTCGATCCGCCCGCGAGCGGCGGCTGGAAGCTGCGCTATGCCGCCGTGATGCAAGGGATGCGTAATGCCATCGATGCGCGCATCCGCACCGCGCTCGAAGGCGATAACCGCGCCATCGCCACGGCGCTGCTGACCGGCCGGCGCGACGCCATCACGCCGCCGGTGAATGACGCGATGTTCATTTCCGGCTTGGGCCACGTTCTGTCGATTTCCGGCTACCACATGGCGGTGGTCGCGGGCGTGGCGTTTTTCGCGGTGCGCGCGTTGCTCGCGCTGATCCCGGGATTGACGGTGACATTCCCGATCAAGAAGTGGTCGGCGGCGGCTGCGCTCGCCGCGGCAACGTTCTATCTGTTGCTGTCGGGCGCAGAGGTTGCGACGCAGCGCTCCTACTTCATGACGGCGGTGGTGCTGCTCGCGGTCATGGTCGATCGCCGTGCCATCACCTTTCGTACGCTGGCGATCGCGGCGATGGTGGTGCTGGTCGTCGCACCCGAAGCGCTGGTGCATCCTAGTTTTCAAATGTCTTTTGCTGCGACGCTGGGGCTGGTGGCGCTGATCCAGATCGGCATGCCGCGTCTGTTCGCGACGCCGGACAATTCGGCGGCGGCGCGCGCGGCGCTGTGGGGCGGTCGCGAGATCATGACGCTGGCGCTGGCCTCACTGGTCGCCGGACTCGCCACCACGCCTTACGCCGCCTTCCACTTTCATCGCGTCACGCCTTACGGCGTGCTGGCGAATCTCGCGGCGATGCCGGTGGTGTCGGGTGTCGTCATGCCGGCGGGGTTGATGGGCCTGATCGCCGCGCCGTTCGGGCTCGATCGCGTGTTCTGGGAGATCACGGGCTTCGGTATCGACTGGATGATCGCGGTCGCGGTCTGGGTCGCGGCGCTGCCCGGTGCCATCGGCCGCATGGCGGCGTTCGGGACCGGGCCGTTGCTGCTGGCAAGCGCCGGGATCGTGCTGCTCGGCCTGCTACGCACGCCGCTGCGCTGGGCGGGCGGTGTTGCCGTGGTCGCGTCGACGGTCTGGGCGTTGTCGGTGGCGCAGCCTGACGTGCTGGTTGCCGGCGACGGCCACAGCGTCGCGGTGCGGGGCGGCGACGGTCGCCTGCGGATGATGCGGACGGCGAAGGATATGTTCCGCGTCCGGGAATGGCTGGCGGCGGATGCCGATGCGCGCGGCGCGGCGGATGCGGCGCTGGCCTCGGGGGTCTCCTGCGATCCCGACGGCTGCGTCACGGCGCTGGGCGACGGCCGGTTGGTGGCGTTGACCTTGCAACCTGCGGCGCTCGACGACGATTGCGTGCGTGCCGCGATCGTCGTCACGCAGCAGCAGGCGCCGTCCGACTGCGCCGCCATGGTGATCGATCGGGCGAGGCTACAGCGTCACGGTGGGCTGGCGCTGAGCAAGGCGGGCAAAGGTTTTTCGATTACTGCGATCCGGCCTGATGGTGTCGATCGGCCGTGGTCGCCCGCGCCGCCAGCAGAAACGACGGCGCTCGCCACGACATCGCGGCCACACATCGCGCCGCCGATCGATGCGACACCGGCGGAAGCCGATCGGGAGGTGGCGGATTGAGAGGCATGTGTGGAAGTTGAGCCGAGATCATTCTCGGTCATGGCCGGGCTTGTCCCGGCCATCCACGCCCTTGGTCTTGCGGCGTCATCAAGACGTGGATGCCCGGCATAACGGATCAGTTCGGATGCATCGCGATCTAGTATCGCCGGTACAGCCCGATCAGCTTGCCCTGAATCCGCACGCGGTTGGGCGGCAGGATGCGGACTTCGTAGGCTGTATTGGCTGGCTCCAGCGCGATTGACGCGCCGCGGCGGCGGAAGCGTTTCAGGGTAGCTTCTTCCTCGTCGATCAGGGCGACGACGATGTCGCCGGTGTCGGCGCTGTCGTTGCGCTGGATCAGCGCCATGTCGCCGTCGAGAATGCCGGCCTCGACCATCGAATCACCGCGCACTTCCAGCGCGTAATGCTCGCCCGAACCCAGCATGTCCGGCGGCACGCTGATGGTGTGGCTGCGGGTCTGCAACGCCTCGATCGGCGTACCGGCGGCGATCCGGCCCATCACCGGCACGGCGACGGGATGATCGGCATCGTTGTCCGAGGTACTGGCGGCCGGGCGGACCTTGCCGAGATTGCCTTCGATGACGCTGGGCGTGAAGCCGCGCCGCGTGCTGGCGCCGGTCGAGGCTTCCGGCAGCTTGATCACCTCGATGGCGCGGGCGCGGTTGGGCAGGCGGCGGATGAAGCCGCGTTCTTCGAGCGCGGTGATCAGGCGATGGATGCCGGACTTGGAGCGCAGGTCGAGCGCGTCCTTCATCTCGTCGAAGGAGGGCGGCACGCCGCTTTCGCTCAACCGCTCGTTGATGAACCGCAGAAGCTCGTATTGTTTGCGTGTCAGCATGTCGGTCCCATCCCCGGTATCAAAACAGGTAGCAAACGCCCGTTATCTTGTGCCGGTCATCCACCGGCCGATACGCACATCGAACGAGGTGACCGTTCGAAACAAATCATGAACGGACACTATATGTTCGATATGTGTTCCGCAACCTCTTAATTTTCGGTCAATGCCGGTTCGATCCGGGACATCAATCCGGCAGGCGGATCAGGGTGCAGGGCTCCCCGGCCTTGACGGCGGGGGCAAACGGCGGCCGGATCACCAGCGCCTGCGCGGCCGCCAGATTCGCCAGCAGCGAACTATCCTGATGGCTGACGGTGGTGGCGACGGTCGCGCCATCGGCGCGTCGCGCGAGGCTGGCGCGGAGGTAGTCCTGCCGCTGGTCGTTGGCGGGCAACGCATTGCCGAGCACGGCGGGCTCCAGCGCGTGCTGGATGTCGGTTCGGCCGGACAGCGCGCGCAGCAGCGGCACCATGAACAGGAAGGCGCAGACGTAGGACGAGACCGGATTGCCGGGCAGTCCGATCACCCGCATGTCCCCAAGTCGGCCGTGCATCATCGGCTTGCCGGGGCGCAGCGCGATCTTCCAGAACGACAGCGCGACGCCTTCGGCCTGCAACGCGACATGCATCAGGTCGTGATCGCCGACCGACGCGCCGCCGGTGGTAACGAGAATATCGGCGCCGCTGTCGCGCGCGCGGCGGATCGCGGCGGTTGTCGCTTCCATCGTGTCGGCGGCGATGCCGAGGTCGATGGTGTCGGCGCCTTCCTGCCGCGCCAGCGCGTGAAGCGCGTAGCCGTTCGACAGCACGATCTGGCCGGGCTTCGGATCGGAGCCCGGCAGCACCAGCTCGTCGCCGGTCGCCAGCACCGCGACGCGCGGGCGGCGATGCACCGGCAGGCGCGGATGATTCATGCCGGCCGCGAGTGAGAGGTCGCGATCGGTGAGGCGACGACCGGCGCGCAGCAGCACGTCGCCTGCGCGAAAATCGATGCCGGCGCGGCGGATGTTGCGGCCGGCGGCGATCGGCTCGTTGATGATGACGGCATCGCCGTCACGCGTGGTGTTTTCCTGAATGACGACGGCGTCGGTATCGGCCGGCACCACGCCGCCGGTGAAGATGCGCACCGCTTCGCCTTGCTTCACCGGTGCATCGAACGGACTGCCGGCGGCAGCTTCGCCGATGACTTTCAGACGTGCCGGCGTCTTCGCGGCGTCAGTGGCGCGCACCGCATAGCCATCCATTGCCGACATGTCGGCGGGCGGCTGCGTGCGCAGCGAGGCGATGTCGCGGGCGAGCACGCGGTGCTGCGCGTCGGGCAGGGCAACCATGTCTTCAGGCAGCGCCGTGACGCCGTCGAGCACCGCAGCCATCGCATCGGCGACCGGCATCAGCGCCATGACGCACTCCATGACTTGCGATGCACGCGATTCATTTCGACGCCTTGCGTGCCGGTGCCCGATAGTGGCCGGATTTGCCGCCACGTTTTTCGACGAGACGTATGCCTTCGATGCGCACGCCGCGCTCCACCGCCTTGATCATGTCGTAGACCGTGAGCGCCGCGACCGAGACTGCGGTAAGCGCTTCCATCTCGACGCCGGTGGGGCCTGTGACCTTCACCGTGGCTTCGATCCGGCAACCGGGTAGCGCGGCATCGGGCTTGATGTCGAGCGTGACTTTCGACAGTGCCAGCGGATGGCACAGCGGAATCAGTTCGGACGTCCGCTTCGCCGCCATGATGCCGGCGATGCGCGCGGTGCCCAGCACGTCGCCCTTGGCAGCGTCCCCCTTCACGATCAGATCGAGCGTCGCCTTGCTCATGACGACACGGCCCTCGGCGACCGCCACGCGTTCGGTCGCGGGCTTGGCCGAAACATCGACCATGCGGGCTTCGCCCTTGCTGTCGATGTGGGTGAGGGCAGGCTTGCGGGCCATGAGGGTCAATGCGCTCCGGCGGTGGTGCGCGCGAGCAACGTTCGCGTCGCTGCGGTGACATCGTCCTGCCGCATCAGGCTTTCGCCGACGAGGAAGGTCGAGATGCCGACGCGCGCAAGCCGTGCCAGATCGTCAGGCGTGAAGATGCCGCTTTCGCCGACCATCAGCCGGTCAGCTGGCATGTGCGCGGCAATATCCTCGCTGGTCTTCAGCGTGGTTTCGAACGTGCGCAGGTTGCGATTGTTGATGCCGATCATCGGCGAGCGCAGTTTGAGCGCGCGATCCAACTCCGCGCGATCGTGCACTTCGACCAGCACATCCATGCCATGGATGCGCGCAGTGTCCTCGATCTCGTGCGCGGCACCGTCGTCGAGCGCCGCCATGATGATCAGGATGCAATCGGCGCCATGAGCGCGGGCTTCGACCACCTGATAGGGATCGAACATGAAGTCCTTGCGCAGCACCGGCAACGACACCGCCGCGCGCGCTGTCACCATGAAATCAAGATGTCCTTGGAACGAGGGCGTATCGGTCAACACCGAAAGACACGCCGCGCCGCCCGCCTCGTAGGCGCGGGCTAGCGCAGGCGGATCGAAATCGGCACGGATCAGGCCTTTCGACGGCGAGGCCTTCTTCACTTCGGCGATCAGCGCGTAGTCGCCGTTCGCGAGCTTGCGGCGCAGCGCTGCAATGAAGCCGCGCGGCGCGGTCGCGGCGCGCGCCAGATGTTCGAGGTCGGCGAGAGAACGCACGCGCTTGGCGCTCGCGATCTCCTCGCGCTTGTAGGTTTCGATCTTGGTCAGGATATCGGACATGGCCGCCTCCTGCATATCAACTGTTGGAGACGGCAATAAGTTGCTTCAGCCGCTCGGCGGCCGCGCCGCTGTCGAGCGCCTTCGCGCCGATGGCGACGCCTTCCTTCAAATCCTTGGCGCGGCCGGCGACGATCAGCGCGGCGGCCGCGTTCAACAGCGCGACGTCGCGATAGGCGCCCGGTTTGCCGTCGAGCACGCCCTTGAGCGCAACGGCATTGGCGTCGGCGTCGCCGCCTTTCAGCGCATCGCCATTGGCGCGCGGCAGGCCGGCGTCGTCCGGCGTGACTTCGAAGGTGCGAATGTTGCCGCCTTCAAGCGCGGCAACGAAAGTCGGGCCGGTGAGGGTGATCTCGTCGAGGCCGTCAGAGCCGTGCACGACCCAGATCGATTCCGCGCCGAGATTCTTCAACACCTGCGCCAGCGGTTGCACCCATTGCCGCGAGAACACGCCGACCATCTGGCGCGTGACGCCGGCGGGGTTCGACAGCGGGCCGAGCAGATTGAAGATCGTGCGGGTCGCCAGCTCAACGCGCGTCGGGCCGACGTTCTTCATCGCCGGATGATGCGTCGGCGCGAACATGAAGCCGATGCCGGTCTCCTTCACGCAACGCGACACCTGATCCGGCGTCAGGTCGATCTTGACGCCGAGCGCCGCCAGCACGTCGGCGGCGCCGGACTTCGACGACAGCGCGCGGTTGCCGTGCTTGGCCACCGGCACGCCTGCGCCGGCCACGATGAACGACGCGCAGGTGGAGACGTTGACCGAGCCGGAGCCGTCGCCGCCTGTGCCGACAATGTCGACGGCGTCGGCGGGCGCGGTCACGGGCAACATCTTGGCGCGCATCGCCGATACCGCGCCAGTGATCTCGTCGACCGTCTCGCCGCGCACGCGCAGGCCCATCAGCATCGCGCCCATCTGCGAGGGCGTCGCTTCGCCGGACATCATGCGGTCGAAGGCGTTGGCGGCCTCGCTGCGGGTGAGGCTGGCGCCGGTGGCGACCTTGGCGATAATCGTTTTCAGATCGTCCATCGAATCGGTGCCTTCAAGTCGTTCTCAATTGTTCGCGCCGGTGATCTGCGCGACCGCCGGCTGATTGATCGTCACGCCGATCTCGTTTTCCATCTTGATGACGTACTGCCCGACCAGTTCCTCGGCGACGCCACGCTCGACCGATGTCTTGAGCTTCTTGGCATCTTCGGAGGCGAGGTCCAGCGTCGGTTCGATCACGTCGGTCACACGAAATACCACCCACTCGGTCGCGCTTGCGCCTTCGCTTTGGCCAGCCGCGTCCTTGACGGTGCGGAACGCGCTCGCGACCGCGCCGGCGGGCAGGTTGGCGACGGTGGCGTCGCGCTTGAACTTCTCCGCGGTCTCCACCTTGACGCCAACGGCCGAAGCCTCATCGGCGAGTTTACCGCCCTTGTTGAGCTTCTCGACCATCTCGGTCGCCTTGGCGCGCAGCTTGTTGGTGATCTGATCGGCGCGCCAGCGCGCTTCGACCTGATCCTTCACCTCGTCGAGCGCCCGCTCGCGCGACGGCGTAACGCCGACGACGTCGAAGGACACGTAGCCGCCCTGATAGGAAATCGTCTCGTTGTCGACGCCGACGTCGCTGGCGAAAGCCTGCGAGATAAGATCGAGGCCCGGCGGGATCGATGTCACCGGCTTGCCGTCCGGCGCGCGGCCGGAGCGGTCGACGGCCTCGATAGTGGTGACCGGCAGTTTCAGTTTCTCCGCGGCTTCGGTGACATTGGCGCCGCCGCCGCGCTCGTCTTCCAGCTTGTCGTGCAGATCCTTCACCGACTTGCGCGCACGCTCCAGCGCGATTTCCTTCTTGAGGTTCGCGGCGACGCTCTCGTAGCTGGCCTGACTGCCGGGTTCGATCTTGCCGACCTTGACCAGCACCGTGCCGAACGTGCCCGGTATAGGTTCGCTGATCTCGCCGGTCTTCAACGTGAAGGCGGCGTCGGCCACCTTGGAGTCGATGATCGCCGATTTGGCGACCAGACCGAGATCGACGTCGGACGGCTTGAGGTTACGCTCCTTGGCGAGGTCGTCGAAGGAGAGGCCGCCGATCAGGCGCGCGCGGGCGGCGGCAGCGTCCTCGGCGTTGGGAAACATCATCTGCGAGACTTCACGCTTTTCCGGCGTCGCGAACGTATCCTTGCGCTCCTCGTAGACCTTCTTGGCGTCGTCGTCGGACACCGTCGTCCACTTCGCCAGTTCGTCCGGCGTGATCGCGACGAAGGCGATCTTGCGATATTCGGGCGCGCGGAACTGAACCTTGTGCGCATCGTAGAAACTCGCCAGCGCTTCCGGCGTCGGCGTGTCGATGGTGCCGGCCTGCGCTGCTTCCAGCTTGACGAATTCCACCGTGCGCTGCTCGTTCTGGAATTGGTTCAGCACCGCAACGGCGGTCTTGCTCGGCTCCATCTCCCCGGAAATCGAGCCGGCAAGCTGGCGCCGCAGCGAAACCTTCTTCTGTTCGGCGACGTAGCGCTGCTCCGAGTAATTGGCCTGGCGGATGAGTTGGGCGAAGCGCACCGGATCGAACGCGCCGTTGGCGCCCTTGAAATTCGGATCATTGGTGATCGATTTCATGATCTCGTCGGTCGACACCTGCAAGCCGAGCTTGCGCGCGGATTCGTCCAGCGTCGTCTCGGCGATCACCTGCTGCAGCACCTGGCGGTCGATGCCGAAGGCACGCGCCTGGTCGGGCGCGAGCGGGCGGCCGATCTGGCGGCTGATCTGCTGCAGCCGATCGGTATAGAGCTGGCGGAATTGCTCGATGGAAATTTCGGTCTTGCCGATCTTGGCCAGCGTCGACTGGCCGAATCCCCGGAAGATGTCGCCGATGCCCCAGACGCCGAAGCTGATGATCAGGACGCCCATCACGATGGTCATGATGGTCTTGCCGAACCAGTTGGATGAGGCGTTACGTATTCCGCGGAGCATGGGCCTATCTTATTGCAGGAGGGGCGGGCCGCTTCCGGGGCGAGTTCGGCGTCATGGCAGCGGTGATGCGCCAAGCCGCTTCGCCGGCACAAAATCCGGGTTGGTCCTGGCACGAACCGGCGTTCCACGTCGCCGGAAGGCGTCCGAAGGGCAGCACGAAGTGATCCGGTTATCATAAAGAGCCGGCCGCGCCGTCGCAACCGTGGCGGAAACGCGCAATTCGTCGCCAATTCCCGCCTTGTCCCGTCCTTGGACGTTGTCAGCGCCGGCCGCTGCGGCTATTGGCTCGGCTATCCCAATTCCGTGATGATGCTTTAACCGTCGTCGCAAAGTCACCCCGAGCGTGAGAGTTCGATCCCATGACCAAGCCGATTCGTCCGCTGATCGCGGGCAACTGGAAGATGAATGGCCTCAAGGCCTCGTTGAGCGAGATCGCGGTGATTGCGCATGGGGTCGGCGCGCTCTGGCGCAAGGTCGATCTGCTGATCTGCCCGCCCGCGACATTGCTGTTCACCTCGGCCGCGTCGGTGATCGGCTCGCGGGTGGCGATCGGGGCACAGGATTGCCATGTCGCGACCTCGGGCGCGCATACCGGCGACATTTCCCCGCAGATGCTGGTGGACGCCGGCGCCACCGCCGTCATCGTCGGCCATTCCGAACGCCGCGCCGATCATGGCGAAACCGATGCGCTGGTGCGGCGCAAGGCCGAAGCCGCCTGGAACGAGGGTCTGGTGGCGATCATCTGCATCGGCGAGACGCAGGCCGAGCGCGACGCCGGACAGGCGCTCGACGTGGTCGGGCGTCAGCTCGCGGGCTCGGTGCCGGACGGCGCCACCGCAGCCAATACCGTGGTCGCCTATGAGCCGGTCTGGGCGATCGGCACCGGCCGCACCCCGACTGTCGCGGAAGTTGCCGAAGTTCATGATTTCATGCGCAAAACCCTTGCCGGCCGGTTTGGCACCGAAGCCGCCGGCATCCGTCTGCTCTACGGCGGGTCGGTCAAGCCGTCGAATGCCGCGGAACTGATGGCCGTATCCAATGTCAACGGCGCGCTGGTCGGCGGTGCCAGCCTGAAGGCGGCCGACTTTCTTGCGATCGCGGCCGGCTGTCCTTAATTAAGCGCCAATCGATCAGGTATCGGATTGCGTACCTGAACGGCCGGGCAGGGGTGACAATCGCCCCGCCGGTCGTGTAGACACCCTGCGAATTCATGTTTCGCCTGCTGCCTGCGGATTCGATCCGCCGGCGCTGCGATGGAAGGTCTCGATGGAAACCGTCATTATCGTCATTCACCTGATGCTGGTCGTGGTGCTGATCGGCGTGGTGCTGATCCAGAAGTCTGAAGGCGGCGGCCTCGGAATCGGCGGCGGCGGCGGTGGCGGCGGCTTCATGTCGAGCCGCGGCACCGCGAACCTGCTGACGCGGACCACGGCCATCGTGGCGGGCCTGTTCTTCGTCACCAGCCTGCTGTTGTCGTGGCTTGCGAATTACGAGCGGGCGCCGACCTCGATCATCAACAACACCTCCGCGCCGTTGTCGCAGCCGGCAACTCCGGTCGCGCCGAGCGGCGGCGGTGTGCTCGATTCGTTGAAGCAGCAGGAACAGCAGGCCCCGAGCGTTCCGCAGCCTCCACGATCGCAGTGAGGCCCTGCAATTCTGCAAGGCTTCTCAATGTGAATTGTTGAGAAACGTCTCCAAGAAGCTGTTTTCGCTTTGAATTTTAAGTCACCCACAGCATGGCTCGTCATCGGGCCGTGGTTCCGATTCGTTTTGGCGAATCGCTCAGGTCAGCGTAGAGGTTAAGTCCCATGGCGCGGTACATTTTCATCACCGGCGGCGTGGTCTCCTCGCTCGGCAAAGGCTTGGCATCGGCGGCGCTCGGCGCTTTGCTGCAAGCCCGGGGCTACAAGGTCCGGCTTCGCAAGCTCGATCCCTATCTCAACCTCGACCCCGGCACGATGTCGCCGTATCAGCACGGCGAGGTGTTCGTCACCGACGACGGCGCCGAAACCGACCTCGATCTCGGCCATTACGAGCGGTTCACCGGGCGACCGGCGACCAAGCAGGACAACATCACCACCGGCCGGATCTATCAGGACATCCTGACCAAGGAGCGCCGTGGCGATTATCTCGGCGCCACCATTCAGGTGGTGCCCCACGTCACCAATGCCATCAAGGACTTCGTCCTCACCGGCAACGACGGCTACGACTTCGTGCTGGTCGAGATCGGCGGCACGGTGGGCGACATCGAGGGCCTGCCGTTCTTCGAGGCGATCCGCCAGATCAAGAACGATCTGCCGCGCGGCCACGCCATCTACGTCCACCTGACCTTGCTGCCGTTCATTCCGAGCGCCGGCGAGTTGAAGACCAAGCCGACCCAGCACTCGGTCAAGGAATTGCGCTCGATCGGTATCCAGCCGGACATCCTGCTGTGCCGGACCGACCGGCCGATTCCGAAGGAGGAGCGGCGCAAGCTCGGGCTGTTCTGCAACGTCCGCGAGAGCGCCGTCATCGAGGCCCGCGACGTGGACAACATCTACGCCGTGCCCGAGGCCTATCACGACGCCGGGCTCGACGACGAGGTGCTGGCCGCGTTCGGTATCGAGCCGAAAGCTCCGCCGGCGCTTGAGAGCTGGCACACCATCAACGAACGCGTCCGCAATCCGGAAAGCGCG
>Ga0209952_1001474_pt1 | contig 19799 bp, 14 predicted proteins | sample ThiBiot_750_biof_2_FD_183951 | JGI IMG/M metagenome (GOLD analysis project Ga0209952, IMG submission 183951) | Wastewater bioreactor microbial communities from Cape Town, South Africa - Thiocy_cont_750_biof (SPAdes) | ecosystem: Engineered > Bioreactor > Thiocyanate-remediating >...
GTCTACGAGCCGTATTATTATGATGGTCTCGTAGATCATTTGTCGATAGTTGAATGGGTAAAAGATAGTGATGAAATTCTGCAAGATGCCACACTCGTTGCGTATTATTCGTTCGATGAAGATCCATTTAAAGATTCAGGACCCAATCGAATCATTGGCATAGGTTCTTCAGTCTTCATCCAAAATGAAACATTATTACTTAAAGACACAAATTCATACTTTCAAGTCATAAACAGTAGTATTTTATATGGTTGTGAAAATAGCTCTGCTACCAATCGATTCGACTGTTCATTCTTGAAAATTAACAGTCAGAGTCGACTTGAAGCTCGAAGTTTCTCAAATACTAAATTATCCACAACACTAGGTCCGATAATTCCATCGAATGCATGGACACATATCGCACAGACCTACTCGGAAGATAGACGTATTCGTCTTTACATCAACGGTTCGTTATTTAATACCTCATCTGCATTTTCCTACCGTGGTAGCGACTCATCGATAATCCTACGATTAGGTAATGCCATTGACAAAGAACAATATCAAGGATTCATGGATGAATTTCGTGTTTATTCACGAGAATTAACTCTTACGAATGTTCGAAATTTATCTATGAAATAATTTTCTCTTATCACTAATAAAAGAGAGTACCATCACTTCGAATGACAATTCTAATCAGCGAAAGTATAAATTTTCAGTACTCTACCTCTAATTTCAAGAAAAATGATAATTTTAGTAACAGGAAAAGAATATTTCAATTTAATTACTGATGCAAATTAAAGTTGGTATTGTTCCTAATCGGAAGTTTCTTGTTTAACCATGTGAATCGTTTATCACCAAAAAAGTTCATGAAAAGTCTAACTTGTAATTTAAAAAAATGTCACTTGATTAGGCATGCACCAAACCCAAAAATGGTTTTGAAATTTTGGTTTTGAATATTGGTTTTGAGGCGGTTTTGGTGGTTTTGGGTATTGATTTTGAAAACGTTTTGGTTTTGAAGAAACCTAGAATGTAAGCGGATCTGCGGGCGCCTATAGGCAAGAGTAACATACACTTCCTGCATTGCATTCTATGACCCTGAAGAGAACTATTTTCAGGGAAACAGAGCCGTATGGTCGAGGTGAAAGATCAAAAAAATATGTGTACCGAGAAAAAATCAAATTTTAATTTTTTTTCCTAGTGAAGGTCTTCAAAGGTTATAATATCTCCGTATGTAGACAAAATCAATATCATTTAGTAATAGGGCAAAACCAAAACTTTTTCAAAAACAATACCAAAACCAGCAACACCATATCAAAACCGAAGCCTCAAAATCAAAACCATTCCAAAACCAAAACCATCAAAACCAAGAAATTTGGATTTGGTGCATGCCTAGTTTTAACGAAAAACATCACATTATGCAATAAATAAATCAGATAATGCCGAGGCAGAGCAGATAACATATTATGTGTAAAGTCCTTTCTCAAAAAAGAGAAAAGAAAGTGTTTTTCTATTCAGTTTCTTGTTAAAATATGGTGGGTCCCACTGGTGGGATTCATCGCAGTGAAAGCGTTAAGCAAGAACGAAAAACGATCATCGTGTGGTGCTTTCAATCACGTATCTTCTATTAAATTCTATATAAATACATAAAAGATAGAACAATTTTTTTTATTAATTTTCAAAAAAGAATGTTAAAAAAACAGTCATAGCGATCTTTGGTACTAAATATGAAAATCATTCCAGATGATATATGGATGGATTGTTGAAGGTACTTTCGATGTTAGCAAGAAGTTTGTGTTGAAACAGACTGATACACTTTCACAGGGATTGGAATTTCCTGTTTAATATTGTTTTCTTCTTTTTTGGATTGAAATGAATTTAATTTTCGTGAACGGAACAGTCGTAAAAACGAAGATATTAATGCCAACGAAAAAAAAAGACAGAATGAAATAACACTTAACAATGCACTTTTACTTTCATTATGGTGAACACCATTTGGAATCAAAATAATTGAAAATAATTGTTTAGATGCATCGATTATTGGTAGACGTATATGTGCGTGGGAAAGAATATTAAATGATTTCTTTTGATATTGTTGTACATCAATGCTCTTCTCTTGTTTATTCTTCTCGTTTGTAGTAACAATATGGTTAATAAGAGTACCAAGTGCCAGAACAACGAACGCTACAATTGCTCCAACTATCATTGACACTACAGCACTCTTCCTGAATATACGTTTGAGTCGCGGGAAAAGATTTTCTCGTGTAAATGGAACTTTTCCTAATCCTTTGAATAATCATGAAGAAATATAATTTATTAAGTTGATGTCGACACAAAAAAAACGATTTACTTTACCTATCTCATCTCGATGTTCACTTATAGGTTGCTTACAGCAAGGACAGAGAGAAGAACTATTGAATGATTTTTTTGGAATAAGTTGAAGTTCTATAAGAGAAGTACGAGATAATTTGCAATTCATAATTGTTCGACTTATAACTAAAATTTAAAAAAAATGTTAGTGTCCTCCTCTGATGCAGTAAAAGCTTCAATGTTAGGTTTAGCGGAATCTATATTGACCACATTATTTGTAATTACCATCTTATTTTTTTTTGTGGTTGTTTTATTTGATATATTTAGTTAATAGCTTTTTTACGTTTTATCATCGATACACCTAACCCACATCAATTTTTCTATCTAAATAGAACTGTTTTCAAAGAATTAGTTCATTCTCTACAGGACTGATAATAGATATTCTCTTTAGTATTGATATTGAATGCAAAAAGAAATTCATTATATACAGAATGAGCCATGAATAAGAGATCATAGTATTTTTGTGGTAATTAAAGACTTATCTATCATATAAATATGAGCGGCCGTAAGTAACGATGTATAAGGAAGAAATCGACAAAAATACTGATTCCTTATGGTTCACTATATATATTCGTACTTTTCTTTCAGAACCCTCTTCATATTATAGCATAATACCTCTTGGATTTCATAACTTGTTCAAGTGGTCATACGTATTCTTAAAAAAGCGTCAATTGTTTGCACACTAATTCAATCGTTTACTAATACTGATAAGTATCACAGTATTACCCTTACTTTTTTCAGAGAAGTGCTGGAATATCTACTTTCGTTCTTAACTGTTAAAAGATTAATTTCTCCTATGTTCTTTTAACTTATTTTATCATTATATTATAACTCGGATCATCTTGACTCATCAAAAAGTAGATTTCATTTTAACTCAATAAAAATGATAAAATAAATATATCATGGTTGATTTTAGAATTTCGGTGCACTATTTCTTTCTGATATAATCCTCACCATCATCATCATTAATCGTTTCTAAATTATTTTTCTATGTGTCTATATAAAAAAAATGATTTAATAATAACTTTAAAATTCTTTTTTTTGGTAATATTCATTGATCATACAATGCAATTTTCTAGTAACATCTTCGACGCTCTTTTATTACCACTTTAAAACACGAAAATATAACTAACAACTGATGACATCTATTTTAAATAATGAAAATATTTTGCCGTTAAAAAACAGTTGAACTATGTATAGTAAAATGCTAGTATATAAGTACTTGAAAACGTCTCAAAATACTAATTGTGATTTTCCTTCGTTATTACTCGAATTCATTAGAATAAGGTTATATTTGTAATTACCTATAGTCATTTCTTCTGTATGACTATTTAACGTTTACCTTTATCTGCGGACAATGAATTTAAGTTGATATTGAGGGTAGCAGAAATAAAGCAAGTAGAATATAAAAGTGTAACTATATACCAGTTTTGAAGGTTGAGATAAACGGACGTATAAAACAGTTTCAAGGATGTTGTACGATAAAAGAACGAGTAAGAAGAGAACACGAAGGACCGCTTATCTATTGACCATCAAAGAAACATATCTCATACAACAACCGCAATTGTAATGTCAATACAAATGAATTCAATTGGCATGTTTTCTTTTACTTCTATATTTCATCTGATTCTTTTTACATTGCTTACATATTAGCAGATAATTTCAAAGTGAACATCTTCCTGACGGCTATGAAATATAAACCTGTTGGTGTACAGAGTGCCACAAAAGTAGCAATCATTTTGAGAAAATAAAAAAATATTTTAACTAATACGGATAGAATTTAGAAGAAAATTCTGTTGTCTTTGCCATAAAATATGCTACAAATCTATGTTGATTTGACATTTTATTAAAGGATTTCTTCTTAAGAAAAAGAATATTTGATTGAATTTGATCAATAATGAAATTATCTGAATTTTTTTTGAGATATTCTCAATATTTATTCTTTAAATTTAAACGTCGAGATAGATTAAAAACAACTGCCGACATATTCAATAAAAGGCAGAATACAATTATATCAGCTAAGCAATAGCATTCTACATAGAAAATTTTATTGTATATTAAGAATTATTTTTAAAAAAGAAAACATCCGTCAAGCATCATATATCTAGTTATCAAGGTAATAGTGTCAAGGCCTGATACGTATTAACCGTGTATTATCATTTAAATAGTCTGTTCTTGTAAAATCCAGGATACAATATTTTAAGAAAAAAAAACGAATTTGTCAGATAAAATTTTATTTCAATTCAAATTTTCTGCATAGAACAATATCAAATGAAACACTTATATACAACAATAAGTTTTAAATCCAATCCAGCAGTACGCACCATCGCCATGCTTGTCAGTTTTCATAGTCGTCATTCTTAATGGACAACCAGAATCGAGAAAGCAAAACGGTGCATTTCCCTGCCAAATACATTTAAGACCTGATGGTTCAACATAAACTTGAAGATCTGTCGATGTGCAGAAAGAATCATGAATGATGAAAAATGTTGCCAATAATACAATTAAATGTTTATTGATATTTAGTATATCCATGTCTAAAATGATAGAAAATATAGTAGATAATATATGGGAAAAAACGTTTTTAATGAAAAAATTAGAGGTTGATAATTGCAGATCAATATTCTTCTGTTATGTGATATGTTTGATATGGTAAACAAGTTTATATCGAAAATTTTAAAAAATCTTAAGTTTAACCTACTTAATATATTTTTCTAATATTTTCAATTAAACTTCTGTCAAGTTAGTTTGGAAATATTTCTGAAAAGAAGCATATTTTTTTATTCCATTTTTGAAGCAGGATATTTGTTTGAAACACAGAATATATTCGGAACATTTTCTTTTGATCATCAAGAATACATAGGTTTTTTTCAATAAAATAGAATATGTAAAAAATCTAACATATATCTGGACATTTTTCAGAATGATTTTTATGAAAATAATGAAATTCCTTATCAGTTGATATGGTAAGCTGGTTATAGAAGTATATCGTCCACTGAAAGAAATTAAAACAATGGAAGGATACATACCAATAACTATTTGTGTCGATAATGTATAACGTATGTTGTTCTCTGAAGTAATATATTTCTCATTTTTCTGTTCTATAATCTATTAAAGGACGAAATGTTACGTTCGTCATCCTTGTCACTTATTGATCATTATTGCATTATGAGTAACGTTGATCGGTTAGCCTTGCTTTACCCTTAAATGGAATATCAATCATAAGTCCAATTAGCTTCATAATAATTGATGCTTTTTTTTCTTTTTCTTCTAATCCTAACTATAGCAGAAAGATAATCAGAGGTAAGAACAGCTGCCATAGTCTAGATTTCAAGTCAGTTGCGACTATCATCAGATGGCTTAATCATTTATAAAAAATTCATTTAAATAAATAATATAAATTCTCAATAAAATCAATTTACTTTTTTACAAATTATTGAATAAAAATTTAAATAAAATAAGACCTTCTACAACAGCTTATTTGACAGTTTTTTATATCTATTATTCCTGCATATATATGTTACAGTTGACATGAGAATTCGGTTGACTTTGGAATCATAGATTTAATAAAAAACAAGTAACGCGCCGTTAACGTCGCTGACCCTCTACTGAAAGGAAATAGTCATGTGACCGAAATGTATTGTTGGCGCACTATGTAGATATTGATTCACTAACTAAACATCAACGATCTCAATCGATGTGTATTGATGAAGAATCAAAATTAATGAACTGTCAGGTTTATTTATTCAACTATATATTCGTTTTATATACCTCAATAAGTACAGATATTTTGAACATAACTATGTAGTAAGCAGCATAATAAAAATCAAACTAGATTGAGAAAATATACGTAAATAATAATACCAGTGTTAATCAACTAATAAGAGCAAGAAAAGACCTTTGGTTAATAAAAAAAAACATTCAAAAACAGTCAAATTGTCCGATGGCATAAAACCCTTTCAATATATGTTCTTCTTTAAGTCCATATACTTTTCGACTTTTTGAGTTCAGCGATTCATAATATAAACGAAAAAGTGATGAGACTAGAAATAACATAAACAATGTTTGTGCCAATGATTCGTTGTATATTTTGTGTCTCACCATCGATGTTTGTAAGTGAAATTCTATTTATGGAATTTCTTGTTATTGGAATTGTTGTCAGTATACAAACAACTCGCAGTAATTTATCGTTTGTATGAGCAATAACATCGTGTAAGATCTTAAGATCGAAAGATGAAATAAAGACAAACAAGGAAGATCTTCACATTTTATGACTACCTCACAACAATTATGTTTTTCCAGACTATACTTCAGCTCATCGATTTGAACTATATTATGCAAGATTTGCGAAGCCATTTGAAATACGAACATGACTGGCTGTACATTAAAAAAAATTTTTAAAATAAAAATAAAACATTTTGACTCTAACGAAGCAGCAAAACAATTTTTATGGACTTCAATCGAATAAAAATGCTCGCTTGGCACTAGCCCTAATTCTAACACGTACAATTTTTAGTCTCTTTGACTTTTTCTAACGCTTTACAATGATTAAATTATTTTAGTACAAAAATATTACGAATGTTGTTGATTTCAGTTCTTTCAATTGAACAATAGAAACTCGAACCCTCCGTAAATATTTTGGTTCATCTCCTGTTTTACTTTTCGAAACATCAAAATTGAACCAAAGGTTATTAAAATTTGTTAATTGTATATGATTAGGTTTAAAAATGCATTAGTTGCATTATTTTGCATTAGTTGCATTATTTCAAAGTTTCTATGGGAAAAAGTCGTTTATAAATTTATCGAAGTGTCAAAGCAAAAATATTTTCTTTTAGATATTTCGGCCTCTTTCATTTTATCGATTTCCGACGTTTTTTTGCCGAACGAATGAACCATTCAAAGTTAGAAAATATTTTTAACTTACCGGATTTGTATCTAAGTCATTCAAATAAGACTTTTTAGATAAGACTGAAGCAAGAAAAGGAATGATTCCCGCGTTAACAGCGCTCTAGAGAATTCAAGTAATAGTAAAATGATGCATGATTATGAATTGTTGATAAAAAAGTTCGGGTTACAATCAACTCACTATACACAATCTTGGAGATGCTTGTATGTATTGATTTAGACCTGATAGTGCACATGTAATTGCTTTCCAAGATTGATTACATTTACGAGGATGATTATCGTTCAATGTAAGTACACATATACAGAGACCTATTGTTGACAATACTAATATTATATGTATATTCTTATTACTAACTAGCGTAGTCTTTATCAATCAATTTAGTTGCGACAATAGAAAGTAAGTATGGTGACCATTCAACTAAAGTGTACATATCTTCAATATATCCCAACGGTGATGCAAAGGACGTTAAAGTATGATGATTGTTTTTTAATTTGCCTTCGATTTCTTTTAAAGTTTTATCAAGCTAAATATGACGTAATAATCACTAGCAATCTATTATAGATAGAGCAAAATACCTGTTTGAAATGTTTCTCGTATGTATGAAGAGCAATTTTTAATTTCAAATCACACTAAACAAAGATAAAAATAAATCATGACAAGTTTTGTTTCTGTCATGGGGATGATGTTAACGAAATAACTAACTTTATCAGTGATGGATTGTATTTCTAAAAGAAGAACAACATTTTAAATTATTAGACAATCGTATTCTATTACAATGATGATGACTTAATATTACCTGTGCCACTTCTTCGTAGAAGACATCGAAGAACTAAAATTGTCGACATCATGACGAGAGAAAATGATCCAAACTGTGTGAAAATTATCTCAGATCGATAAGTATCCATTGTCATGCCAACTGCTGTTTGCAATATGTTCGATATGTTATAGTCATTCCCATGTACTATAGTCGCCGAATTACCATTACCCCAAATTCCAATGTTAGTTCGCGTTGGCAATCTTGAACAATCGGAACCCATCTTGAGAATTTCATAAACAACTTTAGAAAGGATTGTAGATAGAATTATCGTATTCTAAAATCCTCTACAATCAGACTTCAATTACAGAAAATAAAGTTTTTCGAAATTCAAATCTCAGTTCTTTTCGTGTCAATATGACTCTAAGAATTATTTTATGACTTTTGAAGTACAAGCAAACAATATTTATATATACGTATTATAAACTTCAGGCTTATCTATTTAACATGATTAACCCTATTTTCAATTGCAATAATCTTTTTTAAAATCATGTGTGATAGGATATAAATTGGTTAGAGAACGAGCAAAGACGTGAAATTTTCTTCTTATTCGAAAAGAATTATTACATAATAATTATTCAAGAGAACAATAAAAAAAAAGCTTTGAAAAAACAAAATTGAAGTGAAGTAAACGTGGTTGTTGTACGTGAATTATTTGTGACACTCAAGGTTTTGATTGTTAACTGTCATTGCTTTGAAATGACGACCTTTACGATTCTTCACACAACACCAACGAACACATGCTATTAAAATACAACAAGCAATGATGATGACAATTATGTCAACTAACAATGAACTTGTGTATATATTGCAATCAGTACCAGAGTGATTCGGTAATCCATCAAATGTTATGCGATTTCCATTTCCTCTAATTGAAATATTCGTTGAAGAACAGTTTAAAAACATCTAAAAGACGATGACATATACATGGCATGAAATATTTTCAAACATGTTTTCTTTTTTATAAGGCAATAATGAACGTATTTTCTGTGAGTTTAGACATACTCTCATAATCTGATTGCTTTCTCATCTCTCTTCATTTGAGTTGACCTATCAATTCTATTGGTATAATCTCTTCTCTTACTCAAAAAAAAACGCTTGACCTCACATACGTTTCTCTGTATGTTTCTATCCTTCTCATTTGACCGATTTTATCTCATCCTTTCTTCCATTCGAACTAGAAAGAATAGAAATGAATTTGGCCAATTCTTTGATATAAATATAAATAATTAAATACAACCAAATTCATTATGAATAAAATTGTAAAAAAACATGGGCTTCATAAGACATGCGACAATATGATAAAACACACACGAAACTTATTTTCATTGGAATTATCAATATAACGCATAGAGTATTTCTGAGAACAGACAAAGAATGACAGAAAATCGAAAGATTAAATAGCACTACAAAAAAATGAGAGTAAATATAAAATGAAAGTTGTATTCATATAATAAGATGAAAATTGTCGTATTAATTGTCTCGAATAGTGTGGCGAAGTGTTGCAAGTTTCATCGCCTCGTCCATAATCATTCTCGACATATTCGCTGATGCAAATGAACTAGGATTGATATGTGACATTTTGCGACGAATACAGCAATAGATAATAATAACGCAAACCATAAGTATCGTAATACAAACGAGATAAGTCAGCCTACAAAATGTAATTGATATATGCGGAAAAATCATTAAAAACAATTCATAAAAAGCCTAACAATGATCGATTACTCAGATGCTCTTCTCTTGCTAAAATTCGAAATTATTATTCGAAAATCTCATGGTACGAATTTCTTGGGATTTCAAAGGTAATATTAGGAAAATGAAGCAAATTCATATTCGAAATTCAATGTATCGAGTGAATAAATTAAAAAAGAATGACGATGATTGACTACATCTCGGCCAATAAACAACAAAGTACTATCATGTACGAATCACATCTTATACCAAATATTCGGTTTTTTTTCATTTTCTCTCTTCAAACCAATATTTGTCTTTGAATTCATATTATACCGATGAACATACTTTTTTAAAACTCTAACTCGAACTTATCTTTCGATGGATCTATGAAAAAAATCAATCTATACGAGGATTTTCTCACCTTTTATAGCATAAACAAAAGATTAATTGCGAATTAAAAAGAGTGGATAATCGTATATAGAATGTTGACCATTAACAATGTCTATTCTTTCAATTGAGTTCGTAGACAATTTTCATGTCTATCACCGAACATTTGACTACATAACAAAATCAATTTGATGACTGAAAATAGTTTTGATCGAAAACGTTTCTCATGTGTTCTATAAAAGAATGTTTTTAACCATACGCAAAATTATAGCTATCATCAGATGAAAACAAACATGTTAACGATGTTATTCGTTATCAAAACTGATTGACGTTTCGACAAATGATATAACATATCATTTTCGATTCGAATATTCTATTCTCCATCTACGTTATTGTTTAGTTTATTAAACAGACTGTTGAATCACAAATTACTTAAGAAGAAAATTACTTTAGCAGATATTCTACGTATAAAGTTACTCTGCGAACATTATAAATACTTCACTTATGGAATTCAAAACGAATGTTTACTATTAATGGCGTATTTCAAAGCAACCTATAAAAGGTTCGGTGTCCAAAAAGGATCGGTGTCCAAAAAGGATCGGTTTACAAACAGTATATATAATTGCGCACCAGTTTTCCTGCATGTGTTCAATCCATTTTACTGGAGCAGTAATTAAGTTTGTTCCGGCTTTTAGAAGTTTTCCAGCTTCAGTGAAAGTTTGATGAACAAATGTTGTTTCTTTTTCTTTTGGCGACCCATGAAAATTGATTTGATTTCCATCACCATGTACCTGTGGATTATTTTCAATACCACCTAAACTGGCTTTGAAAAGTGCTCGTTTCATGAGTGCAACACGTCTTGTATTGAACAAAGATGGTGGCATTGTTGAATTTAAAAACAAAGTGATCGACGAGCAGAGTGACGTGAAGGAAATGTAAATGCAAATGATGGAAATAGTCTTCTCATGTGATCTATTTATAGTGGAAAATTCAGCGATAATTAAGCCCATATTTTTCGGCTCGAAAGAGAACAAAGAATATGAATGATAAATCGATGAAATGATATTTTCTTTTTACTTTTGTGCGGCATATAATTCGAAGTAATTTGAAACAGTGTATTATGATAGCGAAATGTACGAGCCCGATAAATCACTTAAATCTAGTCTACTAGTATCTGATAAGGTTGTTAGCAGCTGCTTATCATTCAAGTGCAATTAGAATTAATCGATCATATAATGATCAAAGAACTATCACTGATCTTAATGAAACTTTCGAGATTTTCCCAAGCATGTATTACAAAATAGTGAAATGAATTTCGAGAACAGTCGTTATGGCTATAATGAATTATTTTAAAAAAAGACGTAATTTAATCAGAAAATACCGAAAGAATCACATGGAGTTTATGTTGAAAACGAATTTTCTTCGAAGCATTATTTAACAGTAACTTCATTCTACATATTCATTCTATCATTGATGACCATCCGATACAGATAGAAATGTTGAACAGAGAAACGCAATATAAAAATCAATTGCCATTCACGTGTCGATAACACTTGATTGAAATTTCATAACGTGCATAACGTACTTGTGCAAAATGACTTTTCTTCGGCATAGAAATTCGAATTGTTTTTAGTTAGAAACATGCTATGTCGTTTTTTCGAATTGTTTTATGTAGAAATTTTTCAATTCGAATCAACTCAACAAACATTCAATCGTCAAACACAAACGTTTCATACACAACCAATGAATAGAATATCTAAAGTTGTCGATGTTTTCATTTGACTTGAATTAAATCGCTTGTCTTTTGTTTGATCATATTGATGAACATTATTCAAAGACAATCAATTTTAGGAAGAAGAAATTTAAAAATATAAGAAGAGATAATTTCATGTCAATCTATAATGATGATATCGAGTTTGATTGTTGTCCGTTGATTATATGATTTTCCAACATAACGATTGCAGTGGGTTCATGAATTCATTCTTGATTTGATCGAAGATATTTCCAACGTTTTCATATCCGAATCCGATAACAAATTGTAGAACGGACTGATAAAAGAAATAAAAACCGATTCGATATGATTATTTTTATTAACTGGAATTTTCTCAATTCATTTTTGCGCTTTCCTAAGTGTAAAATATAAACACAATCGTAAAATTAGATCTCGTTTACTCATAAAAATATAGATTTTGGTAAAAAAAACAATTTAAAAAGCTATTAACAATGCCAGTAAATCGCTGTCCAGACAAATGTCATTTAATAAACTTGAAAGATATGTGTGAATGATGATGATCGATCAATTAAGAGATAACGTAAAGGAATAACTGCTTGAATTAAATAATGCTCCACTTTCAAAGAGAAGTTGAATATCTTCAAAGAAATTGTGATCGTTGAAAAGTTTATCATTCGACAGAAATGAATTATTACTTTCTAATGAATCTTTAGAAAAAGATAAGCGACGAATTTTATTCCACAGATAACATCCAAGTATAAATAGAGCTGATTTTTTCCTCATACGATCACCAGTTGTATTCATCATATCCACTGTCCGCCGTATTTATGCCAATTTTTTTCACATCGTAAGTGTTTTTTATCTTTAGCAATTGCTTCTTTTAAATTCTACTGTAGATAAATAATAAAATAATTGCATCGTTATAAACCAAAACATTCTCAATTAAACGTAAGTCAATGATCCATGCACTATGGAAAGAGAGCCTTTTTGGCATTCATTTTCTTTAAAAGTGAAATTTAAAAAAATAAGTAATGCGTAATATATCAGTAATATCGAGAAAATGTGATTAATATTCCACCAGTTAAAAGTTACCAATTCTCTCTTTATGATAACCACTTACTAGTAAAATTCTTATTTCGATGTTCGTAGCGTTCAAAGATTTCTCTCTCTCTCTCTCTCTAGGTGTGTGAACGAAAAAAGAAATAGAAGATAACTCTGTCACGCGAGTACCGTGTAATGAATCAGTGAAGAATTTTTTTACATCTTTGTTAGACATAAGTACAATTCACTATAAGGCTTTGCTTTAGAATCTATTCAACTTTTATTGTTTCGAAATCAACTGTCTTGCAAAAACATTCATTTTTAAAATCAAATTGAAAAGGAAAAAAGAGAAATTAGTGCATTTTCAGAATAGGCTATAGTTTTTATTTTTTTGCTCTATGCTCTTGTTTCATCTTAGAAAAGTAGAGAATCCATACAAGAGATTTATTCAAATCTATATTTCAAAGTCAACTATGATATGCGTACTCATTAAAAATGAATATTGATCGATTAATCTATCTGTTTTTCTTTCAGTGTAGAATGGAGTATAGATTAGTTTTGAATAATCGATCAGAATATGACATTTCAAACAGCGTACTGAATGGACAACTTCATCAAGATCTTAAATATTATAAATTCCGTCGCGTTCCATCTAAAATAGGTAAACCCCTTTTCTATCTTTTCTTTCGAAAAGAAGAGGAAACCTATTACGCATTACGTGCTGCCAAATCGATGAAGAATATTTCTCTTGTGCGATACCGTCATCGAGAACACACTACACTTTCATCAGAAACATCGAATGATATTGCGATGTCAGAAATACAATATCGGCCGGTACCATCACAGGATATTGTCGATTTGATTCGACATAATCTTTCTAATTATCTTGACAAATTTCATTCTAAGGTAAGAAATAGTTTTACTGTGTGTATTTTTATTGTACATAAATTTTCCAGAGTGTATTTAAAGAATTTGTTCGTCGTGTATCAGAACAAATAATCATCCAAGGATTGGAAAAACAAGAAGGTGCTTTTTTCACTTGATAAATTTTCACACTAATAGTATGCATATTTTTTGTAGTATGCGAACGTATCAGCAAATTAAATCATTGGTGGTGGTTAAATAAACATCGTTTCGTCTATTATCCACATGGCGTACAAAAATTATTGGACATTTTTTTCGTATAAATATCACATTTTCAAATTATTTGTCATATTTGCATGTATCTTGAAGTTTATTATGATTAAACCAGAAAATAATATTGAAAACGTGTTGTTTCTTGTCTCCTTTTGCGATTTGGAATTTTCGAAAACGACAAAGTAGTCTTAGTTTTCTGTGAATTGTATACGTAGATAAAACAACAGCTATTGATGTTAGATTGTAATTGAACATTTCATTAGAAACATCATCAATCATCTCTTTTCTTGATGATACAGTTGCTTGTCGGTGAAATAATCAATGTCATTTAAGACGAATGCCCGCTATCTTGAGAATGATAATATTTGAGGAAAAAACTATTATCATGTATGTGAGATAAGATATGAATCATTTGGCATCTCAATATATAGAAATGATTGTTTCCTCAATTCGAATACTAAAATTATTGCTCGGTTGCACTTATTGGTTGCGAAAAAAAACAAAAGGAAAGGTCAAGATATAAGAGAATCCACGAGAATAATTTGTTCCCAGTATATAAATAGAATAAATCAACAATGAACGCATCTCATTTGAAAATGTAGAGATCAATGAAGGAAAATTCAACTTAAACGAGACACTCCGATGAATCAAAATATAGTGTTCACGTATATGATCGAGTATTTTTATTCCATTGAATTTCATTATAGCTCATTAAAATCCTCTAAACCAATTTGAAGTGAGCTGTGAGATACAAACAAGTTAGAATTTACTGGATACGTTAGGATGCATTAGGACGCATTAGGATGCATTAGGATGCATTAGGCTGCATTAGGATGCGTTATAGGTATAATGACTTGTAACAGTTATTATTTTTTGTGTCGAAACAAATCTTGTATTCTTTATATTTCAGATAAAAACGTTTCCTCTATCGAACATAAATTGAAAGTACATTCAAAAAGCAACGTCGCACAGGGAACTTGTTCAAGACCGTTTCGTGAATTGTTTGTATTTAGTCGATTATGAATCACATGGAAAATAAAACTATTCAACTCAACCAAGTCGTCGGATATCATTTATTGAATTTTCTCGATGGAATCGATGTGTCGAATTTTCTACAAGTTACAAATAACGACGATCAATTTTTGTCAATTGCACCAACAACTGATGATGTATTTCGGCAATTATTTTATACGTTTCCCGAATTCAAGCAAATTTTTGTGCCGGTAGAAAGGTACCAAGATTATTTGAACGAGTGTGAGATCGTTAATGATAAACTCGTATTAATTGAAAAAACTAACTCTCCATTTATTCAACCATGTCAACGAATATATGTTTATTCGTGCTTTAGCATTGAAGGATTTGGAAAATTATGTCGATCTTATCTTACACCATTATTTCAATGCTATTCAAGACTTTTGTCCTTTAATACTGATTTCTATTCAGCAGACTTCGGATATATTAACTATGAATTATACTGCTCGACAATAGATTTAAATCGAGATTTAAATGAACATGAAGAAAAGATTTTACAAGGTAAAACATTTTAACGTTAAGTTGTTAACAAAATAAAATTACTCAATATTTAATGAACTTTCCAGTGAATACATACTTTCCGACACATAAAAGTGAACAACGTCGATCGACTATGAAATTCATCAGCAATATTAGCGATTTTCGACAAAATTTGAAAATTCGATTTTCATCCGATAATTGGCTTCAAGCAATTGATTTTCAGGAATTTTTAATTGTTGGAGGATGTATCGTTAACGCTGTATGTCAACTACCATTTCATGATACTCAACAACAAGATATAAACATAATAAATATCTCATCTTCAAGAGTAGATTTTGAGACAACGATGAAAAACACTATTAAAAAATTACAAATGATATCTTTAAGATATACAAGTCATCAAATTAAAGTGGAAAAAATCCCAGGATCATGCCATTATGACATTTTTTTACCATGTGGTATAAAACTTAATTTCAAACATGAGCGCGGTCAATATTCAGCGACTGCAATTTCTCGTATCCTATATAATTTCGACATGGATGTATGCCAAGTAGCTTTTACGGGTAAGTTTATATTTACGTGTAATATGTCGGATCTATTGGTATTGATGATAATGTCTTGAAGATGAAGCATGTGAAGAGAGTTTAGAATTTTTTATACACATCTGCATCCGATACATTTTGCAACAATCTAATAGAAACTTTGCAGTAACAATCTTTATAGTCATCATGAATATTTTTTCATTGCTAGGAAATAAAATTATTTCAACTTTCGCTTTTTTACAATCGTTGTCGACGAAAACATTTATCACGTACAGCTTACATGCAGAGATACGTAAAGATGTTGCCAATCGCATAGCGAAATATTCGGCACGAGGATTTCGGCTACTCGTACCACTGAATTTCGATGGCAACTTTGACTTTCTACTTACACAAGATGAAGTACCATTATATCAACGAACGGAGCAAGGAGCGTTTAATGAACAAGGCGAAATACAAATGTCAATAACAGAATCTTGGCGACGACCTGCACGTAACATCGACACTTATCAAGTGCAAGAAGATTTCATTATTGACACCTTGGTGATACCGGTAGGTAAAATAAAATAAAAATAATTATAACACCAATCATAATGTTATGTGTTGTTTTTCTTAAAGAATTTGTGTATTTCTTGATATAAATAAATAAATAAACAAATTATTCATAGTTGTGTGAAAAATTTAACGTTTTAAAACGTGAAACATTTAAACAAATGCATACATTTGTTCTAGATTTAATTCATTAGATTATTCTGATTTGAACACTTTTCTTTGTCGAAAGCTATGTCGCAATCAACAAGTAAAGACCATAAGATATTTTTTTGTACAATACCTGTTATTATTTATTCGATTTTGAAAAATATAGAAACAACAACTCCATCATCGAACGCAATAAAACGAACCATATCCGATGAAATTGATCATCAAGCAAAAAAACAAATGACGTGCACAAGCTCATCAGTTCAATGTAAACACAATGCGCAAAAATCGTCCATTGAACTCAAATTCATGAGCGCAACTCAACTTGCTGCAGCGAACAAATCGAATCATCATGCAATCCCCGAAATAAGTGACGAGGAACTACTTGAAATGGCTTTAGCCATGGAAAAAATTCAACCACAATAATGGATATGTAATCAACATGATTACTTCAATAAACCTGTTTTGCTGTGTCTCTTTTATATTTCGATTGCTTCTGTTTTTTTATTATATGCTTAAGAGCATAAAATTATGATAAACAAACTTTTATCATTTTGACTTAATCAAACTGCTAAATTGTCATGTTATAAACAATTTTAGATAAATACATATATACGGTGAATTGTTGATGTTGATATATTGGACTATACTCAAAAGCAGACTGGCATATGTTACCATTGACGAACATGAACATTGTTAAAAACTAAATTCTCAAAAAAAGCAATTTACCGAACTTACAAATCATTCCATGTCATTTTCTTATCGGAAATACATATGGTTATATTTTATTTAGGCTGTTGAAATTTGTTGAATGCAAAAGATGCTCAAGAAACAGAAGTTTTGATTTCGGTCAGAGATATAAAAACAAATAGAATTAAATAAAAGTGAAAATCTCGAAGGTTTTTTAATTTTTTCGTTTTTAAAATGTATTGTTTGACATTGCTGTTCTTGTTCTTGTTTAAAGAAAAGCTTGTCAACTCACAAATAAACGAACGAGTATATAATACTCAGATAATTTCTCACAAAGATCAGTATCAGATGCTAAATAAAAAATGAGAAATATGATAAGATCATTTCTGCTCGAATTATTTGAAGAATTTATTTTTATTTTTATTCATTTACTAATTAGATCAATCATATAAGATGTATTATAGTCAACCAAAACGTTTAAGAATTGAAAAAGATAATGGATGCTTGAAAAAAATGGCGAAAAACATTGACTACAAAAGTAAATAATTAAAATTCATGTATTTCATTCAGTATTCTATTTATAAAAGCAGTTACCACAATTGACAACTTGTGTTCCGATATTTGGTTAGAGATATTTGAATATTTTGAAACTATTGAATTATTCACAATATTTCCACGTCTCACAAATCGAATCGATGAGTTATTGCTGACGAACAATGAGCACTTTTACTCACGAGGATTTGTGCTCGATGGTGATCTTAAATTTTTTTCTGAGGAAATTCCTCTTCATCGTATTATCTCTCTCAGTCTTCATGAAGAATTTTTTTTAAAAATTATTGATCAATTTTCAAAACTTCGATCCTTAAAACTCATTGGTGGTATGATATGGGTGACGTCTATACTTGAAGATATTACTAAAAAAGAAATAAAATTAGAACAGCTCACCATTGTTACGTCGAGAGTTGAGGCATTACAGAAATTCTTGTTAAGAATTTCATCAATTATATCTTTGCGACGTCTAGAAATATGTGCCGATGAATTGGGGGAAAATGATGTAATCAGCAAATCACTGTTACTTCCAAGTCAAATCGAACAATTTATTTTAACGTCATCTTCTATAATCGACTGGAACAGCTTATTATATATATTGCCTCATTTTTCAAGTATTCTGTTGTTGAATATCGGCTTAATTGATCGCCATCTGAAAACAATTCCTTTGTTCTTTTCTCAGAATCTTCGTACACTTAGTTTGAGTTTATTAGAAGTGCCATTTATTTGGATTACTAATCTTCTGCAAACGCCAAATTCTATTGTAAATTTTAAACTGACTGGTCTTGTTCATGATGAAAACTTCATTGTTAATGAGAATTGGATTCGTTTATTTGAGCTGGCACCCTCCATTGTTCGAATATATGTTAATTTATCTCTCGAACAAGATAAAAAATTTTATTATTACGAGAAATTTCAAACGAAACTACGTACTATTAATCTTCAACTTACATGCATTAACGATGATGATGATTGTTACCAACACTATGGTAATGAGCACCGATGGTGGAATTTGAAAGGCCGAATGATCAAAGCGTAGTTGGTTATGCAATATTCACAAAATTATGAGCATAATCTAATTCTTGAATTTTATTCAATTTTAATCTTTGCTTAGTTTTTATTCCATAGATAGTTATTGAAATTTTTTATCATAGTAATGCTGGCGTAGTTTGCACTCGTTTGTTCATTTAATCATTTCTAATACCATTATCAGGCTAATTCTATAGTTTATTCTGTAAGATATATATTAGGATGAATAGCTTTATGATTGATTTCAAAAATGATTTCTTTTTATAATGGATGAAATTTAATGAATAAAAGTTTCTTCTAGATTTAATAATTCATTACGAATCTTATTTCAATATTTGCATATAAGAAATCAATCTTTTTATTATTAATTTTACAATTTCAGCTTGTTTGTGGAAAATTATAATGAGCAATCAATGTTTGTTTTGTATGAAATGGGCTACAGCCTCATGTTGCTCATCCTGTCGGCAAATTAGTCGATCTTCTATGTTTGAAGCACTTTTAACTTTACTTAATAACGCAACCATTTATGATAATTACTATGATCAAATTAAAACTATTTGTCAACATATTGAAACTGTACGTTTATTCTTAAAAAAAAACTTGACAAAAATTATATTGAATTGTCGAATTTAGCTTGAGTGGCTCTTGGCTTCTTTTCAATTTACACCAATAACACATTTTAACTCGACGATTCATAAGATAGATCACTATGCTAAATATTATCTTGAAAAAGCATCCTTG
>Ga0209952_1001481_pt1 | contig 19733 bp, 24 predicted proteins | sample ThiBiot_750_biof_2_FD_183951 | JGI IMG/M metagenome (GOLD analysis project Ga0209952, IMG submission 183951) | Wastewater bioreactor microbial communities from Cape Town, South Africa - Thiocy_cont_750_biof (SPAdes) | ecosystem: Engineered > Bioreactor > Thiocyanate-remediating >...
GGCAGTCGATGAAGTTTCTGTCTCTGGTATAACTGATGTTGTGATTTCGGTTTGTGCTGTAGTCGATGTCGTGATGTGTGTTTCATCGGTGACAGTATAGGTGCTTTCGATTGTCGAAGTGCTGATAGTTTGTTCAGTGATTGCTGTAGTCGATGTTGATTCTTCACTAATTGTAGTAGTAGTTAACTGAGAAATGGTATTAGTAGTGAAGCTAGTATCAATTTCTGATGTTTCATCGATTGTATGCGAGCTGGTAACGATGGGTGGTAATGTTGTTGTTGATGATTCTAAAAGAAAGATTATTTTCTCTTGTTTTATGCGTGGTTTAGAATAGAATTCATAGGAATCTTTGGATTTAATGCGTTGAATGTTTATGTTTGCGCTGTCAATAACTTCAATGCTGTCCGTAATTTGAACAGCTTCTTTCAAACTCCATTAATATTACCTGCAGTGTAAGACGTGTGTTGAAATAACATCTTATTGATGGACATTCGTTAATAGTTAAGAGGAGAAAAAATACTGTCGATTTCATCATAATTTCAAGTGTTACTTAAAGACTCCCCTTTATTTTTGAAACTCTTCAGCGGGTGTATTATTAGATGTGCATAAGAATGTTAAAAGAAATTGATATTTGAACTTACCGTATGTGTCGGAAACTAAATAAAATAAAATAAAATATCTATTAGATGGAAAAAAAATGACTCAAGAATAGTGAATAGATTACCTGTTGTTCCTTCACTTGTTTCTTCGATTGCTAGAAGAAGAAGATAAAGAAATGAAATGAAAAAATGACCTATGTCAAATGTATGAGCACATACTAGTTCCACTACCATCATAAGTAGATTGATAACTAAATAAACTAATACTTAATTCATCATCATTCACTGTTAAAAAACTGTCCACGTCATCCGACACCGTCTTATTTGGTAAATCAACATCGGTATCATAGCTTGGATCATTCAACAATCGTCTACCCCGTCGATTCAATTGGGGTGTCATATTTAATGCTGTTGTTGTTGTCATTAAAGTTGTTGTTGTTGTCATTAAAGTTGTTGTTGTTGTCATTAAAGTTGTTGTTGTTGTTGTTGAGGATGTTTTCTTTTTGTGAGCTTTTTTACTTGACGTTGTGTTATTGGATAGTGTACGTGCTGTGGGCGTTTGCTTTTTCACAATCGGACCAGCCGATGTTGCTGTATGTGTTATATATTTCTTACTATCCGAAAGTATAATAAAACCTTCATTGACTGGACTGATTTCAGCTGCATTATCATGCGATTTATAATCGTATGTATTTGCTGAAAGACCATTATTATCTTTGATTATTTCTGTTGTTGTACAATAGACACATGTAAACACTAAAATAAACATTAAATTATATGACGTTGGAAATTATCGAAATTAACCTGAAATAAAAATAATAATCATTGCCCAATATGATACATTTATTCGACAGCATGAATTGGACCAAAACATATTGAGAACGAATATCTTAATCTGAAAATGATTATATGATCAAGTTTTCTTTTTTTTTGCGCAAGTTATATGCCTATACTTGATCTATATACAGACCAATAAATAAGCAAAAAAAAGATGAAAAAAGTAAAAGCTATAGAAAAAAAATAAGAGTAGTAGTATTGACAGAAATTTGTTGTCAAATTATCAAGAGACTTGCAAGGCTTCCGAATAATAACGATTAATATTGAAGCATTTTAATGCATCATGACTATTCGGAATTATATACTCACTAATAATAAATGTTTTTTCTCTTTTAACACGGTTGTTGTATGTTTTAGTTGAATAGGAGAGAAGAGAAGGAAAAAACGAAAGAAAGAGAGAGAGAGAGCGAATACATAGAGAAAAAAATCACCAGGAATTACAGAATAATAGACAGAGAAAACGAAAAAAAAATTTCAAAAGAATCCGTATTATCATTGATTTCGAGTATTCGAATGAATTCATAATTCCAAAAATCCGATCCTCGACCAAAATAATTTCTTGTACTTAAATAAAAACTCATCAAATGCATTCAAGAGTACTTTCTATAGAATTCATTGAGTTTTAGTAAACATCTTCAAGACATACGAATGTGATGATTCTATTCGATGAACTCGAAAAACAAATCTGTTTTTGATTGAAAAAATGAGGAAAAAGAAGAAATTCACCTGTCAATGATTGATAATTACTATCGGTATTCTGCATTATGGTATAATTCTTTTTCTTTTTTCTTTCTATTTAATATACATATATACGTATTAGATTATAAGAAAAAAAAGCGGAATGAAACGAAACACCAAAGAAAATAAAGCGTAACGTAACACAACCGTATTCTGTTTTTTCGAATTTACCTGTAAATTCACTTATGCTACTACCTCTTCAATTTCGATGTTTAATTCTATCAATCATAACAATTGAATATATAAGATTACCATGAAAAGTTCAGTGTATTCACATACGAATGATGAATGCAATTAAATCTGTCACTCAATTCAGATTCTTTTTCTCTCTTTTTTTCTTGTTGACATCCTGCTGAGCTTTACGAGAATGAAAAAGAAAAGAAAAACACACAGACATATATATATATATATGTATAAATAAGATTAGGATTAGTTATTCGTCAAGGTTAAAATTTCTCGTATTTTGTTCATTAGAATAAAATAAAAAAGTCATGATCGATCATAATACAAAGGACAAGAAAAAAAACACGAAATTGAAGAAGTATGGACGTTTTGTTTTCTGAAATTTCGTTCGATAAGTCATGTCTAACGTCTCAAATAACAATCTATTATGAAGTGAGTATTTGATTTTATTTTCATTGGTGTTTAAGCTATTTAGTGGATGTATTAAATGAATTGAATTACAAGAAAAATATTAGTTATCTCAGATTATTTTCTCTTTATTATTTTTCTCGATATCAATGAATTCAGTAGTGAATATTTTTCGTGTTGCTGTTGTTGTTGTTGTTGTTGCTGTTATTTTTACTTCATGATTGTTCGAAATGACGTATAAATGTTTGATTTAATTTTTCGTTCTCGTTTAATTTAAAAAAGTGGATCTTTCTCTGGCTTCAATTGTCAATACAGTACAGAAGAAGAGAAAAAAAAACTAATTTCGATTTTATCGATAGTTGACAAGTAACGACATCGAGAAACAAAACACATCCGATTGGTTCGTTTGCCTATACAAATGAATATATTGTCGATCCATTAGTTGTTTGTTTTTTTTCTTCTTTCATCATCATTCATTCAACTCATTCAAACATGGTCGATCGTATCTATGATTTATATAATGTTCTCAATGACAAGAATGGTACGAATAATTCTTCGGAAGCTCTAGAAGCTTATCAAAATCTCCTCGTTGCAATGAAACAAGGTGCATCAGAGAAAAAATTAGCATTACAATTTGTTGGGAAATTTTGTAAAAATTTTCCAGGAGAAATGACAAAAACCGTTGAAGCTGCTTTTGATCTATGCGAAGATGAAGATATAAACGTAGGAGAAAGAATAAATTTACGAGAAAAAAAAACTATTTCTCGATTTAGATTCGCAAACAAACGATTAAAGAATTTCCAACATTTGTTCGTGCATCGGCTGATACACTTGCACGAATTGTTGGCGTACTTATTGAATTACTTCAAGCCAATGATACAAGTGAAGTAACACAAGTACAAAATTCTATAATGACCATTTATCATATCAATCCGAAAGAAACCATTACGAGTATTCTAACTGAAGTGCAACGTTCTCAAGAAGATCTACTTCGTAAACGTGCTCTACGTATGTTCTCAAATGAAATTAAAATCCAATTCATAACTTTTGTTTTCAGGATTTCTATGCAGTCGAATTGCTATCTTAGATGCAACTGATTTATCAAAAGAGACAGAAGAACATTTAGTTAAAACATGTAAAGATGTAAGTAGCAGTCTCGATACGGATGAATTCATAACAATCATTAAATTATTATCAACACTTCGTTCGATGCAAACGTTAATTGCACGACAAGATTTAGTCAATATGATTATTAATCAATGTCAATTAGACCAAGGCTGGGATGTAAGACTCGACTATTTCAATACTTGACTTCTTTTTTTGTTCTTCTAGGGTGTTGATACTGAACGACTTAGTGTAGTTGCTACATACATTGGTCATGCAATGAGTTTACTTTCTGTAGGAGACTTTTATTCGTTCAATTGAAAAGGATTTATTTTTTTTCGTAGAAAAATGTTCATTCAACAAAATTCGTTGTCTTTATGCTTGATTATGTTATTGAACATATTGACAAACTCCAAATATCATCCGATGATAAATTAGATTTATTTCGTATTCTAGCTGAAATGTGTGCTTTTTGCACGGAATTCGAGCAACCAAAAGAACGCTTAGGAAAATTATTCAATGTTCTTATGACATTTTTACCTGAACCACCTGTCGAAACCGAAAGTGCCACGACTGATGTGACACCTGATTTTCAATTTTCATTTATTGAATGTTTAATGTATGCATTGTATCAACTGTCAAGAAAATATCCAGATTTTCTAATAGCCGAAGAAAACGAAGAACGTGTCAAAGACTTCCGTTTACGGTAATTATTTGATGATTGATTATTTTCAACAAAAAAAAACAAAAATTTAGATTACGTTATCTTTATCGTGGTGCATCATCGTATACCACTCAATTGAAAAGCACTTTGAATGATAAAGCAGAAAATGATGAACAAAATGAACAAGTTAGTTTTCATTTGAATTCAATCAATTCTATTTTTATCTTCGTAGAAAAAAACTCGTATAGTTGCGTATAAAATCTGTTCGAATGTTCAAATAATGATTCGTGATTTGTGTCGATCACCGCCATCATTCAAATCGAATATTATCTTATCATGGAAACCAACTGTAATGAGCTGATTTTCTTTTTATTTATGTTTTCTTTTTTATTTTTTGTGTAAAGGATGAACTCAAACGTTCGGTTTCAGAAGTTGAAAGTGCACCGTCAACAGGTAATAAAAATGGCGTTGGAACAAATACAAATTCGGCTGCAAATAAACGTGCTCGACCAGAAAAACAAATCTATCGACCACCAACGAACGGTCAAAAGAATCGTCGTGGCGGATATCAACGATATTAAATTCATGTTTTATCTTCCTGTGTTGTTAAAAGCCAAGAAGATTTGTTTTTTGTCTGTCTTTGTTTGCTGAATAAAAATAAAAACACTTGAAAAGTTGCACAATGATATAGACTCAGTTGTTTTTATTTCGAAATCGATTTGTGTTGAGAAAAAAAAAAGAAGAAACAGTTCAGTTCTCTTATAATAGATCAATACACGGACGGATTGTATTAGTTCGTGTGTGTGCTCATACATCAATGATTTATCGAGTATCATTAAAGCGTTTTCGAAACGCAAAATGAATATTTTTTTTAAAAAAATGAGTATAGGAAGAGAAAAATATATGAGAATTAATCGCCGGGATGTTCAGGACATGATCGATTTATACGAAACCAATTATCTATACAACTATAAAAAGAAAACAACAAGATTGAGTTTATTTGATCGTTTGTCAACTTACGGTTTATGATAAATACACAAGCATGGCAGACGAGCTATTTTCTGTCCGACAAGTAAGTCATCAAGACAAATAACACATTCACCTTTATCTTCAGTTAGAGTATCTTCTACAAAAAAAAAACAAAGAAGAAGAAAATAAGTCGAATCTATAGAAGAATATATTTCAACAAACCGTTATAATCGATACGTGGTTTGGATAGGCATTGTAAAATATGTTTATCAAACGAATCACTCGGTATTGTTTTATGACAAACAGGACATGGAACATCACGAAAAGCGAGAAAGAAATGTTGTAAACGTCGACGTGCTGCAGGTGAATCGTCGTCCGATGTTTGATCATCAGATTCATGTTCAATTCCAACATATCGTAATAGATTTATATTGAACGCTGTTGGACTCAATGGATCAAGATTGTTTGGTGCTGCTCGAGCTCGTTGAGCATGTTGTTGTTGATGACGACGATTATGATGATGATTACCACCGTTTGAATGATGACGTTGATGAGAAGAATTTGCTGAGTTAGTAGATAATGTTCGATGTGCTGTTGTAGATGATGGAGGTGGAGTTGTTAAACGACCACCCATAATGAGAAACAAAAATTCAAGATCTTTAATTAATTGAACGTTCTGACAACAAGAAAAATAATAATACTAATAATCAATAATAATAGTAATAATAAACAATAAACATCACATTTCTATCCATAATTTACCCATGAGAACAAAATGTCGCTTTAGAGAAGAAGATTTCATTTGCTAACCAATGATCAAATCGCAACGAAGCTTACTAGCCAAGCAAAACAGCGAAATTAGGTTTTCAAAATCAATTAAACCGTGTCAGTGATTTACCTGTGTTACGATTGTATTCTTTTGTCAATGAATAGTAAAAACGAAACAATCGATGATTCAGCGTCACAACCGTTAGTATCTGAAGCAATGGCTAAAATACGACCACGTTCGCATTTAATTGCTAACTATCGTATATTAATATCGCCGCATTCACTTCGATATTTGATTAGCTCATGTTTAATAGCTTTTACATGTTTTTCAATTGTTTTATATATTAATTTTGCAATAATCAAACTTTTATTTGATCCACCATCAAATATAAAATACCATTTTAATTTCAATAAAAAATTATCAGCAAACACAATTATTAAGCCAGCACGACGACTCAATGACATTGATAAAACTATTGTCTACAAAGATTTTAATTATCTAAATTCGAACAGTTTAACATATGAAACACTAAATGACAATACAACGCCGATACTCTATCGTTTTCCTCGGCAACGTGAAGTTATTGGTTTACTATTGATTTTTCATGGGTGTGGCCGATCAGCACATGATTGGTTCCATACAATCGAACGACAACGTATTATAGGCTCGGCCATCGACCTTGGATTTGCTTGTTTAGCATTTCAGGCAACTGATCACATACATCGCTGTTGGTCAAATGAAATCGATGTATTTCAAAACGCCGATATTCAAATGGTTAATGGAGCATTGCAAAATTTCTACAATGAATATCCACGATTGAGTAATTCAAATAATCAACTATTTTCAATAGGATTTTTCTTTTTTTTATTATTTATTCAAGAATCTCTTTCACGATATACATTCGGTGCGTCAAGCGGTGGAATATTTTCAAGTATCTATGCAACACAATCGAAATATCCAATTCATGGACAAATTCTCTTCATATCAATTGTTCATCCAGATATTTTAGATATTAATGTTCGACATAACAAATATCCACCGACAGCTTGGATCTACGTAGGTTTAGACAAAAACAAAACGAGTCTTTATTATTGTTTTTTTCGAATTTCATTATTTAGATGATACGTGATATTGAATTTGCTTCCGAAAGTCGAATCAATGCATCGATAAAAATCTTTGCCAATGAACAAATACCTTGTACTACATTTCAAATCGAACCGATTAGTGTAACAGCATCAGTATTTCATGAACGTATACCAACTGTAACTGACGATGCATCACATTATATTTTCTATCGTTTACAACAAAATAAATGGTTAGATCAACAAAATTATCTTGCTTTCAATCCACGACGTGTTCAAACGTGGCAAAAATTTCTATTCGAAGCAACGAATCAAACAAATGAAGTCGAAACACAGCTGAAAAATATCAATCAACATAAAGATATAATTCCCGATTTTCTCAATACAATCTATGGTGAACATGAAATTAGTTTTGAACGTTCATTTGAAGCATTACAATGGCTACTAAAAATCTCTTCAAATCACACTGATATTTTGTTTAGTTAATAATTGTGATACGTTTTCTTTTTCTCATTTTATTAAATAACAAATATTCTTCTCGTTCTATATTTTTTTTTCTTTTCAAATCGTAATATATATATATAGCTACGCTTTTCGTCTTTCCATCTGTTTCTTATTTTCTTTTTTTGATCATCGAACAAATGACGAGACATGCTGAAACAAATCAATTTGTCGGCGCGATCGATCAAGGAACATCATCGTCCCGATTTCTCGTAGGTTTTGATAGATAAATATATATCTTTTCATTAATAATGTTTTTATATTGAATAAAAAGATTTTCAATGCCAAGAATCTCGAAGTAGTCACATATCATCAAGAACCTATTAAGAGTCTCACACCCAATCCTGGTTGGGTCGAACAAGATCCAAATGAAATCTTAGACAAAACTATTTTTTGTATGGAAAAAGCCGTCGAAAAATTCGAACAACTAGGCTATCGAAAAACTGATATCAAAAGTAGCAAGATTACCGTTAAACGAAGAAGATTTAAAAAAAAAAACTATTTTTCCTTTTGCAGCAATTGGAGTCACAAATCAACGTGAAACAACAATTCTTTGGGATAAAGAAACGGGCCAAGTTTTGTACAATGCTATTGTTTGGTTAGATGCACGAACAGAAGAAACGGTTGATTTTCTTTTAAAACAATATCAAAAAAGTCCAGATTGTCTTCAAGAACAATGTGGTTTGCCTATTTCAACATATTTTTCGGCACTAAAAATTCGATGGTTAATTGATAATAGTCATGCTGTTCGAAAAGCTATTAAAGAAAAACGATGCTGTTTTGGAACAGTTGATAGTTGGCTACTTTTTGTAAACGAATATGATTAACTAGCTTTTTTCAATTATGAAAATCTGTTGTTGTCTGTATTTAGAATTTACTTTCTAATCAACATGAAACTGTACATGTAACTGATGTAACAAATGCTAGCCGTACGTGTTAATAACGATCATTCGATCGAATTAATTATGCTCGATTGATTTATATTTAGGAACAATGTTGATGAATATTCGTACACTCAAATGGGACAGTGAACTTTGCCAGTTTGTGAAATCAATATTTCATATACAGTTGAAATGAAAGATTACATTTATGATCGATTTAGATTTTTCAGCATTCCCGAACATATCTTACCCGAAATAAAATCATCATCGACAATATTCGGATATATTAATAAAGGAGCACTTCAAGGAATTCCTATTGGAGCAGTAAGATAGGATAATTATTAGAGAGAGCAAAAAAACATTCGTTCTCTAGGTACTTGGCGATCAACAAGCAGCACTTGTCGGACAATTCTGTTGGTCGAAAGGTTCAGCAAAGAGCACGTTTGTATCTTTTTTCGATTAAATTTCAATATAAAAAAAACGAATTTCTTCTATTTTCTAGATATGGTAATTTGAATTCGTTTATTTCTCTCTGAATAAGATTTTTATCTGTATTAGGTACTGGTTGTTTTATTCTATATAATACGGGTGAAGATGTTGCCTATTCTCGAAATGGTCTATTATCGACTGTTGCTTATAAATGGAATAATGACGATGCTGTTTACGCTTTGGAAGTAAGTTCACCGTGACCGATAATAGAGGAAATCGCGATCGAATCTAATTTGTTCAATTAGGGTTCGATTGCTATCGCTGGTGAATGTATCAAATGGTTGCGTGACAATCTCGGATTAATTCCTGATTCGAATAGCACAGGTTTGATAAATAGCAAATCATTAATTGTTATGTTTTTCAATTTTTAATAGAAACAATCGCAGCATCTGTCAAAGATACTGGAGGCGTTTATTTTGTACCGGCATTTTCAGGATTATTTGCACCTTATTGGAGATCAGATGCTCGAGGTAAAAAAAATAAACATGAGGAAAACTAAATGACGTTTTTATTATTTTTTTTCAAGGTCTAATTATGGGCATGACTCAATATACAACTAAAGCACATATAGTTCGTGCAGCACTTGAAGGTATTTGTTATCAAACTCGTGAGGTAAATTTGAAAGAACAATTACATTTTTGTATAAAAATCAAAGCTCATAGATTGTTGATGCAATGCACGAAGATAGTGGCGTTCGATTATCGAAATTAAAAATTGATGGTGGCATGGCGAATAATAAATTATTCGTGCAAATGCTTTCGGATATTGTTGGCATTAATGTATCAACTCCGAGTCTTTGTGAAACAACAGCGTTAGGCGTTGCCCTAGCGGCTGGAAAAGCAAAAGGAATTGATCTATTTCAATTGAAGGATGATAATGAGTTCGAAATTGAAATGAATAGTTATACGCCAAGAATACGAGGACAACGTAGGAGAAAATAATCGAATGTCATAGTTAGATTTTATTCTTTTTTGTTTATTAATTAGAGCGTGAAGAAAATTTTAATGCATGGAAACGAGCTGTTATTAAGAGTTTTGAACGAACAACTGCTCCATTCAATATAGAAAATCAAGGTTAATCATAATTGATTGACTAAAATTTCTCATTAAACCAGTACTTTTTCTTTTGTTTTCTATTCAAGGTGCTCAACACGATAAAACTCATCTATCATCAACAACAATTGCATGGATGACATTAGCATCAATATTCGGTGTTCTCTTCTATATGAATTCTCATAAACACTAAACAGAAAAAACATATCCACATCCTCAATCCATTTGTTTTCATGTTTTTGATAAATTATTTTATTGGAAAACAAACAAACAAACTTCCATTCAGTATTACTCATGTCATATTAACATTCCGATTTGTTTTGGTGTCAGTTTTTTCTTCTTCTTTGATCTCATTGTTTTTATGTCTGATTAGTTAGGTCGGATTGCTTCCGTATTCTTTTTTTTCTTGTTTTTATTTTGGAATAAACATCTCATAAAAAAAGACTATGATATGATTCTTTGTCTACGTCTACCATGACGTTTAATGAAACTGCCATATTATTAATTTTCTTTCATCTTGAATAGTTAGTTGTAGACACACTGTAGCATAGGAAAGGAAATCGCTCGATTGAAAACACTTACGTAATGAAAGCAAACAGAACAAAGTTTTTTTTTTGTTATTGGTCTCAACGAAATAAAAGTATATGCTTGTTTAAATGTCATGAAAATAAACCTCGATATACGAGGTTTTTAGCTATATTGAAATGCTTTCCGATGTAAGAAACTACTTAAAAAAAAATGCAAAGAGCTCTATTTGTCCTTTTTTTTCTTTCTTCTTCGTTTAGCCGATACTCGATCAAGCTGTTTCATACTGTTGATTAGACAGAGAAAAAAGATCTCTGGGTATGTCGATTCTGCTTTTGTTGGAAAACTATTTTCACTCTATTTCACCATGTTAAATAAAAATAGCGGAGTGCAAAAATAAGAAACAGAGAGAGAGAGAGAGAGGAAGAAAATAAGAAAGAGAAGAGAGAAAAACAAGAGAGAGGAAGAGAGTTACAATTTTTGGGGGCGATAAATAAGAAAATGCAAAAAAATCTCGAAGAAAGGTTGTAAGTCTATATAAAAAAATAAGTAGATCTTGTTACTTTGATTATGATATAGCTAAGCGAACTAATAAATTACATGTGTACATAACAAATATTAGAATAGAAAATTCTTGTATATAGACAGGTAGACAATAGAAGTTTTTTTTCATTAACAAAGAAAATATTTTGTTGAAAGTTGATAGATAGAGCCAATATTTATTTTTAGAGATTTTTCTCCTCAAAATCATATATGACTTCAAAGTCATTTCATTTTAATGATCAATTATTTTTAGTATAGTCTATTAGAACAATAGCTAATTAAGCCCAATCTATTGATATTCAAAAATCTGGTAATCCTAATGCTCACGCACGCATTAACCTAATTCCTTTTAAGGTAGAGCTATCAAATAGATTCTCTGAAAGTTTAAGATTTTTGTTTTTGAATGATAATCGAAGAGTCATTGCCATTATCTTTTTTTTCTACTTGTCTGATAATAAAGATACATAATGAAAACTATCATCGTTTCTCATCTATTCTCTTCACCTCCCTCTGCCTCGTTCAATTAAGTGCATATTAATCGAGTTTTTCCTTCGACGTCACTGATTGATCTTTAGTTTTTATATTGAAAACCAACGCAAAACAGATTCTTATCTCGCATATATGGAATAAATTATTGACAAAATCTTTTGAAACAATAGATAAGACAAATTCGACATTCTTTTGTTAAGTAAATTTTCTTTTTCATCGATATGGATCTATTATATATACACGTATATATCCAATAGAAAAAGCTAAATCATGTTTGCATATAACATGCACACTAAAAAAGAAAGAAGATTGTAAGTTTTAAGCTCATGTCACGAAACCATAAAGCCGCGAGGGTAGTCTCCGGATGCTGTTCCATCATCGTTATTATTACAGTGTTAGCATTTCTTTTTAATAGGCATTGAATGTTTTCTCTGTTTCTTTTCGGATAGTTTCGAAAAGAAATAACAGGCCCAAAGGCATTTAACTAGCTTTTCTATTGGAAGACATTAATGGATAACGAAATTCATTTTTAGATTATTATTCAATTTAACCCAATATTAGAAATCAAAGTTCAACACAAAAAAGAAAGAAACAATGCTCGGTGGATTCATGAAAATAACATTGTCCGTCAGTGTTTTATGCTTATTTATCAATCTCGTTTGTCAAGCTTCAATTGCTGATGCTTTACCGGTAGAGATTTCAGTTTTTTTTTTCTCGAGAAGAAAAAAACAATATTAATCTAATGCACTACTTGTTCTTCTTGTTAATCACCTGTGACAGTTAGTAATTATGCAGAAAACAGTCTATTTCTATGTTCTCCTGAGAAATTGTGTGATGCCACATTTAGAATGTACGTAATAGAAAAATTCATAATCAGACATAGATGCCTTCAAGTCAAAGACTAAACTCAGACCGATCGTATTTTTCTTCGCTCATTCAGGAAGCAATCTCTTTTAAAAATATGTACTTAAGTCTAGTTCTTTTGTTTTCATAGACTTTGGAAGCCGATGTTGATATGGTTAAAACCAATGATGATGCGTCAAGTTTATTCGACAACAATGATCATACGGGTGCGAATGTAATTAGAAGTTCATTGCACTCGACGATTAATCAACCGTCACGTTTGATTAATCGCTTCGAATTTTCTTCTGCACCTAGGAAAAAACATTTTCGAAAACTTTCACATTCTAAAAATTTTTCATCGAATCTTTTTCAATCAACAGGATCAAACAAACAACAACTTCGTAATGCGAAACGTATCAAAGCAATTTTAGAAAACCGTCTCAAACGATTTCGTATGCTTGATCAAGATGAATTTCAAGCAATGCTCACATCCTTGAGTCAACAAGCAGCTGAAGAACAATCAAAATCATCTGATGCCATCGATGCTCTCGGCGGTATGCAACTTGCCAGTAAGCGCATCCGATTGAAACCTCAATTCAATATCTCATTTTCTCTCTCTCTATTTCAGATTATTGGTCACCAGTTTAAATAGGAAGACAACGAGATTTTAATATTGTCTATTATTCTCTCTCTCTCTCTTTCTTTCTTTCTCTCTCTTTCAATCTTTATCTGTTTATAAATAATATGATTAAAATAAGAACAACAAAATGTTTACTGCATAATCACTGATCCAACAAACAGTTTCATCATCATTATCTTCTTCTTCATCTTTTTTTTGCTACTGTATATCAATGGATAAGAATGCAAGAGAGCGAGAGAAAAAAAGAAAGAAAAATACAAGCAAACGAAAGTTTCTTCGTTTCACACCCACTGTCTTAAAATAATAATAAAAAAAAACATCCAAACAACAATAATACTAGGTCATTTCTTTTCTTGTGTATTCAACTAGAGCACTAAGTTGAGCATTGACTAAACTATGTCATGTTTTGTCACATTTTTCACTCGCTAACAGTCACATCGAGCATGAAAATAGATTCACATAAATATTTCCGATTATTTATTTAACAATGGGTGATGAATATTGTCATATACGTGTCAGTGAAGCGGAAATCGAACAATCTTCTCCTTTGTTTTTCCGTTCTAATTTCCAGTTAGAAATTGAAGAGTCTCCTGATTCAATAAAAGAAGGTTATATGAAAAACCTATCGATTTTTATATAAAATAAATAATTAAGGAAAGAAAAACAACGTACACAAAAAAAAAAGAAAAATGCCAGGTTTTACACACATGTACTAATACATTTAAAAAAGAGTTACGAAAGAACAAAAAGAAAAGAAAGAAAACACAAAATATCTCTTATGCATCAATTCGCGTGTATAAACTGAGTAAAAGGTCTTTGTATTTCTTTTCGACGGCAAATCGTCGACTTTTGAATGTTGGCGTTAACAAACCATTTTCGATTGTAAATGGTTCATCAATAAATTCAATAACTTTAACTTGTTCATAGGACATTAAATCACGTTTTTTACCTTCGTGTGTCATATCTTCTAAAACAACTTTTTTCAATCGTTCTGGATTATTAATAATAGCTCGATTAGCTTCTTCTTCGCTCCATTTTTTCATATGTGCATCATCAAGCACGACAATGGCAACAGGAAAATGTTTTAACGAATCACCGTATACAAATACTTGAGAAACAAATAAACTACGTGTATAGACATCTTCGATTTTTTCCGGAGCTATATATTCACCTTGGCTTAACTAAAATAATTTCAAAGAAAAAAAAACAAACAACTCATTTCGAATAATCGATCAATCGACGACATACTTTGTACATATTTTTCTTTCGATCGATAATTCTCAATGTATTATGTTCGGTCCATTTGCCAATATCACCTGTATGTAACCAGCCTTCTTCGTCAATAGTTTCTTTAGTTTTTTCTTCATCTTTCAAATAGCCACTAAATACAGCTCGACTACGAATGCATATTTCTCCTGTACGATTTCGAGCGAAATATTCTTTTTCCGGTACATCAACTAGTTTAATATGATTGAACGAGGTTGGCACGCCTGTTTCACCTGAATCAATATCTTCTAATGTTTGCCAACAGCCAATAACACATTCGGTTTGTCCGTAAGCTTCGATTAATGAACATGAAAATGCTGCACGACTAAATTCACAGACTTCAGCTGATAGTGGTGCACTCGATGATATCACACGACGAACTTGTCCGCCAAATTGTTGACGAACTTTATCGAATATAAGTTTATCCCAGATTGTATCTTGAGCAAAATCACCTCGTCTCATTAATGCTAATTTACTTTGAACAGCCGTTCGAAAAAGAATTCGACCGAATAAACCCTGTTTACGAACTCGATTTCGAACCGTATCATATAAACGATTTAATAAACGTGGAACCATTGAAAGCATTGTTGGACGAAAATCACGGAAATCATCTAGTAATTTATCTACTTTACCTTGCCAGAAGCCGACTTCACCGCCAAGATATGTAATTGAAACAACGGTTCCAAGGCCGAACATATGAGCCATGGGGAGAAAATTTAATGCACGAGGAACTTCGTTAATTGCAAGTGAATCTAAATCGATGGCTTTAGCACAACCGAACATTGCGCAGAGGAAATTTTCATGAGTTAAAATGCAGCCTAAAAACATTCAAAATTCATATTAAAAACAACATTTTCGTTTATTTTCAATTTACCTTTCGGTTCGCCTGTACTACCACTTGTGTACATAATAAGAGCTCGATCTTTTGGACTTGGTTTAACAAAATCAATGATATTGTTTCGACCTCTTTCTCTTAATTCATCATAGGTCATCAATTGAAGATCTTTGGCTGTTGCAGCGTCAATTAATTCCTGAGTTGGTTTAACAAATGTAACGATGATTTTCAATTTATTCGAATCATCTTTCCAATCGATTAAATTTTGCACTCGAGTGACGTCATCAGCTAAGATAATTTCAACTTCAGCATGTCGAATAATAAATCGAACACCATCTCGACCGAGTGAATCATAGATACCCATTGGTACCATTGAATATGGCCAACAGGAATACAATGCCAATGCATAATTAACTGATGCCGTGCCATAAATACCGACCAATGTTTCGTTCGATGGCGAAAAGCCAAGACTAGCGATACCACTGCCGGTTTCTTTGATTATTTGATATACTTCGCTATAGAAAAAAAAAACAAGAATTCTTTGTTTGTTTTTCAAAATTTCATACTTATATGAGTATGATTTGAATTTTTCTTCGGAAGAATTTCGGTAGGAAAATTGCGGACGATCACCGCCAGCTTTGACACCATGTTCGACAACATCGTATAATGATTGTACGCCGAGCGAAGAGAAATCTTGTAAACCATCGGCATGATCAGGATGAGCATATATGTGCTCTTTTGAATCGATTTCAACAGCACCTTTTCGTCTTAATGGTTTAGTAAAAATAATTTTAAGAATTTTCGTCGATGAATTGAGCACATAAGTGAACAGGAGAACAACTCCAGTTATTATTGCACTGACTAAAAACGACGCCATATAATCTACTTGAAAACAAAAAACAATTCTAAAATAAAATTTCTCTGCTATTCAAAACAAAACAACAATGAATTGCACTGAGTAAGAAGAAAAAAAAGTAGAGAGAAGAGTCTTCGTCAAATATTTCTGTGTTTGTTGTTTGAATAAATATTACAAAAAAATTCCTTTTATGCATCTACGAAAAAGATAACAACAAGAGCTGTGCAATACGTTCCTCTTTCTCACTTCTACTTTCTTTATCAGTGAGATACAAAATTAACTACAAATAAGAAAGAAAGATCTTACAGCACCTAATATTCATCATGTAGTTATACAGATTTATATATGCACTCCTTTGTTTGTTTCTTTATCTACTCAAGTGTTATTTAAAATGGAGAATATAGAGAAAATTTATCTTTTTTTTTTCGTTTTTCTTTTTGAAAAAATGAATGAAGAAATTGAAATTGTTTTACTTTCAACTTGACAAAATAATCTAGATCATTTTTATATGAAATGAGTACGTTCTTTTAAAAGCATTAACTAACAAAAATATTTACTTTTTCATATATTCGAATTCAAGGATAAGATAACGAAAAGGAAAAACGCTTATTCGGTACTTTATCAAAATGCCTACGTCATATTCAACAAGAATTACTGACATTTTTCTTTTTTGTCTCACATATCCAACGTAGGTAAAAACGTTCTATCGTCCAAATAAAGTTTTTTTTTCTCTCTATATGAAAAAGAATGATTAGTTTCTATTGCCATTCGAATGCAACTAATACACAGGAGATACACTCAAGGTGATCGAATGCAATCGAATGGAAGAAAAAGAAAAACAGAAATCAATCGAGTTGCTTTTTGATTTCGCATCATTAGCTTTCATTTCATGCAGGTCTACGAATTTCTTGAAATCGACGTCGTTGAATATCTAACCATTGTAAATAAGCTGTATTCGGACTCGAAATCAACGTCGCATCTGAGAACAGATCCGGACGTATGAGATCTAAATGTCTAATACGTTGATTTCATCACGCAAACGAGAAAGTCTCGTATTTTTTTTTTGTTCGTTCTATTTTTGTTATTGGTACTTACAAAATAAATATGCATAGATACAAGCAAATATCGAAAGAATAAAATTAATTAATATGATATAATATTCATCATTAGTTCGATTAGGTAGAATAAAACGTAATGGTCGAGAATATTGTTCGAAAGCGCTTAGTATGAAATCATTGAATTCATAAATATAAAATGTTAGTAAGGGATTAGATTTTTCTAGAAATATTAAAAGAAAATATATTAAACAACTAAGAACAAGTGTTAATAGATAGATAAATAAAGCGAGAAAAATATATTGTCGAAATGGAATCATTATATTCAACAACAAAAAAAAAGAAAGAAAATCGAATAGAACAGAATGAGAAAACAAACAAATAAATTCAAACGAATTAGTCAAGGTAACCAAACACAGAACACAGTTCAAAATAATTTGCTTAAGATTTATGTTTCTATATATAACTGACATACTAACCTGATGATAAAAAAAAATATATATAAAACTATTAACGACCCGACATGCGTTTATATATTTTTTTTCTGCGTAATTCAAATACTCTGCCTACGTCCGGCGTTTTATTCAAACGTTAATTTATATTGTGTCTTACGCACTATCACATGACGTACATACTTTTCTGTCTTAATGAGTCGGTTTTTTCGTAGTGCACAAAAAAATATTCGATATACGTAAATATATACAGCGTGGTCGTACATCGTCAAGCCGTTTTCATTTATAAACACGTAAATATATTTCATTTGTTTTTCTCTTTTAAAACACACTATATATACACGTCAGTAGACAAAGCAAAATAAAAATAGAGAAGCAAAACAAAATAAAAAATTTTTGTTTAACTTTTTTTTCGAAAAAAAATAGACGAAAAACGAAGATATAAAAATGAAACCGTATGGAATCAATTGCAGTTTGATCAATCAAAGGGAAAACTTCTCTCACTCGATGGTTAAGACAACGGCTTATGTATCGCGCAGATTAACTAACAGATATTGATTTGTTTGAGAGCTTGAACAGCATCCGACGGTAAATCTTGTCCGAGTTCTTTGTACAACGAACGAAGAACTTGTAATTCTTTCATTAATGTATCGACACGTTCGTTCAAAGCACGATTCTCTTCGGCTAATTTATTCATTCGAACTTCGGTTTCTTTTTGTTTTTGCTTGGCTTTTATTCGACTATTTTTAACAGATTCATTATTTTTCAAACGTTGTTGATGATATTCATCCGAATATTTGATAACTTTCTTATTTCCAAAACGAGCTAATTTACTTTTTGATAAATCGTCTTTTTTATTTTCGTTCGTATTCATCTTGAATGAAATAAAGAAAGAAAACGAAATAAATCTGTCAAAAAAATAAGAAAAATATGGAAATAAATAATAAGAACAACAACAACAACAACAACGACAAGAAATTACTATTATGAAATTACTATGAATGAAGAAAAAAAATGAATAATATTCTATTATTGGATGAGGACAAGTGTGCCAATGGCAAATGATTCGTGAAGAGTACGAACTCTATAGAGGACTCGTTTAGTCACTCGAGCAAGAAAAGTAAAAAGTTGATGAAGAATTGTTTTTTTACGAAGGAAAAAAAAGATAAACTAATTTGTTCGTTTTTTTTGTAAATATTTTTTTCTTGATATATGTATTTATTACATTGATGAAAAGCAAGAAAATACAATGACGAAACAATAAAAAGAAGAAGTAATTTTTAAGTAACTCGTACGCACGTTTTTCTCTTTGATCTGTTTTGTTTTACAATAAAATTACGAACATGTTCGAAACATGTTTTTTAACAGAAAAAGAAAAGATTTTTTTTTGTTTTTCATGATTATGTTTCTCAAATCGGCAAAACTATTTCTATCTATTCTATCTTAAATCACGAACTTTTTTTTTGTTGAAAAAGTCGGAAAAAGACGATTGATTAAAACCATTGAAGAATGTTTTTGTTGCATCGTTCAATGTGTGTTGCTAAGAGCTTGCGAAGATTCACTAGGTAAATCTTGTTTGAGCTCTTTGTAAAGTGATCGTAACACCTGTAATTCCTTCATCAAGAGATCGACACGATCGCTCAAGAGACGATTTTCTTCCGTTAATCGAGTCATTTGACCATCGGATTCTTTTTGTTTTTCTTTCGCTTTCATACGACTCTTTTTTACGGCTTCATTGTTTTTAATTCGTCGATCATGATATTCATTTGAATATTTAATTACTTGTTTGTTACCGAAACGAGCCATTTTTCGTACAGGTCCACCACCTTTTTTCAAGCCACGTCGATTGACTTCATCACGTTCATTCTCATCGGATGTTGAGTCATTTGACGAGTTAGTTGTTTCATCATGTGTGGTCGATGGTAGATCTATATTCATCGCGACATCATGAGA
>Ga0209952_1001486_pt1 | contig 19682 bp, 19 predicted proteins | sample ThiBiot_750_biof_2_FD_183951 | JGI IMG/M metagenome (GOLD analysis project Ga0209952, IMG submission 183951) | Wastewater bioreactor microbial communities from Cape Town, South Africa - Thiocy_cont_750_biof (SPAdes) | ecosystem: Engineered > Bioreactor > Thiocyanate-remediating >...
CGCCTGTACCTGCGCGATCATCAAGGTGCCGGACACCGACGTCGTAAATCCGCCGGCGTAGTTCTGCCGCGCGGCGTTGCAGACCGCCGCAACCACCGAGGATTCCTCGGTCGCCATCGGCACCAGAACATCCTCGCCGTCGATCCGCAGATTGGTGGCGATGCCGATCGGCACATTCATCGTGGCGATGACGTTCTCGATCATCTTGTCGGCCAGTTGAACCGGCAGGTTGCCCATGTTGGCGAGATGATCGACCGCCGCCTGATCGAGCCCGGCGAATGCCGCCACCAGATCGAGCCGCTCGGCTGGGGTCTTGCGATGGAAGCCCGCGATACGCGCGCTGCGGTTGCGGCCATGCCCGGGGATCGTCATTCCTCACCTTCCCTGTCGTCAGGCCTGTCTATCGGCCGCTGTTGGTTGAACCGTACGCACGGACAGGTACAGTACAAGGAACGCTTTGCGCATTTTGGACGACACCCGTACCAGCACGCCGATGGGTACAGTTGAGCAACCTGACATTCGCGGTGCGCGATCCCGCGTCGAAAGCATCTTCGACGCCATCGCTGGCCGGATCGAACGCGGCCTGATCCGGCCTGGCGAGCGGCTGCCGTCGATCCGCGTCGCGGCGAAGACATTCGGCGTCTCGAAAAACACCGCCGTCGATGCTTACGATCGCCTCGTCGCATCGGGACAAGTGGAGAGCCGGCCCGGCTCCGGCTTCTATGTCTCGGCGCATCGACCCAAGCGCGCGGAGCAAAAATCGCCGGACAAGATCGAGGCGGTCGACATCGTCTGGCTGCTGCGTGAACAACTCGACAAGCGCTACGAAGTGCGGATCGGCGACGGCCGACCACCGGCGGCCTGGATGGAAGGCTCCGAGGTCGGCGCGCATCTGCGGCCGGTGACGCGCCCCGGCAAGCACCAGTTGCCGGAAAGCTACGGCAGTCCCTACGGCCTGCTGCCGCTGCGCCAGCGTATCGCGCTGATGCTGGCGGAGCGCTCCATCAACGTCGATCCGACGCAGGTGTTGCTGACGCAAGGCGCCAACGACGCACTCGACATGATCGTTCGGCATTTCGTCGAACCGGGAGACGCGGTCCTCGTCGACAATCCCGGCTATTACCCGCTGTTCGGCAAGTTGCGGCTGGCCAAGGCGAAACTGATCGGGATACGGCGCAATGCAGACGGCCCCGATCCCGACGAGCTTGCACGTCTCGCCGCGACCACCGGCGCGAAATTGTTCTTCACACAATCGCTGGCGCACAATCCGACCGGCTGCTCGATCACGCTGCCGGTGGCCTATCGGCTGATGCAGGTCGCGACCCAGCATCATCTGCGGATCGTCGATACCGACCCCTTTGCCGATATCCTGCCCCCTGGCAGTCCGCGATTGGCGGCGCTCGATCAACTCGACCGCGTGATCTATGTCGGTACCTTTGCCAAGACGCTGTCGGCCAGCCTGCGCTCCGGCTACATCGCCGCCGATGCGGACACGATCGGCGCGCTCGCTGATCTCAAGATGATCACCCGTGCTAATAGCTCCGGCTACGTCGAGCAGATCATCTACGACCTGATCACCAGCGGGCGTTATCGCGGTCATCTGAAACGTCTTGGCGGACGCATCGAAGTCGCCACCGCGGCGGCGCATCACAGCCTGGCGAAACTCGGCCTGCCAGTGTTCGGCCATCCCGGCGGCGGCTTCTACATGTGGTGCGAACTGCCGCCCCACATCGACGACAAGCATCTGTCGAAGATCGGCGCCGCGCAGAGCATCCTGCTGGCACCGGGCTCGGCTTTCAATCCGGATGCGACGCCGAGGCCGCCAGCGATGCGGGTCAACATCGCATACGCCGGCGATGCCCGCTTTGCCCGCTTCATGCGCGAAAACGACGCAACTTTCGCCCGTCCCAAATAGCTATTCCGCCGCCTCGTGCACGGTGATGCCCTGCTCGATATCGAGTTGCAGGATATCGTTAAGGCGATTAAAGGCACCGCACAGCGCGATGCGCCAGGTCAATTCGACGATCTGCGCTTCGCTGAAATGCTGCTTCAGTCGATCGAAGATTTCATCGCGGGTGCGATTCCAGTTGGTGGTGACCGCGATCGAATATTCGACGATCAGCTTGTCGAGATCGTCGAGTTCAGGATGGTCCTTGTAGTCGAGCAGCCGCGCCGCGCCCTCCTCGGAGACGCCCTGCACCGCCAGCTTCGGCGCGTGATGCGAGACGCAATAGGTGCACTGGTTGAGCAGCGAGACGGTGACCAGCGCCAATTCCAGATGGCGCTTTTTGATGGCCCCTTCATCGGCCAGCGCCACCAGCATCGACCAGGTGTGATCGAAGATCGGCGGCCGATGCGCCATCACCCCGGCCTGGTTTTCGAACGGCCCATAGGTCGTCATACGGTCCCACAGCGGCTGCAAGGCTGCCGGCAAATCGGCTTTGGTCTTGATCGAAATACGGCTCATTGCAACACTCCGCGTTCGCTGTTCGCATGTTTCAATGTTTGGCGGCCGGTCAGCAATTCTGCTCGAATCCGCCGAGAGCGGCGGTGAGATTGGCGCCGAGAATATCCGACAGATAGCCGCCCTCCTGCACGAAGACGGTCGGCAGCCCGATCGATGCAATGGTCGCGCCGATGCGGTGAAAACCATCGGTGGTCACCGCGAGGCCCGCCAACGGATCGTGCTCTGACGCATCGAGCCCGAGCGCGACCACCAACGCGCCGGGCGCGAATGCCGCCAGCATTGCCTTGGCGCGCGCCAGCGCAGCGATGAAACCATCGTCGCCGGTGCCGAGCGGCAGCGGAATGTTGAGATTGGCGCCCAGCCCCGCACCGGCGCCACGCTCATGCGCGTGTCCCCACACAAAGGGGTAGAACCACGCCGGATCGGCGTGGATCGAAATCGTCAGCACATCGCCGCGCTCGTAGAAAATTCCCTGCGTGCCGTTGCCGTGATGCACGTCGACATCAAGGATCGCCACGCGCTCATGCCTTTGTCGCAGATGCGCCGCGGCGATGGCGGAGTTATTGAGGAAGCAGAAGCCGCCCGCCATGTCGGCGAAGGCGTGGTGCCCCGGCGGCCGGCACAAGGCGTAGCTCGCCCGCTCTCCGTCCATCACCAATTGTGCGGCAGTGACCGCGACGTCGGTTGCGGCACACGCGCCTTTCCAGGTACCGGGGCCTATCGGGCACGCGGTATCCGCGGTGTGCCAGCCCAATTTGCCGGTGATATGCGTGGGATAGGTCGCCGCGTGGCGCACCGGATGAATGTTGGCGATCATCTCCGGGCCGGAGTCGCCGAGCGCGACCCACTCATCCCAAGCCTCGGCGAGAAACGCGAGATAATCCGCGCTGTGCACCCGCGCTCGCGGCCCCTGCCCGAATTCCTGCGGCGCGATCAGCGTGTGACCACCTGCCTTGACGCCTGTCAGCAGACGATCGGCGCGCTCCGGCTGTTCGGTGGTGCGCTTGACCACGCCACGCACCAGAAAGAATTGCGGATCGTGGCTGCGGTGGAGTTCGCTGTAAACGGCTTTCAAGGGAGACTTCCTGCGGAACGGAGCGGCAATCTGCAAACCGACAGCGTACCCCCGCAGTCTGCAAGGGCAGTTTATGCCGAAAATGCAACCGGGGTCATCGTGCGCCGCACCACGAAGATCGGAGCCTTCGCCTCACACGCCGGACTTGCGCTCGGTCTGCAACACCTCGAATCCCTCAAACTTGGGATGTCCGAGATAAAGGCTTTCGCCGGTTGCGTTGCCGGCGCGGGCATGAGCACGTCGAAACGCTTCGGATTTCGTCCATGCCTCGAAGGCGGCGCGATCCGCCCAAATGGTATGCGATGCGTAGAGCGTATGATCCTCGGCGACCGGTCCCTTCACCAAATGAAACTCGACGAAGCCGGGAGTATCGCCAAGATAGGATTCGCGATTGGCCCATAGCGTCTCGAACGCCTGCTCGGAACCCGGCTTGACCTGAAACCGGTTCATCGCAATGAACATGCAAGCATCCTCCTGCTGAAAATCTCTGTCGCGTGTTGCGACCATCATAGAGAGCAGCGAGCGTCTATGCGAGCACGCAATCCGCCGCAACGAGCATCTGGCCATCCGTCTCCGCTTCGAAATCAACGGATCTGCTTCCTCGCTCCCGGGAAATGTGACCAAAATGAGCGATCCGCTTCATTTCTTGTTCAGACAAGACGTTTTTCAATGCCGGACACCCAACAGCACGGAGGAACAGATGAAGATTCTTGCATCGGCATTGTTCGCCGCCGGCCTTCTTGGCATGGCATCTACAGCGCAGGCGCTACCCGCGGCGCCGGCCACGAGCGCGCCTCATGCAATCACCGAAGTCGGCTGGCGCTGCGGGCCGGGTTGGCATGTCAATCGCTGGGGTCATTGCGTTCCGAACCGACGCGTTTATCGCCCTTACCGATATTGGGGGCCACCGCGCTTCCACCGCCATCACCATCATTGGCGGCATCATCAGTGGCGGCACCATCACCACCGCGGACACCACCATCATCACCGCGGACATCGTTTGTGATCGCCTGGACACCGCCCGCCTCGTTCCACGAGGCGGGTTTTTCATTCGAGCGATCCAGGGCACGATCCGCTGTCGGACGCTATCTCATCCCGTAACGCCACCGACCGGGCGAAATATCGCAACAAGCCGGCTCAACAGATCGCCGAACCTTGCGAAGCACGGCGACCTGTCGAAGCTGGGTGCGGCTGGATAACGACACGAGCACGGATATCCGGCAAAACCTCGATTACTTTGCCGACGTATCAATATTTTCCCCGAAAAATTTCCACGCCTTTCCGTCAAACTTCGCCATCTTGAAGATGTGATAGGCGGAGTAATCGGACGGTGTCGTTGAAACTGTCACGCCCGGCAGAAACAACGGCAGCGAAACGTGTGTCAGGTGGGTGGCTTGCTTGACGAGATTCTCGCGCGTGAGATCGTCACCACAGGCCCGCAGAAGAAACTCCGTCATCTGCGCAACTGTATATCCAACCTGCACGCTGCCATCGATCGGATTACCGTCGGGGTACCACTCTTTCATGAAGGCAAGATAATCCTTGACGCCCTTGTCCTCATCCCATGCGGGATCCCCGATCACCTTGGCCGTGAACGCGCTGATGAGACCCTTGGAGGCATCGAGCCCAGCCGGTTCCAGGACGCCGCCGATCGACGCGCCCACGGAAACCATGAAGTGTGCCGGCTTCCAGCCGAGGGCATTCACCTTACGGATCGACTGGGCAGCGAATTTTGGCGTTGCGATCGTCAGCAAGGTATCGGCGCCAGACGCCTTGAGGTTGACGATCTGCGAGTCGATCGTCGGATCGCTGACCTCATAGCTCGCTTCCTTGATGATCGACGATGCCTTGTCGCCGAGACCTTCCTTGAAGCCCCTGAGATAGTCCTTTCCGAAATCATCATTCTGATAGATGACGGCGATCTTCGCCGACGGCATTTCCTTTGCGACATACTTTCCGTAGATGCGAGCTTCCTGCTCGTATGGCGGATAGAATGGGGTGGCCCATGGAAAATCTTTCGGATCGTTCCATTTCGACGCGCCCGAGGTGATGAGGAGTTGGGGGACTTTCTTCGATCTCAGATACTTATGAATTGCTGAGTTCGTTGGCGTACCAAGGGCGCCAATAATCGCCAATACGTCATCCTGCTCAACGAGCCGGCGCGTCTGTTCCAGAGTTTTCGGCGGGCTGTAGCCGTCATCCATCGATAGCAGCGTGATTTTTCGCCCGTTGATACCGCCCTTACTGTTGATCATTCTCCAGTAGGCCGCCTCGACCTTCCCATTCACGCCATAGCCGGAGGCGGGGCCGCTGTAGGGCATCGTCTGCCCGATTTTAATCTCGGTGTCGCTGGCGCCGGCGTCGTATCGCTTATCGCCGGCGAATGCCGCAGTTGCTGTTAAAACTGCGATAGCCGTTACCGAAGCAAGTAAAGTTGATCGCATAGGCTTCTTCTCCCCAGACACAGTCGTTTTGTCGACCTGTTAGGGCTATAGTCATTCCATCGGTGTCGATGAAGATCAAGCGCGCGGCCCGGAAAAATCGATCGAGATGGCAAGTGGATGCGCGTGTCGAGGCGCTCGTCCCGGCATCGACCAAGCTTTGTGGCGCTCACACCCCCCAATCGAAGTCGGCATGGCCGGTCATCTCGAAGACGCGACCATCGGCGCCGCTCAATGCGATGACACGGCCCCGCGGGTCCCGGCCGACGCGGATGCCGTACCTCAACGGTCGCGTCGATCAATCCGGCTCGGCCGGTGTCTCATCGCGATTGCGCCTCTGCTGGAACTTCTGGCGCACGTCGTCGGCGAGAAGCGCGAGCGATCCCCTCACCGTGCCTGCGCCGATAACGGAGCGCAGCGTGACGACATCGGTGGCGAGCTTGTCCTTGAACGCTTCGCCGCCGCAAAGCAGATCGACCATACCGAGGTTGTGATCGATCGACCATTGCACATAGCTGAAGATCAGACCCATCCCGGGCGACGCGCGCGCGAAGTCCGGATCATAGGTCGTCACCCAGGCCATCATCGTATCGCGCTGGGCAAGGTTGACCGAGATGGCGACCGGGGTGCCATCCAGCTCGATAACGAACAGTCGCAATATGCCGGCCCGTGCCAGCACATCGACCAGCGCTGCAAGCGTCGATTTTCCGTCGTCAAATAAATCCGATGTCTCGGCGTTCTTTTTGAGCCACTTTCGTTTGAGCTCCGACAGCCGGTCGAGGACAGGGCCGAGCGGCTCCTCAGCTCCGAGCAGGCGGAACTGTACGGTTCCCGACTCTTCGAGGATCCTGATGCCCCTGCGGTAGTTGTGACGGGTCTTCTTGGGATGGCTTGCCAGCCATGCCGCGCCGCTTTTCCAATCACCGGCGATGCGAGAACTGACCTCGTATCTGTGGTTCGGACGAAGTTTGACCCCGTGCGCTTGTCCGGGTTTGAAGACCTGCCATGCCGCTGCATCCGGCAAGAGCCGGGTGATGAGGACCAGGTCGAATCCGCCAGCGTCGCAAATCGTACCCCACAACTTGTCCAGCGCTGCGTCGGAGCATTCCGGCGCGCGAAGCAGATCGCCATAGTCGGTGTAGGCGACGGCCGCCCATTCCAGAAAGCGCAACCCCTTGCGCCGGGTGATCGCCAGAGGAAGGACGGCAACCAATCTGTTGTCGTTCCAGACCAGGCCGATGCGCAGCACGGTCTGCGTCCGATCGTCGATGGTTTTCCACCACGCCGAAATCCAGTCGTGGCTCTGGAAAATGAGGGCATCGTAATCAGACGACAGCCGCGTCCATTGGTCCTTGATCGCGGCCAGGCGTTCGGTGGACTCGACGATCTCGAGATACTCGGCATTTACGGCGCCAACCGATGCGAGCGCATTCATGATGATGACACATCCGGGGTTTGCGGGCTGAGCGTCGTGCGATTTCGCTGAAAGCGACCGGCGATGACACGCCACATTTTCCTGAGCGGCAGGATGTAAAGGCCCGCCAACGACTGGTAGTCCCTGACATCCCGATCGACGAGGCCGAATTTCAGTTCTTCTCCGGGAGTGGGCACGAATGACGTGCCGAACAATCGATCCCAGAATGAAAACAGCAAACCGAAATTCTTGTCATAGTGGCGCGGATCGACACTGTGATGAATCTGGTGCCAATGCGGGGAGAGCACGAAATTATCGAGAGGGCCGAAGGAAATCGGCAGGTGAGTATGCCGCACGAAATCCATCATCAGGATGTTGCGGAGGACATAGACATTCAGACCGAAGACCACGACTTCCACGGGATTAAGCGCGAGCACGCTCCAGATGCCGAAGCAGATCCCCGGGATAACTCCGTCCCAGATACGGTTCATGAAGTCGTCGAGCGGATGCACGCGATCCTTGGTGATGCCGACCATGACCTCGGCGGAGTGATGCACCTTGTGCAGCTCCCACAGAAATGGGTAGCGGTGCTGCGCGACATGATAGAGATAATAGGAGATGTCGTAGGCCAGCAGCATGGTCGCCGTGAACATCACCAGCGTCATCGGCCCCGGTGGCCCGTCGATGAGCGGTCCCTGGACGCCGAACGCCCAGCTTATGGCGCGATTTGTCGCATACCCCATCGCAGTCACGAAGGTGATGCCGGCCGGAATGAGCAGAAATGGCATTATCAGCCGCTTGGTGACCCAGAACATCACGTCGGCACGCGCCGACGGATGCAGAATGACCTCCGGAGGGAACATGAAGCTGAAGAAATCCCTGACCGACCTGTCTTCCGCTTTTATCTTTTTGAAGTAGACGACCAGCGCGGAGACAAGCGCGGTCCCGAGAATAAGGCCCCAGGTGACATAGTCGATATGGTGAAGCTTATCGGCTATTTTGCCAAGAATTTCAGAGACCATGGTAACCTTAGCGCCTGTTAAGGACTTGGATCCGGGACAGGCTGCGATGCAGCCGATGTTTCGATACGTCGGCAAGGAGCCGACCGCAGGCTGATACGGGGCTTACCTGCAAGCCGCGACGAGTTGGTGCGCAAAAACGCCGCAGCTCATCTCAAGCCCGTCACAGGCTCCGGTCCGCTCACGACGATAGATAAATGAATACATCGGAACGGCAATCTCTTTACTGTTACGGGGTTAACATCCGATGCTCCGATTTGTAGAAAGCCGACGACAACAGCTACGCCGCTCGTTGCCTTAGGCTCCGGCTCATACATTCGTGATCAGACTGTCCATGCGGCGGACCTGAAAAGTCGCTGGCTTTCATTTTCCGGGAATCAGCGTCCTTGTTTCTCCGTTCCACATTGATCTACGGCCCAGCGATCCTGTTCACGCGAATTTCCGCGTTGCTTTTGCTGATCGTGGTCACTCGTCTCATCAATCAGGAGGAATATGGTCTTCTGACACTGGTAGTGACGGTCGGAGAAATGACTGACGCTGCCGTCACCAACTGGTTGCGAATCGCATTGCTCAGGCTTGGCGGCACGGGGAATATCAGCCGCGGCAGCCTCGTTCTGGCCGGCAAGGTCATGCTTTTTACAACAATACTGGCCCTGGCGATCGCGGCGACGGCTTCGGCTTTTGTCGTGCCTGTGCGTTGGGTCGAATTCTCCATCGCCGTCTGCACCTATCTGGTCGTCAGCGCCATCGGGCGCTTTGCGTTGACCACGCTTCAGATGCAGCAGCGACATTCGACCTACTCGTTGCTCGAATGCTTGCGCGGCTTGCTGCAACTGGCTTTTCCCATCGGCGCGATCGCGATTTTTCCCAAAACCTTTCTGGTGGTATCACTCGGCACAAGTGCCGGTATGCTCGTCGCCGGCGTCATTGCCTTTGTCGTCGCATCGCGACGCGTGACCGCGGGACCGGCGCGCTTCACCGCACACGAGCTTTTTTCGCTCGGCCTTCCACTTGTCGTCGTGGCGCTGGTGGGGTTCGGCATGAACAGTTCTGAGCGTCTGTTTCTGAATGCCTTTCACGATGCAACGGCCGTCGCTATTTTCGCCGCGGCTTATATCCTCGCACGCCAGCCGATCGACATCGTCGGATATGCCATCAATGTCGGCACATTCCCCGAGGTGATGAGCCGATTCGACGAGGAAGGGCCGACCGCTTCGGGCGAATTGCTCTCACAAGTCATGGCCCTGATGATGCAGCTTTGTCTTCCGGTCGCGGCCATGCTCATCGCTCTCAACGGAGAGATCACCGAACTATTATTGCCGCAGAGCTATCACGGACGCACAGGTCTGCTTTTTCCCGCCGTCGCGTTCGCCGCGGTGTGCGCAAATCTGACAAGCGTGGTCTATGGTGCCGTCATCCATGCACACAAGCGGCCTTGGCTGTTGATCATCGCCACCTCGCTGGGGTCGGTCGCAACCATTGCGCTATCGGTCATCCTGATCCCGAATCTGGACGAGCTTGGCGCCGCGGTTGCGCTGGCAGGCGGATCTGCGATGGCCCTGGGAGCCTGCGTCGTCATCAGCGAGCGCCTAACGCCCATTCCGGTCCCGTGGCGCGACATCGCACTTTCGCTCGTTACCGCGTGCGCGACGGGCGCCGCTGCCTATCTCGCCGCCACAGTGCTGCGCGAGATGCCGGTTCTGGTGCCGCTGGCTGTAGGGGGGACCGCAGGGGCTTCAATGTTGCTGCTGATGACATGGCTGCTTCGTCCCGCCACGGTCCGAAAAATTTTCACCACAATACGCCGCAATATCGGCACCGCGCAGGGGTGAGAACGAGCATCGGCAGTTCGGCCCCATGGGACCCGAAGCCGCTGCGAGCTGAGCTTCGACGCCGATCCCTCAAACTTCGTACCGATCAACGTGCGTCGCGCGCTCGAACCATGACGATCTGGCGACCGGCTCACTCCGGACATTGTCCGATAGCGCGTTTGCTGTCGACCTTAGCGACCCTTGAAGCGCGGGGGACGTTTCTCCACGAAAGCCGCCGCGCCTTCGCGCAAGTCTTCCGTAACGAAGGCACGCCCTTGCGCCACAGCCTCGCGCTCCAGCGCATCCGCCAACGGCGCGCTCCAGGCGGCTTCGACCTGCGCCTTGATCAGACCAATACTGATGGGCGGCCCGTCCGCGAACTTTTGCGCGACTGCAAAGGCCTCGTCGAACAGCACCGCATCGTCGACCATCTTCCAGATCAGGCCCCATTGCGCGGCCTGTTCGGCGGTGAGCGGCTCGCCAAGCAGCGCCATCGCGCGAGCACGCACAACCCCGATCGCGCGTTGCAGGAATAGCGACGTGCCGGCATCCAGCGCGGCGCCGAGCCGAACGAAACTGAGCACAAAACGCGCCGAGCGTGCGGCGATCACGATGTCACCCGCGAGCGCGATGCCGACGCCCGCGCCGGCAGCCGGCCCGTTGACGGCAACGACGATAGGCTTGTCGCTGCCGCGCATCTTTTCAATCAGTGGGCTAACCAGATCACGCAGTCGCGACGCAACGCGCTCGCCAGCATCGAACGTATCGCCGCCAAGCTGCGCACCGGAGCAAAATCCCTTTCCCGCGCCGGTCAACAGAATCGCACGCACTGCGCTATCCGACAGGGCGGAATCCAGCGCCGCATTCAGTTCCGGCAGGAGACTGCCGCCCAACGCATTGTACTGCTCCGGATTGTTGAGGGTAAGAATGGCGACCCCACCGCGACGCTCGGTCAAAACCATCGGCATATGCGGTCCCTCCTACAGCGATCGTGCGATCAGCAGCTTCATGATCTCGTTGGCACCGCCGTAAATCTTCTGCACCCGCGCATCGACGAACATGCGCGAGATCGGATATTCTTCCATGTAGCCGTATCCGCCGTGCAGTTGCAGGCATTCATCGATGGTCTCGACCTGCTTCTGCGAACACCACCATTTCGCCATCGAGGCGGTGACGGCGTCGAGATCGCCGGCGATCATCCGCCCGATGCAATAATCGACAAACACGCGCGCGATCGTCGCTTCGGTTTTGCGTTCGGCCAGCGTGAAGGCGGTGTTCTGGAAGTCGAGCAGAGCCTTACCGAATGCCTTGCGTTCCTTGGTATAGTCCGCCGTCAGTTCGACTGCGCGCTCCATCGACGATACCGCCCCGATCGCGATGATCAGCCGCTCCCACGGCAGTTGCTGCATCAGTTGCACGAAGCCCTGCCCTTCCTCGGGTCCGAGCAGATTTTCGCACGGTCCGGTCACATCCTCGAAGAACAGTTCGGACGTATCCGCCGCAGGCAAGCCGATCTTGTCAAGCTTCCGGCCGCGCCGGAATCCCTTGGCGTCGGCGGTTTCGACCACGATCAGCGACAAACCCTTCGCGCCTGCGCCACCGGTGCGCGCGACCACGATGACGAGATCGCAGGTCTGGCCGTTGGTGATGAAGGTCTTCTGGCCGTTGATGACGTAGTTGTCGCCATCGCGTTTGGCCGAGGTACGAACGCTTTGCAGGTCGGAGCCGGTGCCGGGCTCAGTCATCGCAATCGCGCCGATCAATTCGCCGCGCGCCATACCCGGCAGCCAACGCTGCTTCTGCGCCTCCGAGCCGTATCGCTCAATGTAATGCGCGACGATGCCGCTGGAGACGGTAACCCCGTTGGTCAGCTCCGGAACGATGCGTTCGAGATCCTCGAACACCACTGCGTCATATGCGATGCTGCCGCCAAGACCGCCGTAACTTTCCGGGATACTGGGCAACAGCGCACCCATCTGGCCGAGCGTCAGCCACGCCGAGCGATCCACCAGCCGCTGTTTGCGCCACGCTTCAGCCTGCGGCGCGAGGTCCTTGGCGAGAAACTTGCGGAACTGGTCGCGGAAAGCGTCCAGTTCCTCGGTCATCCAGGGCGAGCGGTACTGCATCGGCGTTGTCCTCTAAATGATTAGGCCACCGCCGCAGACGATGACCTGTCCGCTGATGTAGTTGGATTCCGGGCTACAGAACAAGTACACCGCATCGGCCGCTTCCTCCGGCGTGCCACCACGACCGAGTGGAATCATCCGCGACATGGCATCGAGCATCTGGGGCTGCACGCCGACCTTGATGTCGCGCCCGGCGACGTCGATGGTCTTCTGCTGCGCTTCGATCGGCTGCGTCAGCCGGGTATTGATCAGGCCGAAAGCGACGCAATTGACGTTGACCTTGTAGCGCCCCCACTCCTTGCACAGCGTGCGGGTGAGGCCGACCAGCGAAGCCTTCGCCGAGGAATAGCTCGCCTGCCCCGCATTGCCATAGAGGCCCGCAATCGAGGAAATGTTCACCACCTTGCGGAACACCTCGCGGCCGGCTTCGGCTTCCTTCTTCGCCATGACCCGGATCGGCTCCGCCGCCGCGCGCAGAATGCGGAACGGTGCCACCAGATGCACGTCCAGCATGGCCTGAAACTGCTCGTCGGTCATCTTCTGGATCGTCGCGTCCCAAGTGTAACCCGCATTGTTGACCAGAATGTCCAGACCGCCGAAAGATTCGAGCCCTGCGCCGACGAAACGATCCGCAAAGCCGGCTTCGGAGACGCTGCCGTTGACGGCAACCGCGCGTCCGCCGGCCGCTTTGATTTCATTCGCGACCGCATCACCAGGCGCAGCGTCGAGGTCGTTGACGACGACGCTCGCGCCTTCACTCGCCAGCTTCAACGCAATGGCCCGACCGATGCCGCGACCCGAACCGGTCACTAGCGCGACTTTTCCTTCAAGCTTTCTCATGGGTATGTCCTGAACGATTGCGATAAATCAACGTGCGACGATGGCTTCGCCAAGCAGCTTGGCTTCGCCGGCGTCGTCTCTGGCGACCAGCGCGATCTTCATGCACGGCTCGCCGTTGTGATCGATGAGCTCGGTGACGTGGCCTTCGCAGGTGAGGCGCGCTCCGAGTTGCGTGATAGCCGCGAACCGCGTCGAGAAAGCACGGATATCCTTCGGGCGAACTGCATCGGTCAGCGCCTGGCCGAGATAGGCCATCACCAGCATTCCGTGCGTGAAGGCGTCCGGAAATCCGGCCTTCTTCGCGAAATCGAGATCGACGTGGATCGGATTGTGATCGCCCGAAGCTCCGCAATAGAGCGCGAGCGTATGGCGCGTGATCGGCGCGAACGCCTTGTGAACCACGCGATCGCCGACCGAGCGGCTTGCTGCTTGTGTCACGTTGATGCCGCCTTTGGATTTCGCACCACAATGGTCCGCGTCATATCGGCAAGATGGACGCCATCCTGCCGCGTGACTTCGGTGACGACGGCGATCAACGTCATCGCACCGCCCTTCTTGTCGGTCACATCGGTGACGCGGGAGCGGAATGTCAACGTATCGCCGACCACCGCGGGCACATGATAGGTGAAGCCCTGCTCGCCGTGCAGAACCCGCGCGAGATCGATATCGAGTTCGGTGAGAAACTCGAACGGGTTCTCTGCGTCCATCATTTCAAGGCAGAAAAGATAGGTCGGCGGTACGGGGATCGCCGAATATCCCTCGGCCCGCGCCGCCTGCGCATCGCGATAGATCGGGCTGCGTTCCCCGATCGTCTCGCAGAAATAGCGCAGCCGGCCCGGCTCGACATGCGCGGTGACGGGCGTGAAGCTGCGCCCGATGGCGGATTGATCGACCATCCGCGGGCCTCACACGCGCTCGTACAGCGAGACGACGCAAGCGCCGCCGAGGCCGAGATTGTGTTGGAGTGCCAGACGCGCGCCATCGACCTGGGTAGCTTCCGCCGTGCCGCGCAACTGGCGCGTCAGTTCGTAGCATTGGGCGAGCCCGGTGGCACCCAACGGATGTCCCTTGGACAGCAGACCGCCGGACGGATTGGTGACGACCTTTCCGCCGTAGGTGTTGTCGCCGTCGTCGATGAAGCGCGCGGCTTCGCCTTCCGCGCAAAGGCCCAGCGCTTCGTAGGTAATGAGTTCGTTGTGTGCGAAGCAGTCGTGCAACTCGACCACATCGAGATCGGTCGGGCCAATGCCGGCCGCCTCGTACACCTGCTCCGCCGCCGCCTTGGCCATATCGGAGCCGACGACCTGCATCATGTCTCCGGCATCGAAGGTCGAAGGCGTGTCGGTGGTCATCGACTGTGCCCGAATGCGGACATCGGCACGCAGACCGTGTTGCTTTGCAAATTTCTCGGACACCAGGATCGCGGCGGCGGCCCCGCAGGTAGGCGGACACGCCATCAGCCGCGTCATCACGCCGGGCCAGATCACCTGATCGTTCATGACGTCGTCGGCGGTGACTTCCTTGCGGAACAATGCCAGCGGATTGTTCTTCGCATGGCGGCTGGCCTTGGCGCGGATTTTCGCGAATGCGTTCAGCGGCGTACCGTACTTCTTCATGTGGCTGAGGCCGGCGCCACCGAAATAACGCAGCGCCAAGGGAATACCGGGCGCATCGATCAGCTTGTCGGCGGCGGCATCGAAATCCTCGAACGCGCTCGGCCGGTCGGTATACACGGAGCCCAAAGCACCCGGCTTCATCTGCTCGAAGCCCAGCGCCAACACGCAATCGGCCGCGCCTGATTGAATGGCCTGTCGCGCCAGAAACAGCGCGGTCGATCCAGTCGAACAGTTGTTATTGACGTTGACGACGGGGATGCCGGTCATGCCGACCGGATAAAGCGCGCGCTGGCCGCAGGTCGAGTCGCCATAGACATAGCCGACGTAGGCCTGCTGCACGGCCGCATAGTCGACGCAGGCGTCACTCAATGCGCGCCGCAGCGCCTCGCTGCCCATCATATGATACGGCTCGCTCGCACCCGGCTTGGTGAAAGGAATCATGCCGACCCCGGCAACGTAAGCCTGTGAAGACATTGTCGACCTCCTTAAATGACCCTATGGACTTTTTATTACCCTTGGGTAATATACGCAAGACGTGCGGGAGTCAACGCCCGTCGAAGGATTGCAAATGGACACGCGCACCCCTGCCCCGGAAAGCTCACCCTGGCTGCCGTTCGAAAGTCGCCGCCGCGCCCGCGACGAAAAGCGCGAGGCCGTCTTGCGCACGGCTGTGCAACTGTTTCTGGAGCAAGGCTATCACCGCGCCACCCTCAATGAGGTCGCGGACCGGCTGAACATCACCAAGCCGGCGCTCTACAATTACTTCCGCAGCAAGGAAGACATCCTGTTCGAATGCTGGGTCATGGGACAGGAGCGCGTCGAGGACCGAATATCCGAGATCGAATCTGCCCACGAAAACGGGCTTGCTACGCTGCGAATGCTGGTGCACGCTTATGCCGCCACCATGGCGAGCGACTTCGGCGCCAGCCTTGTGCGCTTCAACGTCGCCGATCTCTCCGAGCCCAATCAGAAGATCACGCTCGCCGGCAAGCGTCGCATCGATCGCGCGTTCCGCAACGCGATCAAGCAAGGCATCGCCGATCACTCCATCAAACCGTGCGATGTGAAGTTGACAGCTTTCGCCATTCTCGGCGCACTGAACTGGATCGGGCATTGGTACAAGCCTGGCGGTGAATTGTCGCCCGATCAGATCGCCGACGATTTTGCGATCCGGCTGACCGCCGACATCGCCAAACGACCCGACAAGAAACCATCCGAAAAGAAGGCCACGAAGCCCGTTCGGAAAACACCATCACGCTAACATTCCTGGAGGAAAACATGAACGTCACGCATGGTCTGCGGCGCGCGCTGCAAATCAATCCGCATGGACTTGCCACCGTGTTTCAGGATCGACGCCGGACCTGGGCCGAGATCGGCGACCGCGTGGCGCGGGTCGCATCCGGGCTTCATGCGCTCGGCGTTGCCGAAGGCGATCGCGTCGCCCTCCTGATGCTGAACTCCGATCGCTACCTCGAACTTTATCTGGCGGCGGCATGGGCCGGCGCCGTGATCGTGCCGCTCAATATCCGCTGGAGCCCGCTTGAGAACGAGGACGCGTTGCGCGACTGCCGTGCAAAGGTGCTCGTCGTCGACGCCGCCTTCGCAGCAACCGGGGACACGCTCGCCAAGGCTCTGCCCGATATGAAACAGGTGTTCGCCGACGACACCGCTTCGCCTGCCGGCATGTAAACCTACGAAGCGCTGATCGCGCGCAGCAATCCCGTTGCGGACGCGATGCGCAAGGGTAGCGACGTCGCTGGCATCTTCTACACCGGTGGCACCACCGGACGCTCCAAGGGCGTGATGCTCAGTCACCAGAACCTGATGGCGAATGCGCTGAACGCGCTCGGCGAAGGCATGTTTCCCGCCTCGTCAATCTATCTTCACGCGGCGCCGATGTTCCATCTCGCCAATGGCGCGGCGATGTATTCGCTGCTGCTTAGCGGCGGCTCCAACGTCATCGTCCAGAGCTTTACGCCTGAGGGCGTGATGGCCGCCATCCAGAACGAACGCGTCACCGACGTACTGCTGGTTCCGACCATGATCCAGATGCTGGTCGATCATCCGGCGCTGACGTCCTACGATATCTCGTCCTTGCGCGATATCACCTATGGCGCATCGCCCATCAGCGAAGCATTGCTGGATCGCACGACAGCGGCCCTGCCAAACGTGCGCCTGACCCAGGCTTACGGCATGACCGAACTCTCGCCGATCGCGACGCTCCTCCACTGGAACGATCATATCGGCGACGGCCGCGCCAAGGGACGCCATCGCGGCGCGGGCCGGGCCACGCTCGGTTGCGAAGTCCGCATCGTCGATGCCGACGACAAGCAGGTCGCCACCGGTGCCGTGGGCGAGATCACCGTGCGCGGCGACGTCGTGATGATGGGGTACTGGGAGCGGCCCGAGGAAACTGCGAAGGCGGTCGTCGACGGCTGGATGCACACCGGCGACGGCGGCTACATGGACAAGGACGGCTTTATCTACGTCGTCGACCGCGTGAAAGACATGATCATCTCCGGCGGCGAGAATGTCTATTCGGTCGAGGTCGAAAACGCCATCGCCAAGCATCCCGCCGTCGCGCAATGCGCGGTCATCGGCATTCCGAGCGCGCAATGGGGCGAACAGGTTCACGCCGTGGTCGTGACCAAGAGCGGCGCGACATTGACCGAAGAGGAATTGATCGCCTTCTGCAAGACGTTGATCGCCGGCTACAAGTGTCCGCGCAGCGCCGACGTCAGCGAAACGCCACTGCCGCTCTCGGGCGCCGGGAAAATCCTCAAGCGCGAACTGCGCCGGCCGTTCTGGGAGGCCCAGACCCGACAGGTCGGCTAACCCCGAAACGACAAAGCCGAAAGCGGCCGTTATCCAATCCGATCGGATCATCCTCCTTCCTGCCTCACGCTTGAATGCGTGAAGCGGAACACGCCTTTGACGCCTCGTTTGCGGCGGGGTATTCACCTTGTCCGAGATAATAGCGCGAAATGAGGGAGCGTTGGTGCGGACCAAGCTGGCGGACGTAGCGCGATTGGCGGGCGTCGATGTCTCGACGGCATCGCGCGTGCTGCGGGGCGAAGCGACCCAGCGCATCCGCGAGGAAACCCGCGAGCGCGTGCTGCAAAGCGCCCGGACACTCAATTACGCACCGAACCAGCTCGCACGCGGCCTGCGCATGGCGCGCTCTGCGACCTTCGGCATTGTCGTGCCGCAACTCGACAACCCGGTGTTTGCCTCGGCCATCTTCGGCGCGGAGAAGGCGACCTTGCGCCACGGCTATTCGCTACTGATCGCGCACCGCGGATCGGAGGCGACCGATTCCGTCTATCAGCGAATGTCGCACGGCAACCGCGTCGACGGCCTTCTGGTCGCAAGTCTCGACGACGACAGGCTGCTGCGCGATGAACTCGAGGCCGCGCAGGTGCCGTTCGTGCTGCTCAATCGTCAACTCGCCGGCGCGCCGCACGCGGTGGTGCTGGACAGCCGTGCCGCGACCGAAATCGCCGTCGATCATCTCGTCGCGCTCGGCCATCGCCGTATCGCGCATCTTGCGGGGCGTCCCGGCGGTTTCAACGCCGGCGAACGTCTTGCCGGTTATCGCGGCGCGCTGAAGCGGCATGGCATCACGTTCGATCCTGCGCTGGTCGCAGTTGCGGGCTACACCGCAGAGGGCGGCGCCGCGGCGATGCGGCAGCTCCTGGCGATGCGTCCGACCGCCGTGCTCGGCGCGACGCTGGTGACGGCGGCCGGCGCGATGGCGGTGCTGCACGAAGCTGGCTTGCAGATTCCGCAGGATGTCTCGGTCGTCGGCCTGCACGATGCGCCGGTCGCCACCATGCTCTATCCGCAACTGACGACGGTGCAGATGCCGACCGAACGCATGGGCGAACTCGCCGCCGATCTATTGATCGCCTTGGTCGAAGGCCGGACGCCCGACGCCGTCGCGCCGTTGCCGCCGGACGGCATGGTGATCCGATCATCCACCGGTCCCGCATCGATCTGAAAATTAGGGATTGACGCCATAGCCGGTTTCGGTCACCTTTTGAACAAACGATTGCTCACGGAAGATTGCCAGTAGAATGATTGCTGGCAATCGCGGCGCTGCGTTGTGTCAATTGAATCAATTTGCGGAGAACGGCCTTGGAAGCGAGCACTATCGCGGCGGTACGCCAGCGCGACCGGATTGACGCCGACATCGCCAAGGCGTTCGCCGCCATCGTCGGCGACAGCCACGTCCTGACATCCTTCGACGAGCGCCTCGCCTACGCCCGTGATCGCCTGCCGTTCGCGGTGTTCGAGGAGCGCGCCGGCGAGATCGCGGGCGACGTGCCGCGCTTGATCGTGCGCCCCGGCAACGCCGACGAAGTCGCCAAGGTGGTCACGCACGCACATCGCGCCGGCATTCCGATCATTCCCTACGGCAACGGCTCCGGCGTGCTCGGCGGCGCCATCCCGCTTGGCGGCGAAGTCACCGTCGACTTGCGGCGGCTCGACAAGATCGTTGCCGTCAATCCGGTTGACGCCACGGTGACGGTGCAGGCCGGCATGAACGGCGCGGTATTCGAGCAGGAGCTCAACGCGCAGGGCTTCACCACCGGCCACTATCCGCAATCGATCGAAATTTCGACGGTCGGCGGTTGGGCCGCGTGTCGCGGCGGCGGTCAGGCCAGCAGCCGCTACGGCAAGATCGAGGATATCGTCGTCGGCCTCAAGGCTGTGATGCCGGACGGCACCCCGCTCGAAGTGCGCCCGGTGGCGCGTCGCGCGGTCGGTCCGTCGGTGCGTGATCTGATGGTCGGCAGCGAGGGCGCGTTCGGCATCATCACCGAAGTGACGTTTCGCATCTGGAAGAAGCCGGAGGTCGAGCGTGGCGTGG
>Ga0209952_1001502_pt1 | contig 19500 bp, 14 predicted proteins | sample ThiBiot_750_biof_2_FD_183951 | JGI IMG/M metagenome (GOLD analysis project Ga0209952, IMG submission 183951) | Wastewater bioreactor microbial communities from Cape Town, South Africa - Thiocy_cont_750_biof (SPAdes) | ecosystem: Engineered > Bioreactor > Thiocyanate-remediating >...
GGTGTACGCCCGCCGCCATCTTGGTCATGCGCGGATCGAGGTTGACCGGATTCACCTCGCGGCTGTCGTCAGCGAGTTTCAGCACCTCGCCGATCGAGTCGATCAGGAGTCCGTAGGACTCGCCGCGCAGATCGACGCCCACCGCCATCGCCGGACGATCCGACGCGGCGTCCGGCAAACCGAGCCGCGCACGCATGTCGATGGCGGTCACGATGCGGCCGCGCAGATTGAGCACGCCCGCGACCTCGCGCGAGGCCAGCGGCACCCGCGTCAACCGCTCCGGCATGAACACATCCTGCACGCGCGAGATCGGCAGGCCGAACAGCTGCTCGCCGATCATAATCGTCACATATTCGGTCACCGCGCCTGCGGAATTATCCTGGCTCACTGTCATCGTCTCATGCCGCCCGGTTGAGGTCAGAGGTTTGTTCCTTGAGCGCCGCGATCAACCCCGGCCGATCGAACTTGGCGACGTAGTCATGGAAGCCGGCCTGACGGCCGCGCTCGATCGCCGCCGGCGAAATCATCGACGACAGCGCGATGATCGGCACGTCGTTGAGCTTCTGGTCGGCGCGAATGGTCTCGGCGAATTCGAAGCCGTTCATGTCGGGCATCTCGATGTCGGTCAGCACCGCGTCGAACTCCTCGCCCGAGCGCAATGCCAGCAGGCCTTCCTCAGCGTTGGTGGCGACCCGCACGCGATAGCCCGCGGCCTTGAGCACCGGCGCCAGCATGTTGCGGAAGAACGCCGAGTCATCGACCAGCAGGATCGACTGCGCGGAAGCGGACGGCTTCATCTCGCGGCGATTGAACCAGTCGGCGAACGCCATCGGCAGGAAATGGCCGACATCGATCACTTCGGTGGCACGACTCTTGATCACCGCCGAGCCGAGAATGCCGTCGCGGCCGCTGGCGACTTCGATCGCCAGCTTCTCCTCGACGATATCGACGATCTCGTCGACCACCAGCCCCATGGTGCGACCATCATCGGCAAACACCAGGATCGGCTGCACCCCGGAAGTCGCGACATCGACGCCGTCCATCTGCACCAGCGGCATCAACTGCTCGCGGTACTGCACCATGTAGCGGCCATTCGATAATTCAATCTTGTCGCTGGAGATTTCCTCGAGCCGGGTGATCAGCGCCAGCGGCACCGCCTTCGGCTGCATCGAACCGGCGCGGAACACCAGCAGCGAGGTCAGTTGCTCTGCCGCGTTACCACGGCTGGCGGCGTTCTCGTCGACCAGTTCGTGCTGCGCGGCGACCGAGGTGCCGAGCGCCTGTGCGATACCGTTCGGATCGACGATCATGATCACCGCGCCGTCACCGAGAATGGTGTTGCCGGAGAACATGTTGATATGACGCAGCTTGGTCGACATCGGCTTGACGACGATTTCCTCGGTGTGGAACACGCCGTCGACCACGATGCCGAAGGTCTGGTTGCCGACCTGGGTGACGACGATGAAGCCGTTCTCCGGATCGATCACGCTGGCTTCGTCGTCGAGCTTCAAGAGCTTCTTGAGATGAATCAGCGGCAGCAGCTTGTTGCGCAGCCGCAGCACCGGCGTATCCTTGATGCGCTCGATGCGATGTTCGGAATTCGCGCGCGCACGCACCAGTTCAATTACCGAGAGCTGCGGGATCGCGAAGCGTTCGCCGCTCGCCTCGACGATCAGCGCCGAGACGATGGCGAGCGTCAGCGGAATCTTCACGGTGACGCTGGCGCCCTCGCCCGCGACCGACTTGACGTCGATGGTGCCGCCGATCTGATCGATATTGGTCCGCACCACATCCATGCCGACGCCACGGCCGGAGACGCTGGTGACTTCGGCGGCGGTCGAGAATCCCGGCGCGAAGATGAACTTGTGGATCTGCGCCTCGGTCATGCGCTCGAGATCGGCTTCGGTCGCCAACCCGTTGGCGATGGCTTTCGCCTTGATCCGCTCGGTGTTGAGGCCGCGGCCATTGTCCGCGATGCAGATGATGATGTGGCCGCCTTCGTGATAGGCGGACAGACGAATAGTGCCTTGCTCCGGCTTGCCTGCGCGGGCGCGCTCCTCCGGCCGTTCCAGACCGTGATCGGCGGAGTTGCGCACCATGTGCGTCAGCGGGTCCTTGATCAGATCAAGCACCTGCCGGTCGAGTTCGGTGTCGGCGCCGTGCATCTCCAGTTCGATGCGCTTGCCGAGTTCGGCGGCGAGGTCGCGCACCACGCGCGGCAGTTTCTGCCATGCGTTGCCGATCGGCTGCATCCGCGTCTTCATGACGCCTTCCTGCAACTCGGCGGTAACGTTGGAGAGACGCTGCAACGGCACCTTGAATTCGGTGTCCTCGTTGCGACGGCTGATCTCGAGCAACTGGTTGCGCGTCAGAACCAGCTCCGACACCATCGTCATCAGGTGTTCGAGCGTATCGACATTGACGCGGATCGATTGGTTGGAGACACGCTCGGCTTCGGCCGCATCGTTCTCCACCACAGTCTTTTTTGCAGGCTTATTGGCGGCAGGCTTGTCCGCCGCCTTGACCGGCGCGGTCTGTTGCACCGGCGCGGGTGCCGGCTTCACTTCGGCTTCGGTTTCGCGGAACGCGCGTTCGAGTTCGTCGAGCGAAACTTCGCCGGGACGCAGCGGGCGCTCCAGCACCTGATCCACCAGGGTGCCGTGCGTCGACGCAGGCGCTTCGGCGACCGGCGCTTCGACGACAGCCGGTTCGGCGTGCGCCGTGCCTTCCGCCATCTCGTGGAGCCGGCCGATCAGATCCTCGTCGGCACCCTTGGGCTCGGCTTGCGTCGATTCGAGCTGCGCCAGAATTTCCTTGATGCGGTCGATGGTGGTGAGGATGAGCGTCACGGCTTCGCCGGTCGCCGGCATTCCGTCACGGAATTTGCCCATCAGCGTTTCAGCGGCGTGTGCCAGCGTTTCGAGCCGGGGCAGATCGAGAAATCCGCAGGTGCCTTTGATCGTATGAACCAGCCGGAAGATATTATCGAGAATCTTGGCGTTGTTCGGTTCCTGCTCGAACCGGACCAATTGATTATCAACGACATCGAGACTTTCGTTCGTCTCGGTCAGAAACTCTTTTAACAAGTCATCCATGAAACCAGCCTTCACGTACGAAGGGCAGTACGCATACGCCACTTCAGAGTCCGGCCAGTTTCTCGGCAAAGCGTTTAATATTGGTTGAGTATACGGCTGTAGCGGTGCTCGAACACCAAATAAAAGTTGTCACGGCCGGACTGCTTCAGTCCGGCCGTTCCATACGGCAAGATTTGATTAACTATGCGCGCGAGGGAAATCAGCCCGCCGTCACCACGACGGCGTCGCCGTCCATCGCAAGCGACACTTTCCATCCGCAGGACTGCGCCAGCAGCCGCGTGTAGTAAGGCTGCACTGCGTGGGCATCGACCATCGTGGCCTGCTCCGACGCCAGCATCTCGACGATCGCCTGCGGCAGCCGCGCATTCATGCCGGTCGCCGTGACGCGGAACGTCATCGCATCGCCCTCGCCCACCGGCTCGACGTTGAGCACGCCGCCGCGCGGGATCGTCTGCTGCGCAATGACCAGCATGTTGAGCAGCAGTTTGACGCGGTTCTTCGCGAGCAACAGGCGCGGCAGATTCCATGTCAGCTTGGTCTTGGCGTCCTCAAGGTGGCCACGCGCCATGTTCTCGGCGTCGCCGAGATCGATCTGCGCACCGGCCGATCCCGCCGCGCCGAATGCAAGACGGCAGAACTGCAAACGCGCCGACGCGGTCTTGGCGCTCTTGCGGATCAGGTCGAGCGCGAATTCGCGATCTTCCGCCGTGGGATTGTCATCCATCACCTCAAGCCCGTTGACGATGGCACCCACCGGACTGATGAGGTCGTGACACACCCGGGAGCACAACAGCGCGGCCAGTTCGAGCGTATCCGGCGCGGGGCTGGCGGTACCTTGCGTCGATGATGGGAGAGTGTCGGACATAGATGCTTCCTCGAAACCGTGCGACAGGTTTGGCGAATCGGGCATGGGCTATGGCTTGATACACTGTGGACGCTTATGCTGCCAGCGCGGGCCGATTCCGGAACGCACGGTATCGGCACGGCGCCAGCATCGGCGTCTGAAGATACCGGCCCTCGAAGATCATGACGTATCGCGACGCATGAGCGCGCCAGACCATCCCCCCGGAACACCGTCATCAGCCGCGATCGATTCGCGCGCGACCGCATTGCTGGAGCCGCTCACCGCGCTGGTGATCGAAGCCGGGGCGGCGATCCTTGCCATCCGCTGCGGCGCGCTCGCGGTCGAGACAAAAACCGACGGCTCGCCGGTGACGCAGGCCGATCTCGCGGCGGACCGCATCATTTCCGACGGCCTCGCGCGGCTCGCACCCGATATTCCATCATTGTCCGAGGAACGTGCCGGCGACGCGAAGCCGCCGTTCGCGGATTTGTTCTTCGTGGTCGATCCGCTGGATGGCACCAAGGAATTCATCGCCGGGCGCGACGAGTTCACTGTCAACGTGGCACTGGTGGCCAACGGCACGCCGATCCTCGGTCTGGTCGGCGCGCCGGCCCTGGGCCTCGTCTGGCGCGGCCATGTCGGGCACGGCGCCGCGCGCGTGGTCTGCACCGCTTCCGGTGTTACCGCCATCGAACCGGTTCGGACCCGGCCGCTGCCCCCGCCCGGCGCGCCGTGGATCGCCGCTGTCAGCCGTTCCCACGGCGATGCGCGAACCGACGCCTTCATCGCGACCCGGCCGGGCGCGGTGCGGAAAACCCTGGGGTCGGCGGTAAAGTTCGGCCGCGTCGCGGACGGCAGCGTCGATATTTATCCGCGACTGTCGCCGACCAGCGAATGGGACGTCGCGGCGGGCCATGCCGTGGTCGTCGCCGCCGGCGGCAAGGTCACCGATGGGCAAGGTCAACCATTGCGCTACGGCACCGGGCGGCCCGGCTTCATCCTGCCGGATTTCATCGCCCGAGGCGATCCCACGGCCGAGTGCTAAGCGGCAGATTACTGCGCCAGCGCATCGCGCAGATGGGGCCAGCGCGCGCGGGCCTCGCGCAGCACGGCGGCGGGATCGGTCGCGAACGCGTCGCGGCTCTCAATACGGGCGAACAGATAGAGCCGTTGTCCCGCGACCAGCCACACCTGCGGCCGGCCCGCGACGGTAACGCCGCGCGCGACGTCCACCGGGTCGTAGCCGCCGAATTGCGGTCCGTAAATTTCCGGATGCGCCAGGAAGAATGCCCGATTGTCATCGTTGCAGAAGCGCCAGACCGCGCCCGCCACCGAGGCCTCGAGATCGGCCCGACCCGGAACCGCGCGGCCCTCGGTAAAATAGGCCACCGGGTCCATGCCGTCGATCGCAAGCCCCGTGAAGCGGTCCGCCACCACGCGTTCGGTCGTCGCAGCCCGCGCGCGCGGGGCCGCCGCGGCAGCGGCCGCCACCGCCAACAGGCCGATCATCATCTCGCGACGGCAAAACCCGTCTCTTTCCTGCCGCCGTACCGTCATAGTTGATGTAAATAAGATTGTGAGTCGGGGAACGATGGGCGCAACCTAAGCCGCTGCCTCTGTGCATCAGGTTAAAGTCGCGGCCGGGTTTTTACACTTCAGGGGTCTTACATGACGTTCGCTTCACGCTTGGCTGCGGTACTGCTCGCCGCGGTGACGCTCTGGGCGGTGCCGGCCTCGGCGCAACAAGCCCAGGGACGCCACACTTATTCGCCTGACGAACTGGTCGGCGCGGGGCACAAGTTCTTCGGCAATGTCTCGCGCGGGCTCGCCTCGGTGATCGAGCGCGCGGTCAGCCAGTGGGGCCTGCCCAACGGCTACATCCTCGGCGAGGAAGGTTCCGGCGCGTTCGTCGCAGGGCTACGTTATGGCGAAGGCACCCTCTACACCAAAAACGCCGGCGACCTGAAAGTCTACTGGCAAGGCCCCTCGGTCGGCTTCGACTGGGGCGGCGACGGCGCCCGCACCATGACGCTGGTGTATAACCTCCCGGCCACCAACGCGATCTATCAGCGCTTCGCCGGCATCGACGGTTCCGCCTATATCATCGGCGGCTTCGGCATGACCGCGCTCACAGCCAACGACATCGTGCTGGTGCCGATCCGTTCGGGGCTCGGGCTGCGGCTCGGGGCCAACATCGGCTATCTCAAGTTTACCCCGCAGGCGACCTGGAATCCGTTCTGATCGCAGCTCTGATCCCGGCTTGCGGCCCCTGACCGGATTCACATTATTGCAGCAAACGGCTGGCGTTCGCCCTGCCGGCCGTGGCATGGAAGGCCGCAACTTTCTGGCGCGGAGCAATTCCCATGGTTGAGCCGATCATTTACATGGCGATCGGTTTCCTGCTCTCGGCCCTGCTGGGCCTGATGCTGCTGCCGCTGGTCCATAACCGCGCCGTCCGGCTCACCACCAAGCGGTTGGAAGCCTCCGCTCCGGTGTCGATGACCGAGGTTCAGGCCGACAAGGACCAGTTGCGCGCCGAATTCGCTATATCCGCGCGGAAGCTTGAAATGAGCATCGATCAGCTCAAGGGCAAAGCGACCAGCCAGGCGGCGGAACTCGGCAAGAAGGCTGATGCCGTCAACCGCCTGAAAATGGAGCTGAGCACGCGGAACGCCGAAGTTCTCGCCTTGCAGGCCCGCGAACAGTCGCTGACGAATATGCTCCGCGCCGCCACCGACGATTTGACTGCGACCACCGGCACGCTGCACGCCACCCAGCAGACCCTCGGCGAACGGCAAGCCGAGGCCGTGCGGCTGAACACCGAACTCACCGAGCGGTCGCAGACCGCCGAGAACCGCCAGGTCGAACTGACCTCGGTGCATCAGCAGATCGACCAGCTCAAGCAGCGCGTCGATGAGGCCGAGCGCGAATTCGCCGCGACCCAGCAGCGGCTCGACCAGCAGCGCATCGAATCGGCCACTGCGGCCAGCGAACTGGCGGAAGCGCGCAGCCATGTCGAAAGCCTGAGCCGACGCGTCGGCGACCTCGACGGCCAGTTGATCGCACAGGTCAAGGAGGCCGAGCGGCTCGGCAACGAAGCCGACGCGCTGCGCGAACGCACGGCATCACAGGCGGCCCTGCTGACCGAACGCGACGCGGAGGCGGCGCGGCTGCGGGAGGCACGCGAGGAAGCGGAAACCGCAGTCAAACAATTGCGCGACGAAGTGTTCGCGCTCAGCAACAACCGCTCGTCGCCGGCGCTCGCGACCTTGCAGGCCGAACACGCCGGAGCCGCCGCCAAATTGCAGGCGCTGCGCGAGGAACGCGACGCATTCCAGCGCGAGCAGGCCGACAACGCGCTGCTGCGGGAGCGGATCAACGACATTGCCGCCGAAGTGGCACGGCTGACCATGACGCTGGAAGGCCCGGATTCGCCGATCAAGGCCATTCTGGCAACCGAAGCGGCTCATTCCCCCGCCAACGGCGGCCCCGCGGTCGCGCTTCAACAGACGCTGGCGGACCGGATTCGGGCGCTGCAAGCGCAGGCCAATCGCCACCAAGACTGACTCCGGCCCATCTGAGCGCGGACGTCGCACTTCAGGATTCACGCGATTGCTTTCGCCCCATGCGGCGCCACGGACTTTGCAGTCTTGTCGGCATGAAGCACCGTCAGTTCCTGCGGATCGAAGTCGGCAAAGGCCTCACGCACGAAGCGCAGGAAAGCCGCGACACGCGGCACGCTGGCGCCGCCGCGTCGGTGCAGAACATGAATGCCGAAGCTCGGTGGGCATGACCAGTCCGGCAGCAGGCGTACCAGCCGGCCGGACGACAATAATGCCGGATCGAAGCACGCCATGTAGATGATTCCGGCACCCGCACACGCGGCGACGATCAAGCCCTCGCGATCCGGCGTAACCAGCGCGGGCTGTACCTGCACCATCTCGCGATGCCCGCCGCGCTCGAACGTCCAATGATCGATGGGACCGACCGACCACGGCGACCGAAACAGCAGGCAACGGTGATGAACGAGGTCGGCCGGCGACGCTGGCGCACCAAAACGGCGGACATAATCGGGCGACGCATAGGCCGCCGGCTTGCCCTGACCGAGCCGCCGCGCCACCAGCCGCGACGAGGCCGGCTCGCCGACATAGAACATCACGTCGAGGTTCTCGGATTGCATATCGTGCGGATCTTGCGTCAGCCGCGTCTCCACAATCAGGTCGGGATGGCGATCGTGCAGGCTGGCGAGCCTGGGCATCAGAACATAGCGGCCGAGCGGCGCCTGCACGCCGACACGAACAACGCCGCCGACCCGCCCGCGCGTATGCGCGAGGCTCTCGGAAAGCTCTGCAATGTGGGCGAGAATATCGACGGCCCGGCTATAGACCTCCATTCCTTCCTGGGTGAGCTTGAGCTGGCGCGTCGTCCGGTTGAACAACGGGACCTTCAACTCACGTTCCAGATCGGCAATGCCACGGCTGACCGCTGACGGCGTCAGGTCCATGATCCTCGCGGCCGCCGCGAAGCTGCCACTGTCGGCGGCGCGGACCAGCATTTCCAGGCGATGGCTACGATTCAAGACAATCCCCGTGGACCGGCCGCATTGCCATTCGTGATATTATCGCACGATTGAAGTTCCACAAAGCCGCTCGACGTGACCCGTGTCGTCGCCTAGGCTTTCTCATCGAAACCGGTTTGCTCAGGCAGATCCACGGAAAAGGCCGGTGTCGGCGACGACCGCTGCGATGGCCGCGGCACGGCGACAGCGACCGCCCTGCGATTCATTCGATGCGTTTTCCTCATCAAACTTCGCGCCCGCTCGCGCCGCGAAGCGAGGACACTCGTGCCGAACGACCGCGTGTTTCGATGGCGCCGGCGTGTCCTGTTTCAATCGGGAGGTTTTCAACATGCGGTCATGGATGCTCGTCGCGCTGATCGTCTCCGCGACAACAACGACGGCCTTTGCGCAACTGCCTCCGGATCTCGCGGCGTCCGTTCGTGAACTCGGGACGACGATCAAAGCCCCGGAAACAGGAAAGCTGTTCGCACCCCTGCAAGCCAAGGAGCCGTATGCGGACGCGATCGTCGAACGCGATCTCAAATACGGTCCCGACGAGCGCAACCTGCTCGATGTCTTCAAGGCCAAGGGCTCGGACAATCCAAAACCTGTCCTGATCTTCCTTCACGGCGGAGGTTACCAGCGCGGCAACAAGCGCACCGGAACGAGCCCGTACTACGACAACGTCATGCTGTGGGCGGTGGCCAACGGAATGGTCGGCGTCAACATGACCTACCGGCTCGCGCCGGCCGCGACGTGGCCGTCCGGCGCGGACGACATCGCGGCCGCCGTCACCTGGGTCAAGGCAAACATCGCGAAGTACGGCGGCGACGGCAATCGCATCTATCTATTCGGCCACTCCGCCGGCGCATCGCATGTCGGCAGCTTCCTTGCGCGCGACGGACACCCGCAAGTGCGCGGCGCCATCCTCGCCTCAGGAGCCTATGCGCTCGACCCAAGCACCAACGACCCCGGGGAGCGCGCGTACTTCGGCGCGGACACTTCGCTCTGGCAGGACAGATCGTCGATCAACGGACTCGCGAAAAGCAGCGTGCCCCTCCTGATCGTGCGCGCCGAACTGGACGTGCCCTACTACGCCCGGCAAACCGATACCCTGAAAGCCAAGCTGTGCGAGCAAAATCGGTGCCCGACATATCTGGTGCTGAAGGGTCACAGCCACATGTCCGAAATCTACGCGATCAACACGTCCGACCGATCGTTTACGTCGGCCATCGCGGACTTTGTCGCCAAGACCAGATAAACAGGAACACGTAAGCCCCGATCCACCACATTCTCGCTCGAAACGACCGGCTCCGCGCTCCCTACCTGACGGCAAGGCGGGAGGTCAGGCCGCCAACGGGGCGGCGCTGGGCGCAAATCCGGCAGTTTTCCCGCCGCCGCGCTTGACACCGGAGCCCCGCACTTCGTAAATCGCGGCGTCGAACCGGCCCCGCCACCTTGAGGCGGCCCTGCCGCCGACGATCCCGGGCGCATAGCTCAGCGGGAGAGCGTTCCCTTCACACGGGAGAGGTCCAAGGTTCGATCCCTTGTGCGCCCACCATCATTTTGTTTTCAGCACCTTCGAAACATCCGCCGGTATGCATCCGGGCACCGGCGGAACGAGCCACAAGTCATCCAGGGAAACTTGTGACGAGCCCGAATGCCGCTATATATCGGCGATGCGACGCACCGTTCTCAGGATGCGTCCGAATGAAGAGGATACAGGCACCGATGGATATCAACCCGACAGCACTGCCAGTCTGCTTTGCCATCGGGAGAATTCATATCCATGCCTGCCTCGATCACCCTCTCCAAATGTTCATGGTCCACGCCTGACGGCCGGGCTCTTTTTTCCGATCTCGAACTGACATTCGGCGTCGGACGCGCGGGTCTCGTCGGACGCAACGGTATCGGTAAAACCACGCTCCTCAAGCTGATCTCGGGCGAATTGCGTTCCCATACCGGGTCGATCACCGTCAACGGCACCTTGGGCATCCTGCGCCAGACGATTCAGGCCACACCGGGCGAAGCTATCGCAAACCTGTTCGGCATCACCGACGCGCTGGCCTTGCTGCGCCGCGCCGAGAATGGCGAAGCCTGTGCCGAGGAACTTGCCGATGCCGATTGGACGCTGGAGGCCAGAGTTGCGTCCGCGCTCACCCGCCTCGGATTGGATGCAGCCCCCGAAACACATCTCGCGACACTGTCGGGCGGACAAAGCACGCGCGCGCGCCTCGCCGCGCTTATCTTCGCGGAGCCCGACTTCCTGCTGCTCGACGAACCGACAAACAACCTCGACCGCGAGGGACGCGCGGCGGTGATCGACTTCCTTGCCGGCTGGCGCGGCGGAGCGATCATCGTCAGCCATGACCGCGAGTTGCTTGAAGCCATGGACGCCATCGTCGAGATGACGTCGCTCGGAGCCACACGTTACGGCGGCGGGTGGAGCCAATACCGTGAGCGCAAAGCCGTTGAGCTTGCCGCCGCTCGACACGATCTGGCGGATGCCGAGAAGCGCGTCACGGAGATCGATCGAAAGGCTCAAGAATCAACCGAGCGGAAAGCACGGAAAGATCGCGCAGGACAAAGAAAGCGGGCAAAGGGCGATCTGCCGCGCATCCTCACAGGGATGCGCAAGGACCGAAGCGAGGACACTAGCGGCGCGAGCGCGCGTCTCGCGGACCGACAACGCGCGCAGGCGTTCGAGGCTGCCGCCTCCGCGCGCAAGCGCATCGAAATCCTTCAGCCGCTTTCCGTCGTTCTGCCGCCGACACACTTACCGGCCAGCAAATCGGTTTTGACGATCGATGCCGTGAGCGCCGGTTACGAGCCGGATCGACCGATCATCAAGAATCTTTCCTTCTCCATGACCGGCCCGGAGCGCGTTGCGGTTGTCGGACCGAACGGCTCCGGTAAGACGACGCTTCTGGCGCTCGTTGCCGGACAGTTGCAGCCGTGGCACGGGACCGTGCGCGTGACGACCGACTTTGCGATGTTCGATCAACAGGTCAGTCTTCTCGATCCGTCGGTCTCGATTCGAGACAACTTCCGACGCATCAATCGGACGACCGACGAGAACGCCTGCCGGGCAGCTCTGGCACGCTTCATGTTCCGATCCGACGCGGCACTTCAACTTGTCTCCGGTCTCAGCGGCGGGCAATTGTTGCGGGCCGGTCTGGCTTGCGTGCTCGGCGGACCGACCCCGCCCTCGCTCCTGATTCTTGACGAGCCGACCAATCATCTGGACATCGATTCAATCGAAGCTGTCGAGGCGGGATTGCGTGCCTATGACGGCGCGCTGTTGATCGTCAGCCACGACGAAGCATTCCTCGAATCCATCACGGTCTCAAGCAGACTTGATCTCGGGCGCACACGCCTGATCGATGCACCATCACCGGACAACATAAAAAAGGGCCAGCCCTGCGGCTGACCCTTTTGTGCTGTTGGCTTTTGATTGTCGTTTCAAAGCGCTCCGATGATCGATCGCTGTAGAAGCGATTGTTCTACGCCGCGCGGACGCCGGTGAGGAATTTCTGCACCTCGACCTTGAGACGGGTGCTGTCGCTCGACAGCATCTGGGCGGCGGAGAGGACTTGTCCCGACGCCGCGCCGGTTTCGCCCGCGCCGCGGCTGACGTCGCTGATGCTCTGCGCGACTTCGCCGGACCGCTGCGCCGCGAGCTGGACGTTACGCGCGATCTCCTGCGTCGCCGCGCCCTGCTCTTCCACGGCGGCGGCGATGGTCGAGGAGATTTCCGACATCAGGTTGATGGTCGCGTTGATCTCCTGAATGGTCGCCACCGAATCCTGCGTCGCCGCCTGCATCCCGACGATCTGAGCGCCGATCTCGTCGGTCGCCTTGGCGGTCTGCGACGCCAACGCCTTCACCTCGGAGGCGACCACCGCGAAGCCACGCCCAGCCTCGCCGGCACGCGCCGCTTCGATGGTGGCGTTGAGCGCCAGCAGGTTGGTCTGCTCGGCAACTGCCGTGATCAGCTTGACGACATCGCCGATGCGGGCCGCCGCGTGCGACAGTTGCTGAATGCTGGCGTCGGTCTTCTGCGCCTGCGCCACCGCAGTCTGCGCGACGCGGCTGGCTTCCTGCACCTGACGGCTGATCTCGTTGACCGACGAGGTGATTTCCTCGGTGGCCGCCGCGGTCGACTGCACGTTGTTGGACACATCCTGCGACGCGCCGGCGGCGACGGCCGAAGTCTTGCCGGTGTTCTCGGCGGTGAACGTCAGCGTGTTGGCGGACGCTTCAAGCTCGGTCGAGGACGACGACAGCGAGCCAACCAGTTCGCCGATCAGTTGCTCAAACTCGCGGATCAGGCGATCGACTTCCTGCTGGCGCCGCTCGCGCTCCGCCTGCGCCTGGCTGCGCTCGGCCTGCATCCGCTCGTTGGCGATGCCGTTTTCCCGGAACACAAGAACGGCGCGCGCCATATCGCCGATCTCGTCCTGACGTTCGCGATGTGGAACCTCGATGCCGTATTCCGAATTGGCGAGACGGGTCACCACGCCCTGCATTTCGACGATCGGAGCCACGGTGCGACGATTAAAGACGAAATAGAGAATGGAGATGAAGCTCGCCGCGGTCAGCAGCAGCATGATGTCCACCAACACCATCAGCGTCGAAGCGGCATTGCGCGCGGCGGTGACTTCGGCGGTGGCGCGGCTGTTCATCTTGTTCTGGAAGGATTGGATCAGGTTCGAAATCTTCGCCTTGCCGGTGGCGTAGTCTTTTCCGTAGACGTGCGCGCGCGCCTGATCGAGTTTGCCATCGGTGACGGCCTGCATCGCCGCCTCTTCAAGCTTGATCAGCGCATCGGAACTCGCCTTGGCCTGATCGATCAGGCTGAGTTCGTCGGCCGTCGCCCCCAATTCCTTCAACCGCGACAACACGCGATCGCGGCTCTTGGTTTCCTTCACTTCGCGCCAATAGTTATCGAGATGCGCCTTGTCGCCGGTCACCGTATAGAAGCGGACTTCGTCGGTGAGGTAGTCGGAAGCCCTGGCGAGATCCAGACCGAGTTGCTTGAACTCAGCAGCCCGCGCGGTGGCTACACGCTCCGTTTCGACATTGGCTTGTTCGCGCCAGATGAAGATGCCTGTCAAAACGGCCAGGACTGCCGTGGCGCCGAGGGATAGTTTGGTGATCGTCGCGAGACGCATTGGAAATGCCTTTCTGGCATTCAGGATGTGAGAGGAGTAACGCCCGCCTGACCGGGCGTGTGGGGATCGCGACGAGACTTAGTGAGGTGCATTTAATTAAAATTAAAGAACGCAACCGCGCGCAAAGAAAAAGGGCCAACCTTGCGGTTGGCCCTGCGCAGTTTGCTCTTGGTATAAATGACGATCAGTAACGGGCGACCGGGCCACCCCAGCCGAAGTGATAGTTCACGCCGACCTTGACGGTATGCACCGACGCGCCGATGTCGACACCCGGCGGCACGACGTTCGCGGCATAACGTTCCTTGCTGAAGTCGGCATACATGTACTCGGCCTTGGCCGACCACGCCGGCGCGAACATCCACTCGACGCCAGCGCCGATGGTCCAGCCGGAATGCGTCTTGGACTCCGAAACCGTCAACCCGCCGCCGGAGGCCGAGACCTTGTTGTTGGCCCAGGCATAGCCGCCCTTCACGTAGAGCAGCGCGCTGTCGAACGCGACGCCGACGCGACCGGTGACGCTGCCGAGCGCATTGATGCGATCACGGCCGGTGAAGCCCACCACCGTGGACGACGCACCGATGCTGCCGCCGGCCGCATCTGCCTCAAGACCCCAAACGAACTGGCTACCCGGCATCTGCCAGTTGTAGCCGATGGTGCCGCCGCCGAAGCCGCCCTTCAGCGCATTGGTATTGACCGTGGCGCCGCCAACACCCGGGACGCTGGCGCTGACCGAGTTCGACCAACCGTAGCCGCCCATGGCGCCGACGTAGAAGCCGGACCAGTTGGTCGCCGGGTTCACGACGGGAGCCGGAGCCTTGGTGTAGTGCCGCGCGCCGAGATCGGCCGCGAAGGAAGGTGCGCTCATCGCAGCAATCGCGACGGAAGCGAGGAGAATTTTCTTCATGATTTGAGTTCCCAGCACGTTTGAAGTTCCGATGGAACTCGATAGGCGATGGAACCCGATCTACACAACCTTAATTTGTATTAACGATTGCCTTCGCGCCAACGCGTGACATTTCTGCAACGCAACAATCCGTTAACCTTTTCACTTTGCTAATCATTTTGCGCTTGGCCGAGGACGGGATCACGTCCCCGGACGCGCTACTGATTGCTTCCAAAGCCCGGATCGAACTTGTAGGACGCCTGTACGAACATGCCGTAGCGCTCCTGCCGCATCGGCAAGGTCGGACAGGGGCACATCATGCCGAATGCGTTGGTGTAGGCGTCATCGATCGCCCAGACCGCCCAGTAACGGCCGCCGATGCCGAGATCGAGGTTCGGCGTCAGCGCGTAGGACAGGATCGCCTCCAGTTGCACGCCGCGGCCCTTGGCGAACTCCGGCGACCAGATATTTTTCGTATCAGTCCGCAGCAGATGGCCGTCGAGGCCGGTCAGCCGCGCATACGGCAGATAGGCCGCTTCCGCACTTAGCTTGAGGTTCGGGGTCAGCGCGACCTGCCCGGCGACGCCGACGCGTACCGCGTGCAGCGTATTGTCCTCACTGATGACGTTGGTGGAGAGCGACGCGGAGAACGGATCGGCACAGGCCCCATACGAATGTGCGAGTTGGATGCAGCCGCGCGCCATCTTCTCATCGCGATTGTAGTGATAGCCGACAAAGCCACCGAGCCGATAGCGATCGGCGTGCAGCACATCGTAGCCGACGTCGAGCGTGGCGTAGCCGATGCGACCGGGCACATAACCGGACAGTGTGTTCGAATACGGAACGTTGTCCTTGTGACGCGCGAGCCAATCCTCGTCGTGCATCTTGCCGTCGCCGAGCGTACCGCCGCCGGCAAAGCCCTTGACGAAGATGCGGCGCGGACTGTCGATGCGGCCAAAAATTTCGCCGGAATGACCGGTGGTGTCGTAGGTCAGGCGCGACACCAGCACGTTCTGCTGCGCGGGGTTGGTGGTGATGCCGAGATCTTTCTGGAAGCGGCCGCTGGAATACCAGTAACGACCGCCGACCTCGATATTCCAGCCGGCTGCGAGCGCCGGCGCTTTCGCGACGAGATGCGGCTCCGACCAATTCGCGCGCGAGTCAGAACCGAAACGATAGTTGAGACCGAGGCGTACCAGATTGAGGCTATGGTCGATCCCGGTTCGTCCGCCGGGAACGTCGAGATAGATCGGGGACCCCGGCGCAGCTTGCGCAAACGCCATCGGCGACATCACGCTGCCGCCGCCGAAGCGCGCGTGGCTGTATTCGAAGCGCAACGACCACGCCGGCGTCAGCGCCTGCTCGAAGCCGACACCCGCGATCCAGCCCCATCGCGTGCCGTAGGTTTCGGCCGGCGCAATGTCATCGAATGCATTCAGCGCCACATCGGAGCGCGAGGTCAGCCACGCCGCGCCACCCTTCAGATAAACCAGCGAGCGGCCATCGACACCGCCGACAAATCCGACGCGGCCGGTGATGCTGCCGAAGGCATCATGACGCGCGCGGCAATTGAACGAGGTGAGCGCGCCCGACGGCGCAAGGCAGGTGTCGGCGCCGTTGGCATCCATCAGGCTGACGTCAGCTTCCACACCAAGCACGAGGTTGCGTGAGGTCTGCCAGTTGTAGCCGGCCTGCAAACCAGCGAACACCGCCGGCGTACGGATGGAATCACCATACATGGAAGGACCGAATGGACTCGTAATCGACGTGCTGCCGAGTCCGCCGCCGAGATGGCCGCCGAGATAGAAGCCGCTCCAGTCGAACGCCGCGGGCACGGCCCGCGCCTTCGCCGGAAGATCAGCCGCGACAGCGGAACCAGCCGTGCTCCCGATCAGCACCGCAACAGCAACCACGCGCAACGCCAACGCCATCATGTCCCTCACCCACACAGGTTCGCCCGAGGGTAAGGAGGCACCGACACGCTTGAACAAATTGTTAAGGCTAATGAATCGTAACCACATCCGCGCGCCGTCGCGCGCTTATGTCGCAATGCTGGTTCGGATGGGGGCGGCCCGCTAACGCGACGGCCTCATCCTGAGTGCTTCATCGACAGTCGTTTTCTGGACGAACACACCACACTAAAGTCGTCGTCCCCGCGCAGGCAGGGACGACGCGGAGATTCATCGCGCCCTTACATCCGCACTTCGATCAGCCGAGGTCCCTTCTCCGCGTTAGCCTCGGCAAGCGCTTTGTTGAACTCGTCGACGGTCTCGACCGCGCGGCCGGGGACGCCCATGCCCTTGGCGAGCGACACCCAGTCCAGGGTCGGGCGGTCGATGCTCAGCATGTCCTGCGCGCGCCGCCCGGGTTCGCCTGCGCCGACGCCATCGAACTCGCCACGCAGGATCTGGTACATGCGGTTGGCGAACACGATAGTGACGACGTCGAGATTCTCGCGCGCCTGCGTCCACAGCGATTGCAGCGTGTACATCGCGCTGCCGTCGCCGACCATACAGATCACCTTGCGATCCGGACAGGCGACCGCTGCCCCCGTCGCCACCGGCGTCGAGAAGCCGATCGAGCCGCCCATGTTTTGCAGCCAGTCGTGCGGCGCGCCCGCCGCGGTCGGCGGAAAGAAACCGCGCCCGGTGGTGATCGATTCATCGACCAGAATGGCGTTCTCCGGAATAGCCATCGCAATCGCCATCGCGATCGCCTCATGGGTCAGCGCTCCGGTCGGCTTCACCAGTTCCATCGCCTTCTGAGGCTTGGCATCGGCAGGCTTGGCGCCGACCGCTGAGGCCAGCGCCTCCAGCGCCGCGACCGAATTGTCGCCGCCCTCGGTCATGCGATGCACTTCGCAGCCTTCGGGCTTCAACAAGCTCGGCTTGTCCGGATAGGCGAAGAACGCCACCGGATCGTTGGCCTCGACCAGTACGATGTGGCGAAACTCCTTCAGCACCGGCAATGCCTGCGCCACCACGTAGGGCACGCGCTCGATGGCGAAGCGGCCCTGCCCGCGTGCCATCCGCGCGTTGTAGGTCTGGCCCATCACCGCGCAGCCGGTCTTGCCGGCGATCTGCGCCGCCAATGCAAGTCCCTTTTCGGTGAGCGCATTGCCGGTCATCAGCAACAGCGTCCGCTCGCCGCCCCGCAACACCCGCGCGGCTGCGTCCACCGCCTCGGTGGAATAGCCGGCGCGCTGCGACGACGCCGGCACCTCAGCGATACCGTCGGCTTCGTTCCACGCGGTATCGGCGGGCAGAATCAGCGTTGCGATCTGTGGCGGCGCGCCGCTGGCAGCGGCGATGGCGGCCGCGCCGTCCCGCGCCACCGATTTCGCATCCGGCGAAGTGTGCACCCAGTTCGACATCGGCCGCGCCAGCCCCTCGATGTCGGAGGTGAGCGGCGCGTTGTGTTCGATGTGATAGCCGGCGTGCTGGCCGACGATGTTGACGATGCCCGAGGCCGCTTTCTTGGCGTTGTGCAGATTGGCGAGGCCGTTGGCGAGACCCGGCCCGAGATGCAGCAAGGTCGAGGCCGGTGTGCCTTTCATGCGGAAATAGCCGTCGGCCGCGCCGGTCACCACGCCCTCGAACAGGCCGAGCACACAGCGCATCCCCTCGACCCGGTCCAGCGCCGCGACGAAATGCATTTCCGAGGTGCCCGGATTGGTGAAGCAGACGTTGACGCCACCCGCGACCAGCGTTCGCACCAGACTTTCCGCACCATTCATCGTCGCACTCCCTTCATGCATTTTGTTGCTTTCAAGATGAACCATTGTTGGCGGGTTGCGTCAAAGGATTAAGAGCGGCTGCAATGCAGCCATCCGGGAAGGCATTGCCGGCGCGGGTTTGACGCTGACGATGCGCGGCTTTTCGGTCACGCCAAATTCGGAAATCCCGATTTCACACGGCTGTGGGTTGCGAAATGCCGCGAATTATGGCCTTCCTCATTACAATCAATCGAATGTTGAAGGGGCGAAGATGAAGCGAGGGTTTGCTGTCCTGCTGGCTGCGGCGACGCTGGGACTGATGATGACCGGGAGCGCCTCGGCGCAGATGGATACGCGGGTCTTCATGGATCCGAACTTCCACCTACCGTTCGGCGGATCAAACCCGATCCCACGCACGACCGTCAACTTCAACGAAAACTACGCACCCGGCACCATCGTCATCAATACGCGGGAACGCCGCCTCTATCTGGTGCAGTCGAACGGCACCGCGCTGCGCTACGGCATCGGCGTCGGCCGCGACGGCTTCCGCTGGTCCGGCACCCACCGCATCACCGCCAAGAAGGAATGGCCGGATTGGACCCCGCCCGCGCAGATGCTGCGGCGGCGCCCCGACCTGCCGCGCCACATGAAGGGCGGCATCGAAAACCCGCTCGGCGCGCGCGCGATGTATCTCGGCTCCACGCTCTATCGCATCCACGGCTCCAACGAGCCGGAAACGATCGGCCAGGCGGTCTCATCGGGATGCTTCCGCATGACCAATGACGACGTTACCGACCTCTACAGCCGCGTTCCGGTCGGCACTACGGTAGTGGTGAAAAACTAATCCGGCAACGTCATTGCGAGCACTCGGATCGGCGCTCCGCGCCGTCTGAGCATAGGCTCCGCGAAGCAATCCGGAAGGCCATAAAGCCAGGACTGGATTGCTTCGTCGCTAACGCTCCTCGCAATGACGCCCACAACTGACTATTGATAGAGGTGCGACATGCCGCACGCAGCACCTCAAGAACGAGCGATGCAAAGCCTCGTCATCCGATTTTGGCTTGCCGCGTTAGCAACGTTGATTGCGTTGCCCTTGGCGCCCTCCCCCACATTCGCCGCCGACAGCGCTACTATCGCCGCGCGCCAACGCCAGCAGCGCACGACCTTTTCCGACAAAGACATCATCGACGGCTTTCTCAAGACGACGTTCGGCGCGGAGTTTCATCTCGCC
>Ga0209952_1001509_pt1 | contig 19422 bp, 21 predicted proteins | sample ThiBiot_750_biof_2_FD_183951 | JGI IMG/M metagenome (GOLD analysis project Ga0209952, IMG submission 183951) | Wastewater bioreactor microbial communities from Cape Town, South Africa - Thiocy_cont_750_biof (SPAdes) | ecosystem: Engineered > Bioreactor > Thiocyanate-remediating >...
TTTCTGTTCATTCGTATTATTTACTTTCGGCTTCGTACGATAGAAAAGTCGCCATGACAAATCTCAATGGTGATCTTACAAAACCATTGGTTCTCACGACTGTTGCTACGCATACGGATAAAATTATTCAAGCTCGATGGTAAGAGAAAATCAACTCCCAAAACTTTTCTTATTCCGAAATTTTTTAGGCATCCAACTGAAATGTCATTCGCAACGACCAGTGCTGACCGTACTTGTGTCATTTGGGCACCATCACCTTCGACTCTTGCACAATTATCTTAAGACTTTTCCTTTTTTTTTAGTTGATATTTTGTACATAAAAAAATTTTTAAAAATAATAATAGTTCCGATCAGCATGATAATTTCTTTTTTCAGATGGCTTTGAAATTTTACTATGATCTTATGTCACAGCCATGCCGAGCGCTGTATATCTTTTTGAAAATGACCGGCATACCTTATGAAGCGCATGAAATTGCATTGAGAAAAATGGAACATATGACGGATGATTTTAAAAAATTGAATCCATTGAAAAAAGTACCGGTTATTGATGATGCAGGTTTTGTTTTAACCGAAAGGTAGATTTGATTTTCTATTGAATCAATTGAAGAGAAGAAGAAAAACGTATATTTCAGTGTGGCAACACTCAATTATCTAGCTGATAAGCATAAGAAATCTGATTGGTATCCAACAGATCCGAAAGAACGTGCTCGAGTTGATGAATACAATAATTGGCAACATTTAAATCTACGTTTTACTGGTTCATCACTCTTTCAAACAAAGGTCATCATTCCATTGATTAAACAAAAACCACCAAGTGAAAAAGATCTAGAAAAATGGCATCAGAAATGGCAAGAATCGACGAATATTCTCGAACATCTTTGGCTTAAACGTTCGCCGTATTTAGCTGGTCAACGAATAACAACATCGGATTTACTTGGTAAATCACAAACAATAAGTTGACAGCTGATTCGTTTTTTCTTTTTAAATCTTAGGTGTTTGTGAAATGATGCAACCAGTAGCTGCAGGTTATAATGTGGATGCAAACAAATATCCTCGTGTTGATGAATGGATGAACCGTGTTAAGAATGAAACACAACCGTATTTCAACGAAGCACATAAATATTCAATGCAGTTGAGATATAAAATTTTTAAAGATGAAAAAGCCAAAGCTTGATCCTTTTTTTTATTGATTTATTAAAGAAAAGAAAAAAAACCACATTGTTTCATTCGTTATTTATCTTAGCCGAGAGTTGAAATCGTTGATTTGCTTGTTGAATTCGAAGATACTGTTGTTCAGGTGTTATGCCAGGTGTAATAAATTGATGACGAATAATTGTAATTAAACTAAGTAACATTTCGAGACCGATTAAAGTTAAACTAATCGCTGAAAGAAGGATTTCAGCACGTTGAATATACGATTGCCAAACGAGAAAAAAAACGAAACCAATTATACAAAAAACACCCCAAACAATCGAGATTATTAAATGCGAAATTTCTAATTTTAAATTTCCTTTAATTGCAAAGAATTGTCGAATAAATTCATTCGAACAAAGCATGATAATCATAGCTATTTCAATGCCAAATGCATTCGACGCATAGTGTACATGATAGTATTTAAAAATGAATAAAAGAATTTCTAATATAAACCAAAAAAAGGTAAATTGCCGATGAACACAGAGAAGAAGATGAAGAGCAGTGCTCGATTGATCTGTTGTGCTTAAAAACGTAGCCATTTTTGAGATTTAAAAAAAAAACGAATTCGTTTGTCTCGACCATCAACGTACGTTTCACCAGAGTTATGGCCTCTTTCATTTCTCTACGGAACTTCAAACGACATCTGTTCTGTTCGGGTTCTATTCGTTTGATTCTGTAGACTCTTATACAAATAAAATATAGATTCATTGGAATTGGACTGGGGGTGTGTTTTTACTAAAAATAAAGAAGGCAAAAAAACATCCAACATTTTAGATCTGATTTATTGAATATGAATAAACTAACTGTTGTTTTCTCACGTCGTGGTTATGCAACGGCAGCATCGACATTTCGTGCGTCGGATACGATTATAAAAAAAACTAAAAATGGAAAACCAAAACCTGATTCGAGTAAACTTGTTTTCGGCGCTAGTTTTTCCGATCATATGTTAACTATAAAACATACGAATCAATCCGGTTGGGAAAAACCTGTCATTGAACCATTAAGAGATCTTGCAATTCATCCCGGTGCAAAAGTTCTACACTATGCAACCGAAGTAAAACACTATATACAGTTTTCTTTTTGTTTTTCAGTCTTACGAATAAATGATTGAATAGATTTTCGAAGGTATGAAAGCGTATCGTACGAGTAACGGAAAGATACTTCTCTTTCGACCCGATTTAAATATGAAACGAATGCTTACATCAGCTGAACGAAGTGTTTTACCCGTAAGATTGATGAATTCATATGTGTGCAAATATAATTGGCCTAGTTTTGTGTTAGACATTCGATGGTAATGAATTTTTAGAATGTATTAAAAAATTGGTTCAAGTCGATGCTGATTGGGTACCATCAGCAAAATCAAGTACGCTCTATATTCGGCCAACTCTTATCGGCACTGAAGTATGAGCTGATTTAGCGTTTTAAAAAAGATTCAAAATGAGAGTTTTCATTTTCAGCCAACATTAGGTGTTGCTGCATCAAATGAATCATTATTATTCGTGGTTGCCGGTCCAGTTGGTCCCTATTTTCCAACGGGTTTCAAACCAGTTTCATTACTCGCAGATACAGTACATTGTCGAGCATTTCGTGGTGGTGTGGGCGCGTACAAAGCTGGCTCGTAAGTTCATTCTTATTTGACAAACTCGATTTGTCTATTCTAATCATAATAGAAATTATGGTCCAACAATTTATGTTAATAAAATGGCTCAAGCACAAGGTTGTCAACAAGTTTTATGGCTTGATGGTGAAAAACGATATATAACCGAAGTGGGAACAATGAATGTTTTTATATATTTAAAAAATAAAAAAGGAAAAACTGAATTAGTAACACCACCATTGAATGGTTTGATTTTGCCCGGTGTTACACGACAAAGTATTCTTGATCTTGGACGATCATGGGTAATTGACAGTTTCTTATGAGTAAATATATATATAATTACAAATATTTCGATCTATTAGGGAGATTTAACAGTTTCTGAACGAGAAATTACTATGGATGAACTCATAGAAGCTCAACAAGAGAATCGAGTATGTTTTGCATTTTCTTTTCTTTTTGAATAAAAGAAAAATCTTTGTTTTTCGTTTAGCTCTTAGAAATGTTTGGTGCAGGTACAGCATGTATCGTTTGTCCTGTTGAACGTATTGTTTACGAAGGTAAATCGTACAATTTAGCAACTATGGACAAAGGTAGACATTTTATGAATAGTTGAACTTTGAAACATTCGAAATCGAATTCTAGGCGCTCCATTAACAAATCGATTCCATGACGAATTAGTCGATATACAATTTGGTCGAAAGCCAAGCAAATGGTCAGTTCCTATTGATTAAATTCGAACGAATCTCAAATGCATTGCATTACAAAATACCCTCACAACGAAACAAATATATACTCATCCCGGTCATGTTTTTTTTCTTTCATTCTTGCTTTTTTTCTTCTCCTCTTCTTTTGAATGAACAATTAAAGCATTTATTGTCATCTCTGTATTTCATGAAATAAAATTTACAACACAACAAACACTAAAGAGAATGTCTGCCATCTATCAACAACTTGTTAGTGTGTTCATTGGCTAATCGGGTCTATACAAATAGCCGTAGTTCATTTCATTTTGTATTGTGTTTCCATTGAAATAAGATAATCATCATGCGTTTTCTAATTTTGTTAATTTTCTTTATTTGTTATTCGGAATCGAAACGTATTATTGATCAAATGTATATTTCATTCGATCGTGCACGTTATTGCGTACGACGTTTAAATGGTACGCATGAAATCGGTTGTCAATCGGGCATCGGTGGCAATTCTGGTCGAATGCATATGATTGATACAAATGAAGAATTTAATTCTTATCTTTCCAATAGTCAATTCATTGACAAATTCAATTCATTTATTATTGTACTTAATGTGAATTTATTTGATTCGAATCATGTCGATCAATTGATGACACATCTCGATAAGAAATTAAACGGTCTTCTACTCTATTTAAAATCGAATTCATCACGACCAACTGATTTTTCACATGATGATCAATGTCCAAATCATCGACAGACATACTATCTCAATCAAACACAAACAATCAATTGGAATTCTAAAGGAACCGGTCTGTTTTTTCGTTCATTTCCATTTCCAATTATGTTTATCGATGAATTCGATGATTATCAACGTCTCATTCAATTCTATCGACAGTTTAATAGCAGTCAGTCAACACCAGCTTGTGGTCTCGAATTAAAAGCATTTCAAAACGCAGCACATTCAACACGAACTTGTATGAGACGAAATGATATTACACACTCATTAATCGATCTACAAGAACAATATTGTGATCCCATTGGAGGCTTAAATATCTACAGTAAATTATCTCAATCATTGATTAGTAAGCCTAATCAACGACCATTACGTTCGGTTGTTCTTATTGTAACATCGACGGATAGTTTTCAAATGTTTTTGAAAACCAAAGGTTCGACAGGCGGTGTTCAACAACCAGCAATTGGTCTACTGACTTTTCTCTCACTTGCACATCTTATCGGTCAAGAACAAGACAAATTTCGTCAACAAAATAAAGAAATTATTTTTCTAACATTAGATGGTGACGCTTTAGATTATTCAGCATCGTATAAATTTATGTTTGATATGATTAATAAATATTTTCCAAGTGGAAATGTCAATGAACAACGAATTTTAATTGAACATATTCATTCAATTATTGAATTTCAATCACTAACAAAAACAAATCAACTCTATCTTCATTCACAACCACCTCAATTAATCAATCAAACATTTATCGATCTAGTCAATCGATACAATCCAATGATCAGATCGATTTCATCTGATACACCATTACCACCAGCATCATCGCAAATCTTTCTTCGTCAAACATCATCTGCATCGTTTCCTGTCTATGTGTTAACATCGACTGATGATAAACAAATAGCTAATCGTTATTATCATTCAATGTTCGATGATTCAACAAGTGTAGGGATTGATCTAGAAAAATTAGAATATAATTCAACAACTGAATTTAGTCAATGGATTAAAAATGTCGTTGAACCATTTGCTCAAACATTATTTGAAACATTTACGGGAAAACGAAAATCTCTTTCGATTAAACAAGAAATTATTAACAATCTTGTTTATTGTATTTTGAAAAATCTCAATTGTCCTCTCAACTACATCTGTAGGTCGAACATTTCAATCATTCGATCAAACACCTATGCCATTTACAGTCAATACCTATCCAGTAGGTTTAACTCCAACATTTCCATTCGTGCAATATGTTCTCAGCTATTTTCTACGTGACCGATCATTTGATTCGAAGAATTTCACTGAAAGTTCTTGTAAAGAATTGGCAACTAATGAGAGTTTAACATCGTTTTCATATGTTGGTGGTTATTTACCATCGATCGATGGTCAATATCCGTACTCAGGCTATTGTATTCGATCGTATGTTCGATCGATTTCATCAACATCACCAGCATTTAAAATTCAAAATTATGATCTTACTGATTCAACTTATCCATCGTGGACTGAGAGTCGATGGACAACAATTAGTCTACGTTTATTTGTCATTCCAACACGAAAACATGAGCTATTAACATTCTTTACTGGTCTCACACTTTTTCTCATTTCATTTATTGTTCTTTTCTTGTTACGTTATTATACACAAATTAGTCTCTTTCAACCATCATCTTCTTAAAAATCAATCTCGGTGTAGTGTTGTCTGTAAAAACAAATAAATGTAATATGAAAGAAAAAAAAAAGAAGTTCTAAAATGAATCGAAACAAATCGTATACTTCTAGCTATCGCAATTTGATTTGAAGTTGAAAGCTTTTTGTCTTGTCTTTTAATACAAACTTAATTGAACAATTTAACCTGTTGAAGTAACTACTATGACATTGTCATTTGAGGTATGTCAGCTCACAAAACAAGTTCGATGTTTGAAAGAAACGCTATTTCGATATCAACATTTCCTGTTGAAAATAAGTATATTTATTGAATCGAACTAATCAATACAAGATCAAAATTGAAAAAAAAACTAATGAACAAGAATGAAACTAATTGTGATAATGAAAACAAAAAATTCAAAAACGTTTTATTAGGTCCCAAGCAGCAAACACACAAATGAGAATAAGAAAACATCATATTTTTCATGGATTGATTAACAACTTATTTTTTCATTAAAATAAAACCGATCATACCTATTATTAATGGATAAATTTGAATTGGCATATCATTTAAATGATCAATAAAATGTTTGTGACCATTTAATTTATCATTTAACGATTTATTTGCCATTTCAAGCGATTTGATTGTTGACTTGCAACTGCTGATTTGTTTTTTTAAATTTTCGTTTTCCGTTTGTAAATTATCGTTTTGTATTCGTAGATCGTTGACTTGCGCTTGCATGTTTGTAATCGCATCGATCATAGCTTCGACAGAAATGGATCCGGCTGGTTCCATATTATCGATACGATCCTAAAGATATTAAATTCATTCAAAATAAACTTTTCAAATGTTCTTACCAATTAACCGTCAACTTATGCTTTAATTTGAATTGAAGAAAATACATACGTTAATTCGTGGTCGACACATTTCTGATGATGGTTATGTCGAATGATTTCTTTTCTTTTCTATTTATAGTGCGATGAAAGTAGCGAAAAAAATAGACGTGCAACATTGTTATCTACAGACCGATACGATTAGATAGACGCGTATTGAATAGACCGATTAGAATATAATAAAGGCGTACAATCTTTTTTTGCTGTTTGGACGTAAAGAAATGAAAATATGAGGTCATCTGTTAAAAGACTAATTTTTAGAACGACACTGCACAAATGATGATAGCTATTTGAATGACTAGAAATATAGAGAAAGAAAAAATATAGAAAAAAGAATTTCAGAAGAAAAAAGAGGAGATATGTCGAAAAAGAAAACATCGAGTATTTAAAAAGTAAAGATGAAACGGAATATAATCAGAAGAGGTCGCATAATTGCAATGACTAAAAGTTCATGTTTTAATTGGTCTTACTTATGTCATGTGACCGTTCATCGTACAAAGAATTTTTAGAAAATACATATAATAATTTTTTAATCCGAACGAGATATGGTTCATTAGATCATCTGTAAAACACAAAGACTCGAGCAATTCGAAATTTTATTTTCAGGATATATACTAGTCTTTATAAGACAGGTATCGATCATCAAGAAGTTTTGTAGGGATTTAGCATATGTCGTTGAGAGAAACATAAAATACAGAAAGAAAACGAGAAATCAGTGTTTTATACATTGTGATATTGAGATATACGTTTCTTGTATCTAATTCTATGAATAAAACTTGTGAATCAATGATGATGATTAGACGTTAATTACTATGAATATTTTCCGTCGCTTTATTTCTTCTTTTCGATATTATTCCATTCAACGTTTTCTTGTTTCAATAGCTCATTTTTGATGTTTTTCTCTCATATTTTCATCATATAAGTTATGTTATGAGAGAGAAATTACCACCACAGACTGAAAATCGGTTTAAATTTTGCTATATATTATTCTAACGTGAAATATTAACATTTTATACGCGTTTGTTTTTTTTCAGTTTATTTTCTATATGAAAAAAATATAGATTTGATGCGAAGAAACGAATCTTCTTCATATTCATATTGCGTCGTTAATATTCTTTCTATTTATGTAATCGATATTTGAACTCTATTGAATAACAATCATCCTTTCGAAACGAATAGAACGACAACGACTATTCGCTAGTCACACTTGATTGATCATATAGTGTACATCGATTTTTTTTTCAATCGATAGACTCATTTAGCTTAAAGTTCAAATTCGAAAACGCATACGAAACATGGCAAGTAACAACTATGCATATGGTTAGTAAGAAATAGATTTCATTTGAGGATTGTTCTCTCTTGCGATATTAGATTGGAATCAACATCAATCTGGTGATACATCTTTACATTCTGTTCATGGAGAAATTCATGCTGGACCTCATTCGATACCTGCACATGCCGACAGTTCAGTTGATCCGAGTTTATTAGCTGGCATGAATACGGATGATTCGGGTGCATTTGTTAAAGCTGGTACAGCTGGTCAACAAGGTTTTGATGTACGTTCGCTTGGTTTAAGTGAACAAGAACTACAAGCAACAGGTTTACATCCGTCATTTCTCAATACAGGTCGACAATTACCTTTGGATCAATATAAAATCAATTATGATCCAAATCCAATTGTTATTCGAAAACAAATACCAATGGAAATGCCAACATATAAACAACAAGTTATTGTTCGATATCGTAAAACAAAAGAAAAAAAGATTTAACAATTTTTTTTCTAAAAATCACTAATTTTCTAGTTCGTCCACCAACACCACCATCGCCAGGTCCATTGATCGTCAAAGAAGTTCGTGAACCTCAAGCTGCTCCAGCTCCTCCACTTGTCATTCGAACTCGTGCTCCTCGAGAAAAAACTCCACCACCAATTGTCATTCGAGAAGCTCCTCCGCCAATGCCACATATCGATCGACAACCTCAATATGTAAATCGTGTTATTCGTCAAAATGAAACGTCATATCAAATGCCAACTCATCAACAATATCAACATTATGAATCCTATACAAATAACTACAATCCAACTACAGGCAATCAAGAGGAAACAGCATGGGTTACAGAAATTGTTTCCAATGATGGAAAAACATCGGCTGCTCCCGCTCATCTTTTAGATCATATCTATCAAGCGATGAACAATCAAATTCCACGTGTATAATCAAAATTTCTTGGCAGTTTTTTTCTTCTTCTTGCTTTTTTAAAAACGTAGAATTTATTAGAGATCGTCGTTTTTTTTCTTCTTGACGTAGTATTCAACTAAGCAAATAATAAAGAAAAAAAAAGAGAAAGAAAAATATTAATAATAATATTTAAGCCATATGATCTCAAATTTTTATTTGAGAAAAATCTTTTGACATCTGTTTAAGAGAAAGAAAAAATGTTCAATATAATCACGCATAGCAGTTTTTTTTCTCTAACAGAACGAGATATTTATCTTAAAAAAGAATAAATATAAAAAGAGAAGATTTATTATTGAAATTTTTTTGCAGTTTGACGGTAAGAAGAAGAAGAAAAATATCATGGATACCGAGTTATACCCGAATATATCGGGAAATGTACAAAATCTTCGTAATATGTGGAGTACAAAAGTAAAAGAAGAACAAAAATTACTAAAACCTAAACCAACTGTTTATCGATCTCAATCACATATACCTAAACAAGAACCTAAAATTGAATTAGAACCAAAGATTAGTTTAGAAAAGCCAAATATTCATCAAAAAGTACCGACAGTAACTTTTTTCGATCAAAGTAAGTCGTCGATTGATTTCGAAAAAAAACGATTTCGTATCGCGTTATTTAGAACCTAAGGTTATAGAATCAACATATTCTGTTGATGATTTCGATGATTTACCACCACCGCCACCACCAATCGTTTTCAAACATCAAGCACAAGCCATTTCAACGCTAAAACAAAGCGTTTCGAAATTATTCGATTTGGATAAAAACAAAGGAAATTTTTCATCAATAAAAAATACGGGCATTCATCGTTGGCATATAACACGTCTGGTTTTTCGTAGTGGTTTGATTTTTGTTCGATCGAGACGTGCATCGGACAGTATCATACCTATTCTCATGAAAACACATATTGCTCAATCTCGTGCTCGATCCTATAGTATCGATAGTACACAGAATGAAACACCATTCGAATTCTTAATCGATTATATTCAAATGAATAAACATGATAATTATGATGTCAATCATCTTTCGATGAAAAAACCCATGATTAAACGAACAATATCCGATGCAGCTGCTTGCATACAACGAAATAAATTAGAAGAAACTATTGCTCAATATGAAACACTGATGCGTCATTTGAAAAATTATGATCAATTCATTGCTGAACATCCTCAAACAATGCAGGTACCGATAATCGCAAAGGAAATAATTGATATGCCGAAAACGAACTCGAAAAAACGTCAAACACAATCGTTATCGAGAAATGTCGGTCGAACATTTACAGAATTTATTATGAACGATCTTTTATCGCCATCAACAAGTCAAGAACGTCGACGGCCGAGTACTGTTGTTCATGCAGCATCACAAACGGATCTTACGGAATTAATCGAAAAAATTGATGCTCTTCCAATGGAAGACACAAAAACTGTTCTCAATGAACTTGATACAGCAATCAATAGCATCATTCAAGAACCGCCCATATCACCCAATGCAGAAGTTAACGTCATCATTGTAAATCCACCTGCAGCTGAACAACCGAAAGTAAAGAACTAAACTAAAGTTATGTTGACTTGTTTTTTTTCTCTCTCTCGTTTACTAGGCACCACCGAAAGAAAAGTCCTTGATGGAGCGTTTATTTGAGGGAAAAAAAAGTTGTTTTACACCGGAAGATCTAGAAATGGAAACAACACGATTCAGTATAGTGAAATTCAATGTTCTCTCTCTCGTTAGGTAAATCTTTCCTTTTGTCTTAGCTGAAGAATTAGCAATGACATTCGAAATAGCAAAAGAAAAATGTTTCTTTCCAACGGAACGAGTTCTCGTAAGATCTTTCTTTCGTCGATTTTCAAAATCGAAATTCTTCGTGTTCAGTACGCAACAAAAATGATGAAACTCGATCGTCGTGGTTACAAACAACATCTTCGAATATTGTGCATAACAACCGAACGTATTTATAACATCACAAAAAAGAAACCTTATCCGAAAGAAGCAGTGTTATTCAATGATATTCTTGGTCTGTACGGAAAGAAACGATGGACTGGTTTGTATACATACACGAGAAACACGAGATGATCGAGTAAGAGAAACACAAGAAATGAAAAAAATAATCGAAATGAAACGTTAATTGTTCAGGGTGATTGGTTGTGTCTGTTGGATTATCCGTGTGAATTTGTAACACAATTATTTATGGCTTTGAAAAAAACGAATAATAACGATAATTTCTTTCGAATTGAGAATAAGTCTGCAAACAAAATTCAGTTTTTATTTTATTCATAATATTGGTTTTGTTTATACTTTAGATTTAAACATGTTCGTCGAAATATTGGTATTTAATTAATTAATAAATAGTTTCAATTTGAAAAAATTTTCATTTGTTTTTCTTTTAGCAACAATTACCGATGAAGGTATTGTCGAAGCTCGGCCATCGGAAGTATTTCATATGGAATACGAAAACTACGAAGTTTTGGCTATTGTAAGCAAATAAAAGTTTTTTAAAAAAAAAACAAGATAATTTTTTCTTTATCGTTTTAGTATACACCATGAATTGTGACATATGCTGATTGTTGTCTTGCTTTTTTGTTTCTTGCTAAATATTTTGCTTCTACCAATAAAACCAGCACTAAAAACGAAGGTTCCAGTAGTATTTTGTCTAATCTGAATTAGTAAAAACGTGAATAAGTTTGGTTTTTTTCCTGATAACAACTGATAATGCGCTGATTCACCTTTGAGTGTATAAAAAGGTGATGAGTTCGAATCTAGTTTTCATTCAATCGAAATGGCTTCAAACGAACTTAGTGAACAAAAAACCGGAACGACTCAATTGAAACAGCAAATTAAAAAAATTCGAGATAATCTATCGACAAAATTGGACGAATTAAATGTTTGTATCGATTCAATTGACAAACTCAATCAAAAAGCAAATGAATTAGTGAAAAATCTTGAAACTTCACTCGCCAATGCAACATCGGAAACCAACGAATGGCAACAAATGAAAGTCAAATTAGCAACAACAACGATACAAGGCAAAGTTATTCTCGATGTTGGCGGTGATAAATTTGCAACAAGTGTTGAAACTTTAACTCGCGAGAAGAATACGTTCTTCACCGCCTTGTTCTCTCAACAATGGGAATTAGAACGAGATCCTAAAGACGACAGTATCTTCATCGATCGTGATGGTAAATTATTCGCTCATATTCTTGCGTACCTACGAACAGGTGACGTTCCAAGTGAAGTCATGAGCACCGAACTTCTTCGACAGAAAGTCATTGCCGAGGCGAAATATTACCAAATGAATCAACTGATTGAAATACTAACTGAACCTGAACGAAAAAAGGCCGCTCAAAAAGAAGCGGCTCGAAAGAAAGCGGAACAAAATCAAAAAGCTAAAACTGAATCAACATCGCCGGAAAAGAACTAATGTTTTGTTTTTATTTTCTTTTTAATTAAATATATTCCCGAAGTTTAATCCAACAATAAAAATAACGAATACTATTGTGTACAATATTCGACATCTATCGCCATTTATATCATTGGATTATATCATCACTCACATGTGTTGAATTATATTCATATCGTTTTTTTTTTAATTTTCGTCGTTTCTTCTCAAGAACAAAGCAAACTCTCGAGCGAACGAACAAGATAAACACTGCGTTTTCTATTTTTGTCTATGATGATTAATATCGTATGAATGTTTTCGAGTCTATCGAATTGGTTTGGAAAATTCTTTAGTATGGACAATGAAGCATATAAACTTCAACATGAGTATCACGAACGTGCTGCTAGTTATATTCGACAAGCACTCGAATATGACGAGCAATCGAGTATAGATTAAGATTTTTCCTATCAAGCTCATTTCTCTCTTCTAGCTAATCTTGAAACAGCTATTTCATTGTACAAACAAGGCATTCTAGAATTAGAACAAGCGTTAAATATTAATATAGATCCTAATGGTGAGAATAATTCTATTATTATCTTTTGTTTTTGGTCTATTTCAATCACATGTCTAGATACTCGTGCTGTTGACTTACATGCTAAAACGCGTAGAAATTTAGCCATGGCACGTGAACGAGTCGACGTGCTAGGTAGAATCGAACACATTCCAATTCGGTTATTTTTCTTGTTTTTTATTCCCAGAAAAATCGATAATAAAACCCAAAAAACCTTTGATATCACGACCTGTACCCTCTGTAAGTAAACCCAAGAATGAAGTGAATTCACTTCAAACTGCTCGCTCTCGCTTACATACACCTGCTTCACCTTCGCCAACACGAATCAACACTCATCGATTGAAACAAGCTTCGAATAATGTGAAAATCTACAATATATTTTCACATAAGATAACAAGCTCGTTTCTACATTTAGAATGCTCAAAAATCTACCCCATCAACAATAGTCAATCAAAAGAAAGCTCAACGACCCGTACTGAAATTGCCTAATGTCGATCCGAAACTTATTTCGTATATTCTCGATGAAGTCATCGAAAATAAGCCCAATGTCAAATTTGATGATGTCGGCGGTCAAGACAGTGCCAAACGCGCTTTAGAAGAAGCTGTTATTTTGCCAGTTCTTCGGCCGGAAATGTTCACAGGATTGCGAGCTCCCGTTCGAGGAATTCTCCTATTCGGACCGCCTGGCAATGGCAAAACTATGCTGGTAATCAATAAACAAAAAGCAAATGAATTTTAGAAATTCGGAATTATTTCTAGGCGAAAGCTGTTGCATCCGAAGCTAAAGCTCGATTTTTCAATATTAGTGCATCGAGTTTAACCTCGAAATACGTTTGTTTAACCTTGATTTCTGTTTTTTTCATTTAAATTCTTCGGTTGTTTATAGGTTGGCGAAGGTGAAAAACTCGTTCGAGCTCTTTTTGCAGCTGCTCGAGAACTTCAACCATCGATTATCTTTCTCGGTCAGTAGTCAAATCGATATTCTCATCGAAAATCATTCTCTTCTTTAGATGAAGTCGATTCACTTCTGACTGCACGAAAAGAATCCGAACATGATACTATGCGAAGACTAAAAACTGAATTTCTCGTTCAATTCGACGGAGTATGACAATTCTCTTAAATCGATCGATCGAGTCAACTAATTCTCTCTCAAATTTAGGTGCAAACAAACAGTGAAGATCGAATCTTAGTTCTAGCGGCTACTAATCGGCCGTTTGAACTCGATGATGCAGCACTGCGGTAGTTTTTTTTTCTTCTAAAATTAAATTCATTCTGATTTCATTTTATTCAGACGTTTTCCTCGTCGAATTCATATTCCACTTCCAGATATTCAAACACGTCAAATTCTACTCAAACATTTACTAACTAAACAAGAACATAATCTATCACCGAAAGATTTCAATTGGATAGCTGGGTACGAACTTCGGATTGACTTTTAGTTTTAATTTTGTCTTATTTTAGCGAAACTGATGGTTATTCCGGTAGTGATTTAACTGCTCTTGCTAAAGATGCAGCGATGGGTCCTGTACGTGAATTACGCATTGAAGAATTAAAACAACTGTCTGTCAATCGAATTCGACCTGTTTCACGGAAAGATTTCGAACAATCGTTGAAAAAAATTCGTGCTAGCGTATCACCTCAAACACTCGAGAAATATATTCGATGGAATTCGACATTTGGCGATTGTAGTTCATAAAGAATAACAAGATTTCTTTTCTTTTTTGTGTGTGTGTATAAATTTCTATATGAATGTTGATAATAAATCAAATAACAACGAGATCGAATGTAGTGCAATATGATTTTTATTTTACCACAAATTGCATTGACACCGACCTAATCGTTTTGATTTAACACGTGAATCGAAAAGAAATATATGTGTGTGTGTGTGTCCACAACTGTCTTTTTAAAACGAATGACTGAGCGTTTTTATATACGAATGTTGAAAAAAAATCCAATCTATAATTTCTCTTTTCTCTCATTCTCTCTCTCTCTCTCGCTCTTTCTTTGTACAATAAGAAGACTTTGAAAAGTTTTTTTCTTCTTCTTTTTCTGTCACGTTCGAGTACCTTTCTCTCACTCGCTCTCTTCAAACAAAGGCAAGATTGATTTTTTTGCCGCACGAAAAAAAAAACTCTCATCGAATTGAACTATGTAAACAATAGTCGAAATGAAATCACCCTGTAAGGCATGTCGATAGATGATTCCATTTCGTAGAAAGCTCTTGAAGATCAATGAATGAGAATATTCGTACTGTTCTAATCAACTATCATGAATTTCTTCGCTTTTTTTTTCTTCTTTTCTCTTTTATTAAAAAGAAATAAAATAACAATGCCATGCTCTCACTCATTCTCTTCTCAACATGCAACAAAATGCAAACGTTACTATCGATACCGACCATGATGATGATGATGATGACGACAATGTCAAACAAGAGGTTACACAAACAATTGAAAAATTCGTTCAAAATCGTCATGTACAAACGTTAAAATATCTTCAACATGTCATCGATGAAAATCGTCATTTAAGATTGCATATTGAACATCTTAAACGTCGACACGATGATCCAACAGCATCGCCAGCAATTATCGATCGAATTGATTCCGAAGAACGACCAATTTCAGAGATTTCTCTCGATCGACAATCATCGCAAACAATCGAATTCGAACACGAACATGAACATTGTGATCGATCGACGAATACCGATGGCGATGATTTCGAAATGAAATGTCATTTATTAAATGACGAAATCATGAATTTAAAAAAACAACATCAAATCAATCGAGACGAATATCAACGTGAACTCGAACGTGTTGATCAACGAAATGCAATGCTTGAAAAAGATCTTCGAACAAGTCAACAACAATTACTCGCTGTACAAAAGCAATATAATGAAAAACAAATAGAATTGAGAAATTTAAATAGTTCATTAGACGAAATGAAAACGACCAATGAAACCTTAGCAAATCAGATGGAAAGAATCGAAGAAAAAAATCGTTTAGTTCTCGAATCATTGACTGTATCCGAACAGATTCGTATTGAATTCGAAAGTCAATTAAATGAATTGAAATTAAAATACGATGAAATCGAACGAAAATATTCTCGTTTACAAATCGAACATGACAAGCAACAGCAACTCGTTGAACGTACATCGAATGAAATACATTTGCTTGAAGAACGAATTCAAATTGAACGGCAACAAACTCGTGAATATAAACAGAAGACAATTGAATTACGTGAAACAGTGAATAATATTCGAGAAGAATTGCAAGAAAGAGTTATTCAAGAAGAAAAATATCAACAAGAAAAACAAATGAATAGTAATTTCAAAGAATTTATTCAAGTCAAACGAAATCTTCAAGCATGTCAACAGGAAAATGAACAGTTAAAAATTGAATTAAAAAAATTACAAGTCAAACTAATCAATATTCAATAGATGTCCTTGTTGTTCATTCTTATCTTTCTTTCGATTGTATAAAAAAAGAGACCATTACGAATAAAGATCATGTGTAGTAGTAATACGTTTTTTTCTTCTTCGTCTTATTTTATAACGCAAAGATGAATCCACCCAAAGCACGTGAAATGACAGTTGACGAATATTCTGAATTGATGAACAAATGGCAAGAAGCGTACTATACGTGGAATGCGAGTTGTGTCCATGCTTACAAGTAGAAAATCTTGTTGAGTTTTTGTTGATTATGAAGTTGAATTTAGTATGACATTGATGAATACATTGATGCAGCAAATGCCTATGCTTAATGGTGGTAATCTTCTTGCAATGTCAGTTGAAGTCAATCCGAGAACAGCATTCGATCCGCTGACAGAAATTCGAAATGGTTAGAGAGACAGAGAAAGAAAAACGAACTTTGTCTATATTTGATGTGTTTAGCTCGATTAAAAATTGCATCGATTTGGCGACGATTTCTTGCTGAAATCATCGATTTTGTGCTTCTACATGTTTTAAAGTAAATCAATTTCGATTGTCTTTGTTTTATTCTTTCTTGTTGTTTGAAGAATTTTAGTCATATTTTTTCTTGCAAATTATTTCCATTTAATCGATACGAATCGTTCGACGATTAATTATATGCTTTCAAGTTTTTTACACGAAGATACTCTTTCATTTCCTATGGAACTTATTTGTGTTGAACTAGGCTATTTAATAGCCAGTGTTTCATTTGAGGTAACTCAAAATAATGATTGTCAGATGAGTTTTTAGTTTTGCAGACATACTGTTTGGTTCGTTACGGTGCAACACCAGGCAAACGTTTACTTCGTTTACGTGTTGTTAAATGTGAACCGATTATTCAAATACAAGAAAACGATGAATTAAACAATGAATCTGTTACGATCCTTAGCATTGGCGGGTGAGATTCTTTCGAATGAGACTTTAGAAAAACAAAAAGAATTTCGTTTTCAGAGCATTGACTCGTTCAACTTTTAAAATGTTAATGTCGACATTTTTACTTCCGGCTGTTATTATCGCATTGCTATCGACTCAAAATCGTCAGACGAGTTATGACATAGCTGCAAGTTCTGTTGTTGTTGAACTTGAACATTAATTTTAAAAACAATAAAATTCTATTCTTTTCTGATTTATTTCTTCTTTCTTTTTCAGATGACCGAACAAAAGATTGATATTCCTTTAGGAACGTTAGAGAACAAAGATGAAACTGATAGTGAAGCAGATGAACCACAGCCAAAAATCGAACAACCAGTTGTTGATCCCGTTAGATTACCTTTTGATTTGTTTGTTGACTTTTGAAATCTTCTGTTTGAGTAGACTCAACTTCAATGGATACCTTGGGCATTATACTACGCAAAAAAAGGTTACGAAGCTTGTGATGCAGCTGGCGAGAAGCTAGCTTGGTTTTTTGGAATCACTAAACCGAAATATCATGCTGAACTCGAAGAATACGAACGAATGGATGAAGAGGTAGAGTTCGAGTTCTGCGATTGAATCATTTATCTTTCTCTCTCTTGAAAGGAACGTGAAGCATGGCGACAATCATTTCAAGATATCGATCAAACAAATCAAATTCTCGATTCAATCGTACGTTTCTATATTTTCTTTTCTTTTTCAATTGAATAATATTTTCACAGACATCTATAAATAAATGTATATATACATTCTAGCGCTAAAAAGGAAAAAAGACAGTAGGTTTTTTGCTGGGTTACTGACTTCTCTCTAACGTGTGTTTTGTTTGTGCACTAATCTGCTTCATTTCGCTACTAGGTAACTGAACCAACATCATCATTATCATCACCACTACCAGCAACTGCACCTATCTATACAATAACTAATCATAAATCATGATTTTTGTTTTTGTGTTTATATTCGGCTTGTTTTTATTATTAAATTAATAAAAAAAATTCTTTTCGATTAAAAAAATAATTCGTTTCGATGATAAGATTTGATTGAAATTGGATAATTCTTCGAGAAGTAAATACTGTTGAAGATGTTTCGAAAGAATCATTTGTTGACGAACATGTTCATCGATGGATGATTGTATTAATCGACGAATATTCTGTCGACATAAACTAACTAAACGTTTCGGTGTTTGTTGACAAAGTTGTAGAAGAAATTTTAAAATATCACGTCGTTGTTTAAATAAATAAATACGTTGATTATCGAGAAAATATTTTAACATATTCATATAAATATGATTACCTGACATTTCAATAAATGCACAATAGAGTAAGAAAAGAAATCGATTAAATGATTCATTATCTTTAATCATACGTTGAACATAGAAAAGAATTAATTGTTGATAATTATCAATAAACATTCGTTGAATAAAATAGATCATATGTTCAATATTTTGATTGAATACAAGAAGATTTTGTGCGATTAAAAGATTGCCATAAGTTATTTCGCATGGCCACGATGTTTCACGAAAGAATTGCCATGCCAATCGTTCGAAATCATGTTCTTTTTCACTTCGACAATAGAATATAAAATCAAATAGAGGAAATAAATATGGCAAATGTGGTTGATAACCAACAATGGCATGTTTTAATTCGAATGGATCGAATTGAAATTTTTCGAGTAGAATTCGAACGATTTTCAAACGATCGAAATAATTTTCTTCTTCATCAGGATTTGCATAGGCAAGACAACCGAGTGCATAACGAAACGGTGAATAGCCGAGAATATTCTCGTATTTATAATCAGCTCGATGTTCAAGTAGAATTTCGACTATCGATGGAATGCCTCGATAGATAGCGTAGAACAACGGCGTTAGACCGGACATATCAATATGATTGATATCGGCACCTTTGCTAATTAATAAACATATTAAATCGATTTCAGATGAATCGGCAAGATAGGTTCGATATTCAATCGCGTAGATCAACGGTGTTTTACCGTAGCCTGTCAACAGAAAAAGAAGAAAGATGATTCAAGTACAATCGTTGTTTTCTTTTTGTCATACGATCGGTAAGATTTAAATTCGCATTGTAATTGCAAAGAATATCAATGAAAACTTCATCGGCCCAACCACAAGC
>Ga0209952_1001531_pt1 | contig 19190 bp, 18 predicted proteins | sample ThiBiot_750_biof_2_FD_183951 | JGI IMG/M metagenome (GOLD analysis project Ga0209952, IMG submission 183951) | Wastewater bioreactor microbial communities from Cape Town, South Africa - Thiocy_cont_750_biof (SPAdes) | ecosystem: Engineered > Bioreactor > Thiocyanate-remediating >...
CGCTTTGTGTGAACGCGCGGCGGCGGATTCCGCGATCCGGCTGACGATTTTTACCGCGCTGACGCTGGAAAAGCCCGCACCGAAATCCGAGTTGGAGCGGCGCTTCATCGGCCCCGTCATCGAGCGTCTATTCGGCGGCTATCCCACGCTCGATTACGCCAAATGGCTGCACGCCGGGACCTTGCCGGCGAATATTGAAGTCGCGGAATTCTTCTTCCTCGCGGGCAAGTGGCTGCATGACGGCTACGCCCAGCAGCATTATATCGCGGCGAACTATACCCACGCCGTCGCGGGCATGCTGACGCGTGGTCTCAACGTCGTGCTGCAGCTCGTCGCCAAGCGCGTGGTCGATGGCGAGTTGCGCTACAGCCTGAGTTGCAACACCGACACAACGCTCGATCTCCTGAAAGCACGCACCGAAGGCAGGATCGATTTCAAGCTGATCGGGCAGGTGAATTCAGAATTGCCGTTCATGCCGGGGCCGGGCGATCTTCCGGCCTCTGAGTTCCACGCCATCCTCGACAGCTCGGAGACGGATTTTCCGCTGTTTGCGCCGCCCTCGGAGCCGGTGGGAGATGCGAAATACGCCATCGGTCTGCACGCTGCGACGTTGATCGAGGATGGCGGCACGTTGCAGATCGGAATCGGTCAGGTCGGCGATGCACTGGCGCGGAGTCTCATTGTTCGCGACTGTCACAATGTGGATTTTCGTGACGCCGTCAGCCGTCTTGCGCCGGACGCGCCTGCCGCTGCGCTGACTCCGTTCGCGGAAGGGCTGAATGGTCTCAGCGAAATGTTCTTCGAGGCTTTCCTCGGTTTGATCGAGGCGGGCATTATCCGCCGCGAGGTCGATGGCGCGTGGCTGCATGCGGCGTTCTTTCTCGGGCCGAAATCGTTCTATCGTGCATTGCGCGAGATGCCGCCAGAGAGGCTCGACCGCATCCGGATGATGCCGGTGTCCTTCACCAACGAGCTTTACGGCGACGAGGCCGCGAAGCGTGCGGGGCGGCCGAAGGCGCGCTTCGTCAACAACGCGATGATGGTGACGTTGCTCGGCGATGCGATCTCCGACGGCCTGAGCAACGGCCAGATGGTGAGTGGTGTCGGTGGCCAGTACAATTTCGTCGCGCAGGCTTTCGCACTGGACGGTGCGCGTTCCATCCTGACGCTCGAGGCCACGCGCCACAATGGCAAGCGGCTGGAATCGAACATCCGCTGGTCCTACGACCACACCACCATTCCACGCCATCTGCGCGATATCGTGGTGACCGAATACGGCATCGCCGACCTGCGCGGAAAATCCGACGCCGAAGTTATCGCAGCGATGCTGTGCGTGGCAGATTCGCGCTTTCAGGATGAGTTGATGCGGCAGGCAAAGGCGGCGGGCAAGCTGCCGCAGGCTTATGAGATTCCGCCTGCACATCGCGCCAACATGCCTGAGCGCATTGCGCGTGCACTTGCACCCTTACATGAAAAGGGATTGTTGCCGGAGTTTCCGTTCGGAACGGATTTCACCGCGACGGAGCAGCGGCTGATCCCGGCGCTGCAAAAGCTCCAGCGCGCCTCCGCTAGTCCCGCCGCTCTGCTGTCGCTTCTCTGGCGCGGGTGGTCGGCAACCGGATCGGATGATCCTGACTGTCTCGCGCGCATGGGGCTGGATGCGCCCGCAACGATGCGCGAGCGCGTCTGGCGCTGGCTGTTGTGCGGCGCGCTTACGCGATAATCATCCGCGCGGCGGAGGCGAGCGTCAGCATCATGCCGAAGGCGATGAAAATCTTTCCGATCAGCGAGGCGTTGCCCCATGCCGAGTCCTCGCTCGCCGCGGCGGCGGCGGGAGGTGCGATCTGAGCGAGCGCGACGGTCGCGGGCTCCGGCGTGGCGGCCGGGGCTGCCGCATCGCGGTCCATGTCGTTCAACTGGTCGGACGTGGTGACCTGAACGCCGCTCGGAGCAGGCTCCGCCGCTGCGGCCTTGTCGGCATCGGTCAGAGTGGAGGTGTCGGGCACCATGTTCTGTGCGACCATCGGCTGCTCCGGAGGAGGGCTGGTCAATTCGGCGTGGGCATTGGCAACCGACGGCGACATAGGTGTATCCGCTTCCGCATCGTTCGCGGCTTTGGCGTCGTCGTTCTTGTCGGCCTTGGAAGAAACCTTTGAGGAATCCTTGGCGCTGGTGTGATGCTTCTTTGAAGAACGGGCGTGGTGGCGTAAGTGCTTCTTGCGGTGTTTGGTGAATTTGCCGAGCGCAAGCGGTTTTGCGCTGGAAGCAGCCGCCTCGCCTTGAGGTGCTGCCTGCGAGGGTCCGGCGTTGCCCGCGACATACGCGAAAGCCATGGCGGCCACGATCAGGGCATAACGGATTCTCCGTCGCATGATCCCGTCTCCGTTGTTTTGTCTGTGTTGCCCAGCGCCCATCCTCAGAATGGCCTCTCGGAGGTGGCCAGATCGCGGCAAAAGCAGGGAATCTTTGGTTCAAAGCGAGGCGGCATGCGCGATAGGCCCGGCCTCCGGGAATGCCGGAACCGGGCGATTTGCCATCAACCGCCGTAACATCCTAGAAAACAGGCCGTATTGCCTTGAGGGAGCGTGGTGCGCGGCCAGGAACATGAATGGACCGACCTGATGCGGTCGGCCAATGCGGGTGATACCGCCGCTTACCACCGGCTCCTGTCGGCCATCGCGCCGGTCTTGCGGGCGGCGGCGCGGCGCGGCCTGTTGCGCGCCGGCCAATCGCCCGATCAGTCCGAGGATATCGTGCAGGATACTTTGCTCGCCGTGCATCTGAAGCGACACACCTGGGACCCGACGGCTCCGTTCGCGCCATGGCTGTTCACCATCGCGCGCAACAAGCTGATCGATGCGCTGCGCCGTCGCGGCCGCCGTGTGTTCGTCGACATCGACGATTTCACCGACGTGCTCCCCGGCGAGGAAGCACCCGAGCCGACAAACGGCGTCGATGTCGAGGCGCATCTCCAGCAGTTGCCGCCACGCCAGCGCGACGTGCTGCAATCGATTTCGGTCGACGGTCTGTCGATCACCGAGACGGCGAAGAAGTTCGCCATGAAGGAAGGCGCGGTGCGGGTGGCCCTTCACCGAGGATTGTCCACGCTGGCGGCCCGCGCGCGGAAAGACCTGACATGAAAACCGACGATCTGATCGCAAGCCTTGTCGCCGATCATCCCTCGCGGACACAGCCGGTCTGGCTCTGGCTGCTTGCCGGGCTGTTCGCGGCGCTGCCGCTGTCGGGCGCGCTGTTCATGATGACGCTTGGCATGCGGCCTGACATCGCGACGGCGATGTACAATCCGTTCTTCGATCTGAAATTCGTGGTCACGCTCGCCCTGGCGTCGGCGGCCGCGGCGTTGAGCCTGCATCTGTCGCGCCCCGATGCTTCGCTTCACGGCTGGATGTGGCTGCTCGCGTTGCCCGTTGGTCTGCTCGGCATCGGCATCGTTGCCGATTTTGCCGTGCCTCAGCGCGTGAACTGGACCGGCCGGCTGGTCGGATCGAGTTCGGTCGCTTGCATGTCGTCCATTCCGCTGTTTTCGGCACCGTTCCTGATTGCCGCATTGCTGACGCTGCGGCATGGCGCGACTTCACGCCCGATGCTGACGGGCGCATTGGCAGGATTGATGTCCGCGGGACTTGGCGCGGCGATCTACGCCGCCCATTGCATGGACGACTCGCCGTTGTTCGTGGCGACCTGGTACACGCTGGCGGCGGCGTTCGTGACCTTCATCGGTGCGATGATCGGTCGCCGGGTATTGCGGTTCTAGGCTGCGGGAACGGCGCCGGCCTCGCGCATCCGGTAGAAGCGCAGCACCTGCTGCGCGGTCGCGGGTCGCAGCAGATTGAAGTGGTCCTGATATTCGGCAAGGCTCGTCGAAATGCTTTCGTCGCTCGCCACATGCCGCGCCTTCAGGATCTTTTCGACGGTCGTCCAGTTCAGGCCCGCAACCTTCGCCAGAACGAGAAGTCCTTCCGCGCGCGGCTCGATCATCATGTTCTCGACGGTGAGGATCGGCACGTCGGTCATCAGCGCGATGGCGGTGGAGACTTCCTCGACGCGGCCGCTCGCGGCGAAGGCCGCTACCTGCGCCTCGTTCAGGCGGCCATCGGTGTGAAGCAGCTTGACGAGCGTCTGCGCGCGAAGCGTCTCCTCGGTTTTCGCGGCGCTGGCGTTGACCGCGACTTCCTTCATCACGGCGGCGACATCATCGGCGAGATGCGGATTGGCTTCGTTGAGCTTCGCCCGGACTGACCGCGACGCCTTGGCGACGAGCTGCAGGTAGAAGTGCCGCGGAATGGGACGCATGCCGAGGCAGGTGGCGATGCCGTCGTGGCTTTCGACGCGCGTCAGCAGGCGTGAATATCCGTCGTCGGAGAACTCGGCGCCGGGATTGTTGAGCGTGCTTTCGACGACGACATCGTTGCCGCGTTCGACCAGCACGTCGGTGACGGCATGGCCGAGAGCCTTGCGTTTCGAGATCGCCAGCAGATGGCCCTGACTCTTTTCCCGCGCGTTCCGGACAAGCGCTTCCTCGTTGAGCCTGTCGGAATAGACCAGAACCGGGGCCGCGACGTCGATGAGGTCGTCGAAGGCGAGGGTGTGGATCACACCCGGCGGAGCTTCGGCGACCGGCGCGAGGCGTTTCGCCAGCAGCACCTTCGCCGATTGTTCCATTTTGAGAAGGAGGCACTGGAAGACGTCGTCGAACAGGGCGATCTGCGCGTCGGAATAATCGGAAGGCGCGAACAGAAACAGGTCGGTGACGCGGCGGAGCGCTTCGACGCGACGCGCTACTGTTCCGTGCGTCAGAGCGGCTTGAAGATCTGCCAACAGACTGGTGGCGCTGGCGGTATTTACACCCATCGACTTCTGTCCCAAATACCCGCCGCGTTTCTCACGGCAGGCAACGATATCCTCAAGCGCGCTCAATCCTGTTTCGTCCGCGATCCTTGGCGCGATACAGCGCCACGTCGGCCCGCAGCAGAAGGTTCTCCGGTGTCTCGCCCGGGCGCAGCGTGGCCACGCCCGCTGACATCGTCACGACGACGCCCGGCGAGATTGAATTCCAGTCGATGTCCGCGACGATCATGCGCATGCGGTCCACCACCTTCTCGGCGGCGTCTTCGCTCGTCTCGGGCAGGACCAGCAGAAATTCTTCGCCGCCGTAGCGGCCGAATTTGTCGATCGTCCGCATGTTGGCGAACATCGTGATCGCGAAGGTGCGCAGCACCTCATCGCCGGCGGGGTGCCCGTAATGGTCGTTGATCTTCTTGAACCAGTCGAGGTCGATCAGCGCGACGGAGCAGGCGCTGTTCATGCGGGTCGTGCGTTCGCTCTCCTCGGCCAGCGCATGCATGATGCTGCGCCGGTTATGCGCGCCTGTCAGTTCGTCGAATTCCGCCAATTCCTCGATGCGGCGATAGGCTTCCTTGAGCGCGAGACCCTGCGTGTAAAAGGATTCCCTGAGCGCGCTGGAGAACATTCCGACCATCATGCAACGGCCGATGGTAACGGCGAACAGGAACAGGGTGGCAAAGCGCTCGGCAAACGTGCCGTGCGGCATTCCGATCGGAAGGTTCGTGAACAGGAACAGCCATGCGAGGCCGACGGTAAGCATGGCCCAGGCGATGACGATCTGCAGCATCGTCGAGCGCAGCGAGCCGAGCGCGACGATCACGAACAGCGAGCAGAGAAACACGCATCCGACTTCCGGCGCGACGTACGTGAACGACAGCATCAGAAGGAAGCTGATGCTCATCTGCTGGAGGACGAGGTAGTGATCCTTGAAGCGGTCGTTGAAGTGCGTGTCCGAGAGAAGGACGAAGCAGGCGACGCTGAGCAGCGCGCAGACCAGAAACACCAGCGGGGTGGTGACGCTAACGGTGCCCGCATAGGCGTAGAGTGCCAGCACCACCGCATCGGTGAAATAGCTGAGCGCCATGATGGTCGGGATCTGGCGGCGCTGGAGTGCGCGGCGCGGCAGCGCCTCCGACGCAGGCGCATCGGCGCTGTTCAACTGATCCATCAATTTGAGGGGAAGGACGGCTCCCCACATGGCGAAAACCCCGCAGCTCTTAGCTAAATTAGTCTGCAAAGCGTTTAGGTTTGGTATCATCGAGCTGCTTTACAGAGTTCGGACGGCAACCTGCGGTACCGCATAAAGCCTAAAAATTTCTATAGGTATCAATAGTTTAATTGGCCGCTGCGTGGTTTTGAGCCGATTTTCGGCGGCGAAATGCGGTCCGGGCGGGCGCAGCTTGCCCAACCTCTGCTTCAAGGGCATTTTCGCTGCCTTTCCGGCGGCGTTTGCCCGGACGATGTTGTGATTGATCGAACCCGGTCGCCGCCTCGTGCGACCAACTTGCGAGACGGCCATTGAGCGCGACACAGGCGGCTTCGGATGAATCCCTGATCGGCCGTATCGCCCAGGGCGATCGTCTCGCGATGCAGGTTTTGTACGGACGATACCACGTCCGGGTGTATCGGTTCGCGTTGCGTCTGGTGCGGAAGGAGCAGGTCGCCGAAGACCTCATCAGCGAGGTGTTTCTGGATGTATGGCGTCAGGCCGGCAAGTTCGAAGGGCGATCCGCCGTCTCGACCTGGCTGCTGGCGATCACGCGGTTCAAGGCGTTGTCGGCGCTGCGCAAGAAGAAGGATGCAGAGCTCGACGACGAGACAGCGGCGGCGATCGAGGACACGTCCGACGATCCGGAGGTTGCAGTCGCCAAGAAGGATACCGGGAATGCGCTGCGCAACTGTCTGGCAAAGCTGTCGCAGGACCATCGGGAGATCGTCGATCTCGTCTACTACCACGAGAAGTCCGTGGAGGAGGTCGCCGAGATCGTCGGCATCCCGGAGAACACGGTGAAGACGCGCCTGTTCTACGCGCGCAAGAAATTGGCCGAGCTTCTGAAGGAAGCCGGCGTGGAGCGAGGCTGGCCATGACGGCGAACGACAAGAAACTGGCCGAGCCCGGCAAGATCGAGGCGCTGTTGCCCTGGCGGGCGGCAGGCACGCTCAGTGCCGAGGAGACGAAACGCGTCGATGCGGCGCTCGCCAAGGACCCTGCGCTCGCGAAGCAGTACGAGGTCATCCAGGACGAGCTGGCCGAGACCGTGCTCCTGAACGAAGACCTCGGCGCGCCGTCCACCCATGCGCTGGAGAAGCTGTTCGCGGCGATCGATGCCGAACCCGCGCGCGATCCGTCGCGCGCATCCGGCCCGATCGCGCGGCTGGGCGCGTTCTTCGGCGGATTATCGCCGCGCACGCTTGGCTGGTCGGCGGCCGCGGCGCTGCTCGCGCTGGTGCTGCAGGCCGGGATCATCTCGACGACGGTGGTGAAGCAGGGCAGCGGGTACCAGACGGCATCGTCCGAGGCCCCGACAGCGGGCACGCGCCTTCTGGTCGGCTTCAAGTCCGACGCCACGCTCAACGAGATCACCGCGTTTCTCGATACCAATCACGGCTCCATCGTGTCTGGCCCGTCGGCGGGCATGTTCACGGTGAAGTTCGGGGACAAGACACTCGCGGCGGCGGATGCGGAGCAACTCATCGCGAAGGTCAAGGCGGACAAGATCGTCACGTTTGCCGCTGCGACGCAATAATTTCTCGCATTTCCTTCATGCAGCATCACGGGTGACAGCATGACGAAGCGACACGATCTGACCCGGAGAACCCAGGCTCTGCTGCTTGCGACGGTTCTCGGATTGTCTCCGCTCGTCGTCACGCCGGCGCAGTCGCAGATGCGTGGGCTGAGTGTCGGCGGTCCCAATATCAATGTCGGCCCGCGAATTTCCATCAATCCGAGCGTGCGCTATTCGCCGAACCTGAATTATGGCCCGGTGATCGAGGATCGCATCGACGGCGGCCCGCCGCGCACACACAAGCGGCCGCCGGAGCGCGCCTCCAAAAAATCGTCGCGTAATCCCGTTGCCGCTGCCGACCGGACGTTCGTGCCGAATGAAGTGCTGATCGAGATCGCGGGGCAGCCGCCCGCCGCACAGGTGCAGGACATCGCGAAGAAGCACCGGCTGCGGCAGGTGCAATCGCAGCACATCGCGCTGCTCGACGCGACATTCTATCGCTGGCGGATTCCGGACGGGCGCTCCGTCGACACCGTGGTGAAGCAGTTGAGCGTGGATGGCGGCATCAAATCAGTGCAGCGCAATTCGATCTTCCGATTGCAGGACGACCAGAGCGGGAAGGCGCCGTTCCAGTACGCGCTGGGAAAGCTGCGTTTGCCTGAAGCGCAGGCGCTCTCGACCGGCGAGAAGATCAAGGTCGCGGTGATCGATTCCGGCATCGATGTCAGCCATCCCGAACTGGCGGGCTCGATTGCGGGCACGTTCGATGCGCTGGACAGCAAGGAGAAGGCGCACGCGCACGGTACCAGCATCGCGGGCATCATTGCCGCGCATGCCACGCTCAAGGGTGCGTCGCCCGCCGCGAAGCTACTTGCGATCCGCGCGTTCGGCGACAGCAAAACGGGTGCGGAGAGCACGACGTTTCTCGTACTGAAGGGCCTCGATTATGCGGCCTCGAATGGCGCGCAGATCGTCAACATGAGTTTCGCTGGTCCCCGCGACGCGGTGATCGCGCGCGGGCTTGCGGCGGCAGCGGCGAAGAACATCGTGCTGGTGGCGGCGGTGGGCAATGCGGGGCCGAAGGCCGCGCCGTTGTTTCCCGGTGCTGATCCTCACGTCATCGGCGTAACCGCGACCGATGCGTCCGACGCCATTTTCGCGAAAGCCAATCAGGGCGCTTATGTCGCTGTCGCAGCGCCGGGCGTGGACATTCTCGCGCCGCTGCCAGACGGGAAATACGGCGTCTCGTCAGGCACGTCGTTATCGGCCGCTTACGTCAGCGGGCTTGCGGCCCTGATGCTGGCGCGCAATCCGTCGCTCACCCCCGATGAGGTGCGGCAGGCGCTGACGCAATCGGCCCGCGATCTGGGAGCTCCCGGCCGGGACGATCGTTTCGGAGCGGGGGAGGCCGACGCCTTCGCGGCTGTGTCGGCTGTGGCAGCCCCCGTCGCCACCGCATCCGAGCCGCCTGCGCGCGCGCCGCGTTAACCCTGTGCGCCGGATTGGAAGACTTCTGTAAGCGAATACCTTGACCCGAAGCCATCCGGTGGCGACGATGGGTCATTCAAGCGGCGATTCTATTGCTTCGCCGAACCGGGCAGATGCCCGCCGCGTTTGTCGCGTTCCTCAAGTTGCTTTGTGTCACCATTGTTTCGCAGCCGTCCTGTAAGGCTGGCGTCATTCCTGCAACGTGTTTGTTATGGAAACAGGCGATGTCTGAAGCTCCCCCGAAGCCGGTCGCAGCCGCTGGTCGCGCGGTGGTCGCGCGCTGGCGCATTCTCGCGAAGCAGCGGCTCGATCACCTGCACGAACTGGGCAGCAGCGGGCGCTGGAAGCTCTATCACACCGAAAGCGATTTCTTCGCGATGCTGCAGGAGGCGCATGACGCGCTGAAGGTCTGGGAAGATCTCGCGCCGCCCGATGCCGCGCTCGACAAAACGATCGAGGTCGCGATTGCGCAAAACAGCGAGGATCGCGTTCCGGGAAGTCTGCCGAAGCCCAGCCTACTGGACCGTATTCAGCCCCAGTACGATTTTCGGAAATCCTGACGCGCCGACCACCGCGAGATCGCCGGTGATCGGTTTGTAGTGATCGTAACCGACGATCGCGCCGCGTGGCGCGTTCGAGATCAGGTTGCCCGTCACGAGCGTTTTGCCGGTGCCGTCCACCGCCGAGATGCCGATGCCGACAAAGGCGTTGCGGATGACGTTGTCGGCGACATTGACGTCGCGCAGATATTTTCCCCAACCCACGACGATGCCGCAGACCGGCGCATTCTCGATCACATTGCCGGTGACGTTGCTGTCGGCCTCGACGTAAATGCCGTGGCCGCCGGTTTCGATATCCGACCCCGGATCGCGCTGCGCTCTGGCGTTGCGGATGATGTTGCCCTGCACGACGGCAAGGCGGCCGCCTTCGTTGAAATTGGCGACCGACACGCCGGTGGCGCAGCCGTCGACGACATTGCTGGCGATGATCGCGCCTTCGAACGCGAACTCCGCATAGAGCGCGACCTCGCGCACATCGGTGACGTTGTTGGCGACGATCTGGATGTTGGAGGCGGAGTTGCCGCGCACGCCGGAAAAGTCGCAATTGCGGATGCGGTTGCCGCGCACGATCACGTTCCCCGCGCGAAAGGCGTTGATGCCGTTGCCGTATTGCCCAGAGCCGCCGGGGCCAGCCTTGATGTTTTCGATGCGGTTGTCGGTGACGATAGTGCCGTCGTCGCCGGGGGCCGAACGCAAAATCTCGATGCCGTTCTCGGAAGCGTCCTGAATGACGTTCTGCGCGATCAGGAGGCCGAGCGCATCGACGCTGACGATCGCGGTGGCGGCGGTCTGGCGGATGGTGGTGCCGCGAATGTCGCCGGAGCACGTCTCCAGCCAGATGGCGTTGCGGCGGCTTCCGACAATATCGCAATCGGCGATGTGGATGTCGCGACAGGCCTGCAGGCTGACGAGGCCGCGCCGTTGCGGCAGTTCGGTGCCGCCGCCGTCGAGCGTCAGCCCGGTCAAAGCGAGACCGTCCACGCCTTTGGCCGTGAAAAGCGCCGTGCCGCCGGTGAATTCCAGCCGCGTGGCCCCGCGCGTGCCGATGATCTGCGCACCGTCCGGCAGTTCAAGTTCTCCGGTGCGATAGATACCCGGCCGCAGCACCAGCGGCGTGCGTGCAGTTGCCGCGGCATTGATCGCGCGCTGCAGCGGAACGGTCTGGTCGTCCGGGCTGTTCGGTTTGACGCCGAGCTGGCCTGTGTCGCGACTGCGCGACGACGTAGGCGGTGCGGCTCTGGCGGCATTGGCGAGCATCAGCGCAGCGGCCGACACGCTGAGCGAACCCATGAAGCGGCGACGGGTGAAATCCATGATGCGGCTCCTGTCGCCGGTTTATGGCATACCCTCTGGTTGAAAGAGGGCGCGGCGACAATAGCTTGTGGCTTGATAAGTTAATTTGGTGCTGTCCCGGTTCGGGCGCTCGCGATTGTGAATTCGAGTTCTGCAATTCGGTATCTGGAAACATGAAGTTACGAGATATTCCAACAGATATTAAGATTAGCAGTTATTTTTTCGCTGCCTTCTTATTGTCCTTTATTCCCGGGTTGGGTGTTATTTTAATATTCGCAGCGCCGGATTTGTTATTGGCCAAAATTTTCAGCACCAAGCCAAGAGATAGCATCAAGGATAAGGATGACGGCAGTAGCGCGCCGCCCGTGCGCGCTGAACGAGTGTCATCATCATCGCTTCCCCGGCATCGACGAGTTGCTCGAAGCTGACGGCTTCCGGTTTCTTTGAATGAGCCGCGTCGCGCGGCACCAGGGGGATATGGATGAAGGCTGCGAGTGGCAACGAGCGGGGATGGCGCTGCGTGGCTTCGATCGCGCGCCAGCTCAGATAGTTGCAGAGATAGGCTCCGGCGTTGATCGAAGAGCGCACGGGGATGCCCGTCGTCTTCGCCGCCTGCAGCAGATGCTGCGTATGAAGGCCGAACCGGCGCGTCGCGGGTGCGGCGGGATCGATGGTGCGGCTCAGGACCGCCCCATGACCCGCATCCGGCCAGAGCTGAGTGATGGTGTTTCGTGCCCGCGTCTCCACGCGGCACCAGGGCGTGCGTGTCGCGAGGCCGAACATCAGCAGCACATCCGGGACGTGGCGCGCGAGCAGGGTAGGCAGTTGGGTGTCGACTGCCTCGTAGGTGACGGGAAAGACGTGGCCAGTCCGTTCGATGTCGGCGAAGGCGGGGCGGCGCAGGCGCACCAGCCGGTCCACCAGTTTTTCAGTCGGGTTGTACGGCGCGCCGGGAAACGGGCCGAAGCCGGTGATAAGGACGCGGATGTTGCCCGTTGTCATCGCCGGTCGTTGTCGGTTTCCTTTGGCGCCGTCCCGCCGAAAATCGCCGTACCTTCCGCCGACAGATAGGGCATCAACTCCTGCCACGGCACGGTCACGTCGAAACGGCCTTCGGCGTAAGGGCCCACCGCATAGGGCTCGTAGTGAAAGACGAGCCCCGCGCTTTTGCCGGGCTCTGTCGAGGGCGCGAGCGTCACCGGGCCGATCTTGAGCAGGCTTGCACCCATCTCTTTGTACCAGTCGAGACCGGAATCGTCGTCCTCGATGCCGCGTGCTTTCTTCTCGGCTTTCAGCGCGACGATGACGGCCTTCCGCATCGCGGTCAGCGTCGGGCCGTTATCGGCGGTTTCCTTGAAGAATGGCCGGATAGAGATGCGCTTCTTTGCGGTGTCGTCCCACAGGATCGTGTTGACGTAGGTGTTGGGATGCGCGCCGTGGGTGTTGGCGTAATCTTCCCGGAGAACGCTGATGTAGCGACCGCCGACAACCGATGCGGTGAGGTACTGGCGTTCGAACGTATAGCCGTCTTTCGGAAAGTATTTCGGATCGCTGCGCCTGCTGTCGGTGGCTTCCTTGCGCTGCTTTTCGGCGTAGCGCTTGCCTTCCGCGAGACAATCGGCGGCGAGCGCCGGATTGGCCTTGATCGTCGCGTCGAGCGTGACGCTGACATCGACGGCGTTCGTCTTGATCGCGATGTCCGGCTTGGGCTCGGCTGCGAAGCAGGGGCTCGCAAGAACGAGGCCAGCAACGGCGACAGGGGCGATGGTACGAAAAAATGCGAATGGAGCCATTCGCTTCCTATACAGCAATTACCTGTCTGCCGATATCAGGCAGGGTCGCTCAGTCGTTCGATACCTTCCGCTGGAATATCCGCCAAAGACTGACGCGGCGTGCGGCCGCCGATGTCGCGGTCCGGCGCGATTTCGGCCAAAGGCACCAGTACGAAGGCGCGCTCGAACAGGCGCGGGTGCGGCAGGGTCAATTCCGGCGTGTGGATCGTGCCGTTGTCGTAGGCGAGAATGTCGAGATCGAGCGTGCGTGGTCCCCATCGCTTCTCGTTGGCGCGGTCGCGGCCGAATTTCTTCTCGATCCGGTGCAACGTGAACAAGAGCGCCATCGGATCAAGCGAGGTTTCGATCTCGATGCAGGCGTTGATGAAGGGCGGCTGGTCTTCCTCGCCCCAGGGCGGCGTGCGGTAGTCGGACGAGCGGGCGATGAGCGTCGCCTGCGTCGCGCCGCAGATATGGGAAATGGCGGATTTGAAGGTCGCGCGGACATCGCCGACATTGCCGCCCAGCGCGATCAGTACGCTTGCCATGGACTAGCTACGCTTACGCAGGATGACGACGCCGACATCGTCGAAGATCGCCGCGATTGGCGCGTGCGGCTTGTGGATCGTAACCTTCACGGCCTCGACCTTGTCGAAATCGCGCAGCACCGCGTCCGCCACCGCGCCCGCGGCCCGCTCCAGCAAATTCTGACCCTTGAAGGCCTGGCTCGCGCTGCTGACGACATCGGAATAGGACACGGTGTCGGCGAGCTTGTCGGTACGCGAGGAATCCGCGAGGTCGATCGACAATTCCAGATCGATGACGAAGCGTTGTCCGACTTCGGCCTCGTGCTCCATGACGCCGTGACGGGCGTGCATCAGAAGGCCCTTGATGAAGATGGTATCGCTCACCGTTTGTCCCCGATTGCGGCCGCCACACGCAGCGCCTGAACGGTCTCAAAGACGTCGTGCGCGCGAATGATCCGCGCGCCATTTTGAACTGCCAGAAGATGCGCCGCAAGAGAGCCGCCGATGCGCTGGCGTGGCTCGGAGGGCGAGACGCTGGCGATAAATCGCTTGCGCGAGGCGCCCACCAGAATGGGCCGTCCGAACTGGGCCAGTTCGCCGAGCCGCGCGAGTGCGATCATGCTCTGCTCAGGCGTCTTGCCGAAGCCGATGCCGGGATCGAGCACGATGTGCGCCTGCGGCAGCCCAGCCTTGGCGGCAATCGCGAGCGAGCGCTCGAAGAAGGCCGCGATGTCCTTCATGATGTCGATGGCGGGATCGGCGGCGTCGCGGTTATGCATCACCACGATGGGCACGCCACGCTCGGCCGCGAGCTCTGCCATCGCGGGGTCGCGATGCAGGCCCCAGACGTCGTTGGCGATGGCAGCGCCCTGATCGAGCGCCCACGCCGCGACGTCTGCTTTCATCGTGTCGATCGAAACCGGCACGCCGAGCCGGACGAGGGCAGGCAGGACGGGCGCAAGGCGCGCGATTTCTTCGTCCCCGGAGACGGGAGTTGCGCCATAGGGCCGGGTGGATTCCGCCCCGATATCGAGGATGTCGGCACCGTCGGCGATCAATCGCTCCGCCTGCGCGAGCGCGCGCGTGGGATCGAGAAAATCGCCGCCGTCGGAGAAGGAATCCGGAGTGATATTGAGCACCCCCATCACCAGCACATGCGGCTTCGCCAGCAGCGCGGGCAATATGTCGTGCCGGACGTCTTGCGATGTGCCAAGTGTTGAGGAGCGGGAGCTCATGGCGCGGCTTTGCGCGGTCCCGAAAGCCAAGTCAAGCCGGAAGCGGGTGGGAAGCTGCCCTAAACTTCGGCCTTTAATAGCTGATCTTGAGCGGCAGCTTCTTGGCGCGCTCGATCAACTGGCCGACCGACTGCTCCGAAGGGAGCACGCGCACCAGTTTGCGCTTGGTGTTGGCCTCGGCCATCGCCTGCGCCAGCCGTCCCGGGTTTCGCAACGCGAATTCCCGCACCGTGGTGACGCCCGCGGCGCGGATCAGCTCGGCCTTGGCCTTGCCCATGCCCTTGATGCGCATGCAGTCGGCGATGTTGGCCCATCCGAGGATCTGTTTTTCGCAAAGGCCGGTCGCCTCCGCCAATTCCTTGCGGCCCTTATAGGTGCCGGCGCGCTCCAGCAGCGTGGCGGTCGTGCGGATGCCCTGGGATTTCAGCTTCGAGGCCGCAAGTGGGCCCAGCCCGTCGATCTGTATCAGCGGATATGTCATTGCAATGGAAGAAGTTACACGTTCGAGAAAATCAGAGATGACGATTGCAGCGATCTGTCGCGACGGCCGGCGTCGCGGGCAGAAAATCCTGAAGCGCAGATGGAATAGCGGATGATTGAAAGCTCGAGAGGGGCAGAAGGTTTCAAATTCTTTTCTGTCTGGGTGCAGATGCGTCCCGATAAAACCCCACGCAATGCAATCCGGCAATCCATCGTTCGTATCCTTCCGGTTTCTTCCGGCTCTTGAAGTTTGTTGTTTCATTATTGATCGGGCGCGCCGCGAATTACAAGAGATGAACGCTCACACAGTTCAGATTCTCTCTCAATGCGCGCTCAGGTGTTGCCGTGATGCATAAGCATTCGCGTGATTTCGATCATGAGAGACAAAAAGCGCGCGTTGCAGCAGCCTCCCGCGACGAATTACCTCCTTCTTCTATTGTCGGGATTTGATTTGTTTCGTCGCGATCTATCATTGAATGGTTCCATTGCCATTGAAGAAGCTGAAAAGATGCTTCAATAAATATCTGCCGGGTTGCGGTAAGACATCGGAGCGAGGAACGGCGATGGCAAAGACGACAAAAAATGCATCTGCGTCAACGAGTCCGGGCGCGAGCGGCGCACCGCAGACCGCATCGGCCGATACCGACACTGCACTCTTTATCGGCAAGGGCGATCAGCCAGCCTTCCTGACGCTGTCGCTCGCCAATCGTCACGGACTGGTGACGGGCGCGACGGGAACGGGAAAAACCGTGACACTGCAGGTCATGGCGGAAGGTTTTGCCCGCGCAGGCGTTCCGGTTTTCGCGGCCGATATCAAGGGCGACCTCTCCGGCATCGCGGAAGTCGGGCAACCGAATGATTTTATCCTCAATCGCGCCAAAGGTATGGGACTGACGTTCCAGCCGGATCAGTTCTCGACGATATTCTGGGACGTTTTCGGCGAGCAGGGACATCCGGTGCGCGCCACCGTGCTGGAAATGGGTCCGCTGCTGCTGTCGCGGATGCTCGATCTCAACGATGTGCAGGAGGGCGTGCTCAACGTCGCGTTTCGTCTCGCCGATGAGAACCATCTGCCGCTGATGGACATGAAGGATCTGCGCGCGTTGCTCGACGCGATGATCCCGATCCCGGCAAAGGCGGGCGAGGATGACCCGCTTGCGTCGCTGCGCGCCGCTGCACAATCGTTCGGCAACGTCACCAAGGCGACCATCGGCACCATTCAGCGCCAGCTTCTGGTGCTGGAGAACCAGGGCGCCGACAAATTCTTCGGCGAACCCGCTCTGGTGTTGAAGGATTTCATGCGCACCGACTCCGACGGGCGGGGCATGATCAATATTCTCGCTGCCGACAGGCTGATGCAGAGCCCGAAGCTCTACGCGACCTTCCTGTTGTGGATGCTGTCCGAACTGTTCGAGGAATTGCCGGAAGTCGGCGACCTGCCGAAGCCAAAGCTCGTGTTCTTCTTCGACGAGGCGCATCTGCTGTTCAACGATGCGCCGAAGTCGCTGATGGACAAGATCGAGCAGGTGGTGCGTCTAATACGTTCGAAGGGTGTCGGCGTCTATTTCGTCACGCAAAATCCGATCGACGTGCCGGACAAGGTGCTGTCTCAGCTTGGCAATCGCGTGCAGCACGCGCTGCGCGCGTTCACCCCGCGCGACCAGAAGGCTGTCGCGGCGGCTGCACAGACCTTCCGCCCGAACCCGGCGCTCAACACCGCGCAAGTCATCACCGAACTCGGCAAGGGCGAGGCGCTGGTCTCGTTCCTCGAGGGCAACGGCACGCCCGCGATGGTGGAGCGTATTCTGGTTCGGCCGCCAAGCGCGCGCATTGGGCCGGTGACGCCGGAGGAGCGCAAGGCGATCATCGCGGCAAGCCCCGTGAAGGGCAAATACGACACCACGATCGACTCCGAATCCGCCTACGAGATGCTGCAGAAGCGTCTGGAAACTGCGGCGACCGGCGAGCCCGGCAGCGGCGGCGGGCTACTCGACCATATCGGCTCTATCGTCGGCTCCGTATTCGGCACCTCGAATTCGCGAGGGCGTCTCTCCACGGGGCAGTTGATCGCCCGCAATGTCACGCGCTCGGTGACCAACAAGGTCGTCGGCGGGGTGGTGTCCGATCTCGGCAAGTCGGTCGGTGGCTCGATCGGCGGTTCGATTGGGCGCTCGATCGTGCGTGGCGCGCTCGGGGGGCTGCTGCGGCGGTAGATGGAATCAAATCGCGAGATACCTCGCCCGCACGGTGCGATTGAAAGACAGACATTTAAGGATCACCAATGACGCCTGACGATCTTTCCGCCGTTCTCGACCGTGTCGATACCGATTTCGACCGCAGTTTGCAGCGCCTCTTCGCCTTGTTGCGTATCAAATCGATCTCCGCCGATCCGGCGTTCAACAAGGATTGCGCCGAGGCGGCGAAGCACCTCGCGGCCGATATCGAGAGCATTGGCTTTTCGGCCGAGGTGCGGCCGACCGCCGGTCATCCGGCGATTGTTGCGCGCTATGATGGCCCGGTGCCGAACGGACCGCATGTGATGTTCTACGGCCATTACGACGTGCAGCCGGTGGATCCGCTGAATTTGTGGCACCGGCCGCCATTCGATCCCGTCGTCACCAAGCACGCGGACGGCCGCGAGATCATCGTCGCGCGCGGCGCGGAAGACGACAAAGGCCAGTTGATGACCTTCGTCGAGGCATGCCGGGCATGGAAGAGCGTCACAGGCCACCTGCCTCTCGGCATCACCATCCTGATCGAAGGCGAGGAGGAGGTCGGCTCGAAGAATTTCGGTCCCTTCCTCGAAAAGAACAAGGCGGACCTGAAAGCGGATTTCGCGCTGGTCTGCGACACCGGCATGTGGGACCAGAACACGCCCGCGATCACCACAGCGCTGCGTGGCCTCGTCTATGAGGAAGTCATCGTCAAGGCCGCCAACCGCGACCTGCATTCCGGCATTTTCGGTGGCGGCGCGCAGAACCCGATCCGCGTGCTGACGCGGATTCTCGGTGGCATCCACGACGACAATGGCCGCGTCACCATTCCGGGTTTCTACGATGGCGTCAAAGACTTGCCGGCGGATATTCTCGCGCAATGGAAGAAGCTTAACCTGACGCCTGAGATGTTTCTCAAGCCCATCGGCCTCTCGTTGCCTGCGGGCGAGAAGGATCGCCTGCTGATCGAGCAGATCTCCTCGCGCCCGACCGCGGACATCAACGGCATCGTCGGCGGTTACACCGGTGAGGGCTCGAAGACCGTCATTCCGGCGCAGGCGTCGGCGAAGATTTCATTCCGTCTGGTCGAAGGACAGGACCCTGCGAAAATCCGCGACGCGTTACGTGCCTATGTGAAGGCGCGCATTCCCGCGGATTGCAGTGTCGAATTCCTCGACCATGCGGGCGCCCCCGCCATTGCGCTCGATTGGGGCATGAAGCCGCTCGCCGCCGCGAAGCGCGCGTTGACCGACGAGTGGGGCACCGAGGCGCTCCTGATCGGTTCGGGCGCGTCGATCCCGATCGTCGCGGATTTCAAGAAAACGCTGGGGCTCGACACGGTGCTGATCGGCTTCGGGCTGGAGGACGACAACATCCATTCGCCGAACGAGAAGTACGACCTCAAGAGCTTCCACAAGGGTATCCGCTCGTGGGTGCGCATCCTCGCGGCATTCGCGCAGGCGCCGCGCTGAGGTTGCACAGTTTCATTTCACCATGTGAAAACGCCGCCCGGAATTGGACGGCGTTTGTAATCTAAAACGTGTAGAGGGTGATGACCGAGCGTACCGCGCTGCGGCGCGAGGTCAAGCCCGCTATGGCGGCGGAACCGACAGCAGGCTCGCGATGCTTTCGCCGCGGATGTCGTAGACGCGGGCATACACCACGCCGTCGCGCTTGATCTCGGCATAGATCGGCGCGGGCAGGCCCTTGCAATAGAACTCGCCGAGCGTCATTGCGAAATCGGCTGAGTGGCTGTCCCATCCGATCGAGAAATCGGGACCGAGCGCCACCTGCGCGGGACGCTGCGGCCCGCATACCGCGACTTTCCACTTGCGATTGGCGGGCGGGATTTCCTGCCGCGCGATGATCTGCTCGCGCAGCACGTTGGACGCCTGTTTCAGCGCGAGGCCCCAGTAGTCCAGCATGAAGCGGCGGTCGGCGGTCCGCACCGTGCCGGCGACGTCGTTGAAGTAGGTGTACTGATACGGATGCAGCCGCACCATCTCAACCAGCGGCAGGGTGAGCGTCGC